>Ga0209212_1000456_pt1 | contig 79518 bp, 78 predicted proteins | sample RifGroC2_FD_183996 | JGI IMG/M metagenome (GOLD analysis project Ga0209212, IMG submission 183996) | Groundwater microbial communities from Rifle, Colorado, USA - Groundwater C2 (SPAdes) (version 2) | ecosystem: Environmental > Aquatic > Deep subsurface > Groundwater | place: Rifle, Colorado...
AGATAATTTAATTCATTATTATGTTTTGATATTAAAACTACCGGACGTTCTTTATAGCCCGATTTGTCTGAAAACTCAATATCAAGAAATAAAATATCACCTTTCTTTAGAAGCATAATGTTTTCTTACATATTCTCTGTCTGCGTCTGTCCATTCTAAATCTTCCGGGTCTGCATAATAATAAGATAAAATTTTAAGAAAGGATTCCGGAGAGTCTTCGTATTCATTCGCCTTTTTTAATATATGTTCAAGATTTTCTAAAGCATTATCCATATATGGCGGTGGCGAAAAAGCATACTCTTCTATTTCAAATTTTATTTTTTCTATCCTATTCTTAAAATATTTGAAAAATGTATAAGTTTTATTATCTAATTTTAATGAAGTTGCTTTAAGTTTTTTATTTGGATAATTTTTTATTTCATTTATTATCGCAATTGTTTTATTTATAAAATCATTTTGCTCTTTTTCTATAATATTTTTAAAAATAGAAATTTCTTCATTATCAACATTAAACTTATTATAATATTTTAAAACAACACATAATAAATAAAGTAGTTCAATGCTAGATAAAATATCATTTAAAGTTTTAAATAGTCCATTAAAAGAAATTACAATATTTTTTAAAAGATTTAATAAAGCAATTTTATTTTTGTTTGCTTTTTTATACTCTTCTAAATCTATAACATTCATCTCTTCAGAAGATTGATTTGTTTTTTCAAGTAAATCTTTAAATAATATATCTAATTGTTCTGCGGGAACAGACATTTTAATATCCTTCAAATTATTAACTATTTTAATATTACGATAATTTTAACGCATTGTCATGCTGAACTTGTTTCAGCATCTGTCTAATATTGGATAGATTCTCACGTCAGCACTTCGGGCTTCCTCAGAATGACAGGGAGGAGAAGCTTTATTTTCTTCTGGAAGAAAGGTGATTTTTGACATCTTCAAGAGTTACGCCGTGTTTCACCATTAACGTCATCACAAAATACGTCAAATCAGACACTTCCCAGATTAATTCATCTTTGTTTGCCGCTGTAATTACTTCAAAAGCTTCCTCGTTTATTTTGCGTTTGAGAAAAAGCTCATCATTAAAGAGTTTTGTGGTGAAGGAATCAACAGGAAGTTCTTTAAACCTGCTTTGAAGAACTTTATACAGTTCATCAATATCAAAATTTCTGTCGCCAAAACAGGTTGCGCTTCCTGTATGACAAGCAAACCCTGTTTGCTCGACAATATATAATAAGGTATCCCTGTCGCAGTCATATTTTACTCTTATTATTTTTTGGGTATTGCCGGAAGTTTCACCTTTTACCCAGAGAGATTTTCTTGAACGGGAAAAATAAGTTGCTTTTCCTGTTTTAAGAGAGTGTGTAACCGCTTCTTTGTTGCTGTATGCAAGCATCAAAACTTCTTTTGAAGAAATATCCTGAACAACGGTAGGTATCAAACCTTTTCCTTTGTCAAAATCAAGAAGAGAAACAAAAGCTTCTTCCAGATTTATTTTTCCTGTATAAATGCCCATTCCGAGCTGACATCCTGCGCCGATTTTGTCAAGCTCGATTATTTCTTCGACAGAGCTTATTCCTCCCGCCGCAATAAGCTCCTTGTCGGTAATTGAGCGAATGTGTTTAATTGCATCAATGTCAGTTCCGCCCATCATACCTTCTCTTTCAACGATAGTGTATAAATAGCCGGAACAAAGATTGTCAAAACGTCTTACAAGCTCTTCTGCGGTATTGGAAGTTACTGTTTGCCAACCCTGTGTTACAACTTTTCCTTTGTTTGTATCAATCGCCAGAAGCACTTTTTCTCGCGGAAGCTGGCTTAAAAACAATTCTGACGCCGCTGTTCCTATAATAATTTTTTTTGCTCCATAAGAAAGGATTTCTCTAGCTTTTTCAATAGTTCTGATTCCACCGCCGACTCGACAATCAGCAACCTTGCAAAGCTCTTTTATAAGCTCTGTGTTGTTTCCTTTGCCCATCGCGGCATCAAGATCAATAACCGCAATCTCGCCAAAACGTCCAAAATATTCCGCAAGCTCAAAAACATTTTCTCTTTCAAGAATTTTTTCTTTTCCTTGCTTTAGCTGGACTGCTTTTCCGTCCATTATGTCTATACTTGGAATAATCATTTATAGTCCTTTCACTCATTATTTATTTTAATCTGGTAGGAACCCCTTTATTATACAAAAAATTCTTTAAATCATTAATTTTAACGGTGTCAAAATGGAAAATAGAAGCCGCAAGCGCTGCATCGGCTGCTCCTTGTTCAAAAATATCGCTAAAATGTTCCATATCAGCCCCTGCTCCACCTGAGGCAATAACAGGAAGATTTGTATTTAAAGAAACAGCTCGTGTCAATTCTATGTCAAAGCCGTTCTGTGTTCCGTCTGCGTCCATTGAAGTGAGCAAAATTTCTCCCGCTCCAAGTTTTTCAACTTCTTTCACCCAGTCAAGAACTTTCCATTCTGTTTTTTTAGTGCCTGCATTAATATAAACAAACCATTCATTGTTTTCTTTTTTAGCGTCAATAGCAATAACTATGCATTGAGAGCCATATATCTGCGAGGCTTTTTGGATAATTTCAGGGTTTTTGACTGCCGCTGTGTTCAAAGAAGCCTTATCCGCGCCTGAAAGAAGTATTTTTCTGATATCATCTATCGTTCTAATCCCGCCACCGACTGTTAATGGTATAAAAACCTGCTTTGCAACTTTTTCAACTACGTTTCGCATTGTATCGCGACCTTCATTAGTTGCGGTTATATCAAGAAATACTATCTCATCCGCGCCTTCTTCCGAATATCTGGCGGAAAGACTTACCGGATCTCCGGCATGTCTGAGGTTAAGAAAGTTTACTCCTTTTACTGTTTGTCCGTCTTTTACGTCAAGACAGGGAATTATTCTTTTTGCCAGCATTTTTTATATCCAAATAAATTAACAAATTTTAAACTTCTTTTATTATAACCCAAAGCCAAGAATCCCAAATCACTTCATTCAAAAACAAATATTAAAAAAATATTATAAAAAATTGTTTTCTTTTAAAATATTATTATAATTTTCAAAAGAGATTACTTTTGATAAAAACGCTAACATGCTTATAAATAGATTAATTTATAATATTATACAGTTTACTTTACAGTAAAATATACTCTTGTTGGCAATTTACAACGCAAAATACATACAGGAAAGGGCTTTGAAGCTTGTAAAATTTTATTAAGAAATCTCGTAAAGTATATATAAAATTTAAAATTTTTATGCAAAAATATAAAAATTATATAAAGAAGTATTTAACATTTATTTAACTAATTTCCAAACCAAAATTTAATAAGGTAGGAATTATGAATAAAAAATTACATATTAATGATGAAAAAGAGCAGTTAAAAGATGTTGAATATAGTACTGCTTTAAATAAATTATCAACTAAAAGTCATAATATAAAAGCTATGATGAAGTTTAAATACTTAATTTATAAATTAGAACGCACTTGTTCTCAGAATAAATTTTTTCTTTAATTTTTTTCTATCCATCGTCTAAAGAATTCAAATCCCACTTCTCCGCTTTTTTCAGGGTGGAACTGGAACGCAAATATGTTTTTATACTCTATTGAAGCCACAAAATCTATATAATAATTTGAAAAAGCGGATATTATTTGTTTATTTTCTGGAATAACGTGATAAGAATTTACAAAATAAACATAATCATTTGTTAAAACAGTATTATTTGTTGTAATTTTCAGTTCATTCCAGCCTATTTGCGGAACTTTTCCTTCAGTAAATTTAACCACTTTGCCGGGAAATATGCCCAATCCTTTCACGCCTGGCGCTTCTTCGCTTTCTTCAAAAAGAACCTGTATTCCAAGACAAATTCCCAGAAAAGGCGTACCGAAATTTATTTTATGGATTAAAGCTTCTGTTAAGCCTTTTGAATTTAAAGATTCCATAAATTGCGCGAAATGTCCCTGTCCCGGGAGAATAATTCTATCCGATTCAAGAATATCTTCTTTTTTATCGGTTAAATTATATGCATATCCAAGTTTATCAAGGATATTGGTGACGCTTTTAAGGTTTCCGCCGCCGTAATCTAAGACTATTAATCCGCTCATGTTTTATATTACCCCTTTTGTTGAAGGCAATGATTCAGAGTGTTCTTTGTTTATGCTGCAAGCCTGTTTTAACGCCCTTGCAAAGCACTTAAATATAGATTCAATCTTATGATGAGGGTCTTCTCCATCAAGAAGTCTTATATGCAGAGTTAACATGCCGGTAGTGGAAAAGCTTACAAAGAAATGCTTAACAAGAGCTGTTTCCAAATCACTTACTAACTCTTCTCCAATATTTGCGGTAAAACCACAGAAAGGTCTTCCGCTCAAGTCTATGGAAACCTGCGTTAAAGCTTCATCCATAGGAATAAGCATAAATCCGTAGCGATTAATACCTTTTTTATCTCCGAGAGCCTTCCTGAAAGCTTCCCCCAGAGAAAGAGCAACATCTTCAACTATGTGATGAGGGTCTTTGTCCAGTGAATTCGCCTGAATATCAAGATCAAAATACCCGTGAGAAGCAAGCTGTTCAAGCATATGATCAAAGAATTTTATGCCTGTTTTAATATTTTTAACGCCTGTACCGTCAATATTGAGGTTTGTTTTTATTTCTGTTTCGAGTGTTTTTCTCTCAACTGTTGCTGTTCTCATAATTATTTTCTCCGTTTATAAAAAATATTAATTTAAATATTTGCTTACTGGTTTTGAAGGTTCAAGTCTATCAAATTCATGTAGAAATTCTTCCTTCCAAAGCTCTTTCCACTTAGTTATTATTTTATTTCTTGCATCTTTACGTTCTTTTTCGGATGAAGTAGTTTCAAGTCTTTCTAATATTTTAAAAATTTCCTTAATTGGTTCAAAAGGATATAAACCTACATAATCTTTATTTTGTCCAACATTTTTATAAAACATTCTAACTTCTTCTATAACTTTACTTAGATAACACAAAGCATCTAATTTAAACGTTTTTTCGGGATTTTCTATATATGTGTATTTAATTGCTTCCCTAACCGAATTTACCATATTATATGCTAAATTTCGTAGATCTTTTAAATAACTAATTCTTTGTTGAAAACAATACCCTAAATATGTAGCAGGAATGGCTATTATTAAAGGTAAGAGTTTAATCAATTCTTCATAATGTATCGTTAATTTGTATTGAATAATATAAAAAACAACATAAATTATTAAAATTATTGTTAAAAATATAATTATGCTGAATACATTTATTTTCAATTGCTTTTTTGTCATTTTAAATATCTTTCAGTTATTTAATTACAGATTTATTTAACAATTTTACAATATCTTCTGTATTTAGAAGCACTTCTTCCGCGCCGTATTGAATAAGTTTTTCCTTAAGTTCAGGGCTTTTATCCTGTGGAGGAAGCGCTCCTATAGCTCGCACGCCGGCTTTCTTCGCGGAAATCATATCATCAGGTGTATCTCCCAAGTAATAAGCATTTATGGGCGATGCTATACTTAAAATTTTCAATAACCCGTCAGGTTCAGGCTTGTGTTTGCCATCGGGTAAGTCTTCCATTGCGATTAAAGGACAAAAATATTTCTCTAAGCCCCATCTTTTAAGCACAAATTCCGCTTCCTGTCTGGGTCTTCCCGTAAATATCGCCAAGTCATAATCTTTCGCCAGATTTTTTATAATTTCAGGCGAAATCAAAAGTTCTTCGTTTAAAATAAACCCGTCGCCGTTATTTCCAAAATATAATTCCTGAAACTTGTCTATAATCTCGTTTTTTGGAATCATAATTCTGGAATTTTTCAGTAAATACTCTGTTAAATCCCAATCATTGTTTAAACCGCCGATATTTTTAGCTTGCTGGATTTCTTCAGGTGAAACTTCTTTGCCCGAAAAATGCCTGTAAGTTTCCTTTATCGCCATGCGATATGAGTTTCTTATGTCCACAAGCACGCCATCAACATCAAAAACTATTAAATCTCTTGATTTAAGGGATTCAAGAATATATTTAGCGTCTTTAACAGCAGGTAATGTTATTCTAAGACAGTTTTCAAGATGTTTTATTTGTCCGCAATTTTTAACTTTTATTCCCGCGTTTAAAAGCTTTTTGTAAATAAAATCAGCTTTTTCCCCGAAGTCGACGAGTAAAAAGTTTGCGTCACTCGGGTAAATTTTTACAGCAAGTTGTTTTAAACCTTCCGCAAGAAGTTTTTTAGACTCTTTAACCTGAGAAACCACATAATTCAAGTGTTCAATATCATCGAGCGCGGCTAAAGCGGCTTTTACCGCGGCAATATTTACGCTGTAAGGTTTTATAGCTTTCTTTATATGATTAATATTTTCTTTATTTGCGATTATATAGCCGAATCTTAGACCCGCAAGTCCGAAATCTTTAGACATTGACCGTGTTATAAGGATATTAGGATATTTTTCAACTAAATCTATAAACGATGCATCCGCGTAGCTGACATAAGTTTCATCAATTAAAATATATTTTCCGTTAGCGGCTTCAAGGATTTTTAGCATGTTTTCTCTGGAAATAGCTTCGCCTGTTGGATTGTTTGGAGAAGTGATTATGATTAGTTTGGTTTTTTCGTCAATATTTTTAAGTATTTCTTCAACAGGAAATACAAATTTCTCCGTATAATTAATTTCCTTATAAGCGCATCCAAGAATATTAGCATAGATTTTCGGCATTACAAAGCTGGGAGTAACCGCTAAAATGACATCATCCTGCTCAACAAACGTGTCAAAGATATAATTTATTGCCTCATCAGCCCCGTTTGCCTGCAAAATCATATCAGAATCTATATTATTAAAACTCGCAAGTTTGTTTATGACTTCGCCATAAGCAGGATAGTATTTTATATCTTCCGCAGTTATCTTTTGGAGTGCATTTATGACCTTAGGGGAAGGTCCTATCGCATTCTCGTTCAAATTAAGCTTTAATCTGTATTCATCGAGAAATAAAGGAATATCATAGCCTTCAATGTTTAAAATATTTTTTCTTGGGGAAGTCATTCGATCTACCTTTTTATTCGACGGCTTGTGCAAGCTCGTTTTCTACAGAAATCGGTGTTCCGTGTGCTGTTTTGCCCCAGTCCATTGTTCTTTTAGAGAAAATTATTTTGAATACGATAAATGAGACAACGGGAACCCAAACTATAAGCATATAAAACATGGTTTCAACGGCTTGTTTAGTCGCATTTAAAATAGAAAGCCTTTTATATTTTCTTAAACTATAGACCAGTCCTGAAATAAAGAATAAAGCTATAGCCGGAATAATTGATAAAGTTATAAGAATATTGTTTTCAAACCCTTTTATAAATTTAAATCCCTGAATACAATATTCTGAAACAAGCCATATAGGAAGTATAAATTCGATTATATAAGCTAACATATCAATTCTTACCCTGAATGAAATTTCTTTTGATATTATTACATCAAGAAAATAATCAAGATAACGCCTTATGCTTCCTTCTACCCATCTTCTGCGTTGTCTTAACAGGGGCAAAAATTTTAATACACCTTCTTCATAAACACTTACATCGGGACATAACCTTATATCCCAGCCTTTTAAATGAAGTCTGGTTGAAATATCAAGGTCATCGGTCAATGTAAAGTTATTCCAGCCGTCAATAGCAATAAGTGCTTCTTTTTTAACAAGTTGACCATTTCCTCTTAACTCAACAGCTCCTTTAATGCAGTCACGTCCGAGTTGAAAATGGGTGTCAAGCGCATATTCATTATCTTGACACCTTGTTAATAAATTGATTTCTTTATTGCTTATGATTTTTCTTGCTTGAGCTGCACCAACGTCAGGATCGGAAAGATATGGGATAATTTTTTTCAGAAAATTTGACTTAACTCTTGCGTCTGCATCGAATACACAAATTACTTCACCTTTTGTTAAAGGCAATATCTCATTTAAAACCGCTGATTTCCCCGGGAAAGCATCTTTATCCCTGATATGACAACTTAATTTTTCATATTCGGCGGATAATTTTTCAAGGACTTTAGCGGTGTTATCAGTGCTTCTGTCGTCTATAACAATAACTTCAAAGTTTTCGTATTCAATCGCAAGAACATTATCAATAGTATCTTTTATAACAAATTCTTCATTATGAGCAGGAATTAAAATACTTACAAAAGGTTTATATTCTCTTTTTTCTGCCTCTATTTTTTCAAAAAGCCCTTTTTTAATGAGTTTACGTTTTTTTCTCTTCTGGTGGTACTGCGCTGCCTGAATTAAAAGAGTATATAAAACCATAACTCCCAGTAATATATAAATAGGTGAAGGTATAGGGACATATTTTTGCAAGATTATTAATACAGCCCAGGACAGAATAATTAATATTCCCAATACAAATCTGTCCTTCAAATTTTTCACCTCAAATATTTATATACATTTAAGTTAATTGTAGCATTTACTAATAATATTGCAATCTTGAGGAGTATTCTCTCAAAACCTCTGCAGCCTTTTTGCTTCCCTGAATTTTTTTTGCCATTTCTTTAAATTTTTCTGCATTATGTTTATATTTAGGTTCGGATATTACTTTTCTTAGGGAGTCAGCAAGTTTTTCAGGAAAAAGTTCATCGTAGCTGATAGTTAAAGCTACTTCCATTTCCTTCATTCTTGATGCATTATTCTCTTGCTCAATTTGTTTTGCGTCAGGAATTATCACAGAAGGTTTGCCAAGTGTTAAAAGTTCCATGGCAGTGCTGTGTCCGGCTTGAGTTATAACTGCGTCAGCAGCTTTTATATAAGGTGCAATAACGGGAACCATTTCTTTTATTCTTACATTTTTAGGAACATCTGTAGCTGTAAAGCTTGTAAATACGTCAAAATACACATCAGGCATAATTTTAGCAGTCTCAATAATTTGATCAAAAAGAGGTTTTCTGTATTCGTGGCCGCCAAGTGTTGCAACGACATATTTATCGCCGGGCTTGTCTATAGGAATGATTTCATTATCTTCAAATGCAACCAGAGGTCCGACAAACCTTGTTCGCTTCATAACCTTATATTTATGGCTTAAATTTGGAAGACAAATCGTACAGGGTGGAGGAAAGTCAGGAATCATAATTTCTTCCGCCGAACTAAGCCATGTTTTCATAACCCAGTCAAACGATCGCCCGAATACTCTTACAAGAGCGGTATCCTGTTCAAAAAACGGATAAAATGCGCTTTGATTTGTTATAACAACGCAGGGAAGCCCCAGCTTGTCCGCTGCCATTACAGGCGCTAGTCTTCCATCTGCTACAACACAGGATGCCCTGCTTTCTCTTATTATGTCTATTTCTTTTTTTACAATACTGTTAAAAGTATAAGCCCAAGTATGATTTTTTATTATAGTTTTTTGTACGTTGAATTCCCCTTGCTCTCCGATAAGTTTTAATTCTTGAGGGAGTTCAACATAGGGATAACCTGCATATTTAAATCTTTCAAGCGCGTAACCATAAGTCCCGACTAATATTTCGTTTTTCGGGAATTGATGAGCAATAGCCAATGCTCTGCTTGAATGTCCGTAACCTTCGCTGCTTATTGAAAGATAAACTTTATGAGTCGGATTTAATTTTTTTTTCTTTAAAAACTTATATGCATTGAAAAACGACACTTTTGAATATTACTCCTTGAGCTTAATTTTATTGTTGTTTGCAAGCTCTTCTATTTTTTAAAATACCCCAAACACCAAATAGTGCAACCGGTATTCCAACTAAAAATAATATGTTAATAACGCCTATCAAATCTGCCGCATAAGCCGCTATTATAATAGGCAAAGTCGAGGAAGTGCTAAGCAATGTGAATTGAACTCCAAAAACTTTTCCTCTCATTGCTTCCGGGACATTCGTATGAAGAATTGTTTGAACAGGAATAGCAGACATAGCACAGCCGAATCCCAGTAATGCCGCAAAAGTATAACAATATATCATTCTTAAAGTGAATTTGAAGGACTCAAAATAAATTCCGGCTAAATGCCATTCAGGAATAGCTATATGTAATCCTTGCGGGATAAGTTTTAAAGCTGTTAAAAATATCATACTGAAACCTATAACAGTAAAACCTGTAAAAGTTGTAAGGAGTTTATTTTGTTTTTTAAAGAATTTACCGACTATTAATGAGCCGATAACCATTCCCAATCCACTAAAAGCTACTATGTAAACAAATTTTTGAGCGCCAAGAGCGGGATGATTCGGATAAAGTATCTGCTGACTAATACTTATTGCAAGTATACACATCATTACTATTATGGAAAACAAGGCTGAAAGCTTTAACATGGCATTTAAAATAACAGGATTGCTTTTGATAAAAGCAAAACCGTCTTTAAGTTCATCTGTAAACTCTTTAAATGTTTTATGCTGAGTTTTTTCTCCTTCTGTGGGCTTATATTTCATAAATAAAAGAGATATTGTTGACAGTATAAAAAGTGATGAGATTGCTATATAAACTTCTTTAAGCCCGAAAATATTGATTAAAGGATCTCCCAGTACAAATCCGAAAATAATTGAACCCATCATTGTAGCAGTGAAAAGCGAATTTGCGGACAAAAGCTGATTTTTTTTGACTGTTGCAGGGATTGTGCTTGCTTCTGCCGGTACAAAAAACTGTGTTACAGCCGAAACCATAAAAGCAAGAGCATAAATGCCAAATAATGACTTGCTGAATAATGGTAATAATGCTATTAAAGCCGCTCTGCTAATATTTGTAACAATAAGAATATGTTTTTTGTTCCACTTATCAATAAAAACACCTGCTACCGCAGTTAAAAGCACTGCCGGAATTGTAAAGGCAACGTATAAAAAGCTCTGAGGGGCAGTAGACGTAGAAACGAATTTGTTTGCAATTACCGCAACAAAAACTACAAAAATAACCCTGTCTGCAAGTTGTGAAAATATCTGCGCTATCCATAAAGCCAGAAAGTTTTTATTTTTAAGTACAGCCCTGTAACCATCAGGTTTTATATTAATATTTTCGTTAATTTCTTCCACAATAGCTTCATTTATTTCTTGTTCTTTTAACAACATAAGGTTTCTATCATTTCCGGTGTTTTTAATTTCTTGTCGGACTTTGCCGAAACATATTCTTTGAGTATATTAAAGCATGAATATAGTAATGTTTTGTCAAAATTACTGTTATCTTCGGGAAAATCATATATTTGCGCGTCTTTAAATATACTAATATGTCTTTTGTCTATTTCTAAAGTTTTATTGGCTTTTTCTTCGCACTTGCCGCATATAACTCCGCCTGATTCAGGACAAAAAAAGTGATAGGAACTGTAATTATGTTCTATATCGTTGCATCTTACGCATTGATTAAGCTCTATTGCATAACCAACCGCTTCCATGAGTCTAAGTTTGAATCTTATAACTGTCCATAGAATTTCCTCGAGAGAAGAAAAAATCGAAATATTTTTTAAGGCTTCAAATGATAAATCATAAATAATTTTGCTGTTTGTATCGTTTTCCAGCCCAAAATTATTTATAAGCTCAGCGCAGTAAAAAGAATAAATAAGCTTGGTCATGTCATTGCGAATACTTGAAAAGCTTTCTATAACTTCCGCCTGACAAACTATATCAAGATTTCTTCCTTTTGCAAGAAGCAAGTTGTTAGCTACAATAAGCTGCATTCTTCCGCCCAAGCTACTGGAAGATTTTTTAACGCCTTTTGCCACGCACCTGATTAACCCATGTTCTCTTGAATACATGACCATAATTTTGTCTGACTCGCCGAGGTTGTATGATTTTAAATTTATAGCCTGAGCTTTATAATTTGCCATTTGCTCCCAAAACCCTTTTGTAATAATCTGATTTTACCATAATAAAAGAACAAAAATAAAACCCGCCGAAGCGGGTAAATAAGTAGAGGTCACATTTTTAGAATAGAATGTCGAAGATTAAGAATATAAAATATTAGTTTGAATTTTCATAATATCCGTTTGTTGAGTCAAAACCGCTTTGTATCGTAGTTAATAGAGGAATCATGACCAAAATAATTAATATAAAGGTAATCAAAAAAAATGAAATTTTTTGAATTTCTTGTTGCATATTTTGGTACTCTGTCTTGATTACATCTTAATTATAGACTGATTTTTGTTAAATCGCAACAACGTTTCTGATTTAAAGAAATAAAAACAAGAAATGTTACAGGTAATTTAAATTTTAATATGATAAAATAATTCGTATGAACAAAACAGAACCTATAATACTTGCCATAACCGCAGCAAGCGGAATAATTTACGGTATTCGTACACTTGAATTCCTTTTGAAAAATGAGCATAAGGTCGAACTTATAATCTCTTCAAAAGCTTATTATATTTTTGAACAGGAATTAGGGATCGAAATTTGTCATGACAAAAATATTATAGAAAAACAAATTCTCGATTATTTAAATATTGATAATAAAAATCAGGTTTTAAAAGTCTGGCTCGATAATGAAATATGGGCAAGTCCTGCCAGCGGTTCTTATAAAACAAAGGGCATGATAATTGCGCCTGCAAGTATGGCTTCTATTGCCTCTATAGCAAGTGGTTTGTCTGAAAATCTTATTGCGCGTATTGCAGATGTTATGATTAAAGAAGAAAATCCCCTGATAATCGTTCCGAGAGAAACTCCTTTTAGCGCAATCCATCTGGAAAATATGTTAAAATTGTCAAAATTGAGGGTAAAAATAGTTCCGCCGATTATTGGATTTTACGGCAAAATTACAACTCTGGAAGACGGAATAGATTTTATAGTCGGCAAAATATTGGATGCTGCGGGCATTCATAATGATTTATATCAAAGATGGGACTAATAAATAGTTTTTTATTTAATCGCATCAAATATTTTGAACATTGGAAGGTACATACCGACAATTACAGCACCGACCATACCTCCAAGAAAAACCATCATAATAGGCTCTAAAAGAGAAGTTAATGAATCAACTCCTGATTCAACCTCATTATCATAAAAATCAGCTATTTTCGAGAGCATTAAATCAAGTTCGCCGGTTTCTTCGCCTACTGCTATCATGGATGTAACCATGGGCGGGAAAATTTCAGAGTTTTCAAGCGGTTTATAAATCATTCCGCCCTGTTTTACTTCTTCTCTTATTTCTCTTACGGCTTTTGCAAGCACTGCATTGCCGGAAGAATCTTCCACGATCTCAAGAGATGTTAAAATCGGCACTCCGCTTTTTATTAATGTTCCAAAAGTTCTTGAAAATCTTGCTACGGCAACTTTTTGCAAAAGATTGCCAATAATAGGAAGACTTAAAAAAAGTTTATCAAAAAAATATTTTCCTCTTTCAAGTGAATAAATCTTTTTAAAACCGTATCCTAAAGCTCCAAAACTTATCAATAAAAGAAATGAAGCCGGTGATCTTAAAAATTCACTTATATTTATGAGGAATTGAGTATATGCAGGCAATTCACTTCCCAGTCGGGAGAATATTTCAGAAAATTTGGGCAGTATAACAGTAAGCATTACAAAGAATATTATAACTGCAAAAATAGAAACAACAGCAGGATAAGCCATAGCAGATTTTATTTTTGCGGAAAGCTTTGCCCTGTTTTCCATGAACAATGCAATACGGTTCATAACTTCGTCCAGAACTCCGCCTGTTTCTCCGGCTTTTATCATACTGACAAAAAGCCTGTCAAAAACTACGGGATGTTTTCCGAAAGCGGCAGAAAGGCTTTCTCCTTGTTCAACATCATCTTTTACCTGTTTTAAAATTTTTGCCAGTTTGAAATTTTCTGTTTGTAGAGAAAGGATATTCAAAGATCTCATCATTGCTACTCCGGCATTAATAAGAGTAGAGAATTGTCTACAGAAGATAACAAGATCTTTGAGTCCAACACCCGTTATTTCTGCGAAAAATCCGTCCAGTTCTATGTCCAGTACAGCTTTTTTGTGTTTTTTATTCTCTTCAATTTCTATAACCCATAGACCTTTTTCGGAAAGCTGTGATCGCGCAAGATCAATTGATTCAGCAGTTACAACATTTTGATGCAGTGATCCTTGTTCATCCCTAGCTTTGTACAGAAACTGAACCATTTTATACTCCTTGTAGTTATTAAAGAGGAAATTAATCTATTACATTGCATTATCAATCATTCGTTTTAAGTCATCCGGGCGGCTTGATTTCGCAAGGGCATCTTCATAAGTAATAAGATTTTTAATGTAAAGATCTTTTAGAGAAGATTCAAGCGTTTGCATTTTGTGTATACCGCCTGTTTGTATAGAAGAATATATCTGCACTGTTTTTCCTTCCCTGATAAGGTTTGAAATAGCAGAGGTAACAACCATGATTTCCTGCGCGAGAGCACGGCCTTTTTTTGCGCCGTCAGCAGAAATTTTGGGCAGTAAAGTTTGACTGAATACACCTACCAAGCTGTTTGAAAGCTGTATTCTTATTTGTTGCTGCTGTTCAGCGGGGAAAACGTCAACAATACGGTCAATAGTCTGTGATGCAGATGAGGTGTGAAGTGTTCCAAACACAAGGTGTCCTGTTTCTGCCGCGGTTAGAGCAAGAGAAATTGTCTCAAGATCCCTCATCTCACCAACCAGAATAATATCGGGATCTTCCCTTAAAGCAGCTCTTAATGCATTACTAAAGCTTCTTGTGTCATGTCCGAGTTCCCTCTGGTGAATAACACTTCTTTTGGAGTAATGTAAAAACTCTATAGGGTCTTCAATAGTGAGTATGTGTTCAACTCTGTTTGTGTTTATGTAGTCAATCATTGCCGCAAGTGTTGTTGACTTACCGCTACCTGTTGGTCCTGTTACAAGAATAAGTCCTCTTGGTTTTTCAGCTAGCTCCCTTACTATTTCAGGGAGTCCAAGCTGCTCGAAAGAAGGAATTTCAGTGGTGATTGTCCTGAGTGCCGCCGCGTAATGTCCTCTTTCTCTATAGACATTTATCCTGAAACGTCCGATAGCTTCAACACCATAACTGCAATCGAGTTCCCAGTTCTGTTCAAGCATTCTTCTTTGTTCGTTTGAAAGCATGCTGAATACTATTTTTTCAACATCATCCTTTGTTAAAGGCGGATGATCCACCCTGATAAGTTTACCGTCAATCCTTATAATGGGAGGTAAGCCTACCGAAATATGAAGGTCACTGGCTTTCTTAGAAAAAACAAGATTTAATAACTGCTCAATCATAATTTATAACTCCTATATTGTTTTCAATCTCTACTTTATTCCTCTATTTCGTTGAATTGTCATTGCGAGGAAAGGCTTTAGCCTTGACGTGGCAATCTGCCTAATATTGTTATCCTGATAGATTGCCACGCTCCCTTTGGTCGCTCGCAATGACAGTTGAAGAGTGGATGACCTTAGTTAAATCACTACAGCACCACGGGCATTGGTTCATATCAATGGAAATATCGCCGCCGCAATTTTCGCATGATGTATCTGCCGTGTCATCTATAAGTTTTAACCCGCACTTTGTACAGGAAATCCAACCTTCTTGGGTTATGCTGCCGCATCTTTTGCAAGTTTTTTTAAGTTCGTATTGGCAGAAAGGACATTTGTAAAATTCTTCTCCGACAGGCTTTCCGCAGCCGGGACAGAATGCAGAAGCACCTTCTCCTGTGAAAGTAACTCTTATAACTTCATCAAGTGTTGTAAGTCCTTCTTTGGCAAGGTTAAGGCTGTATTCAACAAGGGTTTTCATCCCTGCTTGCTGGGCAGAATATCTTAAAATCGCTGTATTTACACCTTTTCCAATTAAATTTCTAAGGTCGTCGTTTATCTTCATAACTTCGTAAGCACCGATACGTCCTTTATAGCCTGTTCCGTTACATTTTTCGCAGCCTGTACCTTTATAATATTTATCATTGCGAGGAACACCCGTAGTGTGTGACGTAGCAATCTCAGTCTTTATTCCCAAAAATTTAAGTGTTTGTTCGTCAGGAATGTATTCCTGTTTGCAATTGGAACAAATTCGTCTTAGCAATCTTTGAGCAATTATGCCTATAGTAGAACTTGAAATCAGGAAAGGCTCAACATCCATTTCCTGTAACCTCATAACAGCGCCCGGCGCGTCATTGGTATGAAGCGTTGTAAACACAAGGTGCCCTGTAAGTGCTGCTTCTATTGCGATTTTTGCTGTTTCTTTATCTCTGGTTTCACCTACCAGCATAATATCAGGATCTTGACGAAGAAAAGCCCTTAATATTTTTGCAAAATCAAGTCCGATTGTTTTATTTATTTCAGTCTGTGTAATTCCTTCAAGGTCATACTCGATAGGATCTTCCGCTGTTGAAATGTTAACTTCCGGCGTGTTTCTTTCGCTTAATGCGCTGTAAAGAGTTGTTGTCTTTCCGCTTCCTGTCGGGCCTGTAACAAAAATTATGCCAAAAGGTTTATTAATCATTTCTCGTACAGTGTTTAATGTTTCCCTGTCTGTAATAACATTGTCAAGACCAAGAGAAATACTTGATTTATCAAGTATTCTCATTACTATTTTTTCGCCAAATTTCCCCGGAAGTGAAGAAACCCGAAAATCTATAACTTTGTTAGCCATTTTGACTCTTATTCTGCCGTCCTGAGGAAGTCGTCTTTCCGCTATATCAAGGTCAGCCATAATTTTATATCTTGAAACAATAGCATTTTGAATCTTTTTAGGAATTGTTTTGTATATACTCAAGACACCATCTTGCCGGAATCTAACCACAAGTTCTTTTTCCTGAGGTTCTATATGAATATCGCTGATTCCTCTTTTGATTGCTATGCCGAGAATACTGTTTGCAAGCTGGATGATAGGAGCTTCTTCCGCAGAATCACTAAGATCTGCAACGTCTATATTGTCAGAACCGTTTTCCAGAAGGTCTATTCCCATTGAAGAAATAAGCTCATCCGCATTCTGTTCTATTACAAGATTTTTTTCTTCTTCATGTTTGGAGAATTTTACGGCGATAAACCTGTTAAAATCGTCTTCCAGCATAACAGTCTTTTTTATGCTGATATCTTTGTATTCTCTAAGTCTGTCTTTTATCTCTTTTTCGGCAATTATATTATTGGGATCGACCATTGCAACAGTAAAAATGTTTCCTGATTTTTTTAAGGGCAAAAATTTGTTTTCTAAAATTAATTCTCTGGTAAACAGATTCAATAATTCCGAATCAGGCGCTGTGATTGACAAATCCGTAAAAGTTACGCCGTATTGAATCTCAAGAGCGGCTTTAATTTGAAGATAAAGCTCTTCTTTGTTAATTATTTTAAGGTCGCAAACGGATTCAAGCAAAGAACTTTTTGATTTTCTGGTATGTTCGATAGCCTGATTTAACTGATCTTCCGTTAATATCTGCGCATTTAGCAATATATCGTTTAAAAAATTCTTCATTATTTGCATTAAAAGTTCCTATACTTGATAAATTTCTTCTATTTTTATAAAATCATCGGAAATTTTGATTATACCTTCTATCGGTGTAATAAAAGAAGCTATTTCGTTATCGAATTTTTGTATTGTAATAACTTCTTCGGAATTAAAAATTGTTATTCTTGTTAATTTCATAAGCTGAATATTCATTAAAAACACTTTAAGATTCTCAAATAAAGCAGATGAAATTATCGCCAGTTTTTCAGAGTTTTCGGAATTACCCGTTGATTTAACAAGTTTTCCAGCGCCGTCTGATATTGCAAAGTTTTTAATCTGATTAAGTTCAATAAGAGGCGTTAAATCGGCTTGAGAGATTGTTTCATTCTTCATAAAACCCTCTAACGCTGTATAATCAACTTGTTTAAATTCTTTGTCGCATATTGAAAATAAAAATTCATCATTGGTTTTCATTATAAAATTATTGGAATTTTCAGTTTCAAAAAATATTTTTTGCGGTTGATTAAAAGAAATCTGCGAAAGATAATTCTGTAAAGTATGGAAAGCTCCGGCAATTAATGCTCCGGTAATATGTATTTTCATCTTATCTTCGTAATTACTTGCCAGTATGAAACCGCCTTTGTCAATTAAGGCAAGTTCTTTCATATAAGCAGATTCCTGTTGAAGTTGATTAAATTTTTCATAAATATGTTCGCCGGAAACTGATGAAACTATATTTGTTTTGTTTTCCGCTCCTGCTTCAGCAATTGCGGCACCTGATTCTATAACTCCTTCAATGTCCCTGTTGTTAACCAGAAGTTTGCCAATGGAAGCAATTTTGCCTTTGGATTCATTATCTTTTGAGACGGGAGCTTCGATAAGCCTGATATCAGCAGGGATAAAGTCAAAAGATTCATCATTGTCATTATTGGAAGAACTTGACGGTATTTTTTGCTCCTGTTTATTTTCTTCAAAATCTATTAGCGGAAGCGATTCAATCTCCAAAAACGCTTCAGTTGATTCTAAGAGTTTTTTTTCGTTTGAATTTACTTGATTTTCCGGCTCATTTTCATTTAGTCCCAAAAAGAATTCAGTCTCCTGAGGTTTTTTAGTATTTTGATTTTCGTTTTTTGCCTGTGGATAAAGTTCTTCATATAAAGATGCCGGTTTTTCTTCTGTTTTACTTATAACTTCGTTTTTTTCTTTGTCAGACTCGGAAATTTTATTTCCTTCAAAAGAAATTGTTTCAGGTTGAGTGTCTTCTAGTTGTTTATTAACTGATTTTTCTTTTTGATCCTGCTGTTTTTTTGAAATGATGGCTTTGTCTTCAAACAAAACAAGGCTAATAAGTGTTATAAAACTGAATATAAAGCTCAAAGCAGGAGTTAAGGGATTTATGGATATAATAAAATCAGAATTAAATGAGATAGCAGCAAGATTAAAATATTTTATTCCGAAAATCGCGGCAAAAAGAACGATTGCATTAATAAAAACGCCTGTTATTGTGAGTTGTAGTATTTGAGAAGTAGTAGCTTTAGGGTAAGCAAGAACATTTAACACTAAATAACCCGCGAATAACCCTATAATTAAGAGAGGCACAGGTAAATCAAACGGACGAATAGTTATGTAAGAAGAACCTGCTGATGCCGCAACAGCAACAATAAAAGCAAATAATGACGGGATGAAATTCCTGAATTTTAGTTCCTGCATAATCTTCTTAACTCCAAACAGCAAATTATTGTTATTTTATCTTTTTTTAAACAGTTATGAGATCATCTAAAATTGTTATTTTATAAAAACTATCTTTAATGATTTTACAATTAATTTCTGTTTTTTGCAATATTCAAAATCAATTTCCGTAAATGCAAAACAGGGCTGAATGACTTTAGTATCTGCGATATTCCGTAACAATAAATAAAAATTAATAATTTTAAAGAAAGTTAATGAAAAAAATTTGGTGGTGATATTTTTTAAAGTGATAAATATCACTGCCTTAAATTTAATCCTTGAATTCGATTGAGCTCAAAAGAAATATTATTTGTATAATTTTTTAAATGCGTTATTTGAAAATAATTTTGCTCTTTTTCTTTAACCGACGAATCTTTTAGTGTTTCAAGCAATTCTTCGGCAGTCAATAAATGAATTTCATAATATTTTTTTATTAAATTTATCGTGTCTTTGCGCAAATTTTCGTCTAATAAACCAAGAAGCATCATTTTTATGTTTATAAGCTGATTTGAACATGCCGGAGATTCAATAATTTCAGAAGTCATAAGATTTTTAAAATGCTCTTTCCCTTCTGTTGTTATTGAATAAAGAGAACTTTTTTGACCGCCGCCGCTCATTTTTCTTTTTGCGGAAATAAAACCGTTTTTTTCAAGTTTTTTTATTGCCGGATGAATTGAGCCAAAACTCGCGCTTAAAAAAACAGAAAAATTATTTTCAATTTTCTGTTTGATTTTGTATATTGTAAATTCGCCATTAAGCAAAATCGCCAGTATGAGAAGCTCTGTCATTTTTTATTATTCTCTTATCACAAGGGGACAGTATACCGCTTCAAAAATAAATTTGGTATTTTAATAACCCATAGAAAAGCGGTATTTGATAGTAGGAGCGTTATTTTCGGAAACGATGAGTTTTCGAAAATATAAACTCGTTTTAGTATAAATAAAAATTAAGTAAATAATAACAGATTATTGATATTAATGCATGGTTTGATATAACCTTTAAAAAATACTAAAATTATAAACAGCTAATAAAGAGTTTTTAATAAAATGACAATAAATCTTGCTCCATCCGCAGAAATAACAAAAGATATTATTAAAAAGGCGGGTATTCAACATGTGGCGATAATTATGGACGGAAACAGAAGATGGGCTCATTCAAAGCATCTCCCTTCCGTCGCCGGACATAATGAAGGTGTAAAATCCTTAAAGCAAACCGTACAGGCGGCTATTGATTTCGGGCTAAAATATCTTACCGTTTATGCTTTTTCCACGGAAAATTGGGGCAGGAAAAAAGAAGAAGTTCAATTTTTAATGTTTCTTTTAAAGGACACCATTAAAAATGAAACAAGCGAATTAAACGAAAAAGGCGTAAGAATAAGAATAATTGGCGATTTGAATCCTTTAAACGATGATTTGAAACAAACTTTGGCTGATGCGGAAAATATTACAAAAAATAATGAAACCCTTAATCTTCAGGTTGCAATAAACTACGGTGCAAGAAATGAAATAACAAATGCGGTAAAAAATATAGCTTCTGCGGTTAAATCAGGGAATTTAAATCCTGAAAATATTAATGAGGCCGTTATTTCAAACTATCTTTATACTTCAAATATTCCTGATCCCGATCTTTTAATAAGAACCGGCGGCGAACAAAGAATCAGTAATTATCTTTTATGGCAAATAGCTTATACAGAAATTTATGTAACAGAACTTTTTTGGCCTGAATTCGGAGAAGAAGAGCTTTCAAAAGCTATTTCGGAATTTTCAGCGCGACAAAGAAGATTTGGCAAGGACTAAAACATGGTTCAAAAAATTAATACTCTTGTTTTTGCTACAAAAAATAAAAATAAACTTGCCGAAGTTATAAATATTTTGAAAGAGACAGGAGTTACTATCTGCGGAGTTGAAGGAGAATTTGATCCCGAAGAAACAGGCGCAACTTTTGAAGAAAATGCTTATATAAAAGCTTTTGAAGCAGCAAAAATAATGAACATGCCGGCATTTGGGGATGATTCAGGTCTTGTTGTAGATGCACTTGACGGTAGACCCGGAGTTTATTCTTCCCGTTACGCCGAAAATGACAAAAAAAGAATAGAAAAGCTTCTTGAAGAACTAAAAGACGTTCCTCAAAAAAACAGAACCGCAAGATTTATATGTTCAATGGCAGTGGTTAATCCCGAAGGCGAAACTTTATTCGCATGCCAGGGAGTTTGTGAAGGGCTGATTATAGATTCTTCAAAAGGCTCAAATGGCTTTGGTTATGATCCGATATTTTTTATACCTGAAAAAAACGCTACTATGGCTGAATTAACAATGGATGAAAAAAATACAGTAAGTCATCGAGGCAAAGCTCTCAAAAAAATTATAGAATGGCTATTGAATTAATAAAATAGCCAACTATTAGGGGGAGCGAGTTAAAATGCGAAGCAGATCGCATGGGCAGCTGTTTTTCAGAATTTATAAACAAATTTTTATAATTTTTATAATAATTTTAAGTATTGCCTCAAATAAAGCATATGCTTTTACAAATCAGGAAAATACACAAAAAATATTTTCTCTTGGAAGAAGTGTCGGTGCTTCATATTATCATTTGACAGATCTTTGCGATAAAGTCCGATTTAAACCGTATGCGGTTCTAAAAAAAGAATACAATGACACTTTTCAGAGTCTTAATGTGATGGGTGTTATCCTTAATGATTTTGAACCAAATTCCGATTCTCATACACAGCTTAATAAATTAATAATTAATTTTTATAATTCGCTTAAGGCTCAGGATTTAAATGAAATTGCTCTTTTGAATATAAGAGACGCTTATATTTTATATTATGAAAATTTGGCTAAGGATATCCGGTGTAAATTTTCTACAGAAGGAAGCTGGCTTTTCACTTTGGGCTTTTATTCCTCTTTTCAAATGGAATCTTTAAATTCTCCTTCCAAATCTAAGCTTCTCCTTTCCGGTTTTAGTAAAATTATAGCTTCTAATCCTTTTGCTTGCCTTCCTGAATCTGTAGAGGCTCAATTGAAAGCAATAAATAAGCTTGATAAAACATATATCAGCGATAAAGAAATTGAACTCCTTAAACAAAATATTATTAAAATTACGGAATATTTTGGCAGTTATCCTAAAAATAAGCCGTTATCGGACGAAATTAAAGAACTTGTAGGCGAATGGCAGGGGATTTTGATTGATTCTGATAATCAAAGACACAAAATAAAGCTGGTTGTCTGTGATGTTATGAATATCAGAATGGATATTGACGGAATTGCCCAAAATATTGTGATTTCTGATGCCAGGCTTATAAATAATTATTTTACTTTTATGTTTAAACCTTTTGGTAATGAAAAACTTTATATAAAATTTAATGCAAAAATTTTTAATAACATGTTTTCCGGCGAAGTTGTCGATGTATTAGGACAAAAAGGAAACTGGCTTCTTTCAAAAACAGACAAAAACTGAAAACTAAGCCGGTTAGTTAAATAAGTTGCTATTATAATTCAAATTCTTGAATATAGCTAAAAAGCCGCTGATTTTATAAGATCAACGGCTTTTTTATGTTAAATACCCGAAACAGGAAATTTAAATAATTAGGCTTTTTTTATTGTTGAGAATACATTAGCATAGGCTTGCATTTCAATTGAAACTGATTTTAAATCACCTTTTGCTTTGTTTGTAACTTCCATTTGAGAGAATAAATTTATTTTACTACTTTCTACAATACCATTTTTGATTTGTAATGTTTCATATTGTCTGGCTTCTTTTTGTTCAGCGATTTCTAATTCAGCTTTTGTTCCGGCATTTGCATTGCCTTGTCCTTCTAAAAGAACACCTAAGTATTCTTGTAAGGATTTTAATTTTTTAAGACCTTTGTCGCTATTTTCTTTTTTCTCTGCCATTGTTGCTGTTTCTGTACTCATTTTAGCGTATTTTGCTTCAACAGCTTCTCTTTTTGTTAAATCAGCGGAATGATTTTCACTTGCTTTTTTGTAAATGCTTTCTTTTTCTTTAGTGATATTTCTGTTGTCATCTAATTCTTTTTGTTTTGCTGCTATTTTTTTATCTATTTCAGGAAGAACTTTTTCTTCATTTTTTATTTGGTTTTCTATTTGGCTTTCTTCTTTTTGTTTAGCTTGGATTTCTTTATCAATTTTTGCTTCGTTTTCGTCTAAAGATTCCAGATCTTGATCTAATTGATCTTGTTCATTGATTTTAGCAGTTAAACTTGATTCAAGACTTAAAATTTGAGCATCAATTTGAGCGTCAATTTCAGCTTGGGTTACTTCAGCTTGAACTGTTTGTACTGATGTTTCAGTTGAATTTTCTGTTTCTACTGTATTAGCATTTTGAGCTTCTGCTAATGTTGCAGTTGCAGCATTATTGTCATTAGTATCAATTGCAACAGTTGCGTTAGGAGCTGCTTCAACTACTGTATTGCCGGTTGATACAGCTGCTTGGTGTACAGGAGCAGCGCCTTTTCTTCCTTTTAATTGACTAATTTGATCTTTAATAGAATTTATATCAATTGATAAAGAAGCTTTTTTAGATACAGTTGAGTTTCTTTTTTGAGAAATATTTGTTTTGTTTGATTTAAGTGAAATAATTACATTTCCTGCATCAGCTTTCTTTTGTTTAGTTGTTTCGATGTTAGCGGTTGATTTATTTTTTTCTGCATCTAAAGCTGCTAAATCTTTGCTTAAGATGTTGTCTTTGTTTGCGGAATAATCATAGTTGCTTTTTGCATATTCTTTAGCAGCTTTTGATTGTTCTTCCGTAGCAAATATTTGCGACATTGATTCTAATTCTTTTTTATTTGAGCTGATTTTTTTGTCTAATTCAGAGACTTCAGTGTTTGTTGTTTTAATAGTTGCTTCGTAATTTTTTAAATTGATGCCTGTTTTAATTACAGCATTTTCTAAAGATTGATTTGAAATACTCAAACGTTTTGTATTGGTTTGTTCATATTCAAAATTAACTTGAGCCCATTTTTGATCAACTAATTTTCCCATATAACCATCTTCAACAATATTTGTTTTAAGGGTTTCTGTTTGGAAAATTGATCCTTTATTTTGATAAGTTTGACTCATATCTTGAAGTTTTTGGGATAAAACTTTGCCTTGTTCTTGTTTACTTGAAAATACACCAAATTGACCTTTTTGCTCGGAGCCGATTTTTTGAGCGTTTAAATAATCTCTTTGGAAAGGAAGCCCTGTTACACCACCAATTGACATGGCTATTCTCCTATATTTTACCTACACCTACTTATACTAATTATATATTTATCACCCTGTATATATATAAAGTTTAAATACTGTTCGTAATTTCATTTTTCTCTATTTTTTTAACAAAACTTTACAAAAAGAATCCAGTCTTTTTGTAATACCCGCAGTCATTGATTATTAGCAATTTATAAAAAGCTTGTCGGAAAGTTTTTAAAGGAGAATTTTTGTAATTTTTTAATAAAAATAAACAGAGGGATATATATTGTATATATCCCTCTGTTTATTTTTATTTTTATTCTGCGCAACTAAGTGACATAAGGATCTGATAAAATTAATTAACTCCAGTCGCCAATTAATTTTCTGTAAAAAACTAAAAATCGTCATGCTGAACTGGCTGCAAAACAAGGCAGAGCCGTAGTTTTATGCCACTGCCTTGTTTTGCAGCATCTTACCATTTTGGAATTAAAACATTAATCGAAAATTGGATAGACCCTGAATCAAGTTCAGGGTGACAGTTTACACTAACTAGCGACTCCGGTTAATTAGCGGAGTTATTGAGCTAATGGCGTTATTTAGCAATTCAGAGGAACTAGTCTTTGTAATTTGGGTTTTTGTAATAAGCATGAGGATATGTAAAATCTTCTCTAAATCCAACTCTTCTGTACATTTTTAATGCAGGATAATTATCTGTTTCAACAGCTGCATTTACTTCACTTACAGCAATTTTTTGCTCTGATAATGCTTTTATTATTCCTATAATAGCAGATTTGAGGATAAATTTACCAAGACCTTTATTCCTGATATTTTTTCTGACAGAAATTAAAGGAATATTTGCTTTAGCGGGAGTTACCATATTAACAAAGCAAACACCTTCTACGTTCCCGTCTTTTAGAATAACTCTTGTTTCTTCCGGCATAAAATGACCGAAAATATTTCCCGTAATTTTTCCTATAACATCTTTGCATCCTTCAGTCGTTAAAAATCTCGGGTCAAAATTAACATCTTTGGAAGTTTTAAATCCAAGATTTATTACTTCAACCGCTGCATCAAAATATTTGTCATCCCATGATTCTATTGTATAGCCTTCAGGTAGTTGTCCAACGTCAGATTTTTGTAGAACTTTGTAAGCAACTGAATCGGAAAAATCAAATCTTACCATTGCTTGACCGGTAAGTTGGAATTTTAAAAGAGCTATATCTCTTGTAAATGTTTCCTGAAATCCAAGAAGAGGATAGCTTATAACTTTCCAGTCAGACATGGGCTTTAAATGTTCTATAAGCGCGCCTGCAAGAGCTAAACGTTTTTTGTTTATATCTTTTCTGTCAGGAACATGAATTATATTTAATTCTATTGCTTTATGCGGTTCAACAACAAAAATAAGGATTCCCGAAGGTTGAGTTCCGTCAAATAAAGCAATTCCGTTTAAACGACCGTCGGCAATGGATTCTTTAAATGAATAAAAATCCAGTGGTTCTATTTCATATCTATAATCTTTTGTGGCTTTTAATCTGAAGCTTTCATAAATTTCTTTTATTTGATCTACATTGGTTATTGTTAAGATTTCTGTTTTATATGTAGTTTGTTGCATTTTTTTATTCTCTCAATTCTTTACTCATATATTCTACTATATAATTTGTAAATACTGCAATATATTAAAAATATTATTTGCAATTAAATTTGAAAAAATTAAATAAAAAACCCTCGTTACTATGAGGGTTTTTTATTTAGCATAGACTGGATTCGAACCAGTGACCGCGCGGGTATGAGCCACGTGCTCTAGCCAACTGAGCTACTATGCCATGTTAGAACTTATTATTATACATCCATAAAAAAATATCAAGAACTCATTCTCAGCTTTCCGGTAACAATTCTCTCTATGTTATTAAAATCTTTAATAATTTGTATCTCTTTGAAACCTGAATTTTCAAAGATTTTAATAACATCAGCAGCTTGATAAATTCCTATTTCGACAGCTAAAACCCCATTTTTAGCAAGATAATTTTTTGCCTGAAAAACAAGTTTTTCATAAAAATCCAAGCCTTTAGCATCTTCTGTAAAAAGTGCCTGATGCGGCTCATGAAGCACAACTTCCGGCTGAAGATTTTGTTTGTCTTGTATAGAAATATAAGGTGGGTTTGAAACAATAATGTCGAATTTATTATCAACATTTTCAAAGAGATCAGAGTGAATAAAAGTAATATTATTTTTTATACCAAGCTTTTCCGCATTAAATTCAGCAACTTTAAGAGCTTTTTCTGAAATATCGCAGGCAAAAATTGTGGCATCAGGCAAATTCTTTGCCAACATACAGGCAATACAGCCGGAGCCTGTACCAATATCAATAATTTTTTTTGAGATTGCCACGTCGCCTCTTCGAAGCTCTGCTTGGTTGCTCCCCATAAACGGCGTTACGGTCGAAGGCTCATCGCCTCCGCCCTTCAGCCTCTGCTCGCAATCCGCCTCGCAATGACAAGGAGGTAATTTTAAAACTTCTTCCACCAGAATCTCTGTTTCAGGGCGGGGAATTAGAACGTTTTCATCCACATAAAATTCTTCCCCCATAAAATAAGCTTTATTCGTCAAATATTGAACAGGAATTTTTTCTTTAATTCGTCTATCTATAAGCGCATTAAAAGTTTCCAGCTTATTTTCTGATAATTCTTTGTCAGGGGTGAGAATTAAATCTTTTTTTGTAACCCCAAAAACAAAATTCAAAAGAATATCAGTTTCCAAAGCGGCTTCGCTTTTGGCGATGCCCGCATTTTGGAGTTTTAAAATAGTGTTTTGGTTTATTTCTTTTAGGAACATGAATAATAATACCTGTGTCAATTAGTCAAAACTGTCATGCTGAACTTGATTCAGCATCTGTCTATTATGAAATTACAGCTTTCAATTGTTTGAGGGGTAGATTCCGAAACACCAGGGAGGGGCATAAAACTATGGCTCTGCCTTGTTTTGCAGCCAGTTCGCAATGACAAGGAATTACACAGATTCGGCAAGTTTTTGGAGTTTTGCTTTCTGGTCTGCCTGCGCAAGAGAATTGAGAAGATCATCCAGCTCTCCTTCAATAACAGTCCAGACGTTTAAGTTTTCGCCTATTCTGTGGTCGGTGCATCTTCCCTGCGGGAAATTATATGTTCTGATTCTTTCGCTTCTGTCACCTGTCCCGACTTGTGACCTTCTTAAATCGGTAATTTCCTGCATCTGCTTTTGATTTTCAATATCATAAACTTTGGCTTTAATTATTTGAAGAGCTCTAGCTTTATTTTTAAGCTGACTTCTTTCTTCAGTACAAAAAACCATAATACCTGTCGGTTTATGAACCATTCTTACGGCTGTTTCCACTTTATTTACATTCTGTCCGCCCGCGCCGCCTGAACGTGCGGTTGTAATTTCAAGATCCTTCATATCAATTTCTGTTCCAACATCTTCAACTTCGGGCATAACCGCAACAGTTGCCGTACTTGTGTGTATTCTTCCCGATGATTCGGTTAAAGGAACTCTTTGAACTCTATGAACGCCGGATTCGTATTTTAGCCTGCTGTAAACAGCATCACCCTTTATATTAATTATAACTTCGCCTATACCGCCGACAGCAGCTTCTGAAATGCCCAGAATTTCTGTTTGCCAACCCTGTTTTTCCGCATATCTAAGATACATCCTCATAAGGTCAGCCGCGAAAATATTAGCTTCATCGCCGCCTGCACTTCCTCTAATCTCAAGCATAATATCTTTATCGTCATTAGGATCTCTAGGAAGCAGAAGAATCTTCATTTTTTCTTCGCACTGTTGAATTTTTGCCTCAGCCTGATCAAGTTCCAGTTGAATAAGTTCTTTCATTTCTTCATCTGACTCACCTTTAAGCATTTGAACAGCATCTTCTTTTGCCTTTGCTGCATCCTGCCATGTATGATAAATCTGAACACTTTCTTCCATGGACTTTCTAGTCTTGGAAAGTTTTTTAAACTCTTCAAAATCCTTAATTGTTTCGGGGTCGCTAAGCTTTTCTCCAAGCTCGATATAGCTTTTTTCTATATTTTGAATTTTACCCAGCATATCTTTCATGATTATTAAATTTCCCGTTAGTTCTAATTGTCATTTTTATTATTATATTTTTTGAGGTTTTCTTCCACATCCTCTTATTTCATCGCAATGCCCCAACGCTTCACACTTTGGAACAAGATATTCGGCAAGCCAAGAGTCTTTTTCTATAGCCAGATCACACATTTTTTTGACCATAATTCGTATTTCATGCTGCGCATTTGTACAAAGCCTGATATTAGCTAAATGAATAAATTCTCTTAAGTTAAGACTCGCAACAAGTGAACTTGTTGCAGCATTAGGAAGAACAAATCTCGCGTCTTCTGCAGGAATTCCCTGGTTTATCATTTTTTCGTAAAATTCAGCCGTTTTGTTCATAAATTCATCATATTCGGCTTCAAATCCGGCTTTTTTTATTGTATTAGGGGTAATATATTCAAACAGCCCTTTTTCTGTGACATATCTCTGGGATTTCTGGGAAAAAGACATGTGCCTGTGTCGTACAAGCTGATGGGTACAGGCTCTTGAAACCCCGCTTATTGTAAACACATACTGGCAATGCTCTATTGTGCTGTGATGACCGGAAGCCAGAACTCTTTTAACGAGCTTAAGCATTTTTTCGTTATCAGTGGCATTTTCCCATATATTTATCGGATAGTCAGCAGAATAACAGGTTCTGCATGCCGCATAAATGGTTTTTAAAGGATTTTCCGGCATGCTTATGAGATTTACTATTGGAAATTCTTTTTCTTGAGTCATTTTATTTACCTTTTTACTACGCAATAAGCCCGCAGAAAGACTGCAAAGGCTTATTGTAAAAGTATAAAAACTGATGTTTTATTTTTTGTTTAAATTACCGTAACGTTTGTTGAATCTTTCAACTCTGCCTTCGGTATCCATTATTTTTTGAGTGCCGGTAAAGAAAGGATGACATGCATTGCAAATTTCAACTTTCATACCTTCTGCAACTGAACCTGTTTCGATTACATTGCCGCAAGCGCAGCTAACAGTTGTTTCCTTATATTTTGGGTGGATTCCTTCTTTCATTTTGATAATACCTCTTTTTACTTTCTTTTATTGTCATTGCGAGGAGCATCCTATGGATGCGACGTGGCAATCTATTTCGTTATTATATATTAACATGCTAAAAAAAATTTTTAAAAGGTGATTAATTTTTTAAAATTAATCACCTTTTTTTGACTGGTTTTAAAACTTTATTCTGCTTTGCTGTTCCCTCTTGTAGAAGCAAATATAGTAAGTGTTTTTGCGAGAGATGCCGCCATTTTTGTTGCGGGAGCCATTAAATAAACGCCAGCTGCCGCTATCCCAACTCTTAATAATGCTTTAAGTTTAGGCGCTTCTTTAAGTATATTTTTTGTTTTTGCTATACAAACAGCCGATAATGCTAAAGGAACAGCTGCTCCTACTACTCCTCCATATAATTTTGCATTGTAAAGTTTTTTCATATTTGGAGTGTTGTTAATCTGGTCAATTTCATTTTCCGGCGCTGTTCTGACGGAAACAGGTCTTGTGTTTGAATTTGTTGTAAGACTTACAGGTATTTGCGAAACTGTTGATGTTGGACCAATCATAATGTTTTTTCCTTTTCCTTTAGAATGTAAAAGTGTTTAATATAAATTTTACTAATTACATAAAATATGTAAAGACAAAAAATTAACACATTCAAGCTATAAAATTTACAATTCTTAACTATTCTCGATAAATATGCTTTTAGAATAAATAGTATTTTTAACTTTATTTTGGAATGAGATGATATAATAAAAAGCGGTAAATTGCCTTAGCCTTATGAAAAGAATTAAATAAATAACGCATGTCACATTTTTTTGAAAAAAATAAACCATATAATTTGCCTGATTCAAAAGGACATTTTGAAAAATACGGCGGTAAATACGTCCCTGAAACTCTTATGGGCGCATTATACGAGCTGGAAAACGTTTATAATACCGCAATAAACGATGAAAAATTCCTTGATGATTTGTACAGCCTGATGCAAGAGTATTCAGGAAGACCAACACCTCTTTATTTAGCGAAAAGACTTACTGAATATTACGGCAGAGGCAAAATATATCTAAAAAGAGAAGATTTGAACCATACAGGCGCTCATAAAATCAATAATGCGCTTGGACAAGTTCTTTTAGCCTTAAAAATGGGTAAAAAAAGAATCATCGCAGAAACCGGAGCAGGTCAGCACGGCGTTGCTACAGCTACTGTTTCCGCTCTTTTCGGGCTTGAATGCGAAATTTATATGGGAGAAGAAGACACAAAACGTCAGGCAGTAAACGTTGAAAGAATGAAACTACTCGGAGCTAAAGTTAATCCTGTTTATTCGGGAAGTAAAACCCTTAAAGATGCCACAAGCGAAGCAATAAGGGACTGGGTTACAAACGTTGAAAACACTCATTATATAATCGGCTCAACCGTAGGACCTCATCCTTACCCTGAAATGGTCAGGTTTTTTCAGTCGGTAATCGGTAAAGAAACCCGTCAACAAATTCAGGAAAAAGAAAACAGACTTCCTGATTATGTTCTTGCCTGTATAGGAGGCGGAAGCAATTCTATGGGGATGTTTTACAGCTTTCTTGGTGATAAAGACGTAAAAATTATCGGCATCGAAGCAGCAGGACAGGGCGTAGATTCTGATTTTACAGCGGCAAGCATGATGAAAGGCAGACCGGGCGTGTTGCATGGCTCGTTGAGTTATGTTTTACAGGACAAATACGGTCAGATTGAAGAAGCTTACAGCATATCGGCAGGGCTTGATTACCCCGGAGTAGGGCCCGAACACAGCTACCTGAAAGATTCGGGCAGAGTTAAATATTACCCTATAACCGACGATCAGACGGTAAAAGCTTTCAAATTGCTTTCAAAACTTGAAGGAATAGTCCCCGCACTTGAATCTTCGCATGCTTTAGCTTATCTGGAAGAACTTATGCCAAATACAACCAAAGATGAAATAGTGGTTTTATGCCTTTCCGGCAGAGGCGACAAAGATTTACAAAGCGTATTTAATTATTGTCAGGAACAAGAGTAAAAATGAGTGAGACAAAAATGGAAATACAGGAAAAATTCATAAGACAGGCGGCGTTTTTAGCGAAAGGCGCGGAGGTTTTGCCGGGAGGTGTGTCAGAACTCGCAAGAAAACTCCAGAAATCAGAAGAAACAGGTAAACCTTTAAGGGTAAAACTTGGGCTTGACCCTACAAGACCTGATTTGCATTTGGGACATACCGTTGTAATGCGAAAATTAAAACAGTTCCAGCAGGCTGGGCATCATATAGTGCTTATTGTCGGCGGAGCAACGGCAATGATAGGTGATCCGTCAGGAAAATCCGAAACAAGACCGCCTTTGACAAAAGAAGAAGTCGATAACAACGCAAAAACTTACCTTGAACAAATGGGAAAAGTCGTTGACATTAACAATGCAGAAGTTGTAAACAATGCGGATTGGCTCCACAAAATGAATCTGGTTGATTTATTAAAACTTTCTTCTCAAGTAACAGTAGCGCAGATGCTTGTAAGAGATGATTTTGCAAAAAGATACGCAGAAGGTAAGCCGATTTCGGTGCATGAGTTTTTCTATCCGCTTATGCAGGCGTATGATTCTGTTGCTATTGACGCTGATATTGAGCTTGGAGGAACGGATCAGAGATTTAACGTTCTTCTCGGGCGTGATATCCAGAACGCATACGGCAAAAAATATCCTCAAATGGTTCTTCTTTTACCGCTTCTCGAGGGGACTGACGGTGTTATTAAAATGTCAAAATCCTATCCCGATCACTGCATAAGCCTTACAGATTCTCCGAAAGATATGCTTGGAAAAATAATGTCTATTCCTGATAACTTAATAATCAGATATTATGAGCTTTTAAGTGATGTAACTCCTGAAGAAATTCAAAAAATAAAATCAGAACTGGAATCAAATCAGGTAAATCCTCGTGATTACAAGATGAAACTTGCAAAAACTATCGTAAGCGAGTACTATTCCGCCGAAGATGCCGAAAAAGCCGAACAGGAATTTATAAATATTTTCAGCAAAAAAGGTCTGCCTGACGAGATAGAAGAATTTAAAGTTCCAGAAGGCACTGTTTTAATAGATTTTATAGCGGAAAATAATCTTGCAGCAAGTAAAAGCGAAGCTAAAAGACTTATACAGGGCGGCGGAGTAAAGTTAGATAATGAAAAAGTATCTGATTTAATGCAAAAAATCGAGTTTAGCGGAAAAGATTCGCTTATTTTACAAGTCGGCAAACGCAAATTCTCAAAGTTATTATTAAAGGCGTAGATTGCCACGTCGAGGCTAAAGCTGCCCCCTCCTTTTTTGATAATTAATCAAAAAAGCGGGTACCCTTCGCAATGACAACAAAGCGTTACTTAGCTTCTTCAACTTTGCCTAAAGAACTTAAATAAGGCTTCATATTCTTGATTGTGTCAGGGCTTGCAATCATCGAAATAACCGATGGCTGGTTAAAATAAATCGCTGCCGTATTTTTAATATCCTGTGGCGTTATGCTGTCAATCGCATCAAGCATTTGATTGTGATAATTTACACCATAAAGTGTATTGTATCCAGATTGAATCCTTGCAGCCCTTCCGAAAGAGCTTTCTGTGTCATCAAGGAAATGTGTTTTAGCTTCCATTTTCGCGGTTTCAAGTTCTTCGTTGCTCACAGGCAAGGTCATTAAAGCATTTACATGTTTTTTGAATCCGTCCAAAGATTTCTGAACGTTCTCATGAGTAGCGCCTTTGAGGTCGTCTTCGGTGGTTGTTTTTATCAGGAGCTTTATTATTCCTTGATGTCCGTCTGTGGCATAGTTAGACTTAACTTTATAGGCAAGTTTTTGGCTTTCTCTTAAGTCTGTAAATAATCTTGATTGACTGTTTCCGCCTAAAATTTCGTTTAAAAGCATCAGGGCAGCAGTATCTTTGATGTTTTTGCTTTCTTTGATTTTAAATATTTGGACAATATCAGCCTGATTGCGCGGTTCTGATTCTGTTATGACTCTGGTTTCAGCCAGTTTTTGTGATTCCGGCATATTAATGGGATGATGTTTTTGAGCAAACCCCATTCCTGATTGAAGTTGCATAAAAACAGCCTGTCCCAGTCCGGGTGTATTGCTGATAGCTCCATCTATAGCTATATTCCCTTGCGAATTTGCGATTATCCGGCTATGTAAATCCTGAACATCTTGTAAACTGATTTTATCAAGGTTTTCTAAAACTTTTTTTGAAGTATTTCCCCATGAATTATCGGGAAATAAAGCTTCCATTGCTTTATTGGCAGGGTCTTTAGGGATGCTTGAGTATTGAACTTTTATTTCTTCTTTGGCTTTATTAAACTTTTCAACGGTAAAATCAGTGTTATAAAGCATTTCTTTCATTACACCAAGTGCCATAGGCAGTTTTTCTTTAGGACAATCTGCCGTTAAATTGACAGAATCTCCGTCAGCGCTTGCTGATACGCCTAAGTTATATGTGTCTTTGATATTATTTAATTGCTCTTCAGAATAGTTTCTTGTGCCTTTGTTTAGCATAAGGCTTAATATGTCTGCAATTCCCGGTTTAAATGTTTTTAATTCGTCTGTTTGCAGAGATAAATTTGCACTTGTTCTTATAGAACCTGAATCATCATTAATTGCAACACGTAAATTGTTTGGCAAGTCATATTCTTTTATATTTTGGAACTTAAATCTATCCGCATTTCCGCTAAAACCAATATTTTTGTCATTGCGAGAAGAATCTTCAGCCTCGATGTGGCAATCTAAATTTATGGATTGCTTCGTCGCTTTGCTCCTCGCAACGACAGGCTCAATTTGGTCGCTGTGGATGACAGTTTTATCATTTCCGCTAAATCCTATTTTCTGGGTTTCGGGATGCGTCATAACTATAGAAGTCCTGTTAAGGTCTAAATACTTCTGCGCAGCAAGCTGAATATCCTGCGGAGTCAGATTTTCTATTTCGTTCAGCATATTTGTATACGCATTAAGAGAACCATGTCCCGTAATAGCTTGACCAACAAGATTTGCAACGCCCATAGAACTTTCGCTGACTTGTGTCAAGTTATCTTTAAGTTTGTTTTTAACTATAAACATTTCCTGTTGGGATAAAGGCTGTGATAACATACTTTGTATAGTTGAGTAAACAGCTTTTAATCCTTCTTCTTCTTTGCCCGGTGTAAATGTTGAGCCGAGTGTTATAAGCTGCGGGTCTTTAGAATTAGGATTTATTACGCTGACATCTATTGAGCTTGCTGTATTAAAGTCTTTGAGTGTTTTTGAGAGCCTCGCGTTTTCATAGCCTGTTAAAGCGCCGCATAAAGCCATAGTTGCCATGGTATCTTTGATATTATTGTTTGCGGGACCTGCAAAAGCCATATTTAACATAACCGCATCAACATGAGTGCTTTTTAAGTCAACTCTTACTGGTTTCTGTGTTAAATTTACCGGTTCATTGTAAGATTTTTTAGTGTTTTGAGCAGGCGAAGCTTTTTTCTGATTGAAGAGTTTGCTTATTGTTTTTATAGTTTGCTCCGGATTTACTTCTCCGACAACTACTGTAGTCATATTATCAGGTCTATACCATTCATTATAATAATCTAACACATCTTTTTTTGTTAAATTAGCTATTGTTTTTGACGAACCGGCAATAAGTCCCTGATAATCGGCTTTAATTCCGAATAAATTTTTAAGCATAAGGTTATATGCTTTGTCGGAAGGGTCATCTTCGTACATTTGGATTTCGGAAATCACAGGTCCTTTTTCTTTTTCGAGCATTTTATCGGTAAAACTCGGGTTTAAAAGCATATCCGCATGCATTGTCATAAATTTTTCAAAGTCGCCTTCTTTATGCATCGGAGATTTTATAAAATAATCTGTATTGGTTGTATTCGTTCCTGCGTTGTACTGACCGCCCATACTCGTCACTTTTTCTACGAATTCATTTGGACCGAGTTGGCTCGAACCGTTAAAAAGGTTGTGTTCAATGTAATGACTTATTCCTCTGTTTTTTTCTTCGTTAAAAGAGCCGACTTTTGTAAAAGTTTTTATGGTTGTCGGACCTTTTTTAGGGATAATTATTACATTTTGTCCGTTATCCAGCTTGTAAAATTTACCTTTATCAAGGAAAGGCACGTTAAAAGTTTCAATTTCTCTGTAACCTTCGGTGGATACGGGTAAAATTTGACTTCTCATGATAGCATTTATGTCTGTTGTTTGGGTATTTTGGGAATATGACGGGTATTGATAATGCTGATATTGATATTCAGGCAATGCATAAGCCGGATAAGTTGCCGCAGGAATAATATTGTTTCTGTATGAAACATTATTTGCAGGTATATATGGTAAATTAGCCTTGTTGACTTCCATTTAACTTTCCCAAATCCAAAACATATTGCTAATTAAATAAAAACACTTCATTTAAAGAAATTGTTTTATTTTGTTAAAAATCTTTATGTTTGATACAAAAGTTTAAAATCATCATTTCATTTAGCTATCTTACTAATGCAAATGAAAAAATATTCACTCATAATTATGCAAATTCAGTACTTTGTTAATTAAGTTTTGGAGGTTATATTTTTTCCGTCGCTTGTCCTCGGATACTTTGTATCCTGCGGAGGCTCCTACAAAAACATAACCTCTTCAACCAGACAAAATTAACTTAACATTATACTGGAGTAATTAAACTTAATTTATAAAGGAGGGATATTAGAAATGAGCGAACCTATGATGGCAGAAGAACTTAATGGCAATAAACACATTAATTTAAAAGAAAAAGCTGAAGAATTGAGAAAAAAAACGCTGGAAATGGAAGAACAGGTAACTGAAAATTTAAATAATCTTATGAGTTCAACGGCGGAAAATCTTGATAAAGCCGCTGAAAAAATGCATGAAACCGCGGAATTTTTTAGAGAAAGAAATGTTGATGCAATGAAAGAAGATCTTTCTCACGCAGTAAAGAAAAATCCCGCAAAAGCACTTGGCGGAGCATTGCTTATAGGATTTTTGATCGGAAAAATCCTATTTAGATAAACTATTCGGGGTGAAAAAATGTCGGAAGAGAACACATCTGGTCAACAGGCAGATTTAATATGCCTGATTAAAAACCTTGTTTATAATTATGTATGTCTTATTTCCCAGCATATTAAATTTTTCAAGGAAGAAATGAAAGAAGAAGCTGCTACTGTAGTAAAATCAGTAATTATGGCGGCTGTTGGCATTTGCTCTGCAATAATGGCGGCTTTATTTGGCGGAATTTTATTAGTTATTACTTTTTCTCTAGTCTTTTCTGTATGGTGGTCTTTATTGTTTGTAACGCTTTTATATTGGCTAATACCGGTTTTGTTGTTTGTTTATATTAAATCCCAATTGAAAAAAATTGGTAAAAACAGGAAAAAATTTGTTGAAGAAACGGCAAAAACGTTGGAGGAAACTAAAAAATGGCTGGAACAGTTAAAGTCTTAAGTGATATTAATAATACTCGAGAAGAAATAACTCATATTGTAGATATATTATCAAGAAATAGTCATACAAAAGTTCATATAACAGAGATTATAGAAGAGCAACCTCTGGAAGCAGCTATTTTTGCAGTTTCATTGGGCATTTTTGCAGCATTGTTTTTAGGAAAAATAAAAAGTTTATTAAAGTTGGCATTAATAATTTATGCAACAAAACAAAGCATACCCTATTTGCTTAAAAAGTAGAAAAGGATATGCTGTTTATAATATTGGGTTTTAAGCTGTAACTTCCGCGGTTTCTTTCTTTTCAGCTTCTAATTTTGCTTTTGCTTTTTTAGAAAGCTTTTTCTCTGTGGTTTCAGCTTTTTTAATCAAAATACCTTCATCGCTGCTGTTATCGATTAAGTATTGAACTGTTTCAGAAGGCTGTGCCCCTGTTTTAATCCACTCAAGCGCTTTTGCTTTATCAAATTTCAGTTCTTTTTTCTTTGGATTGTAGAAGCCTAGTTCAAGAATGGCTTTACCTTCTCTTTTTTCTCTGCTGTCTATGACAATAATTCTATATATAGGGTTTCTTTTTGCTCCCAGTCTTTTTAAACGAATTTTTACCATGCGTTCAGGTTCTCCTTTTTAACAGACATAATCATTATTCTTTATATAGTTATCACAATAGCGCTACATAAGCAAGTATAATGTTTTTTATTAAGTAATAAATAAAAAGTTTTTCAGTTAAAAAAATAAAAGGGCGAGCGAGTCCGCGTAGCGGACGGAAAGCGTGCCCAAAACAAAAACTTAGTCCCTTCCCTCGAGGGAAGGGGTTGGGGAGGGGTGATAAAAAAGCATGAAAATTTTTATTATCAACTTAAAAAACTTATTCAGGTATTCCGATCCTGATGACAGTATTTTTATCCTGCTCGGAAACGTATAAAACCCCTGCTTTATTTAAATAAAGATAATAAGGCTTTACTACATCCTTTAAAACGACTTTTATTGCGCCGTTTTTGTCGATTTTTACAACGTTGTTTAAAGGATAGTTTGCAACATAAATATTGTCTTTTGAATCAACAGCAATACCTACAGGCCCTTTTATAAGCGCGTTTTTTATTATGCTTTTGGGTTTACCGTCAGGAGAAACAATATTAATCGAGTCAGTGCTGTAATTTGCTACATATAAATCGCCTTGGCTGTTTTCCGCTATGCCTGTAGGACCGTCAAAATTTAAAAACGTAAGTTTTGAGATGTTTACAGGTGTAGCTTTTGCCGGTTCAGGCTTGGAAGGCTCGTCTATTACGGAATCGCTTATTTTTTTGTTAATTTTTTTGAAAAGTTCTAAAGAATCTTTATAAGACGGGCTTGGTTTTTCTATAGAATTTAAGTAAATAAGCGCATTTTCATAATCTTGTTTGTCAAAATATAGACTTGCAAGCAAATAAGCTGCTTCGTCATCGCCAGGACTATTTCTCAACAATAGCTGAAAAGCTTTTAATGCTTTATCTTTATTTCCTATATGTTTATACACCGAACCAAGATTGTAATACGCGTTAGTTAAAGACGAATCGCGTTCTATTGCTTTTTTAAAATAAGTTATAGCCTGTTCATAATTACCTTTTTTGGTGTAAGATATCCCAAGATCGTTATAATGAACGGCATCTTGGTCGTATGCTTTAGCGGTATTGCAGTTAAGAAAACAAAAACACCCGATTAATAAAATTAAGATTTTTGAAAACAGAGATTTCATTAATTTCATAAAAAGTCACACCTTTTCTTTTCTTTGCCGTCATTGCGAAGGGTACCCGCTTTTTTGATTAATTATCAAAAAAGGAGGGGGCAGCTTTAGCCTCGACGCGGCAATCTATTCATTATACAGTATATGGCTTTTCCTTAAGAATAGTTCATTAATAGGAGTTTTAAAATAATTTTTTTTGCTCGCAAAGGACTTTGTTGAGGAAAGTTTTTCTGTGGCACTTGCATGCCCCATGCGTCAATATGGCTTCTCGATGCTCTTGTGTACCGTAACCTTTGTTTTTATGCCAGCCGTATTGCGGAAAATTCTCTGCCAAACCTTGCATTAACTCATCCCTATGAACTTTTGCCAGAATACTTGCCGCAGCAATCGATGCTGAAAGCGTATCTCCTTTTTTTACCGCTTTTTGTTTGTAATTGTATTGCGGAATAACAAAATTCCCGTCCACGAGGATGATTAAGTTACTATGTATCTCTTTGTCATCCTGAGCAGTGCGAAGGATCTGTCCATTTGGGCTATTAGGTTTAAAATCTAAGTTGGACAGATTCTTCGGGCTAAAGCCCTCAGAATGACATGATAAGTTTAATTGACCTATCAACTCTTCGCAGGATTTTCTCATAGCGAGCAATGACGCCTGAAGAATATTTATTTTATCAATCTCTTCAACGCTGCATTCCTGAATACTATATTTGGCGACGGATTTTATGCTTTCAGAAAGTTCTTTTCTAAGCTTTGGGTTGGAAGAGAACTTTTTTGAATCATCAATAAATTTGACAACTTCGCAAACTTCTTGATTAAGCTCGGGAAAGTAAACAGCTCCAGCGACTACAGGTCCTGCAAGAGGTCCGCGTCCCGCTTCATCGGTTCCGATAACTATAGAACCGTGCTTGCAGTCAAAAGCTACAAGTTCCTCAATTTTCGATTGGCGGAGTATCTTCAAGCGTGATTCTTCCTATTCTTCCCTGCCGAAAATCAGTCAAAACAAGCGACGCGCACCTGTCTACATCAGGCTTTCCCGCTGTTACAAGTAGGTTTCGGGCAATTGCAACTTCTTCAATAGTCGGGATTGTTTCGCATTTAAGTCTGTAATAATCGCAAAAAAACTGTGGGTATCTTTCATAAACTAAAGATATAAAAGTATTTGCAACTTCAATTTTGTCATAAGACGCTTCACCGACAGAATTAACCATCGCAAGTTTAAAAGCGCGCTCTTGAGTATCAAGTTTCATTGGAATAATCCCCGGAGTATCCATTAATTCAAGTTTCGGATTGATTCTCACCCATTGGGCAGCCCTTGTAATTCCTGCCTTTGCTCCCACTTTGACTTTGGCGGTTTTAATTAATTTATTTATTATGCTGGATTTTCCGACATTTGGCATGCCAACGACCATAGCCCTTATAGGGCGCGGTAGTCTACCTTTGGCGACTAATTTTTCTATCTCGGGTCGTCCGAGTTCGATAGCGTCCTTTATTACGGAAGAAATATCTTTTCCCGAAGTCGCGCTGGTCATAATGACCTTTTGACCGGTTTTTTCCTCGAGATATTTCATCCATTTGGAGTTACTGTCGGGATCAGAAACATCGGACTTGTTTAAAAGCATTAATCTTGGTTTGTTGCCAAGCAGTTTGTCCAAATTATCATACAGGCTGCTTGCGGGTATCCGTGCATCAAGAACTTCAAAAACAACGTCAACAAGCTTGACTTGCTCTTTTAATTTTCTTTCTGCTTTTGCGATATGCCCTGGATACCAATTTATAGCCATTTTTGAAATACCTTTTTAAATAAGTTTTTTGTTTAATTAAACCGAGTCGCCAAATAATTTTTAAATTGTCATGTTGAGCAAAGCGAAACATCTGTCCCTTTTGGGTTTTAGGCTTCAATCCTTTTTTGGACAGATTCTTCGGGCTAAAGCCCTTAGAATGACAATCCAATATTGATATGTGTTTTGACTAATTGGTGACTCGGGTTAATTAATATAAAGAGGAGGAACTAAGCCCTCCTCTTTTGTATAACTTTTAAACCATTTGTTTTTCAGCTTATCTGGTTGTTTTTTCTTTAATACGAGTAGCTTTACCGGTTCTTTCTCTGAGGTAGTAAAGTTTTGCTCTTCTGACAAGACCGCTTCTAAGAACTTTAATTTGTTCAACTCTTGGAGAGTTTACCGGAAAAACTCTTTCCACTCCAACACCTTGAAAAACTCTTCTTACAGTGATTGTTTGACCTGCACCGCTTCCGCGTTTTTTAATGATTACGCCTTCAAAAGCCTGTGTTCTTTCTTTCGCGCCTTCTTTAATTCTTACGAAAACTTTTACGGTGTCGCCGGGATTTAATCTTGGCAAATCTGTTCTTACATTTTCTTGTCTTAATTCTTCAATGATGGAGTTCATCGTTCTTTTCCTTATATTATTTACAAAATTAACATCTATATTTACGTATATATTTACGTAATGTAGATAATATTTTAAACAAAGCATTTATTCAAGAGTTTTTTTACTTAATTTCAATTTCTCTTAAAATTTTTGCGTTTTCTTCGGGCGTAGAAATGTTTATAAAAATCCCCGTTCCAAGCTCAAAACCCGCAGGAGTTGTCGTTCTGGGAATTATTTCAACATGCCAGTGATAATAATTTTCTGTATTTTCATAAGCAGGCGAAGTATGAATAAAATAGTTGTATGGAGCATTGTCAAGACCTTCATGCAGCTTGTATAAAACAACTTTCCAGATTTCAGCAAGATTTTTTATTTGTGAATCTGTCAATTTTTCAAAAGAATCGCTGTGAAACTTAGGCAGAATCCATGTTTCAAAAGGAGCTTTTGCCGCATAAGGCATAAAGGAGATAAATTTGTCATTTTCAAAGACGATTCTAGATTTTTCTTTTAGTTCCAAAGCAATCATATCGCAGTAAATACAGGTGTTTTTTTCTTTATAATGGTTTTTAGACAATAAAAGTTCCTGTTCAAGCAGAGGAGGAAGTATCGGAAGCCCTATAATTTGGCTGTGCGAATGAGAAATGCTCGCTCCCGCGCTTTTGCCTTGATTTTTAAATATGAGAACAGATTTAATATGTTTTTCGTTTGAAATAGCAATATATCTTTCTTTATAAGAATTAAGCACAAGTTCAAGCTGTTTTAAGCTGTAATGAGCCATATTTTTAGAATGGTGAGGCGTTTCTATAATGACTTCCGACTTGCCTTCCGCGTAAGAATAAACTTCCATAGAGTTGTTACAGCTTACGGAAAAGTGTTTTTCCATATCCACAGCGGGAAATTTGTTTGAAATTACTCGTAATTCCCAGCCCGGAGAGTTTGGTAAAGCCTCTTGTCTTCCGTAAACAAGCACTTCAGGAGGAGTGATTTGTTCATTTCCATAACAAAAATGGCATTCAATATGATGTTCTACATGGGGATGATAGTGAGGCAAATGACTTTCAGGTCTGTGCGCTCTTTCGGGAGCTAAAATTACCCATTTCCCCGTTAAAGGATTTTTTCTCATTTGAGGCATTAGTTATTCTTTCTCTTGAAAAGCCTACTGCTGAAGTTTGTACAAATCAGCGTAAGTGTCATAATTATAAAGATTTACTCCGATTTTGGAAATTGTATTTTTATAATTATTATACAGCGGTAAATTTCTATGTTCATCGCTCATCAGTGCTTTATATGTATTTTTAGCCGTTTGAATACTCTCCGCTGTTGTAAGGGGTCTTCCCATAAATATTTTTGAAGCGGAATTATAACCAATCATAGAAACAGTAACTTCTTCTTCAAGAGAATTTTTGTGTTTGTCTTCTATTAAAGATGAAACTGCATGTCCCAGCTCATGCATTACTGTCATAAGCGCATACATATTATCATGATAGGAAGACTTAGGATTCTTGTACTTTTGAATAATATCTTCGCCCAGATTTACAGTTATTTTCTTTTCTTTTTTTACATCTGTGTGAAATAACGCATTTGATAAAGCAAGCGGAGCCGCTATCACCAAAGGCATTGGTACCATGCCAAGATACCCGAGAGGAGTTATTTTAGACGATTCTTCTATATAAGCATTTGTTTGATCTTTACCGCCAAAAGTTATTTGTATAGGGATTTTTCGCTCGATGACTTTGTTTAAAAGTATTCTCCCGTCGTCGTCATTCCATAATAAATCAAGCATTTCATAAACTTTATCAAAATTATCACTGTATTTCAGGACGGAATTGGTTCTTACAAGGTTATAAAGGACAGGAGGGGCTTTAATAACAGGATTAAGAGAGGTTATAGCGCTTTTGAATTGACATTCTCTTAATTCTTGCAAAACATAAGGTAAATTTTCATTTTCTTGGGTATTGTTTACTGATAAAGCTTTTTCGTAATAAAAAATCGCTTTATTAAGACCTCCTGATTTTTTGCAAATATCACCCATCGCGCAATATGTATCAAATTTGTTGGAGGTAAAAGGAATAGATTTTTCATAATTTTTTAAACTCAGCTCTTTATTTCCGGCTTTAGAATAGAGATAACCCAGATGATAATAAACATCTTTATCTGACGGAGTTAATTTTGCGTAATTTTCAAGGGTTTTAGCCGCTTCAGAATATTTTTGTTTTTTTTCATAGATGCCGCTTAGATTTGAATAAGCAAAAGCATTGGAAGGCTCTAACTGGATTGCTTTTTTGTAATTTAATTCAGCATTGTTTAAATCATTTGTTTTCGAATATGCAACCCCGAGATTATTATAAATATCAGCGTCATTGGAATAAAACCGCAGCGCGTTTTTATAATTTTGAATAGCTGCCTGATAATTTCCGCTATTTAAGGCTTTATAGGCTTTTTGAATATAGCTGTTATATTGTTGGGGATTTGCTAAAGCATCTGAATTAAAAGCAAAAAACATCAAAAAAAATATTAAAAGTTTTATTTTGTTCATTTTATTGATTTGCTCCGATAGGTTCTCTGTGTTCTGTACACATATAAGGCTTTGTTTCCCAGATTGCGCTGAGTTTGGAAAGCCCGAAACAAATTACGAAGTATATAAACGCAATAAAAATAAGTATTTCGGTTTCATGATAGGTTCTTTCGTAAATGATTTCGCCTGATCGGGTGAGTTCTATCAAGCCTATTGTTGAAGCCAGAGAGGTATCTTTTATCAGGGAAATAAACTGGCTTACCAGAGCGGGGGTCATTCTGCTTACAGCCAGCGGTAAAATTATATAAGAAAGACGCTGCATTCTGTTTAGCCCCAAGCTTTTCGCGGCATCAATATGACCTCTTTCAACCGAATTTAGCCCGCTTCTTATAATTTCCGCAATATAAGCGGAAGTAAAGATTATAAACGCGACACATGACGAATAAAAAAATGAAGAAGACTCTCCTGTAAGATAAGGAAGCGCTCCAAAATGAATAAACACAATAAATAAAATCAAAGGAATACTTCTTACTGACTCTATATAAGCAACAGCAAGCCAACTTATTAAAAATATTTTTGAATACCTTAATACACCTAAAATTATTCCGATTAATAGACTTCCGCTTACTGAAACCAGTGCTAATTTAAGAGTTATAAAAAGCCCTTTCATTAAAAAATCATAGTTTTCAGCGATATCAATCCAGTGCATCATGCTTTTACCGACCTTCCCTGAATTTTAAACTGATTTTCAAAGATGTTAGTAAGTAAAGCAACAGTTCCTGTTAGCATCATGTAAATCAATGCGCCTGTTATAAAGAATTCAAAGAACCTGAAATCATCAACCGCGCCTTTATAAACCCTATAAAATAGATCTGTTACTGATATAAAGCTTACCAGCGAGGAGTTTTTTATGGCGTTTATGAACTGGCTTCCAAGAGGAGGGATTATAATTCTTATTGCCTGCGGGAATATTACAAGTCTGAATGTTTGGAATTTGCTTAATCCAAGACTGATAGAAGCCTGATACTGTTCAGAAGCTACTGAATTTATGCCGGCTCTTAATACCTCTGATATAAAAGCTCCGGTATAAAGACTTAAAGCTAATATTCCGCAGCCTATAGGCGGTAACATTAAGCCGATAGCAGGTAACGATTTGTATATAAAGTACAACTGAATTAGCAAAGGAGTATTTCTTATTATTTCAACATAAGATACAGCAATGAATTTAAGAGGTTTTGACCCCATTGTTCTAAAAAAAACAGTAATTAAGCCTATTAAAAAAGCGCAAATAGAACTTATAACAGAAATAAAAAGGGTTATTTTTATTCCCTCTATAAGAAACGGGATTGATTCCAGGATTACTGAAGTGTCAAAGTTATACATAGATAGCGTCCTGTAGCTTTTTAATGACTTTTTTTAGGTTGATTAAAAAAATCCACCATCCATTTACGTTGAATTCTTTTTAACGTGCCGTCTTGCATAATTTGTTCAAGTGCAAAATCTACAGTTTCTTGGAATGATTGTGTATTTACACCTTTTTTGAAGCCTATGCCGTAAGGTTCGCGGGTTAATCTCTCTTTTAATATTATAAAGTTAGGGTCTTCAGACAAAAAACCGTAAATAATAGTGTCGTCGGTGGTAAGAGCATCTCCGCGACCGGATTTTAACGCAAAGAAAGCGTCTGTATAAGTTCTGAATCCCAAAATTTTCACGTCGGGAACCAGTTGTTTTATGTTAATTTCACTTGTTGAGCCGAGTACAACGATTATGCATTTACCGGAAAGGTCTTTTAGTTTTTTGATAGAACTGTTTTTAGGAACCATTATTGCTTGTCCCGCAATATAATAAGGTCTGCTAAAATCTATAATCCTTTGTCTTTTTGGTGTTATCGTCATTGTTGCAGCAACTAAGTCAACAGTTCCTGAAGTTAACGAAAAAATTCTATTGGAAGAGGTTACTTGTTGGAATTCAACGGCATTTTCGTCACCAATCACTCTTTTTGCAATTTCTCTGCCTAAATCAATATCGTATCCTTTAAGTTGTTGGTCTTTGTCTATAAAACCAAACGGTTTTGTGTCATATTTGACACCTATAATGATTTTGCCTCTTTCTTGTGCTGTTTTAAGTAAATCCTGATTGGCTTTTTTCTTGATACAGCCTGCCAATCCCAGCATTATAAAGAAACAAAAGAATATGAACAGTGTTTTTCTTAGTATTTTCAATTATTATCTCCTAAAATATTTTGTTTAGACAAGTTCTTTTTTAAATGCGCTTTTTAAAAATTCTCTGGTTATGTTGCTTTGAGGGTTGTCGAATATTTTATCAGCCGAACCTTCTTCTATAATTTGTCCTCTATCGAGAAAAATAATTCTGTTTGCCACTTCTCTTGCAAAATTCATTTCATGAGTAACCACAACCATTGTCATTCCTTCTTTTGCAAGTGTTTTTATCGTGTCGAGAACTTCTTGAGTCATTTGAGGGTCAAGAGCGCTTGTAGGTTCATCAAAAAGCATGATTTTAGGCTGCATTGCCAGACTTCTTGCGATGGCAACTCTTTGTGCCTGACCGCCTGAAAGCTGTTCAGGGTATTTATCAATTTTATCAAGCAGTCCGACTTTTTCCAGAAGATGTAAAGCCTGTATTTTAGATTCATTTTCTTTTATTTTTCGGACTTTTATAGGAGCCAGAGTTACGTTTTCCATTACTGTTAAATGCGGAAATAAATTAAATTGCTGAAAAACTATTCCTACTTCGGATCTAATCTTGTTTAAGTCAACGTCTTTTGCAGTAACATCAATTTGGTCAACAAATATTTTTCCTTTATTAACAGGTACTAAGCCGTTAATGCACTTCAAAAAAGTGCTTTTACCGCACCCTGAAGGTCCGATTATCGCTACTATTTCTTCTTTGTCAATAGTAACATTGATATTTTTTAATACGTTAAGTCCTTTGTATGATTTGCTTACGTTTTCAAACGTTATCATTTTTCTGACACTCATTAATTAAATTTTTATTAAAACAATAAAGTAATAAAGTAATAAATTAGTTATTAACATTAGAGTTTTGGAGGTTTAAATTACTAAAATTGTTTTATATTCTATCATAATACATCTTTGATTTTAAAGGAATAAACTTTTTTTTGTATTTTTTATTGACTATAATAAATGAAGCGTTAAGAAACATGAATAAATTAAAACTTATAATTCAATATATAATTAATATTTTATCAGATACTAAACGGGGTAATAGTATGGAAATGAAGTCTATCAAAGTTAAAAGACCTATTAAGATAAAAACTGTCGTTACCGATAAGTTTAAACAACAGGCGCAGGAGGAATTAAACAAAGAGATTCATCTTCTTGATTCTCAAATTATGCAGCTTGAGTTGCAAAGCAAGCAAATACAGGATCAGGCATCAGAATTTGCTAATTTATACGGTGATAACAGTGTTGATCAGATTAAACAGGCGCTTGAAGAGATAGTAAGAAGACTTCAGCAGATGGGTGAATTGAAAAATGAGATGGTTTCGCAAAAAGAAAGCATTTCTCATCTTGCCCTTAACAATGTTATAATCACGGGAAGTCTTGAAAATTATGTCGAATTAAGAACCGGCGAAAATATTTATGATAAATTCCATGAAGCCGAAATTCTTGTAAAAGACGGGGTTATTCAGGAAATAAGAGAATAAAAATAATTAATGGAGCAGCAAGTGGATAAGCTTTTATCGATAGGTAAAATTCTCAATTTTCACGGGATTCAGGGCGAAGTAAAAGTCGGATTTACTGAAGGTGCTGAAAATCTTTTTACAGAAGTTGACGAAATTTATGTAATGCGGGATTCAAAAACAATTTCTTTAACTATAGAAAATGTTCGTTTTCATAAAAATTTTGCTCTTATAAAATTTAAAGAAATTAATTCTATAGACGAAGTAATGGCAATTAAAGGAGCTTATTTAAAAGCCCCTAAATCAAAAACACAGAGGTTTTTGAAAGAAGATGAATTTTATATCGATGATTTGGTCGGACTTTCCTCTTATGACGACAGTGACAATTTTCTGGGAAAAATTTCAGCGGTTTCAACTTCAAAAGGGCAGGACGTTTTATTTCTTAAAGATGCTGAAAACAAAGAGCATATGATTCCTTTCGTTAAAGATATCGTCACAGATGTTAATTTAAAAGAGAAAAAGCTTACCATAAAAAATATTGAGGGCTTGATTGAAGCGCAATGAGATTCGATGTAATAACTTTATTCCCTGAAATAATAGAAAATTACTGCTCAGCAAGTGTCATAGGGCGAGCGTTTAAGCAGGAAATTGTTTCTGTAAATACTATAAATCCCCGCGATTTTTCTACAGACAAACACAAAAAAGTCGATGACACTCCTTATGGCGGCGGAGCAGGCATGGTTTTAGCATGTCAGCCTTTTTATGACGCTTATGAATCCGTAAAAAAGCTTGAAAATACTGCTTCAATTATATTTACTCCGCAGGGAAAACCTTTTAATCAGCAAATAGCAAAAAAATTAAGCAAAAAAGATCAGCTTGTTATGTTTTGCGGGCATTACGAAGGTTATGATGAAAGAATAAGGCAGATTCCCGAACTTATAGAGATTTCGATAGGGGATTTTGTTCTTACAGGTGGTGAGCTTGCAGTTCTTTGCGTAATTGATGCCGTTACAAGATTAATCCCCGGAGGAATTGGTAAAGAAGAATCCGCGGATGAAGACAGTTTCTCGGAAGATTTGCTTGAATATCCGCATTACACAAGACCTTATGATTTCAGGGGGATGGTTGTTCCCGATGTTTTGTTGTCGGGAAATCATCAGGAAATCGCCAAATGGCGTAAAAAACAGGCAATTTTAAGAACACAGGAAAAACGTCCTGATTTATTTGAAAAATTTATGCAAAGAGAGCATACTAAAGAAGAAATTAAAATTTTAAAGGAATTAGATTGCCACGGGCTAAAGCCCTCGCAATGACGAAGAAAAGGAATTAGATTGCCACAGGCTAAAGCCTTTACAATGACGAAGAAAAGGAATTAAATCTATGGATATGATGCATGCCGTAATAAATGCTATAGTGCAAGGACTTACAGAGTTTTTACCCGTGAGCAGCTCGGGACATCTTGTGTTAGCATCTTCGGCTTATAAGCTTGCTACGGGAAAAGCTTTAATGAGCGGCGGCAGTCAAGAGATTTTTCTTGATATAATGCTGCATGTCGGCACTCTTGTTGCTGTAATAATCTATTTTAAAAGCGATCTTAAGAATTTATTTTTAGCATTTACCCGTTCTTTAAAAGATGGAACTTTAAAAACAAATGAAGAAGCCAAAATACCGCTTTATATAGCAGTGGCAACTATTGCAACAGTAGCTGTAGTGTTGCCTTTTAAAGATTATTTTGAGGCTGATATGCAAAGACCCGCCATAGTTGGAATTCAAATAATGATAACAGGCATTTTAATTTATGCAACAGAGTTTTTATCCACAAAAATAGTAAACAAAACTTCAAAAATAGGTTGGGTAAAATCTATATTGATAGGAATAGCGCAGGGAATAGCTGTTTCTCCCGGAGTTTCCCGCTCCGGCTCAACAATTGCCGCAGGTTTGGCTATGGGTATAGACAGAGTTACATGTGCAAGATTTTCTTTCCTGATGAGTATCCCCGCAATCATTATGGGAGCTGTTGCCGGTTCGATTGAATTAATTAAAAGCGGTCAATATACGGGTTTTAATTGGTCTGCGATAATAATAGGCACGATAATTGCAGGAATTGTCGGATATTATTGCATTAAATATTTTATTATTTTTATCAGTAACAATAAATTGAACGGATTTGCTTTATACTGCTTGCTAATAGGCTTAGGAATGTTTGTATACTTCGGATATTTCAATTAAAAGAGGAAAATTTTTGTCAATTCTTACTAAAGAATACCTTAATGAACTTGTAGAAAAATACGAAATCCCTGATTTTATAAAGGATGATCCTGTCCAATTTCCTCATAAATTTAAGAAGCAGATTGATATAGAAGTTTCCGGATTGATTTCATCTTGTCTTGCCTATGGAAACAGGAAAAAAATCGTGGAAACATTAGCAAATCTTCATGAAATTTTTAATGACAGCCCCTCCGAATTTGTCATGAATTTTGATATAGATAGGGATGCGGAACTTTTTAAAGGTTTTGTGTACAGATACACTCAGGAAAGAGATTTGATTCTCCTTATTCACGTTATTGGTCAAGCGTTAAAAGAATATGGCACTCTGGAAAAAGCTTTTTTAAAAGGATTTAATCCTGATGACAAAAACATAAGGCAAAGCCTGACAAACTTTGTGAATCTTTTAAGAAGTTATATTCCTTGTGAAATAGATTCTCACGCTTCGCTCAGAATGACAATGAAAGGGTTATTTCATCTTATTCCAAGTCCTGAATTAGGCAGCGCATGTAAAAGATTAAATCTATTTCTTAAATGGATGGTAAGGAAACCGCCAGTTGACTTGAATATCTGGAAAAACATTCCCGCTAATAAGCTTTTAATGCCGCTTGACACACATGTGGCAAGAATCTCAAGGAAATGGGGATTGACTTCGAGAAACAGCAACGATTGGAAAACCGCGGAAGAAATAACAGAAAAATTAAAAGAATTTGACCCTGTTGACCCAGTGAAATATGATTTCGCTATATTTGGCTTAGGAATAAGCGGTTTAGCTTAATTTTTTGAAATATTTCCTGTTAGAGGCAAAATAGTTAAACTTTCTGAAAATTTGGGATTAGATCCGTCATAATAACTTATAGTAATGCTATTGTTAGTGTTATTAAAGCCGTCAGTAGCTCCTGTACTATCAAGAGGCTGCCCCCTATAATCAAACGCAACAATGTTATTTTGAATAGTGCTGGAAGATTGATTTAGAAGGCTGTTGTGACTCAATATAATTGAATCTAAAACAGTTCCGTCCTGTTCTGTTATTTCGATTATCCCGCCGTTTTCCCCATTATTATTCAAGGCTTTTGCAAAATCAGCGTTTATAACGCAGGATTTTTTGATAGCGCTGCTTCGGGCTTTTTTTAAGGCTTGTTCAACGGATTTAATATCTTCTTTGACCTTAAAGTTTGGTATTTGCGATAAAACATTGCTTATTGCAAGTAAAGAGATTAATCCTGCTATAAAAACAGTAATTAAGAGCTCAAAAAGCGTGAAGCCAATATGTTTTTTCATAATTTCCTCGTAAATTTTATGAATCTGTCGGCACAAGCTGCCAGGAAGAAACATTTATAACCTGTTCAAAAGCGCCGTTGTTGTACAATTCATTGGATTGTGAAAGAGTAAATTTTCCGTTAAATAATATAGCTTCTTGAGAAATTACTCTTCCTCCGATGCTTGCTCCGTTTTGTCTAAAGGTTTTATTACCCCAGAACATACAATCAAAATTTCTGCTTCCGTCTAATCTTATATCGCCTCCTGAAGCCAGCACGGCATCAATCTGTCCTTCGTGTGATGTAACAATGTCAACGCTTCCATCTACATCCATATTGCCTGCCGCCACAACCATGACATTTGATAAATCGTTAATTCCGTTTGCGTAAAACCTGATATCACCATCTATAAATATAAATTTTTCCTGCATATCGCCGGATAATTTGAGTACACTTCTGCTTGTACTGCCTGAAATATATATTTTGCTTCCTGCCGGCGCATTATTTATGCGTGTCATTAAATCACACTGATTTATATTTAATAATATACCGTCTTGTTTGCTTTTTATTCTGTAGTCAGAAATAGGTACAGCAGGGACATCAAGCTCCGGTACATAGCCGCCGACAGGATTATATTCCGAATTTGGAGGATCTGCCGTAGGATCACTTGATTGAGTTGCTACAGCATTGTTTTCCATAGATGTTCCTCCAGTGAAAGAAAGACCGTTGTTGGCATGTACATTCATTCCTAAAGTTTTTATACCGTGAATAGTAAGTACACCGTCTGTAAGCAGTCCATAGTCATTGTAAATATCAGGAATTGATGTATCCATCTTAGCCCTTATTTGTCTTAAGGCATCTCCTTCTTTTCCAATAATATAAACTAATGCGGACTTATTATTGTTTGAATAATTTATGGAATCGACCCAATAAGAAGCATTATTTGATAAAAAAGCAGGATTGTCCTGTTCAGGCAAATCTAAATCCGTCAAAGGAACACCTAAGTTTGAATTATCGGAATTAAATAAATTTTTAACTTCTTCTAATCCGGCTTCTGCTGCATAATATGCTGATGTTCCGCTTTTGTCATCGGTAATTTGATTTGTATTGCTCGAAGAAATTGCCATCATTGACATTGTGACAAGCATTCCAACGATTGCAATAAATATGCTTGAAATAAGAGCCGCACCCTTTCTTTTTTTGAATCCCGTTATCTCCATAAAATTTATTCTCCGTTAAGGTCTTCTGTAATTTCTCAAATTTACGGCGGTTAAATAGGCTTTGTCATCAATATTTTCGGCTCCGTCAGATGAAGCAAAATAAATAGCATCCGGTGTAGGAACAAAAGCAAACGTAACAAGATCATCCTGGACATCAAATGCTTTTATTCCCATGGTTGAAAGATTTGCAGGTACAAAATCTTTTGCAATCAGGTAAGATTGTCCGCCACTCCAATTGTTAGGAAGAGATTCGGTTATTTTTAAGGGATCATTAGCAGCTGTTGCCAGGTTTACATCATAATTTGTTTCTATAAGTACATATTTACCTGAAGATTCTCCGTTCCAGTCGGCTTCCGGTATTATAGAAAAAGCGATTCCATTAAAACTTGTAGTTGAAGAAGTGGGCTGTTCAACATTTCCTGAAGAATCAAATTTGGGAACAAAAACTGCTATCGACTCATTTCCTGTTGTTACTTGAACAGAAGCGCCTTCAACGGGCAAAGTAATCACAATCCCGTTATCATACCTGCTTGCGGCTTCTCTTATTTTTGTTGTTATTCTCTCCGCAGAAATTGTTTTGGACTGCATAGCCTGTACATCATTATTAAAAGTAACATTTTGATTAAATAAAAAAGCCGTCATGTCTATTGCGCCGATAAGCAAAATGCTTGATATAACAAGAGTTATAAGAAGCTCCATTAAGTTTAAGCCTTTTTTATAAGATGATTTCACAATTAAATACTCCCTGTTTATCTGGGTCGGGCAATTATTGTGCTTAAATTTGCGAGGATTTTTGAATCGCCGGTTTTTTTATAAGTAATATCAATTTCTTTTAAAGTTGCAACTGTTGAACCATCTATAGTTGCCGTTTGCAAATCGGTTATTTCTGTTGAAACAGAGTAATAATTATCGTCAGTAAATTCAGGAGTCAATTCTATAGGCGGGTTTGTCCCCTCAACAGCCAAATCATACTCTGATTTGTAAGCAAGATTGGATTTTATGGTTTCAAGATATTTTGAAGCCAAAACAGAAGTTTTTGTGAGTGTTTCTGTTTTGCGAGTTGTTATAAAAGCGGAAGGAACAGATGAAGCAAGACATGCGGCGGTAATTCCGATTATAATTATTGCAATAATTACTTCTATAAAAGTAAATCCTGATTTTTTGTTAAAAGTGTTCATAATTTTCCTTATTATATAATTAGCATGTTTATATTAAACCTTAATTTCTGATTTTTAAAGATGTGTTTTGTATTTGGCAAAAAAGTGTGTGAAAAGATTTACAAAATTTACAAAAGTTTACAAATTTTCTGCCGAGTGTAATAAAATGAGAAGAAGGATTTATTGGGTGTAAAAAAATGAATAATAAATTTTCTGAAATAAGAGAAAGACAAATACAGTTTGAAGAAACGTATTTGAGCGAATATGCCGCAAAAAGTTCCCGTACAAAAGGCAGAAAAACCCCGATAAGCCCATGCCCTATCAGGACAGAATTTCAGCGGGACAGGGATAGAATACTTCATTCAAAAGCTTTCAGGCGTTTAAAGCATAAAACACAGGTTTTTATTTCGCCTGCAGGCGATCATTACAGGACAAGAATGACTCATACTCTTGAAGTTTCACAGATAGCAAGGACAATAGCGCGAGCTTTAAGATTAAATGAGGATTTAACGGAAGCGATTGCTCTTGGGCATGATTTGGGACATACACCTTTTGGGCATACAGGAGAAGAAGTTCTTGCAGAGCTTTTGCCGAACGGATTTAAGCATAATGAACAAAGTTTAAGAGTAGTAGAAGTGCTTGAAAACCTTAATCTTACAGCGGAAACTCTTGACGGGATTCTTAATCATACAGGAGAAGCAGTTCCTTTTACTCTTGAAGGTCAAATAGTGAAAATAGCTGACAGGATAGCCTATCTTAACCATGATATTGACGATGCGGTCAGGGCAGGAATTATGAAAGAAAAGGATCTTCCTGAAAATTCTATTATAAAGCTGGGTTCTGATATAAACTCAAGGATTACGACAACTATAAAAGATATCGTTGAAAACAGTACAGACAGTATAAAAATGTCTAAAGACTGCAAAAATGCGATGGATGAGCTAAGAACCTGGATGTTTGATAACGTTTATAAGGATTCTCTTGCTAAAGAAGAGGAATATAAAGCAAAGAAAGTTATTTCAGAGCTTTTTAGTTATTACATGGAAAATTCGCAGCTTTTAGAATTGGGGTCAAAGACAAAAAATGAGCCTTTGGAAAGAATTGTTACGGATTATATAGCCGGCATGACAGACAGGTTTGCTTTGCAGGATTATATTGATAAATTTATCCCGAAATCCTGGGGCGGCAGCAGTTACCTCCTGTAGTCCTCCGCGTTGTCATTGCGAGGAGCGTCCGAAGGACGCGACGTGGCAATCTAAAACAAGTAACATTCTTTTTTGGATTGTTTCAGGCTAAAGCCTTCGCAATGACAATTCGCCATTCGTAGTCAAAAAACACAAATATTACAAACCCTTAACAATTTAATAAGTGTATAAAGTGCAACAAATACGAGAACTTTATGCTTTTCAAAAAATAATTTTAAAAATATTTGGGATTTACTATCAATTTTTTTTTTTAGTAACCTTAAAGTAGATGAGAAGGAAAAAAGGAAGCAATAAAAATAGTATGGTTCAAAAATCTAACATAAATACACCCGTAATTGACGCGGTTAGTGAAATCAAGAACCGGCTTGATATTGTTGACGTAATCTCGGAACATATCGCCCTGAAAAAATCAGGTCGAAATTACTGGGGTTGCTGTCCTTTTCATAAAGAAAAAACCCCGTCTTTTTCTGTGAGTCCCGACAAAGGCATTTTTAAATGCTTTGGTTGCGGAGTGGGCGGTGATGCCATAAGTTTTCTGATGAAAATTAACAATAATACTTTTTATGAAGTAATTGTTGAACAGGCGCAGAAATTTGGCATCCCAATCCAAACACAAAATTTTTCTCCTGAAAAAACGGAAATCAAAAACCAAATACTGGAAGTGAATCAAGAGGCAGTGAGGTTTTTCAATAAACTTCTTTTGGATGTTCCCGAAGCTGCAAAAGCCAGAGATTATCTCTTTAAAAGGAACATAACGGAAGAAGTTATTGAAAAATTTAAAATCGGTTACTCCCTGAACAGTTATGACAGTTTGATTAGTCATTTTTGTAATTGTCATCCTGAGCGAAGCGAAGGATCTGTTCAAACTGGAATTAATGCTTATACTCCAAATGGGACAGATTCTTCGGCTATGCCTCAGAATGACAAATTAGACCTGCTTTACAAAGCAGGACTTGTTTCAGAAAGAACAAACGGAAAAGGTTATCTTGACCGTTTCAGGGGCAGGATAATGATTCCTATTCAGGATGAAAAAGGCGATTTTATCGCATTTGGCGCAAGAGCGCTTGAAGATAACCAGAATCCAAAATACTTAAATTCACCTGACACACCGGTGTTTAACAAAAGCAGAAGCCTGTTTGCTCTTTATCAGGCAAAACAATCCATAAAAGAGCAGGACAGTGTAATAATAATGGAAGGCTTTTTCGATGTAATTTCAGCGCATACTCACGGTCTTACCAACGTGGTTGCCACGTTAGGAACAGCGTTAACGGAACAGCATATAAAAATACTCGCCAGATATTCTGACTCGAGAAGGATATATTTGGCATTTGATTCAGATGAGGCAGGAATTAATGCAACAGACCGTGGTGCTGAGATTATTAAATCGGTTTTTTCAGGACTGGGCGATATAAAACAGTTTGATGAAAATTTTGCGGAAATGTCAGATAAAAATAATCGAGCAGTTTGCGAAATAAGAGTTATATCAAACATTACAGGAAAAGACCCCGATGAATTTATAAGAACAGAAGGATTAGACGCATACAAAAAAGTTGTAAATCAGGCGCCCCTTTTGATAGATTACCAAATAAATAGGATAATGAAATCAAAAGAAAAAACTCAAACTCCTCAAGAAAAATCAAAAGTCATACAGGACTTAATACCGATACTTTCAGACATCAAAAATTCTATTATAAGAAATGAATATATTAAACTTATTTCAGAAAAACTAATGATAGATGAAGAATCACTTAATATCGAAATCAAAAAGAGTTTACAAAAAGTAATAAAAAAGGAGAAAATTTTAAATCAGGGAAAAAGGCAAAATTTAGAAGAAAATCATATTTCAGCACAGAAAAATTTACTGAGTTTGTATTTTCTAAATAGTGAAAAACTCTCACCTTTGTGTATTAATAATTATTTAGAGGAGGTTAATTTCACTGAAGAAAATATCTCGTTAATCAAAAACGAAATTAGTAAATCATTGAAAGAAATAACTGATCCTGAAAAATTGTCAAACGAGCTATTCACCAAATTGGCAGAGAATGAAGAAGCTAAAAAAATCTTAGTGGATGTAATATGCTTGGTTGACGAAAAAAAAGGAATGAATACAAGTTCACTGGAACAATATATCAAAGATCACATAGCATTTTTAAGACGATGTGTTTTATCAGAGCAGCAAAATAAGCTAAAAACGCAATATTATGCCTCTAATAAAGATGATATTTCTTCTCTTGAACAGCAGCAATTGGTTAAGGAATTGATTTTGCAGAGCAAATCAGAAGTTTAAAGCGATAATTAATGTTGAAGATAATAAAATAAAGAGGGTACACTTTTGGTTATGATAGACAAAGAATACAGGAAAAAAGGCGGCGGAGCGGTAATAGACGAGCTTCTCAGGGACGAAGACAGCATTGACAGTGACCAGATAACAAGTTTATTTGGAAGACCTGATCCGGGTGCTCTTATTGAGCATGAAGAAGAAAGCATTGACCTTAAAGACGACCTTGAAGAGGAAGTTGATGAAGTTGACATCACTCCACCTAAAGGAGTTCCTCTTGATGATCCTGTCAGAATGTATTTAAGGGAAATAGGCAGAATTCAACTGCTTACAGCCGATGAAGAAATTGATCTTGCCAGAAAAATCGTAACCGGCGGAAACATAGGAGCAATAGCAAAACGTAAGCTTGTACAAGCAAACCTCAGGCTTGTCGTTAGTATTGCCAAAAAATATGTCGGAAGAGGCATGTTATTCCTTGACCTTATTCAGGAAGGAAATCTCGGACTTATTAGAGCAGCTGAAAAATTTGACCACGAAAGAGGCTATAAGTTTAGTACTTACGCTACATGGTGGATTAGACAGGCTATTACAAGAGCTATTGCTGATCAGGCTCGTACAATCAGAATTCCTGTTCACATGGTAGAAACAATTAACAAACTTAAAAAAATAACCCGCAAACTCGCTCAAGACTTGAGTCGTAAGCCTACTGAAGAAGAAATTTCCCAGAGCATGGGCATCACCATAAATAAATTAAGAGAAATCATTAAAGTAGCACAAGAACCGCTTTCCCTTGAAACTCCTATAGGAAAAGAAGAAGACAGCAGACTTGGCGACTTTATTGAAGACAAAGATGCAGATGCTCCTGTAATGACAGTAGCTCACGAGCTTCTTAGAGAAGATCTCGCCGAAGTTTTAAGAAGTTTGTCTCCTAGAGAAAGAGATGTCTTAAGATTAAGATTCGGCATGGATGATGGAAGACAAAGAACACTCGAAGAAGTTGGACAACTTTTCGGTGTAACAAGAGAAAGAATAAGACAAATCGAGGCAAAAGCCCTCAGAAAGCTTCGCCATCCAAATAGAAGCAAAAAACTTAAAGAATATATTGAAAATTAGCTATTTATTTAAAGCGTGGTGAAATCCACCATGAACCTTTGGTAAAAGCTTATAGAGCCGGTACTAAACAGTACCGGCTCTTTTTATTCTAAGAATACCTCGACCTTCTGTTAGAGAATTATTTCCTGATAATCACATCGAGTTTTCCGCGTTTTTCAGGAACTGCGATTACAAGACCACTGCTTGATTTATTAAACTCTAAATCAATAAAAGATTTGCCTATACTGATATTTTTAAGTTTTAATGAATCTAACCACTCAGGAATAACCGGATTAAGTATCCGAAGCTTATTACTTTGGGCGTCAGGTTCAATATTAAGCATCGACTGAATTAACAAAAACATACTGGCTGCGGCCCATGCCTGCGGATTGCATGCGACAGGATAACTTACAGGGGGATCCAATATTCTGAATTGCCTTGAAAAACCGCAAAAAAGCTCGGGAAGTCTTTTGTAATACATAAGTCTTCCCGCTTCAAATAAAGCTGTCATGATTTTCAGAACCAGATCAAGTTTTCCTATTTTTGCAAGACCAAAAGCAATTATACTATTATCATGAGGCCATATTGATCCGTTATGATAACTCATAGGATTATAAGAAAGCATATTCGCGCTTAATGTCCGAATACCCCAACCGCTAAACATGTCTTTCTGAAAAAGCCTTTCCGCAACCAACTCTGCATAATACTGATCAAGAATGCCTGTTTCAAGAAGATGTCCCGCGTTAGACGTTATAACCTTAAGCTGTTTTCCGTATTTATCAAGCGCAAGAGCATAATATTTCTTATCTTCCATCCAAAATGCTTTATGAAATCTTTCTTTAAAATCTTTTGCGCGCGCAACCAATCTTTTTGCAAGAACTATATCATCCATATATGATGCCAGTTTTGCCATTTTTATCATTGCGGAATAAAAATATCCCTGCACCTCGACAGAAGCTATAGGCGGCTCGGCTATTTTTCCGTTTTCATGCATGTGAGAATCCCATGAATCCTTCCACGATTGATTCTCTAACCCTTTCTCGCTTTTTTGCAAATAAGAAGCAAATCCGGTACTCATGGCATAATTTTCCATCCAGCTAAGGCATTCGAGCGCATTTCCCCAAAGTTTTTCCAGAGTTTCCCTGTCATCTGTCCATTTAAAGTATTCATAAAGAAGGATTATCCACAAAGGAGTTGCGTCAATAGTCCCATAATAAGCGCTGTGAGGTACTTTGTTACTTCTTGCAAGCTCCCCAAATCTTATTTCATGAAGAATTTTTCCCGGTTCTTCATCTCTCCATGGATTTTCTTCTTTTCCCTGAAATCTTGCAAGCGTTTCCAGAACATTTTTGCCGAGAGTCGAATTAATTATTAACGACTGTCTTGCCGCAATAATACTATCCCTGCCAAACAAAGTCGTATACCATGGAATTCCCGCCGCGATATATTCGCCGTAAGTAGCCTTTGTAACGAGCATATTAATATCTTTATGACTTCTTTGAATCATCTCGTTAAAATCTTCGTTATTAGCTTTAAAATTGGTTGTCGACTTGTTCCAGTTTTTATCATCCACTAAAGCCAAATCAAGAGCTTCATTAAAATCTTTCGCAATAAACTTTTTAGGCAAATCCGCAGTAGATTTGAGATTAATCTGATATTTAATTTCCAGTTTTGATGCGGGAGCAATCTTAAATTCATATATAACCGTGTCATTTTCTATTTTTATAGGGATGGGCAAATGCTCATTTATAAAATCTATTTCCGTATCCATAACCGCGCCGGTTACGTCAAGATATGAAAAAACAAGCTTATTATGGTCAGAAGTCAAAACTTCTTTTTGTCCGTGCTTGTCAGACGTAATATTTCTAACTTCAAAAATATCCAAAAAATCTGCTTCAAAGAAAAATTCCAAATGAATTCCAACCTCAAAGAAATTATAATTGGCAAGGGTTATGGTTTCAAAATACGAGCCATATAGTATGCTTTCCCGCTTAATTTGGATAGTTTCCTGCGGAATAATTCGTTCAGGGTTAGAATTGTCTTTTAAATTCGCATTTGTCCCTATAACAATAGAGGAGTGCCCTGTTTCTGTAGAAGAAGAAAGCACAATGGGATGTGTCCCGTTTATTTTAAGCTCAAGGCGGCTCAAAAAACGCGTATCTCCAAAATAAAGACCATATCCCGAATTATTTCCGCTCAAAACATTTCCGTTGGCATCTGTTACAAGAAAAATGTCATTATGTTTTATTGTTCTTCTTACCGGACTAAAATTTTCGCCTTCTATGTTTACAGACATATTCTTTTCTCATAATTTATAACTTCATTATAAGATTACGGCAATCTTTTTGATATTACACAGGTAATCAAATCTTGTTAATAAATTATAAAAACATATTCAAGTTTTCGTCAAATCAGGAAAACATTTTTTGTTTTTTAACTTGTCCGCCTTCAACTTCATGCACATTTTCGATAGCGATAAAAGCTGATGGATCAATTTCTAATACATGATTTTTAAGATTAGCCAGTTCTAAACGGCTTATTACACAAAAAATTATTTTTTTATCTTCGCCTGAATATGCTCCCTGACCATTTATATAAGTAACGCCCCGCTCAAATTTGCTTATAATATCCCGCGCAATTTCTTCATATTTGTCAGAAATTATAGTAATTGATTTTGATTCATCCAAACCTTCTATAACTACATCAATAGTTTTAAAAATAATAAAATACGCCAATAAAGAATACATAGCCCTATCCCAACCAAAAACAAAACCTGCACTCCCCAAAATAAATAAATTAATCACCATTATTATTTCGCCAATTGAAAAACTCACTTTTTTGTTTAAAGATACGGCAATTATCTCCGTTCCATCGAGAGAACCGTTATTTCGCAAAATTATGCCAAGCCCGATACCAAGTATTATTCCCCCAAAAATGCAGGCTAAAAGCAAATCAGTTGTTGCTTTCGCCATACCATGAAAGAAATTAACAGCTATTGAAAGCATAGTAATACAATAAAAAGAAGTTATTATGAAGTTTTTCCCCAGTTTTTTGTAGCCAAAAGCAAGAAAAGGCAAGTTAAAAGTAAAAATAAATATTCCTAACGGCAAATTAGTTAAATAACTTGTCATTATAGAAACTCCTACAACTCCACCGTCAATAATTTTATTCGGAATAAGAAATAATTCCAGCGCAACTGCTACAAGTAATATACCTATAGTTAAAAGGACAAGCTTAGCCAGAAATTGTTTGATTTTTGTAGATTTTTTAATCATTATTCCTCCAAAATTCAATTTGATGTCATTGCGAGGAGGACTAAAAGTCCGACGTGGCAATCCATTTAACGTTTCAGAATAATAGATAGATTGCCACGCTCCTGTTGGTCGCTCGCAATGACAATTATTTTATTCATGACTATTTTACTTATCTACAACTTAAGTTAATTGTATAATAAAAATCATTGCAAAAAGATAAGGAGCCTCAAAAATGAAATTTCTTACTGAATATTTATGGTTCAATACCACAAAACATAGAGAATATATCAATATCACAGGCGAAGTTGACAAAGTCTTAAGAAAAAGCGGTATTCAAGAAGGAATGATTCTTGTTTCCGCTATGCATATCACGGCAGGTGTTTATGTTAATGACGCAGAAAACGGTTTAATTCAGGACATCGACAAATGGCTGGAAGAACTCGCGCCTTTCAAACCTGATTATAAACACCATTTCACGGGCGAAACAAATGGCGACAGCCATTTAAAAAATCTTTTAATCGGACATGAAGTAATTGTGCCTGTAACAAACGGAAGACTTGATTTAGGGACATGGCAGCAAATTTATTATGCCGAATTTGACGGACAAAGAAAAAAACGACTTCTTATAAAAGTTATGGGCGAATAAATTGTAAAAAATCATTTAAATTCAGGCAATAATACAAAAAAGAATGTTTTTATATATATTAGGAAGCGATTCTTTATAATATTTCTATGGGAACAGGAAGGTTTAATGATACCAAATATTCAGACTAATTTTCCACCCTATATAAGCGCGCAATATCAGCCTGCCAATTTTAATGATCTAAAAACGCACGTAAATAGGCTTGATAATGCCGCCTTAAAAAACGATGAGCTTACAAAAGCGACTTTAGCCGCATTAAGCCCAATAGTTCCCATACGAAGAATTTCATCGCTTCCGGATAATATAAAAGACGGAAATTATGTCAGGGCTGCCGGATTGGTAGGTCTAATGACGATTAATCTTCCTGAAGACACACGAGATCTAGCAGGGGCATGGAAACAATTTAAAACCGGTAAAATCCCTTCTTATTATAAAGATTTTCAAGCTCCGTTTTCATTTTTCAGAGGAACTTTTCTTGAACGTTATGTCAATAAAATGGGTCAACTTGGAGTAAAATTGCATAAAGCTGATGTGCCTTTGTATGACACTAAATTCGGTGAATTATGTCAAAAAGTATTTAAGTATGATTTATCTCTTGATGAAATACCGACTAATAGATTTGTACCTAAAATTGTACAAGATGAATCAGGAAAAACAGTAATTAAGAGTTTTGAAGTATACGCAAAAAAAGTTGAAGGGTCTGCGCTCGGAAAAACAGTCGGAAACGCTCTTTTGCGAATCCCTTATATCAGCGCATTAGTGTTAGGCGCAATGGAAATTCCTGCAATATTTAAAGCATTCAAAAAACCTGCGGCAAGTACTAAAGACAGAACTATAAACGGAGGCACACAAATTTTAAAATCTTCCGTCAATGTTTCTGCAATATTAGCAGGCATAGGAATGTTCGGTTATTTATTAAAAGGACGCGGTGGAGCAATAGGCTCACTCGTCGGAATGGGCTTAGGTTCTATTGCAGGAGCTTATGCTTCTAAAGAAATTGGAAACAATTTGGACTTTATACCTGAATTACTAAATAGCCAAAACTGTCATTGCGAGCACAGTAGGGTACCCATTTTTTTTGACTAAATGTCAAAAAAAATGGGGGACAATTTCATAATTTTACAAAACTTTGCGATTGCTTTGTCGTTTCTCTTCTCGCAATGACAATGCAAAATTAATTAGCAATTCGGATTTATTAGTCGGTTTGATATAAAAATAATTTTTCCTGAACTTATTTTTTTACAGGCACTAATTTGCCGTCAATATTTATATATCGTTCGCACGTGCCTGTTTCATTCGGTTTAATCAAACATTCATTCGGACAATTTTTACAACGTACCGATTTGTTTTGAGTTTGTCCTGATTTTACAGGCGGCTTTACTTCAGGTTTTTGAAATTTATCTATGGCAAGTACACTCAGTACAGGTAAGGCAATTACAATGCTTAAAATTATTAATAGTCTTTTAACTTGCTTTCTTACAACGTAATGAGGAACTATATGCAGCAATAAAAATATTAGAAACGGAAGAGCCAAATATCTGTGCCAGGACCAAGCTTGAGAATTGCTCATGAGAACATCCATTCCATATTTATGCACCATTGAATAACCGCTTATAAAATAGAGAATAAGTATTATAAGCAATAACCATCCTGAAATATTGGCAATTTTTAATAAATTTTTATTATTCATAAATTTACCTTAAATTGAAAAACCAAAGAAATGAGTGGCTATATAATAAATTCCCGCAACTATAAAGAGTACTCCTGTGATTTTTCGCATCCAGAATTCTATTTTTACCAGTTTATTATAAGCTTTGCCAACAGAATTGAAACTGAAAGCAATTATAAAAGCAAAAATTATAACAGGCAATCCTGTTCCTATTCCATATACAAGAGGTAAAAGAACTTTGGAATTATGTTCTACAGAAAGAGAAAGAAGGCTTCCGAAGAAAAGTGCAGCTGATACAGGACAAAATGACAAAGCAAATAAGATGCCGAGCAGTAAAGCTCCGATCAGTCCGTTATTCTTTAATTTATTCTGTAATTCAGCGCCGCAAACTCCTGTTGAAAAGTTGAATTTTACAAGTTCAAGTAAAATAATCCCGACAGCTATTAACAGAGGTCCCATAAATAAACTGATGTAATGCTGTAAGAAGTTTGCAACAGACGGAACTGATAATAACCCTGCAAGGATTATTACACCTACTCCGACATAACTTAAAACTCTGCCGAATGTGTATAAGAATCCTGAAAATACAGCTTTATAAGGTGAAGAAACATTTTTTCCGATGAATGAGATGGCTGCAATATTTGTTGCTAAAGGACAAGGGCTTATGGAGGTCAAAACCCCAAGCCATAAAGCAGATAATATAACTAATAACATTTAATTTATCCCCCGAGAGAAGATTTAACTTCCTTATTTATGTAATCTTTAAATTTTTTTTCATCATTTGTGAGTGTCCAAATTTTGTCTAAATTTTTGTATTTAATTTCTTTTCCGTTTTTTCTCTCCGAAACTATAACCGATTTTGTATAAAGATTGTAATCTTTTGAAAAATGCTTATTTTTCGGGTTATCAAGATCAACTGCCTGAAAAGAAACTTTTTTATATTTTATTTCTTTTGAGAAGTTTTCTACAACCGCTTCTTTTGTATATTTTTCAATTTTTTGACAGGTAGCGCAGCGAGGATTTCCGTAGAAATAATAAACAATCACTGTTTTATTATTCTGAACGGAATTTTTAGACTGATTAGCCTTAGCAAAAGAACTCTCAATAGGAATAAAATATAAACCTGCTGATAATACTAAAAGCATAGGCAATACAAGAATTAATAATCTTTTAACCATTTTTCCTCCAAATTTTTCTTTTAATTTAAGTTTTGCATATTAAGAATAAATTTTTCAAATTTTATGACAAATATTTTTTTATGTCATCAACTGAGGGTATTTTGCCCGATATTTTAACTTCACCATCAACAACGAGAGAAGGAGTGGCTACAACTCCATATTCAATTATTTTTAGAATATCAGTAACTTTTTCTATTTCATATTCAATTTGCATAGAATCAGCTGTTTTTTTGGTTAATTCAGTTAAGTCATTGCATTTTTTGCAACCTGTACCTAAAATTTCTATTTTTTTCATTATTGCTCCAGTTTCTCTAAAGTTATATTCACTGCTTTTCTGATTAAAGATTCAGGGATGTCTTCATTGATTTTACCCTTATATTCTACCGCTCTACAACAGGTATTCTTGCCAAGCAAATCTGAACAAGAAGGACAGGGATTTTCGATTACTTTGAGCTCAGGAATTAAGACCTCAAGAGCTACACCGTTAAAGAAAATTTTGTTAGATTCTGGAATCTCATTTTCATCTAACTTAATTTCGGAAAATACAAGTTTGATATTTTCTGTTACAAGCTCTCTGGATAAATCCTCTATAACTTGTAATAAAGTTTTTCCTGTATCAGAACAGCGAGTGCAGGTTTCACCATCTTTATCAAGGTGTTGCCATTCAATGTTAATTTCTTTCATTAATTTTCTCCTATAAAAAATTTCTTTCTAAACCATAATGACAAGTCTACAAGACTTATAAGAACAGGAACTTCAATTAACGGACCGATAACAGCAGCAAAAGCAACACCGGAGCCTATACCAAAAACAGCGATAGCAACAGCTATTGCGAGCTCAAAATTATTTCCGGCCGCGGTAAAAGCTACAGTTGCAGATTTTTCATAATTAGCGCCAAGTTTTTTACTCAAAAAGAAACTGACTAAAAACATAATCGCAAAATATATTGCAAGGGGAATTGTTATTCTGATTACATCCATCGGAATTTGAACAATAAGTTTGCCTTTAAGACAAAACATAACAACTATAGTAAATAAAAGAGCTATAAGCGTGATATGACCGATCCTATGGATAAAACCGTTATGATACCAGTCATAGCCATGAATTTTTATTAATATAGTTCTGGTTAAAAATCCTAAAATAAAAGGAATTCCAAGATAAATAAATACACTTTGGGCTATCATCCAAATATTTACATCAACTATAGAACCCTTTAATCCAAATAACGGCGGTAAAACAGTAATGAAAAACCATGCAAAAACGCTGAAAAATAATACTTGAAATATACTATTAAAGGCAACAAGACCTGCTCCGTACTCAGAAGAACCTTCTGCAAGATTATTCCATACAAGAACCATAGCAATACATCGTGCAAGACCTATCATAATAAGACCGACCATATATTCGGGATAATTATGCAGAAAGATTATCGCAAGGAAAAACATTAACACAGGACCGACAATCCAGTTTAAACCAAGAGAGAGTCCGAGAATTTTTTTATCTTTAAATACTTCCGGCAATTGTTCATATTTTACTTTTGCAAGAGGCGGAAACATCATAGCAATAAGCCCAATAGCTATAGGAATATTTGTTGTTCCCACATTGAATTGATTTATAAATCCTTCAACGCCCGGAACAAAATATCCAAGTCCTACGCCAATTGCCATTGCAAGAAATATCCAGAGAGTTAAAAACCTTTCTATGAATGATAATTTGCAGCTTGTTTTAGTTTCCATTTATAATGCTCCTTAAAATATGCTTATTTGCTAATATTATATTACTATTTGGTAAAACCGCCAAATAATATTACAAAAAATTTTACAATTATAAAATAGGTTTACCGGTTAATCTTTTAATCTTTATTTCCAATAGATTCTAAACAAGTGAATAAACTTGAAATGCAAGGACAGGCGGTTTTATAAAACATATTTAGCCCGCGTTTTTCGCTTTCAACAAGACCGGCATTTTTCATGACCAATAAATGTTTAGAAATAGTTGAAATATCTACACCAACTTGTTCAACAATCTCGCAGACACATTTTTCACCATCCGCCAAAAAATCGATAATAAAAAGCCTTGTAGGATGAGCAAGAGCTTTTATTATTTCGGAACGCTTTTTATATCTTTTTTGAATTTCATTATTCATAACAATATCTTAACCTAAAGAAAATTATTTAATAAACTATCTATTTGGCTAATTTGCCAAGTAATAAAATATGGTGTATAAAATATTTAGTAAGTATTTTTAGCAACTTGAAGAATTTATTTTTTATTCAAATTGACTTATTAAATATTGGAATGGAGAAAAATAAAAAATGAAAAATCTATTAGCAAAAGCACCGCGGTTTCTGTTTTTTACCGGAAAAGGCGGAGTAGGCAAAACCTCAATGGCCTGTACTACAGCAGTTGGTTTGACTGAAATGGGAAAAAGAATCCTGCTTATCAGTACAGACCCTGCTTCAAATTTGGATGAGGTTCTGGAAACAAAACTTGGTTCAACACCCACAGAAGTAAACGGGGTTTCCGGCTTGTACGCTATGAATATAAACCCGATTGATGCAGCTGCAGAATACCGTGAACGTATGGTCGGACCATATAGAGGAGTACTTCCCGATGCGACCATTCAACAGATGGAAGAACAGCTTTCAGGCGCTTGTACTGTAGAAATTGCAGGTTTTAGCGAATTTTCAAAATTTATTGGTAATGATGAAGAAATAAAAGATTACGACCATGTGGTCTTAGATACTGCTCCAACTGGGCATACGCTTCGATTGCTTAATCTTCCGTCAGCTTGGAATGATTTTATCGCGAGTAATAAAACAGGAAGTTCTTGTTTAGGTCCTGTTTCAGGATTAGCAGAGCAGAAGATACTTTTTGAAAATGTTGTTAATGCTCTTAAAAATCCTGATAAAACTTTACTGGTTCTTGTTTCACGGGCTGAAGAAATGAGTTTTTATGAAGCCGCAAGAACAAGTATTGAATTGAGCGAACTTGGACTTAGTAATCAGCATTTGATTATTAACGGAGTATTTACAAAAGATTCCGATGATAAAATAGCCAGAGCTTTTGTAGATAAATCAAAAGCAGCAATTGATGTAATGCCGGAACAACTTAAAATCTTACCGAAAACGACTGTTCCTTTTAGACCTTCAGGCGTAATGGGAATTGAAGCTTTGCATAGTGTTTACAGCAATGGAGCTGATTTGGCTTACAGCACCAACGCTGAAGGTTTAAAAGTCAAAACAGCAGAGGCTATTAAAGATATTGAGCCGTGGTCTAAGTTTCTCAAGGAATTGGAAGCAGAAGGCTGTGGTGTCATTATGACTATGGGAAAAGGCGGTGTCGGAAAAACAACTATGGCTGCAATGATTGCAACTCAATTAGCCCGGCATGGCAACTCTGTATTGTTGTCAACTACCGATCCTGCGGCTCATGTTACAGAAACAATCGGTGAAAACATACCTAATCTTCAAGTTGAGAAGATTGATCCGAAAGTAGAAACACAAAATTATGTTTATGAAGTTATAAATAAAAATCGGAGAAAACTTTCACTTGAAGATATGGCTTTATTAGAGGAAGAATTACGTTCTCCCTGTATTGAAGAGATTGCAGTTTTTCAAGCATTTGCCCAGACTGTTGCAAAAGGACAAAATAAATTCATTGTGCTTGATACTGCTCCGACAGGACATACTTTACTGCTGTTAGATTCAACAGAAGCCTATCATAAGCAAGTTGCAAAAACTGCAGATGACTTACCGGATGAAGTAAAAGGCCTTTTGCCCAGAATCCGTGACCCTAAATTTACGAAAGTGCTGATTGTCGCATTGCCGGAAGCAACTCCCACTCATGAGGCAGAAGCTTTGCAGAGTGATTTACGAAGAGCCGGTATTGAGCCATACGGATGGATAATCAACAGAAGCTTTGCGGTATCGGGTACAACTGATTCTATCCTTTGTGCAAAAGGTTTGAATGAACTTAACTATATCGGTGAAATCGCCAAAACTTTATCAAAAAGAACAGTAATATCACCATGGGTTGCTGAAGACCTTGTCGGTGCAGAAAAATTAGAAACATTAATGTTTGATACAAATAAATTAACTTAGGAGGTTATTATTATGAAATTACAAGTATTTGATCCCCCAATGTGTTGTACCAGCGGTGTATGCGGCACTAACGTTGATACCAAACTGGTAGGGTTTTTAAATGACATTGAATGGTTAAAAAAACAGGGAATTCATGTTGAAAGATATGGTCTTGCTTTTGAACCTGCAATGTTCACCAAAATTGCAGTCGTTAAAAATACTCTTAAAGAGGAAGGAAATGACAGTCTTCCTATAATTTTGGCAGATGAAAAAGTCGCTTATAAAGGCAATTATCCTGATAGAAAAAAACTGGCTGAAATTTGCGGAATTGAATGGAAAGAAGAAGATTGACACGGGGAAATGTCAAGATATTAGAATGATAGGTGCTATTTTGACGTTATCGACTGTTTTAAAATAGGTTTCGCCTATTTTTTAAACTATTTTAAAAATTCAGTTATAATTTCTTTGTTCTCAAAATCCTGATAAAAATATCAAAATAAAAATCAGTAATATCAATAAAAATGAGGGGTTTTAGAATAATGGTTGAAATTTAATATTGATGCGGTATTATATTAATAGACACAGGGATAAAATTTTTAGGAATGCTTACAATTTAATAATAACGCGGGGTGGAGCAGTCCGGTAGCTCGTTGGGCTCATAACCCAAAGGTCGTCAGTTCAAATCTGGCCCCCGCAACCACTTGGTAGACAAGGCTTTCGCTAATTTAGTGAAAGCCTTTTTTAGTACAAAAATGCCACTTTGTTGCAAATTTGTTGCAAGTTTATTTATGCGTTGTCTAAAGGATAATTTGAATTTTTCATTGTAAAAATTTCTTGTTTAGCTTTAAACCAATTTTTTTCAGGAGAGGTATTAGGTTCTTTAAGGTGCAAGTAATACGCAGCTAATCTTATTTTAGCTTCATTTATAAAATCAAAAGATACAAGGTATTCTTGATTTTCTTGGAATATTAAATTATCTAAAAGAAAAATTGGTTTATTTTTTTCATCTTCTACATAACCTTTTTCGAGTTCACTTCCGAATAAAATGTTTCTTGGTGTTTGATTTGATGGTCTTTGTCTTATAATATTAAAATTATGATTTAAAAAATCATTGTCAATGTCTGATTCTTGAAGTGTTGTAGACCACAAAACCAAATCAACTTTTGCTTTTGTACCTATAGAAACAAGTTTATCAAATTGGTTTTTATTTTCTTGCCAGTTAAGTTTTAATGATTGTTCTTTATCAACTATATCCTTTGATTCTAAGAAGACTATTTTACCATTACAATAGCAAATCAAATCTAAATCAGTTAAATAATTGCCATTATTGTCAATTAATATAATGTCAGAAGTATAATAAAAATATTTATCACTTATATTTCTTAATAAATTTAAACTTAAAAGAATTCCTATATAACCTTCATTAATTAATTTATTTATTAATTCATTTTGCTTGAATGCAAATTTGGGCTCAGGGAATGATTCAATTTGAAAATAACTTTTGCAACCAGAACATTCAACAAATTCATTGTTAAAATCTTTAATAGAATACCAACTTTTTAAGTTACAAGTATCACAAGTTAAATTTAACCCTCTAAAAAAAATGTTATTTTTTAATAAAAAACTTAAATTATTTTTAATAAATTTACTATCTTTAACCTTGCTAGAAATTTCATTAGCAGTTAAATTTTCTTTTTTCATTTTATGAAAAAAGTCTCTATATACTTTATTGCGCAACAATTTTATAAATTTATCCCCTTCCAAAAGATTTAAAAGGGTTCTTAGCATTTTCTTTTTATGATTAATATCAAATTTTATATTATTTAACCTTAATCTTTTTTTTATTAAAGCATCAAAATTCGGTATCTCTATATTTATTAGTGTTGTTTTTTTATTAACAAGAATACTTAGATAGGTTTCTTTAAATCTGTAATCGCTATTATTTGATTCTAAATCTTTGAAAAAAGCTAAATATCTTTTAGTTCTTGTATTGAAAACATTAATATCATAAATTAATCCTTCATCATTATAAAATTGAATTTCATCTATTCTGGGTATACTTAAGAAAAAATTATTATTTTCAATTCGTTGTTTATCTGTAAAATCTTTAATATAATAAAGAATATTTTTAGGTAAAAATCTATAATAGTTGTTGTATTCAACAGATATTCTTTTTAAATGGTCTATATTTAAGCCATTTATTTTTTTTAGAAATTCCAAAGCCTCATTTTTATTAAATGAAGGTATTATAAATGAATAAAATTCTTTAGATTGTTGTTTTTCAATATATTCTTTAATTGCTAAGAAAGAATTCATTTCATCTATAAAATAAATTTTCATGGAACTTGTATAATTTCTTAAATTCCAAAGAACCGTTAAATCGTATATATTTTTATTAAAAAGAAATATATGCTCAATATTACTATGAATTCTGTAATCTAAAGAATTAAACAAATCAATACTCATTTTGTCTAATTTTAAATTTTCTCCACTTAAGTCTAAAAGACTTAATTTCTCTTCTTTTTTATAATTTTGCTTAAAGGTATTAAAATCTTTAAAATTAAGTTGTTCATTTTGAATTTTATATTCAGTTCCTTTAAGATGACTAACAATATACTTATATGATTCAGAGTTTAGCCCATCGTCTTTTCCTAGTTTAAAAAGGTATTGATAGTAATAGCTATTTTTTTCAGTATCAGATATATCAAAAATAGGATATAGAACATTAGATGATTTTGTAAAATTGGCATATTTAAATTTTTTGTCCAATATTTGAATGGTTGAGATTCCTGGCTGAAGTACACGATAACTATATTCTTTTATTAGTTGAAGTATTTCAGAACTCCAAGTATGACAACAAAATAAATTTAATCTATTTATTAGATCATTACGAAATTCATCACTAAATTCACCACATAAAAAAACTTTATCAGGAAGATAATTTTCTAATAATTTCCAATGATTTTCATCAATAATCTCATTTGATGTAGGAACAGCAATGTTGTACTTCCCTCCCCAAATAAAAGTATTATATTCAACCATTTCATCAATAATAGATAAAGGTTGGTTAATATCTATTAGGAACGCTACTTTAAAGGGTCTTAAATGTCCCTCAATAATTAAGTCCGTTGGGAATTCTAACATAAATTGTGCTCAATAATACAATAATAACTATGTCGTACATTTAGAAGCCAAATTTTAAACACAATCAACTCCAAATAAGTAATTAATTTCATGAAAAAATATATAACTAATTAAATAAAAAAACAAACAAATCAAATTTGCAATATTTTTAAATAAATTATAATTTAAAGAACAGAATCTTTATAATTATTTCCAGGGAATTTATGCTTATTGTTTAAGTCCTTTTCAAAGAAATCATTAAGTGCTTCAACCCCTTGTGTATGAACTTCCGGCATGAGATGGCTGTATCGATCCATTGTTACCTGAATTGATGAATGCCCTAACTGCATTTGTATATATTTACCTGGAACATTTTCAGCTAGAAGAAGGCTTGCGTATGTATGTCTAAGATCATGAAATCTTATTTGACTAACGCCAGAGCGTCTTAAAACAGGCAAAAATCTTCTCTTTGACATGTTGTCACCATCTTGAATTCCTCCTTCGCTGTTTGGAAAAACAAGATTAAGTTTTCCAGGCGGGCATTTTAAACGCCATTCCTTCAAGACTTTAACAAGGTCATTTGACATATTAATTCTTCTAATTGAATTTATTGTTTTTGGAGTAACAAATTGGTCTTTGTATAAGCTTTTATCAACTCTTATCTGCTTTGTAACCCAGTTTATTTTATCCCATGTCAATCCCAAAAGTTCACCACGTCTCATGCCGGTAAATATTGCAGTAAATAAAAGGGGGTAAAAACCAGGATAATGTTTCTTTGCAGTCTCTAAAATGGCAAAAATCTCTTCTCTTATTAAAAACTGCATTTCTGCATTTATAACCCTTAATTTTTTGACCCTAGATACAGGGTTAATATTTAATAAACCTTCATTAATGGCATTTTGAAAAATAGTTCCGGTTAAAATTATGCAATGATTAATTGTTTTATTTGACAGTTTTACCAGTTGCTTTATCTTGGTAAGCTCATTTATTGTATTTGGTGTTATGTCTAAAGCTCTCATATCTCCTAAATATGGCAATAGATGGTTTTTTAAATAAGTTTTATATGAACTTAATGTTGAAGGCTTACAATGAATTTCAGCGTGATACTTGATAAACTTCTCTGAGATTTCCCTAAAGGTTAATGTTTTCTTCGTTTCTACATATATGCCATTATTAATTTCATTTAATTTTTTTGAATATTCTTTTTCAGCTTCTATTTTAGTTTTAAATCCTGAAACAATTTTTCTTTTGCCAAAAGTATTAAGGTAGTCAAAAGCCCAGCAAGACTTTTCCCCACTTTTTGTTTTCCATTTTCTTTTGAATACTTTTGACATTTTAATCGCCTATATTGCCTTATATGTTGATATTAACGTGTGTTGGTTAATTTGTAAGCCCTTGTGCTAAGTAATACTAAAAGATTTCGATTCAATAAACTCAAGAAGATCATTTTCTTTGAATCTCAATTTATTGCCCATCTTAACGTACGGGATTTTTCTCTCATGAACCCACCTGTAAATGGTCGGCACTTTAATATTTAAAATTTCCGCAGCTTGGTTAATATTTAAAAGATTTTTCATTTATATATTCCTCAAAAATGTTACATTTACTTTATAAAGGGTTAACGTCCGATTTTATTTTTCGGACGTTTATTCGTTATTAGGGTTTTCGTCCGATTTTAAGTTTTGCTTATAAAGGCTTCTCTGGATTTTTATGTACTCTAAATCTTCATCAGTAAGGATTTCCCTTTCCGTGCGTTTATTTAACTTAGAAAGACCTACTTCAATAGCCTTTTGTATTATCAAATCTTTTTGCAATTTACCTTTATCAGTAATTTCAAGACCGTTTAACGCTTCATTAAGACTCTTGATAACGCTTTCTGCAACTTTAGAAGGTATAATCCCTTTGATATAATCGTCTTTAAACTCCTGATAGTCATATACGAGGTTTTTATCAGGTTCAAAATCCTGGAGTTCAACGGGCAAGTTATAAAGGAGGATGACTATCGGGCGTTCATCAAGAACCGTCTGTCCTGGAATTCTCTCATTATTGCTTCTGAATACTCTGCCTATAATCTGGGTTAACTTCTCATAAATATTTTTTGCCTGTAGTTCCCGCTGCTTGAGTTCAGAAGTTCCCTCGTCAAAGTTCAGCGCTATTGTCGGTAGGAACATAGAACAGTCAACTATAACCAGATTAATATACGGCATATCAAAAGCTTTACAGATTGAACTGCCGGCATAAGTTAGAATTATATTATTTTGGGCATCTTTTTCCGTATGGATTCCTATATGCGAATCATAAGCGCTTTCATAACTGCCGCTGTTAAAAGTAGTTGTTTGCTTATTAAGCTCAGGGAATTTTTTCATAGAGCCATGTAAATTCGCAAGCGTTCTCTTTGTCGTTTCTACAAGAAATACCGGGAACTTTTCTGTATCAATACTTTTCAGGATGTCAATTTTAGCTTCATACCCGAAGTGTTCTTCCAACTTTAAAATTTTTACGTTGAAACGGTACGGTGTATCGGTAATTTCAATTTTATTGAAACTAAAACCGTATTTTTCTGCGGTCTGTATAAAGTCATTTTCAATCTCATTAGGTATAGTGGCGCTCATAGCAACTATTTTAGTTCCGTGATAAAACATTTGTTCGCAAATAGTCATGCTTTTAAGGTGCAAAGTCGGGATACCGCAGGCATATTTAGGATAAATAATTTTATCTTCGCAATTTTCAGGGATTTCAGCAATGTGAACTAATTTTCCTTCTTCATTTTTCATATATGGAAACTGTATACGTGCTTCTATTTTCTCGTAACTTCCCAATGATTCTTTAATAAAAGGGAAATCAGCCAGATGTTTATCAAGTTCCGAAACTTTTTTTATTTTTCTGGTTAATACGTTTTTCAGTCCGGCATCCGTGTAAAATTCCGGTTTATAAAGGGGGTTATCGTATTTTCTGGTTTCAATACCCGGATAATTGCTTATCGGATGTCTTGAATAATAAATAATATCTTTGTTTTTGCCAACTTCATTATTTTCTATCCTGAAACACTTGCTGCAATCGCCTTTTCTTATTGACTTGAGGCATTTATCACTCAGTTTTAAGGAGCTTCCGTCCGCGTAATATCTTGCTGAAACAGGGATTGTTTTATTTGAATAAGTTTCTATAGATTGTATTTCATCACAAAAAATAATGCGGTCTTTAAGAATAGCTTCAGATATGCTGTAAATTTCCCCGCTGTGTCCTCTTAATTCAAGATAGGCATAGGTTGTAACAATAATTCTCTTAAAAGTCTTTTTATGAGTTGTGAGTTCATCGGAAGAATTATCAAAACCGCTTATCACTGGGTCTATTTCATTATCCAGCACACCTAAATTTTTAAGTATTTTTATATATCTGTAAACTTCATTACGGGTGGGCACTATTATTACAACTTTTTCCTGCATTTTTGAAACATGTAAGCAGATATTATATGTTTTACCTGTTCCTGTCGGTGCTTTTAGAAGTAAAATTGATTTATTAGGTTGCAATAAAAGCGCTTCCTGTAAATCAGAAATGGAAGCACAGTTCTTCATATCGCTGGAAGCTGCGTTTTTAATAAAATTCCGCTTTTCTTCGTTTAATTTGGCGTATTTATAGAATTCTTCAATACATTTTTCATGATTTTCGAATTTCAAGTTATGTATCAGCGTTGCAAAGAAATCACACATTTTGTTGCAATCATTGCAATAAAGATGGTTGGAAGCCTCCATAATAAAGGTATTGTTGCTGTTGCAACCGGGGCAGCATGTCCTATCGCCAAGATATTCGATTAATTTGATGTTTTTAATAATAAATAGTTCTTTATTCATAACATTTTAAAACCTCTTCTAATGTTAATTCTTCGGGACGTTTTTCTATATTCAGGTATTTACTGCGGTTCTGCCCGAGGTAAAAGCCTTTAAATTCTTCGTTTAACTGTTTTTCAAGTTCTTTTAAACTTGTCCTGCAGCTTGCATGCCAGCAGTTAAGGCGAATCTTATTGTTATGGGTAATAAATATCTGAATGCTCGAAGTTCCTACCGTGGTGTGCTCCTCCTTAAAAAAGCATTCCGTTTCATAAACAGCAGGTACATTTTCGTTTATTTTTTCTTTCAAATATTCGCTGTTAGGTTCTCTCTTCCAATAGGCGGCGCCTTTTTCAGCCAAAAATCCTTCGATAAATTCGGTAAAATTAACTGGTTTTATTAATGCAGAGCCGCCCAGGTAAACTTCTTCCTCTGTTTTTATTGTCTTTTTAGGGGAATTAATCGACTGTAAAGTCAGTAATATTTTTTCAATCTCTTCCGGCATGGGGATTAACTCGCCCTCGTACTCGTAAACTCTGCTGTAATCATAAGCCCCAAAGATATTTGCAGGCTTATTATAGAGAAGTTCAAAGCCCCACTTGTTAATATAGCTGTCCTGCTTTAATTTTCCGCTGTATTTAAAGAATAATTTGTACTTATCAGATTTTTCACCGGTTTTATTATTAACCGAAAAACTTTTCAGGGAATTACTGTTTTTAAAGAGTTCCACGAGTTCAGCCGGCAACAATTTAGGCTTATCTATATCTATAGCGATAAGATTTGCCTTTTTTCCTGTGCACACCGCTACAGTAGGATGATTTTCAAAATCATATTCGTATTTAAGTACAACATTCTGTTTAAAGCCTTTTATGTTACTTTTGTAATCTTTCGGTACAGGATAAAGTCCTTGTCTGTAAAGCTCGCTAACTTTTTCGTAGTTTATTGCATAAAGCTCTTTTGAGAGTGTCTTTTGAAGCAGCCTTGACAGTCTTTCCGATGCTTTATTTATGTAGAAGTTTGTGTTTATAAGCGTCTTATCTAGCTGTTTATTTAAATCGTTAATTAATACAACTTTTTCGGTTGTTATTTTTGCCCGTCTGTTATCTTTTGAGACTCTTTCTAGGTATCCGCCCTTATTCGGGTATGTTATGGCGTACCTGTTAATATTCTGGATTTTTTCGTTTTTATATTCTGCGGCAAAATCCCTGCTAATTTTTGAGGAGAAGCAAAGTTTTTGGACGTCATCGCAATTTTTAATTGTATCCTCTACGGACATACCTTCAAAAATATATTTTTCTATTGCTTCGGAAATTATCGGGCCATCCAGGGATTTTCCTTCTGATAAGGAGGAAAAAGAACCTTTCCTTTTTACTTTACCGTCGGTTGTCCTGGCTGAATAATTGTTCACGTTTTCAATTATTATCGAGTCATAATAGGTAAATTCAAGGATGAATCCTGTTTGGGCTTCCCAATCTTTTAAAATTTCTGTGCTGTTCATTATTTTCCACCTCTGTCTAAATAAGTTATCCCGTCAGTATTTGCGCTGATTACTTCGTATCCGTTGAGCTCAAGGCTTTCAATCAGCTTCAAAAGATACAACTGTCCGTTTAAAGTTATTCTGTAAGCTGTTTTGGGGTCATAGGCATAGAAATATTTCTCGTTATACTTTCCGTATAAGCTGTTAATAATGATTTTTAAAGCGTCCGCCGTTAGCTTATCGCCTTGTTCTTTGGCTTTAATCCTTTCAGCGGTTATGATTTTGTATATTTCTAGCCAACTGTCATTAAGAAAATCAGGTTTTATATTATTCTGTATGCTTATATTCGGGTAATAACTGGCAACATCGGCATCAATAATCTTTGTGCCGGCATCCGCTTTGAATATTTCGTTTGACCTGTCGGAATGCAAACCGCCTAATCCAAAGGTGTAAGGGGTTTTGTTTATTGTTACGGTTTCTTTAAAGGAATAGGCATTATCCAGAACTAGCGTTTGGAAAGGTTTTACTCCTTCGAAGGTGTATCTTTCAATAATTTCCTCCTTAAAAGCGAGTCTTTTTGTTTTTAAGAAGTCTAAAAGAATTTCAAGCGGATTTGACTGGAAATTTATGTCGGGAAAAATCAGGTTTTTAACTTCCAATATTTGATAATCCGGTTTCCTAATACCTGTAAAACTCCAATAATCAATTTTTTCTTTGTAGCAGTAGCTTAATGCCATAGAATCCGCTGCAAGTTGGGGGTCTGAAAGGGTTACAAATTTTTTCCTGTAACCTGAATAATTCCGTTCCTTTTCCAGTCTATTTTCCAAATGTTCCCGTATTTCAAGTTTTGTCTTGCAGGATTCATAAAGTTTTTTGGTTATTTCTATATCGTTTCTGCAATAATCCTTAATAATATCGATTTGCGAAGCATTTAACGGTTTATGAGGGTCAAAAGGAAGTTCCTGTAATCTTTCGTGTCCTAATGAAACTCCGAGCTCTTTCAGGCTTTTTTTAACGTGGAATATCGACAAATCAATACTTGTTCCACATATCTCGATATTTTTCTCCCTATTTTTGAAAGAATTGTATTTGTTTTGGAAAATCGGAGCAGTTTTCCCTTCAATAATAGTCGCTGACAGATTATAAATATCAGCTGTTTTAATTCCTGTTCCGAAAAGTTTTATAAATTTTAAAATCCGGTTATCATATCTGTGGTTGTTGTAACCAATTAAGGTGTTCCCTTTTTCCAGAAAGTTGCAAAGTTCCGATACTTGGTTAATTTCATCGCTTAATTCAAAAATTACACTTTCATTAGTGGCGAGATTCAGAAAGTACCCCAAACAATAATTAGGATAAACTTCTAAATCATAAACGTATTTTTCCATATAAATTCTCCTTTAACTGGATACAATTTACATAAAAACACGTCTATGATGGGGTTACAGGCGATATAATTATAGATAAACATGTAGATAAAAAAGTGGATAAATATGGAAAAAGAGCCTAATAAGGCTCTTTCGGGTGAAATATTTTAAAAAATATTCTAATTATATTATTTTGATAAGATTTGCGGGAATTAATTTAGTGTTCAATTTATAACCTATTTTAGATTGATTTTTCAGGATACAATGCTCTTTATCTTTTTTATTACGGGGGTTTTTTATATTCATACCTTCTTTAAATGTTCTGTTTATCCTGTTTGTATAGCTCTTTACAGTGTCTGGAAGCAATTCATTTTTCCTTGATTCCTTTATTTTATCTAAAGTAATGTATTCAAAAGGATTTTTGGCAAAGATTAATAATAACTCATATAAAGCAGGGTCTAATTTAATTTCAATACCTTCAAAACGACACCGTAATTGAGACGGTACCATGTATAACCCCCTGTCATAAACAAATTCATTATCAATAAAAATAACATCCCATTCCTCCGGCGTGAATGGTACATAGTTTATTCTTTGCTGTTGCATTATTTAAATTCCTTCTGTTTTCGAATACCTCCTAAAGTTTATATATAAATGCAACAAAAGACTATATGTATAGTTACTATACTAATGTTAATGAAGTTTATTTTAATCCGTAGTTATTGGAATCCTAAAACCAGAAGGCTCTTAGGCTCCAGACCCGACGGCTCAGCACTGAAATGAATTAATATCCACATGCCTGTGTTGATAAAATCCAAGTATATCCTAACCTAAGAGCCTTTTGCCGGAATAAATATTTAATGATTTTTGATGCCAGATTATTGATTATCGATTTCCCAAAAGCCTTTTTCAATGTTCAATTCGGGTTTTAATTTTGCTACAACTAAGCCAGTCCAACATAGCATACTTTTCCCAAAAGCTGGATTGAATTCAGTTATTTTAAATGCAATTAAATCTCCATGTTTAAGTTTAGGAACAGTATTAATAGCAGGACAAGAATATACCTTGCCACCTTCAGGAGTAGTTATTGTAAAAAGAACATTCTGGTAATCGCCATAATTATCTTTTGAATTTTGAGCTTTATCAACTATCCCAAGTAAAACATTACCAACTTTAAAACCGCAATCCATATATTGACAGGCATATTCAAAAGCAGCCTGATTTGAGTTGAAAGTAAGTTTTTTGGGGACATTTGTTTTTTCAGGAATCACTTTTTCTGTATTTACCTTTTTTGTTATATTTTTATCTTTATATTGATTATTTGATTTTGCTAAGGAAAGTATCATTACAAATA
>Ga0209212_1000457_pt1 | contig 78995 bp, 61 predicted proteins | sample RifGroC2_FD_183996 | JGI IMG/M metagenome (GOLD analysis project Ga0209212, IMG submission 183996) | Groundwater microbial communities from Rifle, Colorado, USA - Groundwater C2 (SPAdes) (version 2) | ecosystem: Environmental > Aquatic > Deep subsurface > Groundwater | place: Rifle, Colorado...
TCGAGGGTCTTGTCCATTGAAAGGTTGGTCTGATAAAGATTTCTCTGAGCGTTTACCGCTGCGATATTGGTGTTTAAATACATAAAAACCCCTCCTTGATATTATCTTAACGGCTTCCTTGCCATTATTTGCTTCTACACTTATGTTATCGCTTATTCTGGTGAAAACTAAAACCCGACTTTGGCTTTTTAAAATGGTTTTCGGACATTTTTCAAGTTTTTTCTTCTGTTATCTCGTTATTTTATCAACTTATCGTTTAAATAAAACATTATCGGCTGTAAGTTCGGTTTCATAAGTATTATTTTTATAAAGCACCAAATAAAACAAAGGAGCCAACTTTCAGCCGGCCCCTTTGTTTTTTATTTATTAGTTTTCAGAATTAATTTACTTCGGTTAGAGTTTATTTACTTGCGTCACTTATGGCTGGCTACTGTAACAGCTGCATGATGCTCTGCGGTTTCTGATTGGCCTGGGCCAACATCGAGGTGCCTGCCTGCATTAATATCTGCTGCCTTACGAACGCGGTCATTTCGAGCGATACGTCGGCGTCTCTGATGCGCGATTCAGCTGCGGTTATATTTTCACGCTGAATCTGCAGGGTCTTGTCGGTGTAGTCGAGCCTGTTCATAACTGCGCCCATTGTAGCTCTAATGCCGGATACGTCATTGATCGCCTGCTGGACGACTTTGAGGGAAAGAGAAGCGTTGTCGGCCGTATCGACTTTAACGTCGGCCAGAGCGCCGAATTTCGAGGATGCGCCCCTGCCTATGCTGCTTACGTCTACCGAGGCAATGCTGTATTTAAGAGACTGCTGATAGTTAGCGCCGGTCTGGAGGTTCAATTTGTTGTCAACTGTAAGTGTGATGGCCGCGGTGTCTGATGTCGAGGCGACGCGCATAAGGGCGCTGTCCGTTGTGGCCGCTGAAAGTATGGTGCCTGTGCCTGAGCTGCCCGCGCCGTTAATAACAAAACCGCCGTAGGCGCCGTTGAATAATTCGAAACCGATCTTTATGCCGTAAGCTTTGGAACCGGCATTTGTCATTTCGAATATGTTTCCGCCTTCGGACGATTTTACCGTCATTGCTATACCGTCTAAGGTGGCGGTGGCGCTGATACCCGAAGCTACCGTTCCGAGCGATGTTGCCGCGGCTATTATTTTCAGATAGCCGGACCAGATATTGGCGTTGCCGCCGATGTTGATCTTGTTGTCTTTGTTTGTCACCGTGTTCAAAGTGCCGATTATAGCATAACCGATGGTGGTGCCGGTGTTCACGGTAGCTATATTGGCCGCGTCGGCGTCTATTTTACCGGAAATTAAATTTACCACGCGGGAGGCGGTTAAGGTTGCAATAACGCCGGTCTGCGAGTTTTTAGAGTTAATTTTAGAAAGGATGGCTTCAACGTTATCGCCCACGGCGATGCTTATTTCAACGCCGTTCACGGAAATGGAAGTGGCCGTTGCTACAGTCGAACCGGCGGTGGCTGCCGAGTTGAGGCCGGTCGCGTTGGCCGCCTGACCTATGCTGGTTATTGCGAATGCTGCGCTGGTGACATTCAGAGCTTCGCCGCCCACGGATATAACCTTTATGTTTCCGTTTGAAATAACGCTGTTTCCTATTAAGTTGGCTTTAACGTCAAGGCTTCCGTTCAAAAGTTTAAGCGTGTTATATTCGGTGTCGGAGGAAATGGTGTTGATCTGTCCCATCAGCTGGTTTATTTCGTCTTTGATGGTGTTTCTGTCGCTCGAGGTGAGGGTCTGGTTAGATGCGCGGACCGCGAGTTCTTCCATACGCGAAAGCATTTTGCCGACCTGGTTGAGCGCGCCTTCTGCGATTTTGAAAAGCGCTATGCCGTCCTGCGTATTTTGAATGGCGGTGGTTAAACCCTGGCGCTGAGCGTACATTTTTTCAACGATTGCGAGGCCCGATGCGTCATCTGCCGCGCTGTTGATTCTAAGACCCGACGAAAGGCGTTCGAGGGTCTTGTCCATTGAAAGGTTGGTCTGATAAAGATTTCTCTGAGCGTTTACCGCTGCGATATTGGTGTTTAAATACATAAAAACCCCTCCTTGATATTATCTTAACGGCTTCCTTGCCATTAAATTTTTTAACTTGTGTCAATCCTACACTTAGTTATCGCACGATATTGAAAATTCTGCAACACGTTTTAATGGGTTTTCTGGCTTTTTTGGTCGATTTGATTAATTTATGGTCCTTTTCCTTCTTTTTTCGTCGATTTGATATTAATTGGGATGTTTATCTGGTAAAAAAAGAAGCCGCCTTTTCGGGCGGCGCTTCTTTTTGCTAATAACTTAGGTTAACTCTATTGTTACAAATTAAATGCACATTATCGATTATTTCAGCAGCTGCAAAACGTTCTGAGGTTGTGAATTTGCCTGCGAAAGCATCGCGGTCGCCGTCTGCGAAAGAATCTGGTTCCTGGTATAGTAAGTCATTTCAAGCGCCATGTCAGCGTCCCTGATCTTCGATTCCGCAGATGCCATGTTTTCACGCTGAATCCTGATGGTCTTTTCGGTATAGTCGAGTCTGTTGAGCGTCGCTCCCAGGCTTGCCCTTATCGTCGTGACATCGGTGATCGCTTTCTGAATTACTTTCAGCGAGAGATTGGCATCGTTCAAAGTTATTACGTTCACCTGCTTCAGCGACGAGAGTCTCGATGAAGCGCCGACGCCGATCACGTCGGGTGAAACTGACGGTATGGTATATGCTATCGATTGATTATAATTCGCGCCGAGCTGCAGACCGACCTTTTTGTTATCGTTGGTAGAGATTGACGCCGTGTCGACCGCCGATGTAGTGTAATAAACGGCCGCGGAGAGTGTGGCGCCCGCACCGGTTCCGGTCAGGACGAATCCGCCGTATGCCTCGTTGAACATATTGGTGCCTATCTTAATGCCGTACATTGGCGATCCGGCATCAGACATGGTTAATGTATTTCCATTTCCCTGCATTTTAATTCCGCCGAGCGTTCCGACGACGTTGGTGCCGGAAACCGCATATGATGCAAGGTTGGCCGTATAACCAAGCCATGACCAGACGCCGGTGTCGCCGCCCAAACTTACGGTTGCGGCGGTTCCGACGGTCGTATAGCCGAGCGCGCTTCCGTTTATAGCGGTAAAACTAACGGCTCCGTTAGTGCCTTTGGAAATGTTTTGAGCGTCGGTGTCGATCACGCCCGAGACCAGACCCACGGTATTACCCATCTGAACGGCTATAACGTTCGTTTTTGAATTCGCCTGGTTGATCTTTGATAAAACCGTGTTCAAGGTGTCGGTTGCTGCGACCTGAACGTCGACGCCATTGATGTTTATTGTGTTCTGGATGTTTACTACGGTCGAATTGGCTGTGGCGGTAGCACTTACCGCGGCGGGCATCGCTCTGGCGCTTATGACAAGGTTCGTGTTGGTAGCGGTTTTAACGGTTCCGGGAGTATAAAGTATTTTCATGGAGCCCGAATAACCAAGAGGAGAAGTCACTGTCAGATTTTTTTTAATGTCGAGATTTCCGTCCAGAAGTTTTAATGTATTGTATTCTGTGTTATTCGAAATAACCGATACCTGGTCGATCAACTGGGTTATTTCATCCTGCAGGGTAATTCTGTCGCCGTCGGTGAGCGTTCTGTTGTTGGCCCTTACCACCAGTTCTTCGAGTCTGGCCAGTATTCTGCCGACCTGATCGAGAGCGCCGTCGGCGATCTTGAATAATGAAGAGCCGTCCTGAGTGTTTTGTATCGCGCTCGTTAAACCTACCTGCTGCGCTTTCATTTTTTCCGCCATTGCGAGGCCTGAAGCGTCGTCCGCCCCCGTGTTGATCCTCAGGCCGGAGGATAATCTTTCGAGAGATTTATCCAGGGCGAGGTTGTTGCTGTACAATTGTCTTTGAGCGTTCATCGCGGGTATATTGGTATTTACGAACATAATTAGCTCTCCTTTATGAATGTTAAACAAAGTTTCACTTATTCATATCGATAAATTTTTACGAAACTTTAATAACATTTTAAAAAACTTCGAAAATAATTCCTTTTTAATAAAAATACAGACGGACTATTGAACGATTTAAAATGTACGCAAGTCCGTCTGTATTGATATACGATAATGCTTATTAATATTTAGTTTTATTTGAGAAGTTGCAATACGTTCTGCGGCCTCGAGTTCGCCTGGGCCAGCATCGCGGTCGCCGTCTGCGAAAGTATCTGATTTCTCGTGTAGTAAGTCATTTCAAGCGCCATGTCAGCGTCCCTGAGTTTGGATTCAGCCGATGTCATATTCTCTCGCTGTATGCGGATCGTTTTTTCGGTGTAGTCGAGCCGGTTCAATGTGGCGCCGATGGCCGCTCTTATCGTGGTCACGTCGGTGATCGCCTTTTGAATGACCTTAAGCGATAAATTCGCGTCTGTGAGAGTAATAACGTTTACCTGCTTGAGCGAGGATAATTTAGAGGACGCTCCGACGCCTATGACGTCCGGAGCCACGGACTGCAGACTGTATGCGATCGACTGGTTGTAATTCGCGCCGAGCTGTAAGCCTACCTTTTTCTGGTCGTTGGTCGATATAGTCGCCTGGTCGGTTGCCGAAGTCACATAATAAATAGCGGAAGCGGGCGAGGCGCCTGCGTTCGGGCCGGTCAGAACAACGCCGCCGTACGCTTCGTTGAACATGCTCGTGCCGATCTTGATTCCGTACATAGGCGAACCCGCGTCTTCCATGATAAGGGTGTTTCCGGTCGCCTGCAGTTTGATACCGCCGAGCATTCCCGCCACATTGCTGCCGGAAGCGTTGACCGTGGTGAACGAGGTCGTATAACCCATCCAATTCCAGATCCCCGTGTCGCCGCCGAGGCTTATCGTGGCGGCCGTGCCGACCGTGGTGTAACCCGCGGCGCTGGCATTCGCGGTTGTAAAGGAGCCCGCGGCGCTTCTTCCCTTTGCTACGTTTTGAGCGTCGTTATCGACGATTCCGGAAACCAGCCCGACAAAACCCGTCGACAACTGGATCGCTATAACGTTGGTTTTTGAATTCGCCTGATTTATTTTAGAAAGAACGGTATTCAAGGTGTCCGTCGGTGAGACCTGAACGTCGACACCGTTTATGTTGATAGTGTTTTGAAGATTAACGGAACCGGCCGAGGCTGCTACGGTCGCGCTTACGACGGCGGGCGTCGCTCTGGCGGTAATCGATAATACCATGTTGGTGGCCGTTTTAACCGTTCCCGGCGTCTGGAGTATCTTCATCGAGCCCGGAATGCCGGGGCTGACGGTTAAATTCTTTTTGATATCCAGGTTTCCGTCCAGGAGTTTTAATGTATTGTATTCAGTGTTATTCGATATTACGGAAACCTGGTCGATCAGCTGCGTTATCTCATCCTGAAGCGTTATTCTGTCGCCGTCAGTTAATGTTCTGTTGTTAGCTCTAACAACCAGCTCCTCTAATCTCGATAAAATCCTTCCTACCTGATCGAGCGCACCGTCCGCTATTTTGAATAACGACGCGCCGTCCTGCGTGTTTTGTATGGCACTCGTCAAACCAACGCTCTGCGCTTTCATCTTTTCGGCCATCGCTAAACCTGAAGCATCATCCGCGCCAGTGTTTATTCTCAGTCCTGACGACAAGCGCTCTAAAGATTTATCGAGGCTTATGTTGTTAGCGTAAAGTTGTCTTTGTGCGTTTAACGCCGGTATGTTAGTGTTAACAAACATATAATCGCCCCCCTTTATTTCTTTGTGATAAATTTTTAACTATCCACTATAAATATCGAAATATTTCAGCGAACATTTATAGTTTTGAAGAAAAAAGATATTAATATATGGGCTTTTAAAAGATAAAAACAAACGAAAGCCTCTGCTGCAGATCGCAATTCGATTTTAAAATAAATTTAAATTTTTATAAGCGAAAACGGCCTCGCCCGTTTTTTTAAAAAAACGGGGCGAGGCTTATTTTATGTATTATTTATTATGTATTATGATTACATATGGAAGTATGCAGATATAAAGTAAAAATTAATTTACATCAGCAGGTCGAAACTCAACGGCGTTCCGCGTTCGATGTCCCTTTTAGCGCGTTTGCCGATAATATCGTTGAGATATTTGGGTGCGAGCCCGCAGCCCGGCCTTATTGACCTGACATTTGTGCTGGTGAATTCCTCGCCAGCTTTGATATCTTCGACCGCGAAAAGCGAGCGCGCGAACTGCCGGCCCTTTGTTTCCTTTTTGTCGCGACCTAAACTTTTTGTGCCGACGGCTTTTTCTGCTATTCTGATGTCGCGCGCCATGGCGGAAAACTCATGAGGCTCCATCGAAAACTGCGAATCGGGGCCTCCGAGGTTTCTGCCTAAGATCAAATGCTTTTCGATTATCTTCGCGCCGAGCGCCACGGCCGCGACCGCCACGGCCGAGCCCATGGTGTGGTCGGAAAGCCCGGCCACGGTCCCGAATACTTCCGTTAAAGTCTGTATCGAAGCCAAATTGGCGTCTTCGGGAAGCGCCGGATAGGCTGATGTACATTTCAGAAGGGCTATTTTATCGTTACCTGCTTTTTTACAGGCTTTTACGGCGTCTTCGATCTCCGAAAGCGTCGCAATCCCGGTCGATATTATGACCGGTTTATTTTTAGACGCTATATATTCTATTAAATTTACGTCTGTGATCTCGAATGAGGCGACCTTATAAACCGGCACATTGAGTTTTTCAAGATAATCGACCGCCGAAAAATCGAACGGAGTCGAAAAAAATATCAGGCCGCAGTCGAGCGCGCAGTCTCTTAACTCTTCATGCCATTCCCACGGCGTATAAGCCTGCCGGTAAAGTTTATAAAGCGTCTGGCCGTCCCACAGAGTGCCGCCGCCGATCCTGAAATATTTATTGTCGCAGTCGATGGTAAGCGTATCGGCGGTATAGGTCTGTATTTTGATCGCGTCGGCGCCGGCTTCTTTAGCGGCTTGAATAGTTTTTTTGGCGGTGTCGAGGCTGTGGTTGTGGTTGGCGGATAATTCCGCGATTATAAAAGTTTTGCCTGCGCCGCCGATTGTTCTGTCTTTTATTTTAAACTCATTCATGGCCGGCCTCCCCGCGTGTAATTCCCATAACCACTACGTCGTGCCTGCGCCCGTGCTTGTTTAAAAAGTTCCGCAGCCGGCCTTCTTTGCAAAACCCTGTTTTATGGTAAAAATTGATAGCGCGTTCATTGTCGGCCGTCACCTCGAGTTTTAACGTGTGGAGACCGATGATGTTAAAAGCGGCGTGAAAGAGAGCCTTCATCAGAGTCATTCCGGCGCCGTGCTTGTCTAAATAAGGGTTTTTATATATCCCGAGATATGAATTTCCGTTTTCAATGTCGAGCTTATTAAGGGATATTACGCCGTATTTCAAGCCATTACTATCGCTGACGCGCCAGTAAAAATTTTTATCGTCGTTATTTAAATTGTCAATGAATTTGAGGTGGTTCCCGGCCTCGATGACCTTGTCGTTGAACATCCATTTCCTGATTTTATCGTCGTTGCGCCATTTCAAAATTTCGAGTTTTTCATCGCCGCTCAGGTTGATGAAATTAACCAGAATATATTCATTTATTAATATATCTTTTCTTAATGTATCTTTCATTTATTTATTAATTCCTTTTAATATTTTAAATGCTTTATTGCCGGGGGATGTTTACTTAAATTTTTTCTGTTAAAAATCAAAGGGTTAAAATCTCAAAGTGTAAAAACTTCTTTTATGCACCTGGAAACGCCCTGCCCGTCAACGATTTTTCGGAATATTTCGCTTAACTCCCTGCGGCGGTCGCAGCTGATGAGTCCGGCCATGGCTCTGGCGATCTTATTTTCAAAACCGGAGTCCGCCGATTCACCGCCATTTTCCACGGCGCGAAGTTCCAGAAAACCGTTGACGTTGTTTCTCTGATTTTCCGCCATTATAAATGCGATCGTCGGAACACCCAGTCGCGCCAGTTCATATAGCGTCTGGCCGCCGGCCGAAACGGCTATATCGCTCTCCGACATAAGAGCGGCCATTTGTGCCGCGCTCAGGCCTGAATGAAAATGCGCGTTTTCGCCCGCGTTTTTTTTGATTTCTTCGAGGCCGTTTAACGGCCGGCCCGTAACTATCTTTTTTTCTATATCTGCGAATTTTTCAACTAACGCTTCGAGTATCCGCTTGCAAACTTCGTCAGAGTCGCTTCCGCCTAATGTAATCAATACTTTTAATACTTTTTTTTTTATTTTTACGGGCGATGAATTTGCAAATTCGATTCTGATCGGCTGGTACGAAGGCCCGAGAAGATAATTTACTCCGCGGCCTCCGGCGTAGGCGATCTTTGCCGCCGAAACCGCGCCGTTTAAAACGTGGCCGCCGGGATAATCGATCCTGTTATAGTCGTCGAAAAAAATTTGATTATCGGATATATCGCACAGATAAGCGTAAACGTCAAAATCAGCTTTGTATGAATCCGCAATGACATTCAGGCCGCATTTGATATTTCCAGTCCCGTTTCGCGTTGCGTCCTTTTTTTGCTCCGAAGAGCGTATCCCGCCGATGAAATGCGCCGTGAAATCTTTCAGTTTTTTCAGATCGTGCCAGTCGAATTGTTCGACGGCCAATCCCGTAATATTAACGGTTTCCAAAACTGCGGCTTCGCCGGTCTGATCCGGTTTTATAACCAAAACTGGCGCCGCGCCTTTCGAGATGAGCTCGTGGCAAAATGAAAGGCAGCGGGTGATATGGCCGTTCCCGGAGACGCTTCCGCCCTCGGTTAAAATTAACGTTTTCATAAATAATTACCTTAATCTGACGTTGACATTCCTCACGCTTACGCCTTTTTCCGAAAGATATTTTTTTGCTTCGACGGGCGTGTTCTGCGTGAAGTGGAACATGCTCGCCGCCGCGACCGCCGAGGCGCCGCCTTCGCTAAGCGCGCGCAGCATATCTTCATAGCAGCCCGCGCCTCCGGATGCGATCACCGGAATTTTGACGTTTTGCGAAACGCATCTTATAAGTTCGTGATCGTAACCGCTCATGGTGCCGTCGCGCTCGATGGAAGTTATTAAAATTTCTCCCGCGCCGAGTTGTTCGAGTTTTTTAGCCCATTCGGCCGCTTCGTAGGGCGTTTCGGTTTTCGCGCAGTTGCTGAAGCATTTATAAACGCCGCCGACTTTTTTCGCGTCGATGCTTGCTACGACGCACTGCACGCCGAACGAAGAGGCGATCTCAGTTATGAGTTCGGGCGTTTCATAGGCGGCGCTGTTGACGCATACCTTGTCCGCGCCCGCGCGCAGAATCTTCTTCACCTGGCCGATATTTTTAATGCCGCCGCCTATCGTCAGAGGCACGAAACATTCGCGGCTGAAATTTTCGATCTCGTCATAATCGGGATCGCGGTTGTCGTTAGTAGCGGTTATATCGACGATTATCAGTTCATCGACCTGGCGGGCGGTATAAACCTTGATGGCGGGCAGTATCGTCCCGATGCGCCGCCAGCTGTCGAAACCGACGCCCTTTACGACGCACTCGTTCTTCAATAAAATTGTAGGAATAACCCTTACCTTAAGCAACTAATCACCTTCATATATTCAGAAAATTTTTGAGGAGTTTAAAGCCGTCAGGCGAGCTTTTTTCAGGATGGAACTGAGTCGCGTAAATGTTTTCGTGCGCCAGTATCGAAGGGAAACGGCCGCAGTAAGGCGTATAGGCGACGACGTCGGCCGCGTCGGCCGCGTCGAAATAATAACTGTGGACGAAATAAAAATCGGAGCCGTCGGCGATGCCGTCAAGCAGGACGCTGGGAGCCGCTATCGAGATCTCGTTCCAGCCTACATGTGGAAGCCGCTCGCCGGGATTTTTGACCGCGAGTTTTTTAACTTCGCCTTTTATGAGGCCGAGCCCGATCGAGTCGCCGCCTTCGCAGCCGCGCTCTGACAGAAGCTGCATTCCCAGGCAGATGCCGAGAAGGGGGACTTTATTCATGCCCGCCTCTTCGTTTATTGCCTCGACCCAGCCGTATTTGCGGAGATTGCTCATGCCGTCGGCGTATGAACCGACGCCCGGCAGAATTATTTTTGAAGCCTTTTTCAGCTCGCGCGGATCGTCGGCGATCACGGCGTCGCCGCCGCACTCTTCCACGGCCCGTTTTATCGAACCGAGGTTGCTCATGCCATAATCGATTATCATTACGCTCATAACGCCTCTTTTATCCGGCCTTTATTCCGGGTTGACAAGTTTTATCAGGTTCAGGTACTTATCTTTGACGAGGTTTCCCTTTGCGTCGGTCTTGAATATTTTTTTGTTGGTGAACCGGTCGCAAATTTTAACGAATTCGTCCACGGTCATTTCAAGCGGCGCGAGTATTTTCTCTAAAGATTTTCCCAGATATTCCCACGTGAATTTCCCGTCGTGTCTGTTCACCATTTCGATTGCGTCTTTACGGGTGATGCGGCCGCGCCTTAAATGAAGGCAGGCTATATCGGTCGCGCGCCCGAAGCCGAACTTCAGATATTTAAAGTAATCGTGAATGCCGGTCTGATGGTTGTCGAGGTTCTCGTAATTTACGACCGAGCCTTCGACCGTTTTATCATATGTGGCAAAACCGTTGGCCTGGGCTATGAGGGCGTTCGAATAACCGTCCCAGGGAATGTAATAGCCCAGAAACAGACCCGTCACGCGGGCGTTTTTCAGCTCTTCGTCGGTCGGATACGAATACGGTATCAGGTGCCTTTTTTCAATGCCGTCCATGCCGATCAGATCGGAAACCCTCAGTCCGAGAAGGCCGCCGAACTCCTCGAGCCAGCGCCTGTCGAGAGTGTTGTTGTCGCTCGCCTGCGCCGGGCCGCCGTATTCATTCTGGGAATTTTCGCCCCAGATTATCAGCGGAACGCCGTACTGCACGGCGGCGCGGACCGGTATCGTGAAAATGCCGACATGCTCGGGCCAGGAAATGTCGCCGACCTGCGTGAGGCCGATCCTGTTGAGTTTATGTCTTATGACGGGGTTGGGCGTAAATTCGACGTAATCCACGCCGAGGCTTTTTATGTTCTGGATGTTCCTGCGGCCTATATCCGAAAGATCGCAGGTGGTGGCCGTCACGCACAGCGGGTTCATGCCGAGCTGCAGCATCCTGATTACCTGCGTGGTGCTGTCTTTGCCTCCGCTTACGGGCACTATGCAGTCCCAGCGGGAGGAATCGGCGCTTTTATACCTGTCCAGCAATTTTTTCAGTTCTTCCATGCGCAGGTCCCAGTTCACTTCTTTTCTTTTTTCAAAACTTCTGCAGGCGCTGCATACGCCTTCTTCGTCCAGAAAAAGATCGGGCTTGGTGTCGGGCATGACGCATCTTGTGCAATAACGCATTTTAACCTCCATGATTAACTGACTGTTTATTTTTCAGATTTTTCAAGCAAAAACCAGTTCAGGTCGTCCTGCGGAAAATTATTATCCAGATGATATGAAAAACCGTAATCGACGAGTTTGAGATCTTTATATTCCGAAAGCATTTCTCCGGCGAAGTCGCGCTTGAAAAGCCTGTCTTTATGGCCGCGGTAATCGAGCGCGACAGGTTTCGGGTTGTAATATTCGACTATGCATATATACTTTTTCGAGGTTTTATAAAGCAGATCGTAAACTTTTTTCAGCTCGTCCGGATTGATATGTATCAGAACGCCTTTGACGAGGACGAAATCCCATCTTGAGGAACTTTTGAATTCAAGAATGCTTTTATGGTAAACCTTGACGTCTTTATTTTCCTTTAAAATTTTAACCGCTTTTTCGTTTATCTCTACGCCGTTTAATTTTGCGTCCGGCAGAAGGCTTTTTAACGCGATCAAATTAAGGCCGACGTTCGGGCCGTATTCTATTACTGAATTTACATGCTGAGTGTTCCTTAATATTTTAGAGAACAGATTTATATTTCCCGCTATTATTTTAGCGTCGAAATTGCGGTTGATATATTCGTCGCCGAAGTTGCCCGCCCAGAAATTTTCCTGCCCCGTTTTGAAATTATTTTTCATCTTCGTTCACTCCAATGAATGTTTTATATTTGATCTCCGCGATCTTCCAGTCGACCTCGCTGTCAATGTCCTGCACGAGAGTTTCCGGCAGTTCGACCGCGGACGAATTCGCCATGAAAATTTTTTTTTGTTCCTTGAAACTCTTAACGTTGATCCAGTAAAACTGACCGGCGTCGTGAAACGCGGGCTTCAGGTCCTGAGAGCGTTTATTAATATTTTCGGGCCATATCATTGAAACCTTTCCGCCCGCGAAATCGAGCGCCCGGTATATCGGGTAGGAGAACCTCACGACCGGAAATAACGAATCGTATCCGCCGCCGGCGATCCCGGCGAAGGTCTCGGCGATGATCTTCGCGCCGATGAAAGGCGCCGTAGGAAGTATCATGCAGACATAGTCGAAAAAACGGCCTTCGGCCTCGTAGGCCCCGATCACTTCCAGCGCCACTTCGGCGAGCGTCGCGTTATCGTTTGATTTTTCGACGCTTCTGAAAAAAGGCACTCTTGCACCGAAAGATTCCGCCGCCGAGGCTATTTCAGCATCGTCAGTCGACGCCATAACCTCTTTAAAAATGCCCGAGCCCACGGCCGCGTTCACTGAATAATAAATTATAGGCTTTCCGCAGAACTCCCGGACGTTTTTCCGCTTTATTCTTTTGCTGCCGCCGCGCGCGGGAATTATGGCGAGGCATTTGATTTCCAGTTCCATAAAAATTATACCTTCGTGAGTTTCAATATATTTTCAGCGACGTACGCCGCTTCCTCTTCGCTCAGTGAATAATACATCGGGATCGAAAGGCATTTCGAGTAATATTCGTCCATGCGCATATTATGTTCCGCGCCGTAACCAAGGGAGCGGTAGTAAGGCTGCCTGTTGATCGGAATGTAATGCACCTGAGCGCCTATATTTTTTTCTTTAAGTTTTTTGATGAATTCGGCCCGTGTCAGTCTGATCTTTTTAAAATCGATCTTAACCACGTAAAGATGGTAGGAAGATGCGCCGTTATATGAAAACAGCGGCGTGATATTGGAGGCGCCCTTAAAATATTCGTCGTATTTTTGAGCGGTCCGCCTCCTGGCGGCGACGAATATATCCAGTTTGTCAAGCTGCGAAACTCCGAGCGCGCACTGAAAATCCGTTATGCGGTAATTAAAACCAAGCGCCTGCATTTCATAATACCACGGATTTGAGTTTCCTTTTTCGTCGAAGGCCATTTCTTTGTTCACAAAAGAATTCCGGTTGATGCCGTGGGCGCGCAGCATTAACAATTTATGATATGTTTCAGCCGAATTCGTGGTTATTGCGCCGCCTTCGCCGGTGGTGATGTGCTTTACGGGATGGAATGAAAGTATCGAGCAGTCGGAGTTCTCACAACTTCCCGCCCTGACCCGCGTTCCGTTTGCACCGGTGAAAACCGCTCCCAGCGAATGCGCGCAATCTTCAAGGATCTTGACCCCGAATTTTTTTCTTAAATTCTGGAGTTTATCCTGATCAATTGGGTTGCCCGAAAAATGCACCGCGTAAACCCCTTTGATGGCCTTTTTCGAATCCGCCTCCAGTATTTTTTCACACTGCGCGAGATCTATATTTCCGTTTTCTAATATATCCGTAAAGATCGGACGGGCTCCGGAGTAAATCACCGAGTTCGAAGTCGCGACGAACGAGTTCGGCGTCGTCAGAACTTCATCGCCCGGTTCGAGAAGCGCCAGCGACGCCAGATGCAGTGCCGCGGTTCCGTTAGCGACGGCGACAGCGTATAGGGCGCCCGTGACCTCGCAAATTTTTTTTTCGAATTTATCGACGGCGGGGCCGGTCGTAAGATATGCGGAGCGTAAAGCCTCCGTGACGCAGCTGATATCGTCTTCATCTATATATTGGACCGCGTATGGAATGAATTTATCTATATTCATAATTTTATCACTCGCCGTACTTTCCGGCCGCGCTACATATCGCCGAATTTTTCTTTTATAATGGTTTCGAGCTGTTCGACGTTGAGCCACTCTCCGTTGTTATCGCTGCGGTATGTAAAACCTGCGGGCAGTTTTTTAAAATCTTTGTAGTTGTCGTTGAGTCCGTCTTTAAAAACGAACTCGGACAATATGACGTAGTATTTGCCTATGTCGATGCTGTGGCGGGCTTCGTCTTCCGATACGAGAGTTTCATGGAGTTTTTCGCCGGGCCTGATCCCGACGATTTTTATTTTCGCGTTCCTGTCGATCGAGCTTACCAGATCGGTCATCTTCATGCTCGGGATCTTGGGTATGAATATCTCGCCGCCGCGCCCGTTCTGCAGGGCGTGAAGCACCAGATCGACGCCCTCTTCAATGGTGATCCAGAAGCGCGTCATGCGGTCGTCCGTGACCGGATATTCCTTGCCGCCGCCGCGCTTTATGCTTAAAAACAAAGGCAGGACGCTTCCGCGCGAGCCCAGTACGTTACCGTACCTGACCAGCGAAAAGATCGTGTTTTTTTTGCCGGCAAGCGCGCCGGATGCGATGAATATTTTTTCCATCGACAGTTTCGTCGCGCCGTAGAGGTTGACGGGAGATACCGCCTTATCGGTGGACAGAATTATGACTTTTTTGACGTTGTTGTCGAGCGCCGCTTCCACTATATTCTGCGCGCCTAATATATTGGTCTTGACCGCCTCGAAAGGGTTGTATTCGCAGGCGGGAACGTGTTTCATGGCGGCGGCGTGGATGACATAGTCGACCTCCGAAAATGCTCGCGACAGGCGTTCTCCATCCCTGATGTCGCCGATGAAATATCTTATCGGATATTTATCTTCTGGAAATTTCTTCGCCATTTCGTACTGTTTGAATTCGTCGCGGCTGAAAATAATAAGCTTTTTTACCTTGTGCTTATTTAAAACGATCTGAGTGAACGCCTGGCCGAATGTACCGGTACCGCCGGTCAATAAAATAGTGCTGTTGTCGATCATATTTAAACCTCTGCTTTATTAAGAAATTATATTTTTGTTGATATATTCCTCGAACGGCATATATGGTATCTTTAATATGCTTCTACTCACGTTTGTGACGTTTTTGACGTCGTTGACCTTGAGATATCCCTCGAGAGTCGCCGCGTATGTTTTAAAAGTGACGTCGGTATAGACGTCTTCGCCGACGCAATTTTTAACTTTTTCGAGTCCCATTCTGTGAAAATTTCTTTCAATTTTCTCTGCATCATCGATTTTTTCAAGACCGAAAATATCCTCGGTGACGGCTTCCTGAGTATACCATCTGTCGCCGGTATATGAGAAGTCGATGCCGGTGACGGCGATATCTTTGAAACCGAGGTCAAGGGCAAGCACGATCGAAGTGCTGCCGCAGTTATTGAACGGAGTAAGGAAAGGTATCTTATTATAGCCTTCGATAAGGCTGAGCAGCCAGTAGTCGAATTTTTTTATCGGCAGCGGAAAATAAAAACATATTTTATTCATCCACGCTTCAATTCCTTTATAGTGTGTATGGACGCTGGCTATAAGCCGGGTTCTGTCGCTTTTATAATCCTTGAAAAATAAAGACGTGTCGCATGGATCGATCGTCAGGACGTAATCCGGCTCGATGCCGTTTTTATAAAGCGGTCTCAATGACGAATCGACGCCGAATATCGTGAAATGTTCTCTGTATTTTTGAATGAGTTCCAGGTTATCGTTCAATGAAGGGCCGGCGCCGCAGACCAGACAGTGTTTGTCGTCGTAGCTGCCTTTGGTTTTGAACAGCTCGCCGATATTGTACTCTTTTTCATATCTTTTAAGATTTTTAAACATGCTTTTCGACATAAGAGCCTTGAAATAATTCATTGTGATATCGTTCATCTGGTCGATTTGAACGTCGCCGGTGGAGTGCTGGACCGTAGCCGTATCAAAAAAACTTGTCTTCTTCGCTTCGACGCGCTTCATGATTTCTTCGAACGGAAGCCAGTTCAGGTTATAAAGGATCGAGTTCTGAGAGCAGTTATAAACAGTGTTCAGCGATTCTGTCGCTATTATTCTGAACAGATCTTCCGACGAGTAGAAAAGACTTTTGTATGTCGGCACCTTGTCCAGAAAAATATTTTCCAGATTGCATAGTTCGGCCGGATTGTATGTGTTTTCTTTATATAAAACGTCTTTGCAATAGATCTTGTCTTTAGTTTCGAAGCAGAAATCGGCGCCGAGAAAGTATATCGTTTTAAAGCTCATGCAGCGGGCGAGAATGAATGCCATGACGAACGTGCTTGGCTTATTCAATAATTTTGGCAGCTGCGGATTGAATTGTGCGAAATTATTTAAAAATACGTCTTCGTCGAAAGGCACGTAAAAATAAAAATCGCTTTTGCATTTTTTAAAAAGTTCAGGCGATTGAAATAAGTTGGCGACTATTTTAAGATCGTTGGTCGGAAAGCCCGAAAACAGGTCGACGATCGCTTCGCCGCAGTTTTTCGTGAAAACGAAATTGGGCTTTATACCGTTTTGAATAAGAGGGTTTAAAGCCGAATCGACGCAGATGATGTTGACGTTTTTGCGGTATTTTTTTATATATTCGATGTCCAGGTCGAGCGACGGCCCCGCGCCTACGAGCAGGCATTCCTGCTGCGCCCATTTTTTATCGTTGAACAGCATGTCCGCTTTTTTGTGCCTTTTAAGTAAAGCGCTGTTTGCGGTGTAATTTTGAAACCAGATCTCTTTATTGAGTTCTGATTCCGCTTTGTTGAGATCCAGTATTTCTTTTTTGAAATGATATTTCGTTTCGGCTTTAACGTTGTATACGGGCGTAAATTCATTCATTTATAATAACCTCGTCATCTTAATTAAAATAATTCTATCAGATGCGCATAAAAAATGCAATAAAGCTTTTGAAAAACTACCGCCGTTAATAATAAAAAGCGGCGTCAAACCGCTTTTTATTTCAAGGCGTTATCAATATTGAAAACTGCTGGATATAAGTTCGTTGATCCCGTCGTCCTTTTCGTCTCTGCGCGGCATATCGAAAGGCGTAATGTGCGGAGTGATAAGCATAATCAGCTCAGTATCCACACGGGTTTTGGTTACGTGAGAAAACAGTCTTCCCAGGCGCGGTATATCGCCTAAAAGCGGCACTTTTATGGTCGAGTTGCGTTCCTCCTGTTTGATAATGCCGCCGAATACCGCGGTGTTATTGTCTTTCAGCCTTACGGTCGTGTTGGTCTTGCGTGTGCCGCGGTGTATCTGGCCGTCTTCAGTCACGCTCAGAAGCGATGAAACGTCCATGTTCAGATCGATAGTGACTTCGGTGTCCGAGTGGATCTGCGGCTTTATGTTGAGTTTTATTCCGATATCCTCCATTTTATAGCGCTTTATGGGTAAATACGCGACGTTGGAGATCACGTTTTGCGCCGTGTTTGTGCTGTTGACGTTTTGCAGATAGGTCAAAGGATTAAGAACGCTGGTGTTGTTGTTGCTGCTCGTGCTGCCGCCGTAGCCGCTGGTGCTATTATTGCTCTGGGTGTAAACGCTGTTATTTGTCGGAAAATATGTGGCGCCGTTGCTCGCCATCACATAGTCATAATAAGGCACGGGTATTTCCTCGCCGATCAGTGTCGATGCGGTTTTGTTGTTGACCACGAGCAGACGCGGGCTTGCGAGCACTTTGGCCTTGTTCTGGTTTTCGAGGAATTCCATCGTCGCGTTGATATTTTCAACTTTGAGTTTTTTCGTTATATCCGAAAAACCTATGGCCGACGCCGTTTTAATGCCGAGGCGCGAAAGCCCGTCACGCTGGACCTCTACGAGTTTGACCTCTATATCTACCTGTCTTACTCCGCGGTCTATCTTAACAATAAGTTCTTCGAGGGTCTTGATGTTTTTCGGCGTGTCGTAGACCAGAAGGCTGTTCGTCCTCGTATCGATGCTGAAATTGGCCGTTCTGAAAATATTTTTCAGGTCCTGTGATTTGTTGATAAGCGTGATAATATCGTTAGGGTCAGAGTTTTTGAAACTGAAAACCTTTTTGATCTTTTTTTCATAGGCGTTTTCATTGGACTTCGACGTGATGACGTAAGTGCCGTCGTCTATCTTCACTACGATGTAATCGTACATTTTAGCCAGAAGTTTCAGCGCGTCGAGCAGTTTCATTTTATGCACGTAGAAACTTACCTTCTGATCGATCGGTATTCCCTTGTCAATGACCACGTTGATATTAGCCATTTCGGATATGGTTTCGGAGATCTCGCGGAATGTGAGTTCCTTGAATTTGAGCTCGACCTCCATCTCCTCAGTGTTGTTGCGGCCGGTTATGGCGATGCTGGTTTCGTCGACCGTATAATTGAAGCCGTTAAACTTGAAGATGCCTTCGAGCAATTCATATAAATTGCCCTGGATGTGAGCTGTTATCCTTCCCGAAACGGTGTTTTTAATTACTACATTCATTTTGGTCTTCGCGGCGAATTTTTTTACGACCTCTTCTACCGGCATATTATCGAAGTGAAATTCATGCTTGACAGCGTCGTCGGTCAGTATGTCGTTATATTTTTTTACGGGATTATTGACCGGCGGTTTCGCTCCGCCCAGATTGACATTGCCGGCCTCGTCCCTTATTTTTTTATAAAAGGTAAAGTATATTTCGTTAAGTCCCTTGAAAACCTTATAATCGACTGCCTGCGTCAGGACGAAAACCGCTCTCGAGACCTTCGGGTTGTCCTTTATTTTCGAAACCTGAATCACGTTGATGCCGTGTTTTTGAACCTGAATGACGCCCGCGATCTTTTCGATCTGAATATTGAGCAGATCGCATATTATGACGCTGCCCTTCGCTTCATTGCGCACGTCTATATCGCCGTGCCGGATGGGTTCGCCGCTTATGAAGGCGACTTTAAGGCCTTCGGGAGTTTCGCTGAGCTCGACCCTGGAAACGGTGTCGAATGAAAGCGCCAGAGCGCTCGAACTAAAGCATAAAACAAACAAAAGCGCGGCCGCGATCGTCGATCTTAAAAAACGGGTATATCTTTTCTTCTCCGCCATATTTACCTCACTCTTTATATTATTAATTTATTATACTTTTATCAGTCTCGACATTGAAAGCACCGGCAGATAAGCCGCAAACAGTACAAGTCCCACTACCACCGCTAAGGTCACGATTATTATCGGCTCCATAAGCCTCAGGAAAGTGTTCGTAGCGTAATCCAGTTCTTTTTCGTTAAAAACGACTATATTTTCAAGCATTTCATATAAATTATTCGATTTTTCGCCGACCTTGAGCATGCTCGTGGTGAAGGAGGGTATATATTTGCTTTTGTTGAAAGAATCGTAGATTGACTGTCCCCCTTCGATCCTATCGCATATTACGTTGAGGTCTTCGCAGAGCGGAATGTTGTCGATCGTGTTTGACGCCTCGCGCACGGCGTTTATGAACGTGTAGCCCGAAAAAAACATGAGGCTGGCGCTTTTAACGAAATGCGTTACATTGTATTGAATGATCAACGGACTTATTATGGGCAGCCTCAGCTTGATGCCGTCAGTTAACTTTTTTCCGAACCTGGTTGATGTGAATTCCTGATAAAGTATAATTATCAGCAGAATTCCGCCCAGTATAAGCCAAAAATTATCCCGCGAAAATTGTCCGATATTTAAAAGCATTATAGTAGGTGTGGGGAGTTCGCCTTCGAGCGCCTTGTATATTTCTTCGAAGCGCGGGATCAGAAGCGTTACTACGTAGGTCACCAGAACGAATATGAAAAAGACCAGAAACGCCGGATAAGTAAGAGCGTCTCGAAGCTTGCGCCTGAATTCGATCGTTTTTTCAAGATAATCGGTTATGCGCATAAAACTTTCATATAGTTTTCCGGATAATTCGCCGACCTTGATAAGATCGATAATTATTTTTGGAATATGATTTTTATGCTCGCCGAAAGCCATGTGAAGCGCCATACCGCCTTCAATCTGGTTTCTGACCTGCATGATCACTTTTTTCAGCGAGTTGTTTTTAGTCTCGCCGTGCAGGATCGCAAGGCATTCCAGTACCGGGACGCCGCCTTTGATCAGGACCGCGAAGTATCTAGAAAAACGCGCGAGGTCGTGAAGGCTTATGCTCCTTAATAACTCAGAACCGGTGGAGTAGACTATCTGTTTTTCCAGGTCGATAGACACCACTTCAAGGCCCTGCCTGGCGAGTTCGTTAGTCGCCGCAGACTTGCTGGCCGATAAAATGATATTTTCGAATGTTTTTCCGCGTTCGTCGCGCGCTTTATATTGATAAACTGGCATTTTTAACCTTTTTAGCCTTTATTTGGCCGTCTGATATTCGTCCGCCAGCTCGACGCTGACCGTTATGGTTTCCTGGTTCACCGAAAGCGCTTTTTCTATGCGCTGGTAGCCTTTCTGCTCCACAGTTAGATTATAGTAATCATAAGAAATACCTTTGATTGCGAACGAGCCGTATTGATCGCTGACAACGATCTTATTGCCGATCTGGATCTTTGCGCCGTGTACCGGGCGGCCCGTTTCCTTTTCGACGACGGTTCCGCTTACGGCTCCGAACTTTTCGTCGGCGCTCAAAGACACGTCGTTTAAATTCGAAACTTTTGCCAGATTGATATTTCCTTTATAAACTCCGTAGCTTCCGGCTATTATGGTTATGTCCGCGTGGCCCATTGCGAGGCCTTCGACGGTGTAGAAACCCTGCGCGTTCGTCTGGGCGCTTTTATTTGCGATAATTACGGTGGCGTTATTTACGGGTTCCTTGGTTTTGGCGTCGCGCACGTGCCCCGACACGCCTGCATATTGCTGACTGAATTTAGTGTATTCGACTATTTTACCCTTGTCGTAGCCCGTATAGGCTGCCGAATTTTCAGGAAGCGGCATAAGCAGTATTTTCAATTTATTTTTTCCGGTGGTTATTTTAATATTGCTCTCGTAAGCGTTGTATGCCGGCGATTCGGCTCTGATCGCGGCCTGAGCTCGGGCTACCGGCCGGGATATGAACTCGCCCGCGGCGTCCGAAAAATAGACCTCGCCGTCTATATTCACTTTGGCGCGTGATATGGGCACTCCGGTGGTCATATCGACGACCTTGCCGGCGATATAGTTCGTACCCCTGACCTCCGCCGCGGCGACTTTTTGGGAGACTGCACCCTGCCTGTAAGCGCGCCTGCGTTCCTGGCTTCTGCGTGCCATTTCTTCGTAACTCTGACCGGCCGAGGTTTCGAGTTTATCCTCTTGTATCATGCCGCAGTTTTCGGTTCCGGGAAGCGCCCTTAATTTTACATTGAACGAGTTCACGCCTTTAGTAACTTTGATCGATTCGCTGTAATTTTCAAAACCAGGCTTTTTTATCTCTACGATGATGCGTCCCGACATTAATCCCGAGACCACATACCTGCCGTTGCCGTCGCTTTTCGTGGCCTTGCCGCCCGCGCTTACCGCGGCGCCGCCGACCTCTGTCGCGGAGGATTCCGCCGTTATGACGCCTTCTAATGTGACGCTGCCGGCGGCCTTACATTCAGCCGGAGCCGCGTGCGCAAAAATCAAAGGAACCGCCAGCGATATAATGACGGCGATCTTGAATAAATTAAGCAAAGGAGCATGTTTTTTCATATTCGATCCTCTTTTTTATTATTAAAATAAATTTACACTTATATAATTAACTTTACTATCGGTTTTTATTTGATTATCTTTAACGGGTTATTAATTTTGCATTATCTGAAAACCTCCATCTGTTGTTTTCTCAACCATTTTGATCCTGTAAAGAATAAAACTTATTTATAAAACTTATATTATCTTGACAAAGTTTGAAGGTCGGTGTTAAACTTAATTCAGGAATCTGTTTTTAATAAACGTATTAGTACTGAAAACTTTTTAAAGCACTTTTATTTATTCAAGGAAGAATATCTTTTATCATGATGATAGCCGGCCCGCATCACGGGGCGGTTTTTTATTTGTCCGGTTACAACCGAATATTTTAATTTAATCAAATGGACCCTGTAAAATTTTCAAAAGAGGTGGTCATATGTTGAAGTTACTTTCCTTATTGCTGAAGTGCACATTAATTTTATCGGTGCTGTCGTTATTTTCCGGCTCCGAAATTTCCATAGCCCTTATAATAGCTCAGGCGGTCGCGGTCCTGTCGATAGACTCGTTTCACCGCGCCGATGACGCCGGAACGCTCGTTGTCGAAAACATTCGCAGGCATATCGGGCTCAGAAAATACGGCGAGCGCGCTTCGCAGATCTCCATGCTCGTTTTCACGCTTGCGGCAGGCTCGCTATTGTTTTTCGTTCTTCCTTCCTTTTCGTCGGACAGCATCGTGATCCCGGATATTACCGGGATCAGGCCGTTTTCCGCCGAAGCCAACTATATGTCTCTCGAAGGATACATCGCTTCTTATTGCCTGGCTCACGGCCGTGCTATCTCTCGCGGCGAGGCGCGCATGATGGTTAAGCAAGCACTTAAATCCAGGCGTACCGTGATCACGGAAGCGCCGTGTTCGGCAACGGCTACGGTCGAAGACGATGGCTGCCGGAAAACCTATCACGGCCAGGCTCATCGCGTAAAGGTCAGTTCCTGCGGCCATCTTCACAGAACCGACGGCTGCTCTGATTGCGGTATCGTCCGCGCGGACCACGTTAAAGTAGATTCCTGCGGTCATGTTCGCAGGGCCGACGGCTGCAGCGCCTGCGATAAGCTCCGGACGGATTGCGTTAAAACTTCCTGCGCTTCTGGCTGCTCCTGCTCTTCCTGCATGTCCAACCTGACCGTCGAAAGATACGATAATTTAGTTAAAAACTACCGCAAAAGCTCCGCGAACACGATAAGCAGCCGCCCGGGCCGCCTGACATACGGCCGCGGCCGTGTCGCGGTACTTCCTTTTACAAACAGGTCCGGCCGCGACGAGGCTTCAAGCAGGGTCTTCAACGCCGTAGTCGACGAATTCAGGCATAAAGGCTATTCGGTCGTAGACCCTTCACGAGCGGTGAATCTGGTATCGAGCCCCGAAGGCCTTTCGGAAAGCGAACTGGCGCGCATCGCGCAGTGCCTCGACGCCGACATGGTAGTCTGCGGCGAAATTTTGCGCTACAGCCGCTATAAAAAGGCCCGTCTTGCAGGCATTCTTCTGGGCGGTATCGTTTCTGGCGTTCACAGCTACGGCGATGTCGAACTGACGACGAAAGTATTCAAAGCTTCTGAATGCGCCGTTATTTACGACAACATAATAAGCGAGCACAGAAAGAATCAGAATTTCGCGCTTTTCAGCGGAACGGGTTCAATAATGAACTATACTCTCGCTAAAGCGGTTGAAAATTTATATAAAAAATTCTAAATACCGACAAAAAAACCGGGGCTGAGCATCTTAACGCCGGCCCCGGTTTTTTATTTAATTTATATGTATTGAAAATTCGCTGAAATAATGATAAAATTACTTCGATAAAGTTGATAAACGGTTAAGCGATGAGGCTATTTGCGTGATCAGTTCGTCGAATTTGTCGAATTCGAAGGGTTTTTTTAAATAAGCGTCGATCTTAGGGGTATCTTCACCGTTATTTATGGTGTAATTCCAGCCGCTCATAATTACGACGAAAGCGCCGGCATTGATATCACGCAGAGAGCCGGCCAGAAGCAGGCCGCCGCCGCCCGGAAGAGTTATGTCGGTGATCAGGACGTCGGGCTTCAGGTTTGAGATGATCGAAGCCGCGTCATCGAAGCTCTTAGAAGTGGTTACCGAGAATAGATGAGAATTTTCAACCACTTCGAGAAAATCGCTCATCATCAGCACTATATCTTCGTCATCGTCGACTACAAGCAATTTAATTTTTTGATCACTCATAGACGTACCCCCTAATTATATTCTATCATATTTTAAATGTTATGCAAGATAAAACCATAAAATTTTTCACAATTTCTTTTATACCGGCCTTTTTGGTTAATGAGTTAAACCAAAAAGATTTTGTTTGCCGGGATCTTTTCGATTATCTTATCGAGCGCGACAGCTGTTATCAAATGGAAAATAAGGGCGAGCAGTTTTTGCAGTGCGCGAATATCAATCCGATGGTAAAAATTCTGGCGGGATTTCTCTCGTGCGAAAATGCAATGCCGAAGGCCGTCAAATCCTCGTTTAATTACTTATATTCGCCGAAGTTCGCTTCGAGGGACATACTGGCCTGCCTGGAAAATTTTATGGACGAAGCCGTTTCACCTTCTTTCCGAAAGATCGATTATGTTTTACCTTCCCGCGCCGGAAACGCTCGTCATTCTCATCTGAAAGAGGATGAGATTGATCCAATAAAGGGCTATGACTGCCTTGTATCGGCTTATAAAAAAAATTCGGGCGCCGCTTCTGCGGGTTTTAATTCTATTGAGAAATGCGTTATTCTGATCGGTTCGACGCCGCCTTTATTTAAAGACCTGATTGATTACTTAAGCTCCTGGAATGTCAGAATAATATATTTTGAATATCTCGACATATTAAAAAAATCGAACGATAAAATTATTTTTACTCCGGATATATTTCTTAACATTACATGGAGGCTCAACAATATTTTAGAACTGGCGAAAAAACTATGCAATGAAGGCCGGAGCTTAAAATTCGGGATCATACATACCTTTCCAAAATTTTCACATTACGAAATGGAAGACCATTTTTTCAAAAAAAATATCGCCGAAAAATATTTGTCGCTGGAATACGCGGGCGGCGGAAAACTCAGCGAACGCGATAAAATAAGGTTGGAGTCATTTCTTAAAATTATTAATTAAATTAAGGCCTGTTTTCTTGACAAGAGTGATTATTTTTAATATAATTGTTTTGAAATCATGAAAATTGTTTTTATTTTTTTTAATATATATAGCGATAACATTGACCGACACAGAATTATTGCATTGTTTCTTAAATTTGTATTTTTTAATGTGCGGAGGTGATACCCGGCTTTAATTATCTTCATAATCGGTAAGGTAATTTTTTGATTACTTAAGTTTAGCAAGGAAAGGTGATTTGTATGAAACGAATGATGCTTAAAAAAATATTTATAGTGTACCTTATAGCGACATTTGTCCTGGGCATATTCGCGCCCGTGATAACTCCCGCTCTTGCGGCTGGTTCTTCGAGTTCTTCCACGTCGGACTGGCTCGTCGGCTCGCCGAAAGGCCAGGTAACCACTCCGGGTACTGGTACTTATGAAACATGGGCCGACGGAAAACAGTACTGGGTTGTCCGCAACGAAAGCGGCCATTTTGTATCGTGGGGAAAGGCCGTTACCGAAACATGGTCCGACGGCCGCGCGCGCATAGTTGTCCGCGATTCCAACGGTCTTTTCAAAACCTGGAAATACGCCGACAATTCTTCGATCCCGGCGACCAATACAGTTTCGAACGCCACAACGTCCACGTCCTCGAACGTGAACGCCCCTGTAACCACCACTACGAGCACCGCGACCGCTAAAACCACCACGGTCAACGCTCCGAAAACAACTACCACCACTTCGACTTCGACGTCAAACAGCAACAACGCTCTCACTACCACTTCGAACACGACTTCGACCTCGAGAATAGCCGATTCAGGAAACGTTTCCTCAACGACGACCAGAATCAGCGACAGCGGCAACGTGGCTACTTCGACCACGAACGCTAAATTCACCGATTCGAGAAACCTTTCGACCTCGACCTCTACGACCAATTCCACCAGAATAGCCGATTCCGGCAATTTCACCGACACGTCGACTGCTACGAACGTTTCCCGCTCGGCCAACACTTCCACCAGAATAGCCGATTCGGGCAATACCACTACGAGCACCAACACGACCAACAATGTTAATTCAGGCAACAAAACCATAATAATCAACAAAAACACCTACATTGTAAACAACGGACCCGGCGGCCAGGGCACTCCCGGCGTTGGAACTCCCGGCGCTCCCGTTGCTACTACTCCTTCCACTCCGACCGCACCTGTCAGCGGCGGTTCTGTAGACGTAGCCACGACTCCTGTTACGCCTTCCGCACCTGTCGGCGGCGGCTCCGTAGACGTTGCTACGACACCGTCCACGCCTTCCGCACCCGTCAGCGGCGGCTCCGTAGACGTTGCTACGACACCGTCCACGCCTTCCGCACCCGTTAGCGGCGGCTCCGTAGATGTCGCTACCACGCCTTCCACTCCGAGCACACCTGTCAGCGGCGGTTCTGTAGACGTAGCTACGACTCCTTCTACTCCGTCTTCGACTTCGGGCGTTGGCGATGTTGACGGCGTTCCCGCGCTTCCTTCCACCGATAGCGGCACGACGGCTTCGACAAGCGGCAGCACCGCATCGACCACTGGTGACGTAGACGGCGTTCCCGCAACTCCCGCATCGGGCAGCGACACTTCGACCGGCAGCACCGCATCGACGACCGGCGACGTAGACGGCGCGGCTTCCACGACCGGCAGCGGCTCGACGGCATCCGCCGATGCAGACGGCACACCCGCGGCTCCCGCAGGCAGCGCAGACGCTGATGGCGCGGCTCCTGCCGCAGGCGCAGATCCCGACGGCGGCACACCCGCGGCAAGCGCTGACGCAGACGGTACTCCCGCTGCGACCGCTGATGCAGACGGCACTCCCGCCGCAAGTTCAGATCCTGACGGCGCTTCCGTGAGCACCGATCCCGACGGCGGAGCAGTATCCGCTTCCAGCGACGCAGACGGCGCGGGCGCACCGAAACCCAACGCTAAGAATGAGGCATGGGAAAAAGGCTTCAAATGGGGAAAAGAAACTTCCATAGCAGCCGGCCAGGCCGGTAAAGAAGCTTTGAAACAGTCGTTCTCGGTAAAGAGCATAGGCATTTCGGCCGGTCTTACCGTTGGCTTCAAACTTTTCGAACAGGTTAAAAACGGCGAAAAAATAAACATAGGTAAAGCGGTAGGCTACCTGGCCTCCGGCGAATTCGTAGGCTCGTTTGTCGGCTCCGGCCTCGGCTCTGCAGCCGGCGCGGTTGTCGGAACGTTCGCATCGACGATCCCCGTCGTAGGTCCCGTACTCGGCGCTTTCATGCCCGCAATATTTTCGATGGCGGGCGGCGCTATAGGCGGCAGCATGGGCAATGACCTTGCTTCCGGCCAGAAACCTTCGTTCAAAAAAGCATGGGCTTCCATCGATAAAGCAGACCTTCTCGGCCGCGCTGTAGGTTCGACCATAGGCGCTACGCTGGGTTCGCTCCTTCTTCCCGGTATCGGCTCGATGATAGGCGGTATCATAGGCGGTTTCATCGGCGGCAAAGTCGTCGAACTCATCCGCGGCAAAAAAGGCAACGAAGTTAAAAATATCAGATACGGCGCGGGTCCCGGCGGCATAATGGTCAATATAGGCCCCGGCGGCAACCAGGCAGCCCAGGACGGCCAGGATCCATTCATCAACAAAGACGGTTCGAACGGCGGCTTCATTCCTGACAAGAACGCCATCCAGCCCAGCGGCAACGACGCTAAAGCTCTGAAAGACAGAATGATAGCCGCTTACCAGAGATACGCGCAGCTTCTGTCCGAAGGCAAAGGCGAAACGGCTGAAGGCCAGCAGGCTCTGCAGGAATACAAACAGGCTTTCAACGCTTACGAAGAATTCATGTCGAAAAGCCAGGCTTCGAGCTCTTCGAGCGCGGCTGAAACGGCTAAATCCAAATAAATAAGGTTCTTTCCCGCGGCGCGGTCCGCGGGAAACCGGACCGGCATAAACTAAAATTAATTTAATAAATAACCTATGGACGGCAGGATGAGCGCAATTACGCTCGACCGCCGTCCTTTTTTTTCTTTACATAAAAGCGGATATCTGATATAATTTTTATGTGGTTTCATTCGAACGGTTCGGTTTCAAAGAACCGCCGCAGCGGATAAATTATAACGGAATAACAAGTAAAAATTCTGATTATTTATTTAAGTAAGAGGTGTATAAATGATAAAAAAAGCGGTACTTCCGGCGGCCGGTCTTGGAACGCGCTTTCTTCCGGCCACGAAGGCCCAGCCCAAAGAGATGCTGCCCATCGTCGATAAGCCCACCATACAGTATGTGATCGAGGAAGCCGTAAAGTCCGGCATAGAAGAGGTGCTTATCGTTACCGGCCGCGGTAAAAGGGCTATAGAAGACCATTTTGATAAATCGTTCGAGCTGGAGTACTATCTTTCTCAAAAAAATATGGCGAAGGAGCTCGGCGAGCTGCAGGACATATCTTCGATGATAAATATTCACTACGTCCGGCAGAAAGAGCCGAAAGGCCTGGGTCACGCGATATTATGCGCAAAGGCGTTTGTCGGCGACGAGCCGTTCGCGGTCATGCTCGGCGACGATATAATCGAATCTGAAGAGCCCTGCCTGAAGCAGCTCATAAACGTTCACGACAAATTCAGGGCCTCCGTTATCGCGCTGCTGCAGGTGCCCATGAACGCGATCAGCTCCTACGGCTGCATAAAGCCTAAAAAAATAGAAGAGGCAATCTACCTGATAGAAGAACTCGTCGAAAAACCTGAAGTGGAAAAAGCGCCTTCAGACCTTGCTATAATCGGCCGCTACATAATCACTCCTGAAATATTCGAGATACTCGAAAATACGACGCCAGGAAAGGGCGGCGAGATCCAGCTCACCGACGCGCTCGCGAAATTGAATAAACGCCAGGCTATTTACGGCTGCCAGTTTACGGGCAGGCGCTACGATGTCGGCGACAGGCTTGGATATTTGAAAGCGATAGTCGAAATGGCGCTCACGCGCGAAGACCTGAAGGAAAGTTTCGGCGAATATCTTAAAAAAGAAGTATTACCGTTATTATAATTTTCAGCGGTTCAGGCCGGGCTCGAAACCCGATTTTACCTTATTTTGAAAGGAGAACGAAGAGATGGGCGAAAATAATTCAATGATCGTAAAATACTGGGGACTGCGCGGAAGCATTCCGTCGCCGCTTACCATCGAACAGATCCGTGAAAAGGAAACGGCCCTTATAAAAAGGATAGCGGCCGACGGCGGCGTCGAAAAACTTTTTGGAGCGGAGCCCGACGCGAAAAAGATCGCCGATTACCTTGAATCTCTTCCTCTTTCGTTATCGGGAACTTATGGCGGCGATACGACCTGCATCGAGATACAGGTTAAAGACTCGCCGCTTATCATGATAGACGCCGGCACCGGCGCGCGCAACCTTGGAAAAGTCCTTCTCGGAAGGCTTTTTGGCGCTAAAAATCTCAATCCGCTCAACACCGTCGAAAAGCATAATAAAGATATATTTTTATTTTTCACTCATTATCATTGGGACCATCTGCAGGGTTTTCCATTTTTCGCCCCCGGCTTTCTTCCGGGCGGCCTGCGCGTCAATATTCATTTTTACGGAAAGAGCAACACCCGCCAGAGGCTTTCCGAAGTGCTGGCCGGCCAGCAGGAATATCCGAACTTCCCCGTCGTATGGGAAGATATGCCCTGCAGCAAGAATTGCGTCGAACTTGGAAGACTCGAGCCTAACTGCATTCAGGTCGGCGACGCGAAGGTCACCTACCAGGAATTGACGCATCCAGATTCCGTTTTCGCTTATAAAATCGAAGCAGCCGGTAAAAAGATAGTGTGCGCGACCGACACCGAGCACAAAGATACGCCCGACCCGCGCCTGGTCAATCTCGCCAGAGGCGCCGACATTTTATATTACGACTGCCAGTACACCCCCGAAGAATACTTGGGAACTCCCGGTACGCTGACCGGCGCGCTCACCAAATTCGATTGGGGCCACAGCACCTACGAATGGGCCGTCAAAAACGCCCTTGCGGCCGGAGTGAAGACCGTTGTTTTAGGCCACCACGAACCGATGCGCGACGATTTCAGGCTGGAAGAGATCACCGCCCGCGCTCTCGCCTTCCGCGACGCGCAGGTCAATCTGCCTCAGAACGAGGGAAAAACCCTTGAAGTTATAATGGGATATCAGGGACTGGAACAGAGGATATGACATTAAAGCGTAATTATCTGGAACTGACGCATACGACCCTGAATTTCATTTCGTAAAGTCCGGAATTGTTTCGGGCGAGTTCGTCTATGACGATCTGCAGGCACATCTGCTCGGCTTCCATCGCTGTCAGGAACGTCACTATCTGTTCGAAACTTTTCATGGTCGCTCCGTACGAAAAATCGAAGATATTTCTGTCTTTCTTCGGGGAAATACCTATGCCGCCGCTGTTCATCGGAATATTTCCGGCGATCATGTAAAGGTTTTTGCGTGTCAATTCATTTAAATTCTTCTTCTCGGCTTTCACCAGTTTTACGCGCTTGAAATAAGCGCCGGATCCGTGTCCGAAAACAGCCTTCAGCTTGAACGTCACGCCGTTTACGACGGGCTCCGTGTTAAAATCGATGATCGCCTTGTGCCTCTGCACGCGCGCGGTGAATTCCTGAACGCCCGCGACGCTTCCGCCCGTCATCAATTCGCCTTCCATTTCATGCATGAGCGAGGCGTTGTTTGAGCCGACTGATGTCGTCATTATGCATTTTTTGAGCGTGACGCGGCTCGACATGACGGCTTCGAAGAAACTCTTGTAAAAACCGGTAAAAGCCACGCATTTTTTGTCGGGATCGTAGAACGCGCCTCGGCCGCCCGAGATCGTGAGCGCCTTAAGTATGTCGTCGGTGTCCGTCGCCGCCGCGGGCGCCTCGGCGTATAAGCTCTTGCCCCATTTTAAGATCATCGGTATGGATTTCGAGAAATAAGCCGTCATTATGGTCATTACTATCAGAAGAACTATGAACATTTCCACTGTTTTTCTCGAAATGGGAAGCGAATCGGCGATGCTCCAGAAGTCTTTTTCCATGAAATGCCTGAAATTGAGCATGAACATCGAAAGCGCTTTTTTTTCAGAAGCCGGAAGCAGAAGGTACGCAAGAATTATCGACAACGCTACAATGGCCACCAGATAAAGCATCATTGGGTTGAATATGGCGGCGACCAGCAGCACCATGTCGAGCAGAATAAGTATGACTGCGAAAACGTAGCCGATCATTCTCACTATGTAGAGAGTGTCTTTTATGACCAGCGGCCTGCCGGCTTCGTCGATGCCCATCGCGGCACGGGCGTCGGGCGTCATTTCTTTGATCTTATCGTAACGGTCGAGGCCCTGGGCGGCTATCTCGAGTTCCTGCACGTATTCGAAATATGAAGGCGCGGCGAGGGTTTTAATGAATCCCTTGTATTCGATCTTTAAATAACCGTTGTCCTGGAGCATAATGAACCCCGTCTGGGTCATGCTTTTGGGAGATATAATGCCGGGCTTGCTCCGCTCTAACTTATCGGGAGTGACCACCTGGTTGACGGTGCGCATGAAACTGAGCAGCGCCAGAAATTCAGCGCGCGTGAACTTGTATTCAACGCCGAACTGCATGTATATGTCGTCGTTGTTCTTGTAATCGAGGTAGATATTTAATTTTATGCTGTCGCGGAAACCTATCAATAAGGCCTTTTCATCCATAGTGAATCTATGATAACATAAATATGGAATAAAATCAATTGTAAAAATTCAAATAGCATTTTTTAGCGAATTGTGATAAAATACTTAAAAAAATCATCGGTAAAATCGAGGTGTGATAGTCGGAAAACGATTATATTATGATAGTTAAGAATAAAAATTGCGCCGGCGCGGCGGGACCGGCCATAAAATTCGGAACGGACGGGTTCAGAGGCGTTATCGCGAAAGACTTCACTTTCGCGGCCGTCGAAACGGTAGCCCGCGCGGTAAGCGATTATATATATTCTGAAAAGCTGATATTAAAGGCGGCGGTTTTTTATGACAGGCGTTTTCTGTCGGATAAATTCGCCGCATACATGGCCGCGGTATTCGCGCGTTATTCGATCTCGGTTACGGTATCGGCGGACCCGGTCCCGACCCCGGCGCTGTCTTATTACGTAAAAAACAATCCGGTCGCGCTCGGCGTCATGATAACTGCGTCGCACAATCCTTATGAATATAACGGAATAAAAATCAAAACGACTGACGGAACATCTGCTCCTGCCGAGGTTATAGCAAAGATACAAAAAAAGATCGACGCGATAACGACCGGCGGTTTCGACGAGGAAAAATTCATGAAGGCGCATTCAATAAAAAAAACTGGAAAGATAGAGCGTGTCGACATTACAGGCGAATATCTCGCCGGCATAGCTTCGGCGCTCGATCTGAGATCGCTCAAAAAACTTCGCGGCCGTTACCTTATAAATCCGATGCACGGCTCGCAGGCCGGGCTCTTTGAAAGGTTTGTCCGCGAATTCGATCTTGCCGTCGAATGCGACGAGATATTCAGCGGGCACAATCCTCTGTTTCCGGGCTTCAATCCCGAGCCCATAGCGCCGAACCTCGCGGCAATGTCTGAGGTCATGAAGAAAAGCCGTGGCGGGCGAAAATACGACGCCGGTTTCTGCTTCGACGGCGACGGCGACAGGATAGGCGCGATGACATCCGCCGGTGTTTTCGTTTCGCCCCAGATCATTTTCGCACTTCTTCTCCATCACCTGGCAAAAAATAAAAAGCGGCGGGGCGCCGTCGCTAAAACAGTTTCGGTTACGGCGCTTGTGTCTAAGATCGCCGAAAAATACTCGCTGGCGCTGCATGAAACGCCCATAGGATTTAAATATATAGCCGAGCTTATCCTCGACAGGCCGAAAAACATCATGATCGGCGGCGAAGAGAGCGGCGGTATCGGACTGGATTCCTATCTGCCGGAGCGCGACGGGCTTTTTCTGGCGCTGTGCCTGATGGAAGTAATGGCGTTCGAAAAAAAGCCGCTCGATAAGATAATAGAATCGCTGTTCGCGGAATATGGCAGATACGTGTATGACCGCGTCGACTTCAGATTCGACGATGCGAAATTCCGCGAAATAAAGGAAAAACTCGACGGCGAAAAGCTGAAGGAAATTTGCGGGCTGAAAGTGATCGGCTATAACAGGACCGACGGCCATAAATATTTTCTTGCGGACGGCTCGTGGATTCTTTTCAGGTTTTCGGGCACCGAACCGGTTTTGCGGCTCTATGCCGAGGCGCCGGTCCGCGCGAAAAAAGATGAAAAGAACGCGGAGGCCCTTCTGAAGTTCGCGAAAAAATACTTCGGTATATAACCGTCGTAAAGATTTTAAATCGGCATGCGGCATAAAAAAAAGTATAAATAAAAATAAAAGGAGTCCCGAAAAATGTTGAAAAATTTCAAGAACGCCGGCATTACGGCTTTAGTATCGATAGCGGCGCTGGTGATGGTTTTTATGTCGGCCGGTGCGGCCCTTGCCGCCGGGGCGTTCAACCCGAAGCCCCTTTTCGAGGTCGGAATCGGGGGACAAACGCCCGAAATGCTGGGAGAGGCCACGGACGAATCGAAGATAGTCGATTACGATAAATTTTATTATCCTGCGGCTATGGTTACAAGCGAGCAGGAAGACAGGATCTTCGTTCTCGATTCGATCAAAAACAGGATATGCGCTTTTACGCTCGCCGGAAAACTCGCTTATGAAATTAAACTTCCGTTCGCTCATCACGCCATCGATATGGCTTATTTTAAAGACGCTAAAAGGTTTTTCATCGTATTTCAGCAGACGCCTCTTATCGGCGTGCTCGATATAAAAGACGCCGGCGCGAAGGCAGCGATCGCCGCCAGCGATCTGTTGGACGCGCAAAAGGCCTGCGGCGCGAAAGAATTCAACATTCAGAACATCTGGCCCTGCGACGTTTTTAACGGAAATGAAAACCGCATCTTGCTGAACGCATTTTTTTCCGATTTTAAAAATATAGCGTTGAGTTATAAAAACGGCGTTCTCGCGGGCGCCGCGACTAAATTCAAAACCGAAGAATATGCCCGCGCGCTGGTTTCCGATCCGTCGATAATGACGTTGGAGACGGATACTAAAGAAACGCGCCTGGTACGCGAAAAGCTCACGGACCACGACACTGATTGGCATACTCTGCTGAAGGAACTCACGCTGGGAAAACCCGGCTTCAATTGCCGCAACATCAGAATAATCGGTTCTGACGCGGCCGGAAACGCCTACGTTGAAGCTCATTACGGTTTCGGCGAAGATAACATACAGCAGACCTTCGTTTACAGATTCAATAAAAACGGGCGTTTCAACGGAAGGACCGAAATATACCATTCGCCTGAAATGCTTACAAACCATTTTGTCACGGTAGATCTCAGCGGTTCGGTCTTTTATATGAAAAAAGACGAAAAGGCCAATAAAATACAGTTTTATAAGTTCGTCATCGACGAACTTAACTGATAGTCGTTCGCCGGCCGTAAAACTTAATTATGTCTTTTACTATAAATGTTTCCTCAGCAGGATACGAAGGCAAATAAACAGCCTGCCATCGTCTGAAAAGGCCGGCTGTTTAAGCAAAGTAAAAAAAACAAAAAAAAAATACACTTTCCTTGACAGGGGTAAAGTTATTTTGTATAATTAAAGTAACTTGAAAACACATGATGATTCTAAAACAAGCGACTCAAGCGTGAATTTGAAAAAATGGATGAGGAGAGTGATTCGAGCGGCTTGCCTGCCGCACAGGGGCTAAACTCAAAAAAAAATTTAAAGGAGGAATTCTTATGTTTAGCATGACTTCAAAAAGATTATCAGTTCAGATTTTATCGGTTATTTTATTGGTGGCTTTTTCAACAACCAGTTTCTTCATGGGCGAAGCCCAGGCAAACGTTAAACACCTTCTCGTCGGCGGCCTCGTAGGCGCGGGCGCAGTTATCGCATGGCCTACAATATCGGCAGCTATCGGCTGCGCAGCAGGCGCCGTCGGTTCAGTAGCAGCAGGCGTAGGCGGAGCGGTTGTCGGCGCGGTAGGCGCAGCAGGCGCAGCAGTAGCTACAGGCGGAGCCGCTGTCGGCGGCGCAATCGCCGGCGTTGGCGTTGCCGCTGGTTCGGCTGTTACGGCCGGTTTCGGCGCTATAGGCGGAGCAGTTGCGGCTATCACCGCTTCCCCGCTTTTCCTGCCCGCTCTCTTAATAGCGGCTGCAGTTGTAATCGGTTACATAATCTATAAGAAAAAATTCGCTGGCACGAAACTTTCGAAGAACGTCAATCCGTTCGCTACCGGCGTTACCTCGACAAGCTCTCCTACCGTAGTCGCTAACACCGGAACGGTTGCTCCGGCCGCGGTTAATCCTTCGATCCCGACCTCGATCAATCCTAATATGGGCGCAACCAACAACGCAGCTGTCGCAAGCGGCTCGGCTCCGACCAATAATTCCAGCCCCACGAGCTTAAGCCTTAACGAAGGCGCATCCGCTGAAAGAAAGCCGAACACCGGCGCTGCCGCTGAAGTTACCGCCGCTCCCGAAGGTACCGGAAACGCTACCGTCGCAGCCGCACACGAAAAATACGTAAACGCTTACAAAAACTACATCAACCTTCTTTCGGGCGGCAAAGCATCGGACGCTCCTGAAGTTCAGAAAGCGTTAACCGAATATAAGGGTGCATTCGACGAATACCAGAAACTCACGAAAGCTGCTGGTCAGGCTAACTAATATAAAAAGCAGCAAGATCCGCTTAATAAAATAATAAGCAACTAAAATAAATTATCGGGGGGTCCTTAAGGGACCTCCCGATTTTTCTTCTTACGAGATAAACCGGCATCGATAATTTAATATAAAAATTTTTAAAAAAACAGCCCCAAAATCAAAATTTTATAGTATAATATTAGTACGGAAATAAAAATACCGAATGTAAATTAACGCAACATTCATAATAATAATGGAATAAAGGGGTGAGCTGCAATGTTGGAAATGAGTTTATCGAGAAAAAGCAGATTAAATAACATGATATTGGTAGCGTGCATGGTGTCTTTCGCGTTCGTGGCCATGTTTTATGAAACGGCTTCGGCTTCAGCGAAACATCTTATAGTCGGCGGCCTCATAGGCGCAGGCGCAGTCATCGCATGGCCGACGATCATCGGCGGCGTAACCGCCATAGCAGGCGGCATTGGTGCGGCCGGCGCGGCCGCGGCAGGCGCGGTTGCCGTAGGCGGCGCGGCCGTTGGCGGAGCCGTCGCCGGCGTTGGCGCGGCCGTTGGCGGAGCCGTTACAGCCGGATTCGGAGCAGTAGGCGGAGCGGTTGCGGCCATTACGGCCTCCCCGTTGTTCCTGCCGGCTCTTATCGTAGTCGGCGCCATCGTTGCCGGCGTTTTAATATACAAGCATTTCCAGAATAAAAAAGACAAAGAAAGCGTTTCGCCCTTCAGCGCGGTCGATTCTAAAAACAACGGCCGAATAACCGACTCTGCTCCTGTGGTTGATAAGAGTTCGGCTGAACCAGCCGTATCCAGTTCCATTCCGTCCGATAAAAATCAGTCGGCGTCAAAGAACGTTTCGAGCTCGACCGAACAGCCGGCATCGCAGCAGGCCTATCAGGACGATTCGTCGAAAGGCATCAAAGACAGATATACCGCGGCATATCAGAATTACGTAAGGCTTCTTGAAAGCGACGCGTCGAACGGCACCTCGGCCGAGATCATGCAGGCCTTCCAGCAGTTGAAAACTGCCCAGACCGAGTACCGCAACTATCTCGAAGCTCATCCCGAAGCGGCTAAATAAAAAGGCCGCCGTCCTTACCTGAAAAAAATAACGCGATAAAAAAAGACCGCCATCTAAAGGCGGTCTTTTTTTTGGGGTGCGCCCGGCATGGGCGACAAATACTCGGAGATATATAAAAATTTGAAGTCTTTATTGGCATCCGCGAAAAGCCCTGAGGTTTTTCAAGCATGGCCGTTTTTCTTTATTAATTCGTTAAGTTTGGCGATGAGTTTCTGTTCGTCGATGGGCTTGGAAATGTAGTCGTCTATACCGGCGACGATGAATTTTTCGCGATCTTCCTTCAGCGCGTAAGCGGTTATGGCGATTATAGGCGTCCGTTTTTCGCCGCCGTTATTTTTTTCGGCCTCCCTGATGCGTCTGGTGGCTTCAAATCCGTCCATATCGGGCATCTGGCCGTCCATGAATATGATATCGTATCTTTTCGATGCATATTTTTCAAGCGCCTTTGAACCGTCGGGAGCTATGTCGATGTTCCAGCCGTTCTGTTCCGCTATGGTCAGGATCAATAACTGGCTGACGCGGTCGTCCTCGGCAAGCAGGATATTTACGCCGCCGTTTTTATGGTTGTTTTTGAGTACTTTTTTGGCGATGGCGGAGGCTGCCGGCTCGTCGGTTAAAGCGAAAGGTATATCGAACGTGAAAATGCTGCCGGAACCTTCGGCGCTTTTTACGGATATATTTCCGTTCATCAGTTTGACGAGGCTTTTCACAATGGCCAGGCCGAGCCCGGCTCCGCCGTGGCGCCTGTTGTATGATTCGTCGAGCTGATGAAACATTTCGAATATTTCCTCGATCTTGTCGCGCGGTATGCCTATGCCGGTGTCTGAAACCGCTATGCGTACGACGACGGTGTCCCTGGTTTTTTCGATCTCGGAGGAAGAAACCTCTATTACGCCGCTGGCGGTGAATTTTAACGCATTAACAAGAAGGTTGGCGAGTATCTGATTTATCCTGACACTGTCTCCGGTCAGGTTATAATTGAAATCGCTTAAAAAAGAAAATTTTATTTTTACGTCCTTTTTGCGGTTGGATGCCGATATTGAGGTAACTGCCCTGGATATGACTTCTTTCAGGTTGAATGGCTTTAAGTCGAGTCTGAGTTTTCCCGCTTCTATCTTTGAAAAATCCAGGACGTCATTTATCAGTTCCAGAAGATTTTTAGAAGATACGCTGATCATGTCGAGAAATTTTTTCTGTGTTTTATCAAGAGCGGTCGTCGCCAGAAGGTTTGAAAATCCGATGACCCCGTTGAGCGGCGTTCGCAGTTCATGGCTCATATTGGCCAGAAAATGGCTTTTGGCGATATTGGCCGCCTCGGCTTCTTCCTTGGCTTTTATTGTTTCAAGTTCGGCCGCTCTGCGTTCGGTGACCTCGCTTATGACGGCTATTACGCCGACTATATTTCCCGACGAATTTCTGTGCGGGGCGTAAGTTCCGCAATACCAGCCGTTTTTGCCGGTGACCGGTATTTCATAGGGGATGTCTTCTGTCGACGATGTTTCGCCGGCGAGCGCTTTTTCAAGCATCATGTCGATGCCGTAGGTTTTCATGTGCGGAAAAAACAGGTCTTCGTCGGTCTTTCCAATTACATCGCCGGCGGAAAGCCCGGACAGTTTTTCCATGTAAGGGTTCCATACGATATAGCGCAGATTAGCATCATAAACGATTATTCCTTCGTTGGCGCCCGATATTATTTCACTGTTGAAAAGATTGGCCTCGCGCAGGTCTTTTTCGGCTTTTTTTCGCGTCGATACGTCGCGCATGAACGCCTGGTAGGTTTTATCGGGCATCATTTTGGTGTTCATTTCTACGGGAATAGCGGTCCCGTCTTTTCTGGCGAGCGCCCTTTCGCTGAATACGACCCGGCCTTCCTTCAGCAGGTCGTACCTCAAAGGGATGCGCTCCAGCTCTTCGGGCGAGAAAAGATCGCGCATATTCATTTTAAGCAGCTCTTCTTTTGAGTATCCCGTTATTTCGCAGCTTTTAGTATTCACTCCGATAAAATTTCCCGCGGGATCGCCGAGAAAAATGCCGTCAACCGCCTGCTCAATGAGCATTCTGAATTTTTCTTCGGACGCGTGAATGGCGTTTTCGTACTTTAGCCTTTCGAGTTCCGCCGTGGCGCGCGCCGAAAAAACCGTCATAAGAGTTTTCAAAAGATGAGTTTCAGGATGTGGTTTTTCGTCGAACGCCGCGATCACGCCGAGAAAATCGCCGGTGGAAGATATGAGCGGAACGGCGGCGAAACTGGACGCGTTAAATTTGATCAGAATTTTCGAATTCGGAAATAGTTTTTGAACTTCGGAAGGATAAACGCAGATCGAATGCGTTTTAATTTTTTCGCACGGAGTTCCGAAGATCGAATATTGGAAGTTTTCGAGTATATTTTCGCGGTCGCAGAACGCTATAGAGTGAATGAGATCGCAGCAGTCCGGAGAGACCCGGCCCGCAAATACATAACGCATTTGAAGGATCTTCGAAAGTTCGACGACGAGGACACTGAAAAAGTCGGTTCCGAAAACGGCGGAAGTGTTTTTCAAAATGGTCTGGATAGCCGTTTCGGTTTCGATCCTTTCGGAAATGTCGCGCGCCATGATAAAAAAATGTTTAATATCATTGATCTCGACCACGATGGCGGAGACCAGCATTGTTTTCGAAACGCCGTCCCTGGTTTTAAGCGTCAGCTCTGAATTGCGGGCGACCCCTTTTTCCAGGAGCTTCGAAACGAGTTCGGCGCGCCTGGGCGGATCGGCCCACAGGCCAATCTCCAGGGAGGTTTTTCCGATGAATTCATTCCTTTGGTAACCGAAAGTTTCCAGAAAAAGATCGTTGGCCTCGACTATCATGCCGGTATCGACGCTTGTAATAATTACCATATCGGGGCTTGCGGCGAGCATAACTCTTAAAAAGTCGAAGTCTGAAAACGAGTTTTTTATGTTGACAGCGCACATAATAAAGTCCTTGCGTCGGGCGAAATTATATGTTAAAACGATACTTAAGACGCTTTGATAAAAGTATTTTACCATATACAATTAAATCTTTCAACTAAAATATATGGACGCTCGCAAAATAAAATTTATGTAAAAAAAAACAAATGCAAGATTGGCGGCGCTTTTGCCCGCTTGACAAATTAAAAAAAATATGATATTATAATTGGAAATAATTATATTAAAGAAAAGGAGGGGAACCGATGAATTGTAAAACTGTTACGAACAACCCCGTGATCAATTCGAATCCGTCAGCCAGGCTCATCAATGCTCTCAGCATCGAGCTATTTGACAAAGGGTATTCGAACTATCAGAATCGGCCCCGCCGGAAAGTCTTTAATATCGAAGTGGCGCAAGCCATAAGGCAGAATCCCGCACAGACCATCAAAAATCGCATCGGGACGAGCGTAAAAAAGATAAAGACAGGCGATATAGCTTAATTGCTATCCTCGGAGAATAAATTTGTTTATAAATTTAGCGGGGCCGTTCTATCAGACGGCCTCGCTATTTTTTTGCGCGCGAAAAAAATACGGCGCCTGATGATAAGACAGCCGGATTTTTTGTAAAGGAGAGAATTTATGAATATAAATAAAACAGTAAAAGAAAGATCGAACCGGGCCGGAGTGTCCGAACTTAAATTTTTCAAGGAGACAGCCGGTGAAATGAATCATATTACAAGTTATAAACTGGACATTTGCTTTAAAATAATAGACTACGATATACGAAAAGGTCGTGATTGATCATATGAGTGAGTTAATAAAACTGAAAAAAGAACTTTTTAATTTCATAAGACCCTATTTATCAAGCATAATAGTAGCGATAATACTGCTTCTGATAGTCTCGTCGCTCGCGCTTATCGGCCCGATCATAATAAAACGCCTGATAGACGTCGATATCGCCAACGGCCTCTACGAGGGGATCTGGGTATCCGCGGCCATGTACATAGCAGTGAAACTGGCCACGCTGGCGGGAAATTACTTTCAGATGTACACGCTCCAGCGCGTCGGAGTATCGATAATGTGCGACATTAAATTAAAACTGTTTTCGCACATACTCAGGCTGCCGCTGAAATATTTCGAGAAAAATCCGGCGGGAAAGCTTATATCGCGCATCGAAAGCGACACGGAAACCCTGCGGCAGTTGTTCACCAATACCGTGATGACCCTGTTTCAGGACCTTCTGATGTTCGCAGGAATGGTCGCGGTAATGTTCTACCTGAGCGCGAAACTGACGCTGATATTGCTTCTGATACTGCCCTTCCTATTTGCCGGCGCCTATTACATACAGCGCGAACTCAGGGTGCGCTTCAAAATTGCGCGTGAAAAGGCATCGGCCGTGTCGAAATTTCTTTCGGAATATATCCAGGGAATGCAGTGTGTCCAGGCGTTCAACTACGAGCAAACGTCGAAAAACAAAATGGGAGAGCATAACGAAGAAAAAAAGGGGACCTTTTATTTTGCGGAAGTGCTCGAAATAATATTTCATAACTCCATACTTCTGGCCGAGGCGATGACTCTTTCGTCCGTTCTATATTTCGGAGGCGCGATGGCGCTCAAAAAAGAATTGACGATCGGAACGCTCGTTCTTTTCATAGGATATATCAGGCAGTGCTTCGAGCCTATAATAAGGCTTTCGGAGCAGTTCAACATAATCCAGAAGGCGCGCGTGGCGGCCGAACGCATATTCGAGATACTCTCGCTCGAAGCCGAAGAGCGCGCTGAAGGCGAAATCTCCGTAGCATCCGACGCTTCCGCTTCGTTTCGGGACCGCATAGAATTCGATAACGTGTCGTTCTCTTACGACGGCGGCCGCGAAGTGCTCTCGGGCGTTTCGTTCAGCGTTAAAAAAGGCGAAAAAGTCGCACTGGTCGGTCATACCGGTTCCGGAAAGACGACGATCCTTTCGCTGCTGCTCAGATTTTATAACCACACCGGCGGAAGGATAACCATCGACGGCGCTGACGTGAGCGCCATGAAACTTTCCGAACTGAGAAAGAAATTCGCGCTCGTTCTGCAGGATGTGGTTTTGTTCCCGGGCTGCGTCATGGATAATATCAGGCTCCTTGACGATTCCATAAGCGGCGCAGAGGTTGAAAAGGCCGCGCAGTCGGTCAATATGCTCGATTTCATCATGAAAAAGGAAAAGGGTTTCCAGACCGAGGTCGCCGAGCGCGGCTCGAATTTTTCGATGGGTGAGCGCCAGCTTCTATCATTTGCGAGGGCGCTGGCTTTCAACAGTGAGATACTGGTGCTCGACGAGGCCACTTCGTCGGTCGACCCCTATACCGAGGCGCTTATCCAGGACGCCCTGACGAAGATCCAGGCCGGAAGGACATCGATAATAGTCGCCCACAGACTTTCCACTATTATCACTAGCGACAGGATAATCGTGCTCGAAGCCGGAAGGATCGTAGAAACGGGCTCCCACGAGGAGCTGCTGGCCATGAACGGGCATTACAGAAAACTTTATGAAAAGCAGAGGGCCGGGGTAGAACCGCCCGCGGAAACCGAAGAAGCCTCTGACGGCGGGTTCGAAGAATCTCCGGAGCAGCTTGACGCGGTGGCCGTTATGGCCGGCGGCTTTTCACAGATAGAAACGATAAACGAAGACGCGGAAGACGGGCTGAAAAACGCCTCCGCGGAATAAGGCGGTGATCTTTTATGAATCAATTCAAGTGGATAATAAATTTCTGGCGCCCCTATAAACTCAGGGCTGCTGCGATAATCCTGCTGACCTTCGTCTACGGCGGTTTCGCGATATGCTACCCTCTGATATTCAAATTTATCATAGACTCGCTGAGCGAAGATTCCGCCACGGCCGGCGGCGGCGTGGTTAAATTCGTGCTGATACTTTTCGCGGCGGGAACGCTTATGGCCATTACCTACATGACGCTTCAGCGCAACAGGCTTCTGATGAACCTCACGCTCGAAAAAGACATCAGGAACAAGACCTTCGATCACCTGACGAAGTTCGGCAGCGACTTTTACCAGAAGTTCGGCACGGGCGATATAGTTACGCGCCTTATGGACGAGCTCGAACAGCTCTGCCATCTGTCGTCTTCGGGCATCTTTCGCCTGCTGCAGGTTATACTGACGCTCGTGTTCACCATAACCGTGCTGATGGCGCTCAACGTTAAACTGACTCTGCTGTCGACGCTTCCGTTGATACTGGTGTTCGCTTTCTATATAGTCTGCGACAAGGATTTTTTCACTAAATCCAGGGCTATGCGCGACGCGGTATCGGCTGTCAACGACGCCATAGAAACCTGTTTTTCGGGGATCACGGTCGTGAAATCTTACTGCTGCGAGCCCCATCAGCAGCGCTATTTCGACGCTGTTATGGGCCGCAGGCTCTCGAGCGAGCTGGCGCTGATAAAACTGGAGCAGAAAATGGAACTGATATACGGCTTTATGAGCCAGGTTGGAATGTTCGTGATAGTGTTTTACGGCGGAATAATGGTATTGAATAAAGAAATAACGCTTGGCACGTTCGTCGCATTCTCGAATTACATAATGGTTCTCGCGGGCCCGATGATGGAGCTGGGATGGTTCCTGATGTCATTCAGAAAGGGCTTCGTTACGGTCGACAGGCTCATGGAGATCGAGCGCGAGAAGCCCCGGGTCATTGAATGCGAAGCGCCGGCCGAAGCCGTTTTCGGCGTGCCGTGCGGCTCCGAACTGGTTGGCTTTTCAGATTTGTCTTTCTCCTACGGAGACGAATTTTGCCTGCACGGCCTGACCTTCAGCGTCGCCCGCGGTGAAAAAGTCGCACTGGTAGGCGGGTTTGGTTCCGGCAAGTCGAGCGTTCTCAAACTTATAATGAGGTTTTTCGACGCGGGCGCGGGCGAATTGAAGATCGCCGGCGAAAACATAAAGAATCTAAGGCTCAAAAGCGTTCGCGACAAGATCGGATATGTTCCGCAGGACTGTTATCTGTTCTCCGACACCATACTCGAAAATATCGCCTTCGGGCGCGTCTATGAAAAGAACGAACTTGAAAACGCTCTTTCGACGGCGCAGCTGGACGACACGATAAGCACGTTCCGCAGGGGCCTCGAAGAAGAGATCGGCATACGCGGTCTGTCGCTTTCCGGCGGCCAGAAACAGCGCGTTTCGATTGCGAGGGCTCTGCTTAAATCGCCCGAACTGCTGCTGCTCGACGACGCGACATCGAGCCTGGACAATAAAACCGAAGATAGTTTCTGGGATGGAATTACCGGAAATTATCCCGGCGCGACCGTCGTTTTCGCATCGCACAGGATCAACACCATAAAGCGCGCCGACAGGGTAATAATGCTCGAGGGCGGCGCGATAACCGCCGTCGGAACTTTCGACGAACTGATGCGTAACTCCGCGGCGTTCAAAAAACTGCTGCAGAGCGAAACTGAAGAGTAAAATGTCCGTTTTTGCGTGAAATACGCACCTGAAAGGATGAATCAAAGCATTGGATAAAAAGATCACTCTCAATGGATTAGGATGGAACGATTTTTTCGAGGCGGGGTTCGCCTCGCTCAATCCGGAAAGCGGTCGTATAGCGGCAAGAGTTTCGGCCGAAAACAAGGAAATGTATAAGGTCATTTGCGAGCACGGCGAACTCGCGGCCGAGATCGCAGGCCGGCTGCGCTTCGACGCTCTGGGGCGCGTGGACTTTCCGGCTGTTGGAGACTTCGTGGTAATATCGCCGCGCCCGCAGGAAGGCGCGGCGACGATACACGACATACTGCCGCGCAGGACAAAGTTTTCAAGGAAATCCTGCGGCGAATACAGCGACGAGCAGATCGTCGCGGCCAATATCGATATCGCGTTCATAGTGACTTCGCTCAACGCCGATTTTAATATACGCCGCGTCGAGCGCTACCTCACGCTGGCTTATGAAAGCGGCGCAAGGCCCGTAATAATTCTCAGCAAGGCTGACCTGTGCGAAGATATCGAATCGAAGGCCGCTTCGATTGAAAATTCCTGTGCGGGCGCAGAAATAGTCGCACTGAGCGCCGTATCAGGCTACGGTTTCGATAAACTGGAAAAATTTCTTAAGCCGTTTTCTACGGTTTCGTTTCTGGGATCGTCGGGCGTCGGCAAATCCAGCATATTAAACCGCCTGTTCGGGCGCGAGGTGCAAAAGGTTAAAGAAATAAGCGGGTTCGACGACAGAGGCCGGCACACGACGAGCCGCCGCGAACTTTTCGTGCTTGATTCCGGCGCGCTTGTAATTGACACGCCCGGAATGCGCGAACTGCAGATGTCGGAGGGCGCGGAGGGACTGGACGAAGCCTTCGCTGAGATCGCGGAATTCGCTCTCGAGTGCCGCTACCGCGACTGCCGGCACGAGAACGAACCCGGCTGCGCCGTAAACGACGCGGTCGCGCGCGGCGAGCTGGACGAAAAACGGCTCGTGAATTTTAAAAAAATGCGCCGCGAGATCGAAAACTTCGAGATCAGAAGCGATGCGAGGCTGCGACGCGACGAGGAAAAAAAATGGAAACAGATTTCTAAAATGGCTAAATCTATCTCTAAAGAAAAAAGAAAATAGATATAAATTTTAACCGCGCTTATAACCAATATAATATAATATCCGATAGTAATAAAGTCATAGCATAATGAGTTTATTATAAAGTATTGGTTATATGCGATTTTACCAGATAAGCGCTAAAATTTTAAAGACCTTAATTGTTTCGGCGTTCGCCGCCATTTTCGCGTTCGCGTTATTTTACGCGGACGCCTATGGCGCGGGCGATGCCGAATTCGGCGGCGAGGTCCGCAAACTGTCTAAGACGAAGTTCAAGACGGACGAGGACCTCGCCGGCGAGTCGAGCTTTACATATGGCGAGTTCTCTAACGAACTCGGCGTCAAAAACTATAAAAAAGTCGTAAAATCAAGGGTGGGCGGCCCGCCTAAAAAGACACTCATCGAAAACGTTTTCTATTCGCCGCGCGCTAAAACGAACAGGGCCGATTATACCGTCAACGGTGAGATCGACTGGTACGGCGCGTATAAAAGGATAAACAGACTCGACGACGACCTCACGCCCGCGTTCCACTATACCGACTTCAGCTTCTGGATCGATTCGAAGCACGAAACCTCGCCGCGCAAGGAGCATTTTTTCCTCAAAGTAAAAGCCTACAGCGAAAACGATCCTACCTACGACCTGAGAAAGATTTTTCTCGACGACACTTTCGGAAAAATCAAACTCGGCGCGTTCGACCTCAAAGCGGGCAACTGTATCGAATCGCTCGGCAGCGGCGACAACATTTCGTTCATCGATCTTATAAACCCCCGCCGCTATTATAAGGGACTTACCGGGGATTACAATAAAACGAAAAAAGCCGTTCCGCTTCTGAAGACGACGGCGTACCTGAGCGATCAGATCAATATGGAAATGCACGTGATGCCGGTTTTCGAAAAATCGGAGCTCGCCGAAATAAGAGGCGTATGGGCGAACGGCCTTCAAAAGTATCTGGGCATGTTACAGCTTGGCGGCGGAACTATCACAGACACCGAAATAGAAAGAAGCCTTTCCGACACGCAGCTTCATTTTTCGCTTAACGGTTCTTTCGAAGGGTTCCAGGCGCGCGCGCATTATTTCAAACTCAAGGAAAATATAGCGCTTGCGACGCCGGTATCCGATACGGCCGTCGATCTGTCCTATCCGGAATTTCGCGTCCTGGGCGTCGACGGCAACGTAGATCTCGGCGGAGAGTATCTGCTGCGCGGTGAAATGGCGTGGTACCAGTCGCGGATGTTCACCGCCTACGACAAACTGAAACTCGGCGCGCCGTTCAAAAGCGACCAGCTCAGCGGCCTGCTCGGCATCGACCGCACTTTCGCCAACAGCCTTTATATCAATCTGCAGGGCGTTTTCACCCACATTTATGAACTTTCGACCCCGACGCCTGCTCAGAAATTCAGAAGCGAATCCGGCGTCGCGCTGCGCGTGCAGAAGGGGTATCAAAAAGATAAATACCAGGTGGAGTTTCAGGGCTTCGAAAACATCAGGACAAAGGAATATTTCATCAAAACCCACCTTGAATACAGGTATTCGGACATGATAAAATACGTGATCGGAAAGCACGTCAACGACGGCGGCTACGATCACATGGGCGCGATAAGCGAGTTTTACGAGAACAACCACACGTTTTTACAGATGAAGATAAGCTGGTAGCTAAATAAGAAATACTAAACAAAGAAACGAAAAACAAAAGACGGGACGGGCGGCACGGCATGGATAGCAAGCGGATCGAAAAATTAAAAATAATACTGGAAGAACATCTCGAAGCGTTCGACTTTAAAGACCGCCTGAATAACGATCCGGTTTATTACCCGCATCGCTATAAAGACCCGCTCGATATCGAGGCTGCCGCGGTGATAGCGTCGTGCCTGGCATACGGCAAAATGAGTCAGTTCTTTGCCGTCATTGGCGGCGTGCTCGACCGGCTTAAAACCATAAACGGCGGATCTCCCTACGGCGCGCTTTTAAAGTACGATTCGCGCGCGGGAATTCTCGCCGGGATCAATTACAGGTTCAATAAAAGTCTCGATCTGGAAATATTTCTGGAGGCGCTCGGCTCGGCCTTTAAAAAGAACGGCCCGCCGTCGCGTATTATAGAAAAGAAATATTCAAAAAAAGACATTAACATAATGCCGGCCGCGTCGGGTTTTGTAAAGACGGTGCTCGCCGAAGCGGAAAAAATCAGCGGCGGCAGGCACGGGATCTCGCTTTCCGACGGCGTTTCGCAGCTTCTGCCCGACCCGGATAAAAATTCCACGTGCAAGCGCCTGTGCATGTTTTTAAGGTGGCTCACGCGCGGCCCTGACATGATAGATTTCGGGATAATTAAAAAAATTCCGGCGTCAAAACTCGTCATGCCCTTAGATACGCACATACACAGGATATCTGGAATGCTCGGCCTGACCGCCCGGCGCGATCAGTCGCTGAAAACCGCCGTAGAAATAACGGAAGCGCTCAAACTGCTCGACCCGGACGACCCCGTCAAATATGATTTCGCGATATGCCATATAGGCATATCCGGATTATGCAAAAAAGGCCGCGAAGGCGAAAACTGTGAAAACTGTCCGCTGGAAAAGATATGCGATAAAAATAAAATATAGAAAAGAGGTAGTAATTTGAGCCGGTTTCTAAATGAAAGTCTGCTTTTCATAGCGCTGATGTCTCTTATGATGATAATGGCAGGCCTCGGCTGCGGTGCGCGCTGAGGCGTTAAAAGCGGTAAATCTGAATGAATAAAGGCCCGGGGGATGAAACCTCCGGGCCTTTATTTCAGGTATTTTAGTATGATTTATTGAAATTTTTCAGACTTTTATTTTATTCTGCGTGTGTTCTTTTCAGGATTTTATCTACGCGCGGCGCTCTTATGCGGTGCCCAGTAGGCATTCCGGAGCCGAGAAGGGGCCTGGCGTACATTCTGAACGCGTCGGTGATGTTTGTGCATTCGGCGTTCATGAATTCGGCAGGCATGTGCCTGGTCTTACCGGCTATTTCTTCGAGCGTGACGAGTTTGTAATCGACTGAGTATTGTCCGGTGCGCTGAATGGTGATCGAGCCGTCGAGGTTGTGCCATATCGCGAAATGCGCGGCCTTTTCGCCGACCTCGCGGGCCTCGTGCTGGTCGACGTCGCTGACGCAGCCTATGAACGAGCGCTGCAGGTAGCCGAACGTGTCGGAGCGCACGCGCTTGATATTCAGCCGGTTTTTGATCAGGTTGCACAATTCGTCGCCGAGGGCGCCGGTGCCGGAAAGCTGGATGTTTCCGTGTGCGTCTTTTTCTTTTATTTCGCCGGCGAGCTTCTGCAGTATGGGCGTGCCCTTTTCGTCCTGTATGCCCTCGGAAACGGCTATAACGCAGCGGCCGTACTGTTTATAAGTTTTATCTACGTCGACGAGGAATTTTTCAACGTCGAAAGGATTTTCGGGAATGTAGATCAGGTGCGGGCCGTCGTCGGGGTATTTTTTCGCAAGGCCCGATGCGGCGGTTAAAAAGCCAGCATGGCGGCCCATTACGACGCCGACGTAAACGCCCGGAAGCGCGCGGTTGTCGAGGTTTATTCCGATGAAGGCGCTCGAAACGAAGCGGGCGGCCGAGCCGAAGCCGGGAGTGTGATCGTTTAAAACAAGATCGTTATCGATGGTCTTGGGTATATGTATGGCCCTGAATTCGTAATTGGTCTTCTGCGCTTCTTCGTTGACTATTCTGACGGTGTCTGACGAATCGTTGCCGCCTATGTAAAAGAAGTAACGCACGTCGTGCGCCTTGAGCACCTCGAATATTTCCTGACAGTATTTCACGTCCGGTTTATCGCGCGTTGAAAGCATTCCGGAGGACGGAGTGTCCGCTACCTGCTCGAGATTGTGAGTCGTTTCCTGCGTGAGGTCTAAAAAATCTTCGTTGATTATTCCGCGTACGCCGTTGATGGCGCCGTAAACCGAAGTTATCTGGGAGAATTTGCGCGATTCGAGCACGACCCCCACCAGGCTCTGGTTGATCACCGCCGTCGGGCCGCCGCCCTGAGCTACCATTACTTTTCCAACAAGTTTCGCCGTCATATTGCCCTCCCGGAAATATTGATTACTGATTTTATTTTTTGACGCATTAATTTTAGCAAAAATACCGTTAAAAGTAAATATCAGTTTAATTATTTCAAAATTAAAAAAAGATTTGATATTTAACAGAAAATGTGATAGCATACTTTTAATTTTTAAAATCATGCCGATATTTATCATAGAAATTTGAATCCGCGTTAATGTTTTGCTGGCCGGCATTTTATTTTGTCCGCTGGTCGCGGAAATTTTTGTTAGAAGGGTGTTCTTAATTGCTAGTCGATATCTTTTACCTGGTAATGCTTTTATTCGTGATCCCCTTAATGGCAAGTTTTTTTATTAACTTCAGCGTGTTTAAGATAGTCGATCTTTTCAATTCCCGCAAAAGCGTCAATAATTAACTTTAATCATCCATTTTTCAGGCGCCGGTAAAATTCCATAAAATAAATAACGAAAAAAGATTAAATAAGTGAAAAATAATGCTTGTTTATATCTTTTTTTTATGTTATAATTTCAAAAATTTTTGAAATAAACAAGGAACATGAAAATTATTGAAAAACGTTTGGAATTTTATCCAGAAGACAACAATTTAATATCGTTATTCTCTAACGAACTGAAGATATCTCCTATCCTGGCTAAGCTTCTCATCAACCGCGGCATAGTCACGCTCGAAAAGGCGAATCTCTTTCTTAACTGCAAATTAACCGACGTGTATGATCCTTTTCTTATGAAGGACATGCAAAAAGCCTGCGACCGAATTAAACTGGCGGTCGAGCGCAAAGAAAAAATTAGAATTTTCGGCGACTACGACGTCGACGGAATTACCTCTACCGCCGTCCTTTATACCGTGTTAAAAAAATTGAATATCGACGTCAGCTACTTCATACCCAACCGTATCGAAGGCGGCTACGGCCTCAACGAGAACGATATTCTGAACGCTCAGAAAGACGGCATATCGCTTATCATAACCGTCGATTGCGGCATATCCAATCACAGCGAGATAGAATACGCCAATAAGCTCGGCATGCAGACCATTATAACCGACCACCATGAAGTGCCGCAGAAATCCCCGGACGCTTTCGCGATATTGAATTCCAAGCAGCCCGACTGCCCGTATCCTTTTAAAATGCTCGCCGGCGTAGGCGTGGCTTACAAGTTCGCATGCGCGCTCGAAAAGCATTACGGCGATCTGGGAACCAGCGAACTGCTCGACCTCGTGGCTTTAGGCACCGTGGCCGATATCGCTCCGCTGGTCGACGAGAACCGCATACTGACCAGGTACGGCATCGACATGTTCAAGACCACTAAAAACGTAGGCATCATAGCCCTTTTAGATACGCTCAATCTCAGAAATACCCAGATAAACACCACGCACATCGGTTATATCATAGCGCCGCGCATCAACGCCGCCGGCCGCATAAGCGATCCGAACGTCGCCATTAAGATGTTCCTCACCGATAACTACGAAGAGGCCATTCACTACGTCAAAGTCCTCAACGGCGACAATCTCAAGCGCCAGTCGCTCGAAAACGATATCCTTACCGACGTCGAAGAGCAGCTTTCCCCCGGCCATCACGATAACGTTATAATGCTCGCTTCCGATAAATGGCACGTGGGCGTTATAGGCATCGTGGCCTCAAAGATAAAAGAAAAATATTACAAGCCGACCATACTTATCTCCATCGAGGACGAAACCAACTGCGTGGGCTCTGCCCGCTCCATAAATTCGTTTTCGATAGTCGACGCCCTGACCAACTGTTCCGACCTTCTGAAGCGCTTCGGCGGCCATAAGCTCGCGGCCGGCTTTTCCATAGAATTTTCCAAGATCGATATTTTCAGAAAAAAAGTCAATCAGCTCGCTTCCGAGCATATCAAGCCCGACGATCTGATACCTACACTGAAGGTCGACTCCGAGATCAAATTAAAACAGATAAACAACGACCTTATAAACGAGATCGCCATGCTGAAGCCTTTCGGCCAGCAGAACCCGAAACCGCTTCTTTACGCCGAGAACGTTTTCATAACCGACCATAAAAAGATCGGCAACAGCACTTCGTCTCACCTTCTGCTCAAGGTCAAACAGACCGGCAGCATGGTGGAGGGCATTGGATTCAACATGGGCTCTTTCGACGAAAAGATAATATCGCCGGCGCAATACGTCAACCTGGTTTTCGAACTCGACGATTTTACTTTCTGGGAAGGCCACAAGAAGATCCAGATGAAACTCAAAGATATCAGATTCAATAAAATGAGCAACTTCGAATTCATGCAGGACGGCATGAACGCTTCCGCGAAGAACGCCGACGGAACAGACAGCGGCATACCGGGCGGCAATTTCGCGAAAGACAATATAGCGAAGATGTTCAGCCTGAAAAATCTCGGAAACCAGTATTACATGAAGAAAAATTATTCGAAGGCCTACGAAACATACTGTAAGGCACTCGAAATAAACGACCACCCGTCGCTTTACTACAACATAGGACTCGTTTTCAAATGCCAGGGCGAATACGAAAAGGCCGTCGAAAGTTTCAAAAAGGTCATTTCGATAGAGAAAGACCGATATCCCGACGAGAACAGCGAACTGATCAAAAAATCGAAGGCAATGATCGAAAAGATCTATAGCGCCGCTCAGTAGGCGTCCGCGAAAAAAAGAACAAAAGAAAATATTCAGTTTTCGACATATCGTTCAAAATCGCTACAGAGGTGAATTTTTTAGATGAATAAAATAAAAGATCTTATCAGAAACGTCCCTGATTTCCCTAAACCGGGTATCATGTTCAAAGACATCACTCCGCTGCTGAAAGACCCTGAAGGGTTCGGGCGCGCCATAGAACTTATGGCGGCGAATTTCAATCCGGACGAAGTTGACGTTATCTGCGGCATCGAATCGCGCGGATTCATCTTCGCGGCGGCGCTCGCGCTCAAACTTAAAAAAGGCTTCGTACCCATACGCAAGGCCGGAAAACTTCCCTGGGAAACCACTAAAGTAAAATATTCCCTCGAATACGGCGAAGACACTATCGAAGTGCATAACGACGCGTTCGCTAACGGCGCCCGCGCAGTTTTAGTCGACGACCTTCTCGCGACGGGCGGCACAGCCAGAGCGGCGTGCGAGCTTATCGAAAAGACGGGCGGAAAAATCAACTCCGTGCAGTTCGTTATAGAACTTTCATTCCTCAACGGCCGCGATCAGTTGAAAAACTTTAAGGTCGCTTCTATTTTAAGTTACTAAAATAAAAATCGAGTTAGTTAACAGTTTTAGTTAAGTGTATAAAACAGGAGAGAGCCATGTTATCATCGGTCGAAGATATTTTAAAAAAACTCGAAAGCCATGATTGGGTAGAAAGGTTTATCGCCGCCAAAACCGCGGGCGAGCAGAAAATCAAAGAAGCCGTCCCCCTCCTTCTGGAATTGCTTGACGACGATAACGTACAGGTGAGGATCTCGGTCGTCATAGCGCTGAAATCCTTCAGCGGCAAGAAAATACTCGAGCATCTCATACGCGCCCTCGCGGATTCGTCCGAGTGGGTCAGGGTGCACGCCGTCGAAACCATCGGGCTTTATAAAGACAGAAAGCATATAGAACTGCTGTCGCAGTTCCTCGAAAACGAAGAGAGCGATAAGGTACGCGCGACCCTGATAAAGGTGCTCGGCGAGCTCGGCGGCGCGAAGGTGCTTCCGATAATAACGCTCTATCTCAAAGATTCCAACGCGCGCGTCAGGGCGAACGCCGTCGAAGCCATCGAAAGGATATCCGGCAGCACGACCATCGATATGCGCGAACATATAATCCCTCTTCTCGACGACGAGAACAACCGCGTCAAGGCCAACTCGGTAAAGGCGCTGTTCAAAATGGGCGAGAACAAAGCGCTCGAAGTGCTCAAGAACATGATAAACTCGAAGGACGACTGGATGCGCGCATCGGCCGCATACGTTTTTGGCGTCATCGAATACGAGCGCAGCGCCGACTTTTTGATCGACACGCTCGACGACGGCTGCTGGTTCGTCATTAAAAACGTCGTCAAATCGCTCGTCCGCAAGGGCGAAAGCGTGCTGCCGCGCCTCGAAAAGAAACTCAAGGACCCGCTCGCTTCGGTGAACCTGAAAATGAACGTGGTAAGCGTTCTTGGCGAACTCGCCACGCCGGGCTGTCTGAAGCTTCTGATACCTCTTTTGAACGACGAGAGCGGCGACCTCCGCCAGTACGCGGAATCGGTCATCGACAAAATCCAGGAAAAAAAAGAGCGTTAATTTCATGATGAAAACAAACGGTTTTCGCGCATTTTTACTGTGCACCCTGTTTTTTTCATGCGTCATTTCGGTTCCGGTTTCGACGGTCTACGCCGAAACGCGCGAAGATATCCGTAAACTATATAAAGCGGGCGTCGATTATATCGTCGACTCCAATTTCGAAGCGGCCGAGGCGGTCTTCAAAAAGATCATCGAGGCCGGATACGAATTTGCCGAAGCGTATAATAACCTTGGCTATGCCCGTATGAAACTGAAAAAGAATTTCGAGGCGATATTCGAGTTCAAGAATGCGCTCAGGCTGAATCCCGATTTCGCCGATGCGCTGAACAACCTCGGGCTTCTTTACTCCGAAAAGATGTCGACCGCCCAGATGGGCCTTCAATATTTGAAACGCGCGGTCGAAACGGATCCGAACAACGCCAATTACCACGATTCGCTCGGCGTGGGATACCACCGCCTCGGCTTCATAAAGGAAGCGGAGGTCGAGTTTAAAACGGCCAACCTTATCGACAGGACTCTTATCTCCCCGGTTTACAACCTCGGCTATCTCTATGAGACCAACGATCGCAAAAAAGCTGCCATTGCCGAATATTTAAAGGTCATCTCCATGCGGCGCGACCATCTCATGGCTAATTACAGGCTTTTCAAGATTTACTCCAGACTCGACGACAAGCCGCTTATGGCCAACTATCTTTTCAATATGTTCAAGATCCTCAGGAACGTCTCGAAGGTGGACAAGCACGAAAGGACGGCCGTCGAGAACGAGATACTTTGCAATTTAAAGGCTTTCATAGTCGAAGTTGCCATCAATTTCAACGCCGAGATCAAGAAAATGACGCTTATCGACAAGGCCTCCCCGACCGGCGATAAAGAAACTTATATAGCGCCATCAGAGTATCTTATCTCGTATGAGGAATTTTCTAAAAAGAATTTATTTTATTTTTTCGAAGGCACCGAGCTCCGCTGCCCGGAAACCGGAAAATACTATACCAATTACATAAATCATGTCATATGTCCTGTTCATGGCAGTCTTTCGGTGTTCACCGCGCGTGTCCACGATATAAAGCAGATAAGGTTCAACTACCATAAGAACATATGCGCCGAGTGCCGCAAGATGCTCGACTACGCATTGTTTTTGAGGGCGATCGACCACCCGGACGAAAAACTTTCATCGATCGGCGATGACGAAATAAGGTCTCTCGTCGAAAGCGGATATCTGCGCGACCTGCCGAACTGCCCCGATGGCGGAAAGTTTCTGACCGACGAGAACGGGTTCGTGAAGTGCAGCATGCACGGCGCGTCGAATTAAAAAACGGCGGCGGCTGAAATAAAAATTCGATAAAAGTTTTTATAATTGGCGATTTTGTGATAGAATATAATAGTAGGGGCCGGAATTATTTCAAGGCGAAGCCGCAGGCCCCGGCCGGGAGGATACTTTATGTTTATGAACGGCGCAGATAAGATCAACCGTAATAAGGGTTTTTCGCTTACAGAGCTCATGGTGGTCATTATGATAATGGGTATCATGTCCACTTTTGCCATGCAGTATTACTCTTCGACGATGGAAAACACCAGGCGCACCAAAGCGATTCAGGACCTCGAGGGCATAAAGGGCGCCATTAAAATGTACCATCTGCAGAGCGGAAGCCAGTACCCGCCTTCCATCGACGCGCTCGTCGGAAAATATCTTTCGCAGGCACCCGTCGATCCCTGGGGTTCGGCTTATAAACTCGATACTCAGAAACTCGAGGTTTATTGCGTAGTGAAAAAAACCGGGCAGCGTATAGCGTTAAGATACGGCAGAAAATAGGTCATTTCTTTTCGGCGCCCGATATCACAAGGGCAATCCCCAATAGCGACACGAAGATGCCCGTAAAGGCAGTCAGGCTTAACTTTTCATTTAAAAATATCATCGCGAATATTATCCCGCCGGTGACCTCCTGCGTGGTTATCAGCGATACGAGGACCGTCCCCACCCTTCTCAGCGCGAAGTTGATGAGGGCGTGGCCTATCAGCGTGCAGAATATGGCCGACGATAAGACGCCCGCCACGGCGTAAGGCGTATATACCGATCCGAAACTGCCGCACATCGAAAACCTCAGTGCGCCGAGGACGGCGAACAGGTACAGCGCCGCGAAAAAATAGGCGTTGGCCTTGTATTTAAGGAGCGAATACCTGTCTTTATACATGCGGCTTACCGTCTGGTAGAGGCCGAGTGCCACTCCCGAAATCAGCGCCAGAAAATCTCCGAACAGCACTTTCGGACCCGACGCCGGCTCGAAGCCGACCAGGATGAAAATGCCGGCGAATGTAACGACTATCGCGGCTATCTGCCTGCCCGTGCACTTTTCGGATAAAATAAAACTTGAAAACAGCGCCGCGAAAATAGGCGCCGTATAGCAAAGCGCGAGCGAGTGCGAAACGAAAGTGAACGAAAGCGAGGCGACGAAACAGCCGAAATGCACTGCCGCTATCAGTCCGAACACGGCGAGTTCCGCGTATTCTTTACGGGTTTTCGCGGTCAGATCGGACCCGGCGGCCTTAGCGAAGATAAAGATAGCCAGCGACGCGATCGCCATTCGGTGAAGCGTTATCTCGAGCGGGTCGATCCCGTCGGCCATCCTTATGAAAAGCGCGCCCGGAGCGAAGCATAAAACGCCCGCCACGGCGCAAAGAATTCCTATAACGAACTGCCTGTCGGCCGCTGCGCCGGCCGCGCCTGTTCCTTCTTTATTATCTTCCATGGCGGATATCAGACTCCCTTCGAAGCACGTCGTAAAATTTATCACCGTACCTGCCGCGCAGGACGCTCTCGAGAAAATTCACCAGCGGCGGTTTTGACGAGCCGTAGCAGCCTTCGCACTCTTCGTAAACGAAAAGATTGAGATATGTCATCCCGCCGGCGGCTTTTTCGCGTATGGGGAAAAGACTGCACGACAGGGGCTTTTTAAAAATCGTTTGAGTGCTTTGAAGATAGCAGTAATAGGTTTTTTGCTTCGTAAAGGAAAAAACGCAGTCGCCGTTTTCGCCCGTCGCCGTGCAGGGTATGTTTTTTTTCAGGCGTTTGACGAATACATCTTCTATTATACCATATTTGGCGAACCGATCGGCGTATTCCGCCGGGAATTTCTTAAGTTCTTCAAGGTTATCATTGAAAAAGGCGGCTTCTTCATCTGTCAGCGGCGCTCCGGCGTCGCCGCCGGAACAGCAGATGCCGCGGCATGTTTTAAGATCGCAGGCGAACTTTGCCAGCAGAACCTCTTCGGAAACTATTATATTTTCGTATATGAACATTGGATCGACTCCGTCGGTTGTTAAATTTATTCGGTTATCAGCAGCGTGATCTCTTTAGAGAGCGTGCCGGAAAAGACTTTGAGCGTCGCGAGGCCCGGCGAGGCGGGATATGCCGTGAAAAGGCCCGTCGAATTGACCGAGCCGTTGACCGCGCTCCATGTCGCGACCGTCGGAAGCGCCACCTGGATGCCGTTCGAATCGTAGGCGATAACGGTGAACTGCCGTGACTCGCCGACGCGCATCACCGCGTTGACGGGGCTGATATCCAGGCTGGTCGCGGTGGCGCCGGCGGCGCTGTTTATATACCCTACTGCGTAGACGTTTCCGATATGCGCCATCACAAGGGCGGCGGCCGGCGATGCAGGGCTCGTGTAAAGGCCGTCGGAGGTGATCTGGCCGTAGGTGGTGGTCCATATTATGCCTTTCGGCGATACGGCGTTGCCGCGTTCGTCATAGGCTATGGCGGTGAACTGCTGGGACGCGCCGGCCGCGACCGTCGCCGTGAGCGGCGAAACCGCTATGGAATCGGGCCTTACGCTTATTATGGATAGGTATGAATACGCTTCGAGGCGGCCGACGCGCGCCGTTATCTTAGCCATCGTCGGGGAGCCGGGCGCGCTGTAGTAGCCGGTATTGGTAATATTGCCGATGTCCGCGCTCCACGAGGCGAGCACGGGAAGAAATTCTCCGGCCGCGTTTCGGGCCCTGAAGACAAGCTGCGCTGAACGGCCGACTTCTACCTCGCCCGATTCGGGCACTACGAAGTATTCTTTGATCTGGTTGCTGCTTTCGATATATACCTGAGTGCTTACGGCTAAATTGGCGAATTTTGCGGTCACGACTGCGTAGCCGGGTTCTTCGGGCGCGACGAACTCGCCTTTGGCCGTGATATGGCCGTAGGTGGTCGACCAGACGACGGCGGCGACTTTGGTGTATTTTCCATCGAGATCGACGGCGTTGACCGCGAACTGCTTATAGGTGCCGGTTATCATTTTCGCGTCTTTGGGTTCGATAACGAGCGCCACATAAGGATTGCCGATATCGGCGTATTCGGTTTCGTTATCGATGGCGGACTTAGTGCAGCCCGCGGCAAGCGACAACGCAAACGCAAGCAGCGCGAGCGAGAAAAGGATCGCACGGTTGGATTTGAAAAGGCCGCTTTTGAATTTTGAGCCGCCCTTTAAATAAATGTCGATAACTGCCCGGCCGGCGTCGTTCCCCTTATTTTTTTCGGTTTCCAGGCCTGAAACCGGTTCTTCTTTTCTCCCGGGATAAACTTTATTTTCTTTTTCTTCGGCGTTGGTATTCAATTTCAATCACCCGATCTATCTATTTTATTTCCCGTTTAAATATCGGAAAAATAATGTAAAGCGAAATATGGTTTGACAATATTAATAAAATTTGTTATCTTAAAAAACATAAAATAATATTATATAAATAAGGAGCTGACTTTTATTGGATTGCATTTTCTGTAAGATAATCAACAAGGAAATACCTTCGAAGATAATCTACGAGGACGACCACGTGATTTTGTTCGAAGATATCAATCCGCAGGCGCCGTTTCACGCGCTCGCCCTGCCTAAGGTTCATATTCCGACCATACTCGAGCTGAAGCCGGAACACTCGGTCTATTTATACAAGGTAGTCGAAACCATAGCTAAAGTGATGAAAGAAAAAGGCTATTCCGAGGACGGGTTCAGGGTCGTGCTCAACACTAACCGCGCCGCGGGTCAGACCGTATTCCACATCCATTTTCATGTGCTGGCCGGCCGCCTTTTAATGTGGCCCCCGGGTTGATCGGCTTCGCCGATAATTTATCGGGCGCGGCTTGACCTTTGCCGTATTGTTTGCTATCATTTGACTATACAATGAAAGGAGCATCTTAAAAATGACAAAAAAAATCATTGCCAAAGCTTTTTGTTTCGCTCTCACCGCGGTTTTAACTCTCGCTTCGTTCGCGTTCGCCCAGATCTCGTCGATGCCCGGAGTGCCTTCGGACACGCCGTTTTTAGTTCATCTAGCGATGAACGCCGACCATCAGGCTGCTCTCGCAAGGATTATCGACGAACTTAAAAAAGATAAAGATTTCGAATCGTACCTGGCCGATTTCAAAAAAAGAACAGGCACCGATTTTCCCGAAAAAATGCTCGAAGTCGTCAAAAAACTCAACTCGTTCACTCTGGCGGCTTTTTTGAATATAGCCGATTTCAAGCGCCCGCCCGATGTTTTATTGAGCGCCGGTTTCGCCGATGAAGGCGCCGCGAAGGAGTTCAACGCGCTTTTCAAAGAGATCATGATCTCGGCTTCCAAGGCCAATTCCAAAGAAATGGCCTTCGCCGACAAAACTGAGGGAGGTCTCGCCGTGTCCGTGCCGTCGTTCAAGGGCGCCGACAAAGACGGCGTTTTCAAAAGTTTCGAGCCCCGCGTGATCCAGTATAAGAATTACGGCGGCCTGTTCATATATCAGAAGTACGACACAGTCAGGACCGAAAAGATATTCAAATCGGTAGCCGAGGCGTTCAACGCCGGTACGGCCGTTTTCTCGCATAAGCAGCTGAAGGCCGATTTCGACAGGATCGCCTCCGGCGCCAATTTATTCTTTTATTTCGACGGCTCGGTCTACAAGCAGGGCGCTATCGAAAACGGCCACAAGGCTGAATCCGAATACGTATCCAGCATCGCGCTCGCTTCGGCCATAAACGGCGACCTTTCGGGCGTAAGCAATAAATGGATAGTCAATTTAAATGACGTTAAAGACAAGGCCGAAGCCGAAAAAAGCAATTTCATAAAAGCGCTTATTTCCGGCGAAAAGGACGGCGGCCACATTTCCCAGGTTCTTCCGGCCGACACGGCGGCTTTTTTCGATATAAAACTCAATATAAGCGATAAAACGCTGAAACTGGCCAAACCTATGATCGATTCGGCGAAACCGACCGTAGCCATGATGTTCGGCCTGTCGATCGAAGAAGACCTTTTGTCCTGGTTCAGCGGCGAGATATTCGGCGCCAACATAGCCGAAACGCCCCATTTTTATATAGGACTGGGCACCAAAAGCGCCGACAGCACCTGGAAATTTTTTGAAAAATTCGAAAAAGTCCTTAAGATCGCTGGCGCTCCGTTCGATTTCAAAGACGATAATTTTTCGGGGGTAAAGGTAAAAACCAGCGCTGTAGCCGGAATCGATAAATATATCAAAAATTTTCTCGTCACTCTGGGATGCACCGACAAATATTTTGTAATCGCTTCGAGCAAAGAGGCGTTCGAGAAAATAGTGAAATCTTCTTCCGATAAGCAGTCAAGCCTCTCCGCTAACGAAGAATTCAAGAAAATAACCGAATGGCCCGCCGGTTCGTTTTTAAGCGTTTACATGAATTTCGACAAATTCAAACTCAGCCTGTCCGACCTCTCGGCGAACAACTCGCCCGAGTTCAGCGGCCGCGTTCTGAATAAATTCATTAACACTTACGCGATGTACGCCAATTGCGACGCTAAAACCATATCCGGCAGCGCGTCGATCAAAGTTATGCCCGTCAAGTTCATTCTGGACGTTCTCGAAAAAATCGGAAGCTCCGCTCAGCTCAGAGAAGCCGTTGAAAGCGTCAAGGGTAGAATAAAATAAATAAACTATAACCTGATCGATAGGTTAAATAGAGCTTAATATAAAAACCTCCGTCCGGTCTTGGACGGAGGTTTTTGTGTTTATTAATTGCCATGAAGTTTTATTAAGGCGCGTAGATTGTAAAAATAATATAATCGTCAGCGTCCCTGGCGAAACGGCATTGAGTCAGGATATTGAGACCGCTTTCGCTCCAGTCTTTGTTTTTTTCAGGAAGTCCGAGTTTGAGGGAGAAGTTTCCGGTCAGGATCTTTTTCGTGCATGTCCCAGCGGCAATGTTTAAGATCTCCGCTCCGGTGTCCATGTATTCGTCGGCGCCGATCTTGTTTTCGGCGGTTTCAAGCGCCGCGGCCGCGATCGATATCATAAGGCCGCGGGTCGCTTTAAGGGAAAATTTTAAATTCACGGGAACTTCGACCGAAATGGCGATGCATACGACGCCCGCATCGCTGCCGGCCGAGCCGGAGGAAACTGCGGAGGGGGAGGCGAAATCTATGCCGGAGCGTCCGTATGAAATGGCATCGATCGCTTCGACAGCAGCCGCTTTTAAAATTGCGTTAATGTTTTTAATATCAATCATTTATCGACTGTTATAAATCATAACTTTATACAAAAATATCATTTTATTTACAAAGATTACGTCGGCAGCTGTTTATTCTATCGTCAGCGGTTCGACCATTGACAGAACTACGTAAATAGTGTCCTTTATTTTAAAGGCGCAGTTTTTAATGCCTTCGCCGCTTAACGGATAGTCGGAGGTTACCGGCAGGTTGAAATCAAAAGTTTTGTCGGGCGGCGTGATTTTTTTCAGGAACGCTCCGGCCGAGGTGTTCAACAGTTCTGAAAGAGTTTCTATTTCATTTGCGGCTGTAAGCTCGCCGGGCTTGATATCGCAGATGATCGACGTGAGTTTTTTTAACAGTATTGTTTTTATCGTTAAAACAAATCTATAACCGGGCGGATTAAGTGTTGATATTGCCGCCTGACGGCTGTCGTCTAAAAAAGAATAATCCAGTTTCGCGTTTATGGCCGATTCGGTTAAACTGATCGAGGTCATCGAGTTTAATATTTCGCTGAAAGTATCTTTAAATGCCAATATTTTTCCGTTCTTTAAAGAAATTTTATCGCAGACCTTTTTCAGCGCTTCGCAAAGCGCCTCGGATTCTACAGGTTTGGTTAAGATGACTTCGGCGCCGGCGGCGATCAGTTCTTCTTCCTTGGCGGGATTATTTGAACTTGTAATTACGATTATAGGTATTTGACTATGTTCTGGAACGCTTTTAACGCGTCTGATCAGTTCGTGGCCGTCGATGTTCGGCATCGTCAGATCGGTCACTATTAAACTGATATCCTGCACGGGCAGTATATCAAGCGCCTGCTGTCCGTCGGCAGCCATTATGAAGTTTTTGTTGGTAAAGCCGGCCTTTTCGAACCCTTTTTTTAAAAACATCCTTGCCGTTGAAGAATCGTCAACCAGTAAAACATTGCACGGTTCGTCAAATTTTATCATTTTTACGGCTCCTTTTTAAAATTGATCTAAATTTTTATATGAAAATATGATAATACAATACGGAAAATAAATCAAGTATATATTTGGTAATATTTAAGAGCATTTTAGAACGGTATTATAATCAGAAAGAAACTTAATGATGGCGGGCGGATTAAAAGGTCTGTCACAGGGAAGTTACTGTTTACGAGATAAACACGGCGAAGCCGGCGGCGCGATTGAAATCAGCTATGTTTTCTCCGTTCAGGTCGCGTCCGAGATGATCGAACATCAATGAAGATAAGACTATGGCGTTAATGTCGCCGGCGCGAAATTTTTTATTAGCGTCCGAGCGCATATTGACGCGGATATCTTCGAGGGTCAGCAGGCCGACGCAGTCAATATTTCCGCCGAATCTGAAATTTTCGAACGCGGCGGCGGACAGGGACGTTATATTAAATTTTTCTAATATATTTCTCATGTAATCTGCCGAAAGCCTTGTAGTAGCTACGATACCTTTTTTATCGAGGTTTTCGAGTTTTTTATTTATGCCGATAAGTTTTTCTATGGTCTCGCCCGGTATGTCGGCGGTGAAAACTATGCCGCACGCGCCGTCTTTTTCACGGTTATATCCGGAAAAAATAATCTCCCTGGATGAGGCGCCCCCGGCCGGTTCCACCGTTACCGCCGGCGCCTTTTTTGACGCGGTTATCATCCGGTAGGCGTGCGTTTTAGACAGCGGCGCCTCGCCGTTGACGGCCTTTATTTTATCTTTTGGCGCGACATTTTTCAGGGCGGCCTTCGATCCCGGAAGCACTGAATGGATGAGTATATCCCCGCCGTCGAAATCGGGCGGGGCGGGCTCGAGTATGACGGGCGTGGTGAGCGCGTTATCGTTAATTCCCTCCAGAGAGCTTTTTACCGTCCGGCAATATCGCTCGAACTCGCCGTAATCCGCGAAAAAATTATGGAATTGCGCGCCGCTGAAGCGCGGCAGATAAATTTTGACGACGCTTAAATTAGTCATGCGTCTTATTTTACCGATGTCTTCAAGCAGAATGTCCGCCGGCGTCATCGAGGCGTTAAGCGCCATCAGGCTCACGCTTAATTTTACGTCGCTTCCGGCCGCGCATAATTTCTCGAAATTTTCGAATGCTTCCTTCGTTTTGCCGTCCAGGACGATCTTATCGCGAACGCTTTCGTTGTACGAGTTGAGCGAAAAATTGATCTCGAGCGGCGCTATTTCTTCCGCAATTTCAAAAAACGCCGCCGGAATGAAGCCGCCGGAAGTGGTTATCGATATGGCGGCTTTTTTAACTTGCCTTCTGACGGCCCTTAAGACTTCTATTATTCCCCTGAATAAAAAAGGTTCGCCTTCGAATATTTTAGTCGCCGATTCTCCTATGAAAACTTTTTTCGACGGGTCCAGAAAATCGATATGCTCGATGACCTCGCTCAATTGGCGTTTGTAATCGTAAAACCGGTAAAGATAATCGGCGGGACCGATGTTTTTATGGCTGCAGAACACGCAGCCGTTATGGCATAATGACGAAAGAGGCAGAACGTTGTGTTCCGCCTCCGAATAAAGTATATAATTAATTATTTCCGTTTCATGGCTCATAATTGATCTTTGCCGGCCTTGAGAGAGAAGTCCACTGCGACCATGACGGTGCCCGAAAGCGGCCTGCCGTTTTTGTAAATGGGCTTGAAACGCCACATTTCGGCCTGCTTGATCAGGTATTGCGCCAGGCGGTCCGATATTGGAGACTCGAATTTGGAAATCATTCCGACCTCTCCGCTGGGAAGGATCTCAAGATGTATCTTTACTGTGCCTCCGACTCCTTGCTCCTGAGCCCATTTAGGATAATCTATGGCGGGCGGCCCGTTCAAAAAACTCGGTATCTCGTCGTAGGAGCTGTTGGCTACCATCTCGAATACGAGCCCCGACGGCTTCGTGCCCGACGGCTTTCCATAGGCGCCGCTTCCGGCCCTGGTTTTTTTCGGGGACGTCCCGTTTTTGGAATTGGCCGGATTGATATCCGCGGTGTTTTCGCTCGCGCCTTCCGGTATAAGCGCTTCGTCATTTTCGATATCTGCGGCGGGCTTTACCGCCTGCGCGAATGCGGTCGAAGCAATAAGGTCGCCCTCCGCGTCGAATGATTTCATTTCGGCTTTGCTCAGGCTGATATTTTCGATGGCGTCGCTGGCCTCTACGACCTGCTTTACCATTGTCTCGCCGATGGTTTCGCTTCCGTCGAACGGCGCGGTGTTTTTAAATTTTTTCTCGAGCTGTCTGCTTGTTTCAATAGGTATTTCAAGAGTCTTGACGATCTTTTTCGCGTTTTTAGATACCGTGTCGTTTAGCTCGATCACCGCCATTTCTTTTTTCGCGTTGGGGCGGGCGGGAGCGGGTTCGGCCGAAAGCCGCGCTATCGATTTTGGAACCGGCGCTTTTTTCGCCGCGCTGCCTTTCTTTACGCCTTTTTTAATGCCGGCGGGCGTTTTAAGTTTGCTGGTCGCGGCGAATTTCGAGTAGGTCGCGCTGGAAGCCGCCGAGCGCGGTTTTTCCTCGGCGATGAAATCCACCTTTATTACGCTTTCGCCCTGGGATATTTCGGAGCCGTTGCCGAATATCGTACCGTGATAATCGAATCCGTAAAACGACAGGACGGCGAATATGATCAGATGGAGCGTTACCGAAGCCGCGAAAGACGATCTTTGCGGACTTTCGCAGAGCCATTTTATTATAGAACCGGCCGCGAGGCCTGTATTAGTTAGCCATTGCCGTTGTTTTTCTTGCATTTTTATCTCCGCTCAGGTTTTTTGTCGCTATGCTCAGATTGGAAATCCCGTATTTTTTCGCCAGGTCCAGCACTTCGACTATACGTCCGTGAGAGCACAGCGCGTCCGCGCTTATAACCAGGTCGATCTGCTGAGAAAGCATATGCTTTTCGGCGAATATATCGCGCAGTTTTTCCACCGTTATTTTTTCGTTGTTCAGATATATCTTCTCCATCTTGTCGATGGTTACGCTGAGCGTCTTCTTCTCTTCGACCTTGAGTACCTTCGCCTGCGTGGTGGCCGGAAGATTCACATCGATGGCGTTCGCCTGCGTGGAAGCGAATGTCGTCGTGATCAGAAGGAATATATTGATCGTGAAGATGATATCGATCAGATTGACGATATTTATTTCCGCCCGCGCTTTTTTGCGCTTTCTGAAATTGAAACTCATATTATTTCATCCCTTTTTCGATAAAATCGACGAACTCGGCCGCGGCCCTCTCGGTCTCGAGTACTATGTTCTCGTAGCGCGAACTCAGGTAGTTGTAGGCGAAAACCGCTGGAATGGCTACTATCAGGCCGTAAGCGGTCGTAATGAGCGCTTCGGATATGCCGCCGGCTACGATCGTCGGGTTGTTCGCGCCCTTGAGCGATATGGTTGAAAAAGCCGTTATCATGCCCGTGACGGTGCCGAGGAGGCCGAGAAGCGGTGTGATATTGCCTATTACGGCCAGGTGCTTCAAATTGCCTTCCGATTTCTGCACCTCGTAGGCGCCTATTTCGTTAATCCTGCTTCTGAGATCGGACGTGCCGCTGGTGACAAGGTTCAGCGACTGCGACATTATCGCGCCGAGCGGGCCCGGCGTCCTTCTGAGAAGCATCAGCGCGTGCTCCACTTCTTTGTTCATTATCATCCTTTTGATATCGAGCATGAAAGATCTGTAATTGAAACTGGCCCTGTAAAAAAAGTAAAAGCGCTCGATTATGATGCCCAATCCGTATATGGAAAGCAGCAGTATGAAATACATTACCGGGCCGCCCTGCTGGAAATATGCTAACATTTTTATCACTCCTAATCGGTTATTATTATTTTTTTGAATTTTTGGTTCCGCGGGCCTTCGAAAGACCGGCGAAAGATCAGTAGATATAATTAACGCCTATCGCGAAGTTCCGTGCTTTATAACTATATCCCGGCCTTAACTTGAGCCCGGCGTTGAATATGTTATCGGCTTTAAAATATATTTTTCCATTGTCGATGAAATTTTTATCCAGATAAAGCCCGGCCGTTGAATAGCGGTCGACTTTAAGGTTCGCGGCGGGATTTTTTGATGAATCCATCGAGTCCTTGATCTTAAAATCGAATCTGGCGAACAATCCGTTATCGTGTTTGTAATTGACGCCGAAAGCATATTCGTATTTCGGAATGTACGGCATCAGATCGTTCACGCTGTCGGTGACCGTGTTAGTTTCGACGGCGGCGTCCGCTTCGAGCCCTTTATCGAGTTTGTGCGACGCCTTCAGATTAAGCTTGCTCACGCTTGCGCCGTTGGCGAATCTGGCGAACGTCTGCCTGACGTCGTTTCCGTTAAGGTCGGTAAGATAGAGCAGGCCGTCGCTTTTCGCGCTTTTATATGATGCGTTTATCCTTGTTTTTTCGCTCACTTCGGTTTCGGCGGCTACCTGGATATATTTTTCGTCGTTTTCGTAAGTGGCGCCGTCGAATCGGTTCCTGCCGGCGTTGTCCTGCGCCCATATTATCGAATTGGCGTCGGAAAACAGAAAATCCGCGGTGTCGTATTTTTTGGCCTGCCTGCCGGCGGTCACGGTATATATCGACTTCGTTCCTTCGTTTTCGCCCCTGGCGTCTCTGAAAATGACCGAAACCGAACCGCCCATTTTCGCGTCGTTTTCACCGTTTTTGAACAGCTGCGGCGATACCTGGAGCATGGTGGTGTCGTTCAGCGCCTTTTCAGCGTTTACGCCGAACTGGGTTGAAACGGCCGACGACGACTGCGCGGTTTTTATGTCGAACGCGTCGTTATTGAACTTTAATTCGAGCGTAAGCGGCAGCGACAGATCGTTGCGGTCGTAGGTCAGGTCTTTCGAATATCCGAGCGCGAGCGTCGTAGAATCGTAGGTTTCGTCTACGGCGGAAGCGTTCACTTTGAATTCGTTCGATATTTTTTTGACGCCGAGTGTGAAACGCTGTGACGGATCGGCGTATTTGGCGTCGAGCCTGAGGTCTCCGCCCTGGAGGTTCGTGTAGGAGGCGGCAAAGGCGTCGAAGCCGGGCAGGTTGCGATCGGATTTTCCGAAATCGAACTGCGCGAATGTGGTTGTATCGCCGTTCTTTTCGCTTTCGTATTTATAACTTCCCGCGAGCTTGCTGTAATCGCTTTTATAGCGGTATCCGCCCGATTTTTCGCCTCTTGCGCCGAGCGTCGATTTTGAACGCATCGCGTCGCGCGGGGAGTTTCTTTCGTATATGAGCATTCCGGCCGCGCCGCTCGTCGAATCGCTTCCGAGCTCGGCTTCGATGAATGCTTTGGTAACGCCGGATGTATCTTCGGCCTTTTCGCCCGAAGACGTGCCCGCGATGAAGCCGGCCGTTTCTTTTTTATCGCCGGGCCCGGAGTCCGAGTCGGGAGTCAGAAATGCGGTCCTTTTTTTGCTGGCGTCTTTAATCTTTGTTTTATCTTCGCCGCGTACGACTATGTTGCCGAGATCGTAAACTTTATCCTGTTCGGCGGCTTTTTCTTCCGTTGCGGCGTCGATGACCTCCGCGGGGACTTTATCGGCTTTTTTGACGGTTATGGAAGGTTTTTTAACGTTTTTTTTCGCGGACTTTTTCGTGGTTTTGGCCTGCGTTCGTTTAGTTTCGGACGAGGCGGCCTGCGCGGCGCCGCTGAAAACGGTTAAAATAATGAACAGAAATACAAAAGTGAATAATCTCAAACCCTTTCTCATTTTAATCCCCTCTTATCTTTATTTTTATATTTAATAGCCTGTTAATCGAGTTTTTTTATTTTCTCGATCAGGATATCGGAAAAAAAATGAAAAAGTTTATAGTATTGTATGGTTTGCCGGCGTCAGCGCTCGGATTATCTGCTGAACTGGGCCGAAATGATCAGAAAGCAGAGCAGGGGATAAAAGAAGATAAGCAGCCTGTTGAATTTTTTTGCGTACGCTTCTTTCTGGCTGTCGACAAGGACCGTCATGCTGACGATTGAAACGATGCTGACCGCGAGCATGAAGTAAATAGATATCATCAGCCGGTCGGCCAGAGTGAGATAACTCACCTGCGGTATCGCCGCGGAAAGGTTAATGTGAAAGGCGACGGAGGTGTATACCGTCGAAACGGCGAGCGAGATGCGCTGCGAATATTTATCGAGGCTCAGGAAAAATGAGATGAACGAGAGCGAGAGTATTACCGTCAGCGGCAGCATTACTTTGAGCATCGATGAGAAATAGGGCCGCGAAATGAGCGTGGTGAAAATATAGCGTGAATATATGCTGCTGGAAGAGTTTTCGGGTGTGAAGCCGAAGTTGGTGTCGTATTTATGGGTGGTGATCGAGCAAGCCTTTTCGCTTATCTCCCAGCCCTGTATCCTAGCCCTTGAGTCCAGAGAGTTTTCGTAGGTGGAGATAACGTATTTCAGCTGGCTCGCGTCGAGCTCCTTGTCCTCTATTTCGATGCTTATCTTCTGCCTGTCGAGCGGATAATTCTTGAAATTGAAATCGTTGGATGTCGTCGCGACTATCCTGTAATTGTACCATTTGAATTCCCTGCCGTCCACTTCCGCCGTCTCTTCGCTTATGAGTTCCTTTGAATCGACGGAGGCGTTCATGACCTCGAAATTAAGCGGATTCAGATCGGGATTGCTCCACAGGAGCCAGAAGTAAAAATCCACCGTGCAGGTGCCGTTTCCGATATTGAGGTTTTTATAGTTGAGCACATAGGCTCCGACCTTAACTTCGTCCGTTCCGAGGTTTCTGAGGAACGCGCGGTCTTTGAGCATGTTTTCGTTATAAGCGGCGTCGGAGGTCAGATTCAAATCATCGGAAAAGACTATGTCGCCCCTGAACGGTCTGTTAGAGAGCGCTAAAAATAATACTGCCGCGATCAGAAGGGCGAAAGACAATTTCATATATTTATTCAAGAATGGTTCCTCCGATTTTAATTATATAAAAAGGCGTAAGATATTTAAAAACAGGCATTTTCGAGCGTTTGCCCGCGGCGTGAGGTTTCAACCGCGACCGCCCCGCGGCGCTCACTTCTGATATGCCACGCTGCCGCATATTATCCGTCTTTTCGCGCCCGTGGCCGACGGCACGTTCGACGCGCCTCCGTATATCGTTTCGTTCGCTAAAACCGCCATCAGCAAGGCTTCTTTCGACTTGGAGTCGACGTTCATGTCGCGCGATTTTATCGTTTCGACGCCGAAGGGAGCGAGCCCTTTTTTTAATAGATCGAATAGCAGGGGATTTTCGGCCCCGCCTCCGGCGCAGACAAGATAAGCCGCTGCCGCCGCTGGATTTTTAATGCCGCGCGAGCCGGACTGCGTCCGCTTTATTATAACGAATTTCTTTACGCTTTCTATTATGCAGAAGGCAGTGAATTCAGCCGCGGTCCTGATCATGTCGTTCGGGCCGATCGTGTTTTTGCGGCAGTAATCTATAAGCGAGCAGGCGTAATCGTCGCCGAATTCCTCGCGCCCGGTGCTTTTTGGCGGGGATTTTTTTAGATAGGGATGCGAGCGCATCACTTCGAAGAACTTTGGCGATATTTTTCCGGCCAGGGCCAGTTTCGCGTTTTTATCGTATCTCAGCCTGCCGCCGGTTATCTCGAGCGCCATCTTGTCGATTATCATATTGCCGGGGCCGCAGTCGAATGCCGTTATTTCTTCGAATTTGCCGGACGCGGGTATATGCGTTAAGTTTGATATTCCGCCTATGTTAAGGGTTATTATCTCCTTTTTCATTCCGGCGAACAGGACGAAATCGAGGTAAGGAACCAGCGGCGCGCCCTGGCCGCCGGCGGCTATGTCGGCCGCCCTGAAATCCCAGACCACCGGAATGCCGAGCAATCCCGAAAGAAACGACCCCGAGCCCAGCTGGAGGGTCGCTTCGCCGGGAACGTGGTAAAAGGTCTGGCCGGATACGCCCATGAAATCGATGTCGGAGACATTTATTCCCGCGGCGCGGGATATCCTGCGGACGCAGGCCGCGTACAGGGCCGCTATTTCATAGTTAATGCGGCAGATCTCTTCGAGCGCGGCCGATCTTTTGTGCATGATCTCGCGCATCCTGGCTTTAAGGCGCGCGGGTATCGGATATACCCTGAAAGCGATGTTTTCGTGCGATGTGCCCGCGCCCGCGCCTCTGACGCGCGTGACAAGCGTATCCACGCCGTCGAGCGAGGTTCCGGTCATGATGCCGACGGCCGTTTTGTATTCGGAGATCTTCTTTGGAATGATATTTTTCATCAAGCCATTATATTAAAATTATATTATGTTTTCAACAAAAAAAACAAAAAAGCCAAAAAAAGTTGACATTTCATCTAAAAAATAATATTCTATCCTGTTAAATTAAATATGAGGGGCGGGTACAGATGAAAATAGAAGGCAATATAGTCGATTTAATTAAATCGCGTATCTATTACGGCGAACTGGCCGTTGAAGACGGGATCATCCTGTCCGTCGAGGCTATAGGTGACGGACGCGAACGGCCGGACGCGAATTATCTGATACCCGGCTTCGTCGATTCCCATATTCACATAGAAAGCTCGATGCTCACGCCCGTCGAATTTTCGCGTGTGGCGCTCCGCCACGGAACGATCGCCACGGTTTCCGACGCGCACGAGATAGCCAACGTTAGCGGGCTCGCCGGCATAAATTTCATGATCGATAACGCGAAGCTTTCGCCTCTGAAATTTCATTTCAGCGCGCCGTCCTGCGTTCCGTTCGATTCCGGATCACCTTTCGCGATAGCGGCCGCCGACGTCGAAGAACTTATGAAATTGCCCGTAGTGAATCATCTCGGCGAAGTCATGAACGTGCCCGGCGTTTTGAACGGCGATAAAAGCCTTCTTGACAAGATCGCCGCGGCCAGAAAGCACGGTAAGGCCGTCGACGGCCACGCGCCGGGACTTTCGGGCGGCGAGCTCGAAAAATATGCCGCCGCCGGAATTACCACCGACCACGAGTGCGTCGCGATAGACGAGGCGCTCGAAAAAATAGCGCGCGGCATGAAGATACAGATACGCGAGGGCTCCGCCGCGAAGGATTTTGACGCGCTGTTCACGCTTTTAAACTCGCATCCCGAATTCTGCATGTTCTCCAGCGACGACAGGCATCCCGACGACCTGCTGAAAGGCCATATCAACCTGCTCATAAAAAAGGCCGTCTCTAAAGGTGTTTCGCCTCTTAACGCGCTGGCGGCCGCTTCGCTCAATCCGGTAAGGCACTATAATCTAGGCTGCGGGCTTCTGCAGAAGGGCGATCCGGCCGATTTTCTAGTCGTCGATAACCTCCGCGACCTTACGATTTTAAAGACCTATATTTCAGGAAGGCTCGCGAGCGACTCTTCCGCCGTTTATGTCGAATCGCGTCCGTCCTCGTTCGATTATATATTCAACGCATCGCCCAAGACCGCGGCCGATTTCGGTATCGCGGCCCTCGGAGCGGAGGCTAACCTCATCGAAGTTTTCAACGGCAGCCTCGTCACCAAAAAGGGCGTGTATAAAGTGAGAGCGCAGGACGGCATGGCGCTCGCCGATACCGGCCGCGACGTCGTTAAAATTGCGCTTATCAGCCGCTATAAAGATTGCCCGCCGGTGATGGGCTTCATTAAAAATACCGGGTTCAAAAACGGCGCCATCGCATCCAGCGTCAACCACGACGCGCATAACATTATAGCGGCGGGGACCGACGACGAATCGATCGCGCGCGCGGTCAATCTCGTGATAGGCGCCAGGGGCGGCATAAGCGCCGTGGCCTCCGGCGGCGAAAGCGGCCTGCTCCCGCTTCCGATCGGCGGCATTATCAGCGATATGCCGTGTGAGTATGTCGAGGAAATATACGGCCGCGTCGAAAAGATAGTATTCGAAAAGATCGGCACGAGCCTGACCGCGCCTTTTATGACGCTGTCGTTCATGTCGCTATTCGTCATTCCAAGTCTTAAAATGAGCGCGTCCGGACTTTTCGACGTCGAAAAATTCCGCGTGACGGGCCTGTTCGAAATTTGAGCCGTTTGAAATTTTATTTACTGAATCGGATTACCGGTTGATAACCATGCAGGAGATGAATTTTCCTGCGCCGCGCATCGCGCTCATGAGGGCAGCGTAGTCGAGCGCGAATTCGAGCGTGTCTCCGCAGCGGATATCGCGCGCGCATTCGCTCACATCGGCGATAAGGTAATCCGACGACGCGCCAAGCACGAAAACGCCGCGTTCCAGAGGTTTTATTCCGTTGACGTAAAAATGTTTCTTGCCGAGGCTGACTATGGCGCGCTTCGTTTTTGCGCCCTGCCTCGTCTTTCTTTTGTCGAAATCGATTACTTCATTAAAAGCGTTCTGGGTGCGGACTCCCTCTAATATCGATTCTTTTTCGCGGCACTCGACGATCTCGGCTTCGACCGTAAATGTGTTCTGCTCGAGCCACGCTATTGGCTTTCTGCTCAGAACGTCGCTGCCTAAAAAGACCGCCTCGCCCGCTCTGATATTATTGACGCGCGGGTTGGCCTTCTTTTCTTCAATAAGGCTTATCAGTGAACTGTTTCCGCCCGAGACCATCTCGAATGAAAAGCGGTTCTTCCTTTCGGCTTCTTCGATTTTTTCGACGAAGCTGTCGATGATCGGCGCGCTCGGCACTATTCCGGAAAAGCATGCGTGATTGGTCGCCGCACCAAAAATCCTTATTTTTTTGAATTTAAGCGCCGCGGCAAGGAACCGGTTCAGCTCGTCGAGCGGTACTCCTTCGCGCAGATCGCCCGAATCGACGGCGACAATGACCATGGCACCTGGTTTAATTTCGCTCAGCTCCATTATATGGCTGATGTCGGAGACGAAAAAATAATCGACTGCGTCCAGGCGGCTTCGGGCGCCGGCCAGTTCCCGCCGCGCCGAAAGTTTGAGAAGGCCTCGTTTCAGGCCCGCGTAATCGCGTCCGCTTTCGGCTAGATACGTTATCGACGAATCGAAGATACCTTCCGGTCTTGCTTTAAGCACTGCCTCGACCGCCGGAGCGAAACCGCAGGCGGCTTTCAGCACCGGATAGGCGGAAATATTCTGAGGAGAACACAACTCGATAACCTTCTTCGCGTTTTCGGTGATCTTTGCGGAAGCGATCTTAAGCAGCGGATAAGGCGGAAGCGTTTTTTCGCATACCGCCTCGCCGCCGCCTCTGTTTGAAATTATGCGTATGCCGGATGAGGTTCTGATAAAAAACTCTCTTTCTTAAATCAAGCGGAGGCTTGAATTCAAGCCTCCGTTCGATCTGTTATTTATTTACTGATCTCAAGATACGATATGAATTTGTTGACGACGTAGAGCTGATCGCCGTTCAACTCCATTTTTTTCAGGCTGTAAAGGTCTTTTAAAACGTTAAAGTTAGCGGTTTCATTCATTTTCATTCCCCCCGATTAATATTATTATGATATTGTTGTTACCATCGTTTTGCTTATATATCGGAAGAAAAATAAAAACCATTAACTTTTTTTATCGGCTCATCCGGCCGGTCAGTTGGTCAGTTCCCAGACGAATTCGCCCGAATAATTGTTGTTGGTGACCGTTATTTTAAGCGGGTCGACTATGATCTTGTCCGTATAGTTGTTATACTTGAAGGCGTTTTTGAGCTGTTCGCTGCCTGTGATCTTGCCGACTACGGTGATATTGGAGTCTTCGCGAAGAAGTTCATTCTGCTTGACCGGTTTTTCGAATCGCACGACGAATATAAGGTCTTTCGAATATTCAGTGCTATCGATGTCGGAACGGAAACTCGGAAGGAAGACCACGAGAAAATCGGTCGTATAGCCGTATTTTTCGATTTTATATATGCGGCCCTTCCACGTCACGATGCTGCCGGCGTAGCGGCCCGGGTTGGCGTCGGCGTCGACGAAGTCTATATTCCTGTTCAAATAGCCCTGGTTGATCTCGCTTCTTTTCTCGCCTATCTTTTCCAGTTCGAGTTTGGCGACTCGCGAATTGCTGTCTGCTTTTATATATTCCTGGGAGTTTTTCAGTGCGTACGATTTAACTTTTTCATAGGCTTCTACGGCCTTTTTCCAGTCGGATTTGTTGAAATAGGAATCAGCGACGTTGATCTGGTTCATCAGCGCGTTGTCCTTGACCATTTTAAAACGCTCCTGGGCCCGGGTGAGGGCCGGATTGGACTTGTACGCCTTTTCATAAGCGTCCATCGCCTCGTCGGTCTTCGAGAGCTGCTCGTATGAAAGCCCCAGATTGTAAAGCGCTTCGGCGTTTCTGGGCTCCCTGTCGAGAACCTTTCTGAAGTGGTTGACGGCGTCGTCGAAGTTTCTCAGATGGTAATAGATTATGGCCTGGTCCATGCGGGCGTGGACCTCTCTGGATTTGTCCTTATAGTCCGCATCGAATTTTTCTTTCGATCCGCTCATATCGCCGCTGTAATAAGCATAAAAGCCTTCCGTGTAATCTTCGTACGGGTATGCGATCTCCGTCGGGACCTGTATCTTCAGCTGCTTTGAAAACACGCCCACTCCGGGTTTATCCTGCTTGGCAAGCTGCGCCTGCATCTTTTTAAGAAGGTTTTTGGCGACGGCGTAGTTGGGCTTGAGCTCTATGGCTTTTTTCAGCGCTTCCTCGGCCGCCTGCGGATTGTTAAGCTGGTTTTGAGCGCGCGCGATATTGTAATAAATTTCGGGATTTTTAGGATTCGCGCGCAGCGCCGTTTCGAATTCCTTCAGCGCCTGCTGGAACTGGTTCTTATAGTAATACACCAACCCTGAATCGTTGAGCAGCTGGTCGGAATCGGCGCAGTGCCCGTATGAAAACCACATCGCATTGATCAGGATAACCGTCGCTGCCGTTATCGCCATTTTTTTAAACATAGGAACCTCTCCATTCTTTATTTTGGTTTTATAATGCTTTACTTTATTTCAGTTATTTATTGAAGGCGTTTTTTTTGTTTGTACCCCGGAAAAAACCGCCTTGCCGTACACTACCGAAATTATTTGGTTTCGAGCATGACGCTGTCGGAATGGCTGTTGAATTCGGGTGCGTACATGCACTCGATATGCGCCATGCCGTTCTGGTATTTGCCGCGGTGCTGGACGCGCAGCTGGTATTCGAATACGTAAGTGCCCTTCGGCAGGTAATCGATATAAAAGTGCGTCGCCGTGTCTTTTGTGGATTCGTAGTAGCGCAGGCCGTCCTGGTATTTGTACTGCGAAAGCACATTGACCGGCTCCAGGCCGCTTCCGCGCTGGTCCTTCATGTGGACGTACTCCATGTCGCGGTCGGTGCGAAGCTCAATTCTTATCGTCAGAAGATCGCCCACTTCCAGAACGCCGCTCATGGGTTCGATCACGGGGCCCGCTTTGGTGTCGCGCTTCACGAATACCGTCTTTTTGAGCGTCAGCGGGTTCTGCGTGTGAGGCGTTATCTTCGACATATCTTCCATATACTGCCAGTGCGCGCCGCCCCAGGCTACTCCCGGGTCGGTCTTTTTAACGGTTATATCGCCGAATTCGGGTTTCACTGCAGCGCCTTCGTAGCGTTTTTCGTAGAAGCCGGTTCCGGCCTCTACCTTCTCGGGTTCAACTTTCATACCGCCCACGCTCACTTCGACGAGCGCGTCGGAGGCCAGAAGGTTGTCGCCGCGGCATATGAGGGCGTATATCGAATCGGCCGTCGCCGTCGTCGTTTTCCAGTCCTGCGTCTGCTTCTGCTTTAACAGCCATACCTTGCAGTCCTCGACGGCGGTTTTATCGCCCATGATCTCGCTGAATGCCTCGACCATAAGGGCCTGAGTTTCGATCGGTGCCCTCTGCCACCACCATGAAATTTCAAGCTCGCTCCAGAACATGCCCATCTCTTCGTTCGACTGGCTGCGTTCCTTTATCGACGCCATTATTTTTTTAGCGGTTTCTTTATCGCCGAAACGGTTGAGAGCGAGGGCGAGATGGCCCTGGCTCATGCGGCTGTCGAGCTTCAGCCAGTATTCTTTCGCCTGGCCGAGGAAGTAATCGAGCGCCTCTTTCGCATCAGACGCCACCGCCTGGTCTTTTAAGAAAAAGCTCCTGCCGTAGAGATAAAGCGCAATAGTGCTGGAGAGGTTGTTTTGTTCTTTGTTTCCGTATTTTAAAATGTCGCGGTATATTTTGTTCAGCCACAGGTCGAGATGGCGCAGCGCGTTAATCGCGAGGTCGAACGAAACCGGGGTGACCTCGAGGTTTTTGAGCCTGCCGAAGCCGGTGACTATATAAAGCGTGATGTAGCTGTTGGAGTAGCCGCCCGGAAACCACGGCCAGGAGCCGTCGGGAAGCTGCATGGCCTTGAGTTTTTCGTAGGTCGCCCTGAGCTCGTTCTTGAGACGGTTGTCGTCGAAGAGTATGCCGACGTTCTTTTTAGCCTGCGTTTCGCTCTGCGCCTGAAGGACCCAGGGCGATTCCAGCAGCATAACGCTTTTCAGCTGCTCGTTTTTCTCGAGGTTCGATTTAAGCGCTTCGGTTCCTTTCCACAGGTCGAATACGCGCCTGATCTTGGGATCTGAATCGGCTATGTGCTTCGCGAGCGCGTTTGCGTAAAGGCGGTTGAAGGTCTGCTCGGAGCATTCGTGCGGGAACTCCATCAGGAACGGGAGCGCCTGTATGGCGTACCATGAAGGGTTCGACGTCATCTGAATTGTGAAGCCCTTGTGCTGAAGCGTTTCGGATTTCGCCGAGTTCAGGAGTTTTTCGAATTTGAACTTCTTTTCGCCGGCGTTTCTGATCGGAAGCGGAATAGCTTCCTGGACGTATATGCGGCGTGAAAGTATCGGCAGAAGACCCTCTTCGCCGTCGGATTGATCGCCGGCCGCGGCGACCGCCTTGAATTTGACCATGTCGATCTTATCCGGCGCGGTTATGCGCCAGTGAAACGATTTCGACTGTTTCGCGGGAATTTCTACTGCCTGGTCGGTCGTTTGGTTTAAAAACATCTCGTCGAGAGGTTTTTCGGAGACGGGGTCGAGCAGCGTGAAACGCACGCTTCCCTTTATGTCTTTATCTACCATGTTCGTCACTTTGACGCTGAATTCCAGGACGTCGCCCTCGCGCAGGAAGCGCGGCGGGTTGGGCTGTACCATAAGGTCTTTCTGGGTCACCGCGTGCTCTTCGATCATGGCGTTTTCGAGATTTTTGCCGTGCGCGTAACCCATGAAATGCCATTTGGTAAGCGCTTCCGGCATAGTGAATGTCATTTTTACCGAGCCTTCGGCGTCGGCAGTAAGCTGCGGGAAGAAAAACGCGGTTTCATTAAGATTGCTTCTGGCAGCTACTTTTGAAAGGTCCGGTTTCGCCGGCGATTTGTCTTCGCCGCCGCTTCCGCCGTTGCGCGATGCTTTTCCGCCGGGCGCGGGCGGCGCGGCGGCTATGTCTTTCTTTTCTTTCGCCGATTCCGACCTCATGCTGTCGGACTCGCATTCAGCCATCTGCACGCTTTCTTCCGGAACGGCGCCGGACGTCTTCATCATTTCACCGTCGTCGCCGTTAGCGCTTAGACGCGATCTGGACTTGGTGTGGAACCCGTAGCCGTAGATATTTGCGACCAGCTCGCTTAAAAAGTTAGGATAGTTTCTGTAGGCGTAGCTTCCGCCGTCATGCCAGTAATTGATCCAGCCGGCGAAATCCTGCTTGAAGTTAGAATATTTCGGGCTGAAGCCGCAGTAGTAGCTTTTGAACGATCCGCCGATCCCGGGCCAGTAATGGCCGGCGAAAGCGTCGAGCGATTCGTCATAAAGCGCCGCCACGAATTCGGCGGCTTTCGTTTCTGCGCCAGGCCCTTTTATTTTGATGGACCAGGTTTCGTTCTGGCCGGGCAGCAGCTTCGAGCGGAAAGTTTCAAATTTTACGTCATATTTTTTATTCGACCACGGGACGCTGACGTTGACCGTATTCGAATACAACCTGTTTTCCTTTACGAAGGTCGTCACGACCGCGAACCCGCCTCTGTAGTCTTCGATAACGGGGACTTCTATCGAGTGCGCGGTGTCGCCGGGGGCGCTCCAGTATTTTTTGAGTATTTTATCGTCATGGACGATCTCGACGAATACGCGGCCGTTATCGTAACCGGTGCCCCACAGTGCCTGATATTTGTCGCCTGGTTCGACTGAAACGCTTTTCGAAACGAAATATTCTGGCGTTCTGACGCCGAATTTTTTTGCCGCCGCGTCGGCGACCATTATCGGAAGCATCGCTCTGACTTTGTTTCCAAAGCGGTCGTTGGTGGTGAGTATCGCCTTATACGCGCCCGGCGGGAGTTTTATATCTATTTTCTGCGCGGTTTTACCGTCGGTTATAAAGGGCTTCTTTTCGGCGGTTTTACCGACCGGCCACTGTTTCCAGTCCGCCGTTTCTTTTACACCTTTCAGCGCGTCCGCCTCGTCGGCCTTCGTCTCTTCTTCGTAATATCCCCACCAGAAGGAAAATTCAGGTGAAAGTTCTTTTTTGACGGGAGCCGCGGGCTGATCGAGTTCGAAAATTTCGATGATACCTTCGGCCGAGACGGGTTTCCCGTCGAGCGTGGCAGTTTCAACGCTCAGGCTCACGGCGGTGTCGGATGTCTGCCACGCGTCGGCGGTTATTTTAGCTTTCAGTGCGGTGTAGCCGATCTGTACCATAGCTTCGCCGCTTCTGGTTTCGCCGGCGCTGTCGGTGACATCGGCGTAAACCTTGAAATCGAAGGCCGGTTCGCCGGACTTTGGAACGCTCAAATCCGGCCTGGCGTTGAATTTGATCGTGAATTTTCCGTCGACGCCGGTCACGGCCTTTCCGTTAGTAATTTCCTGATCGGCGGTCGAGATGTTGTAGCGCGAGCAGCCCCACCAGTAAAACCACCAGTAAGGCATCCTGACGGTGCGCACCACGCGATATTTGACCGCGGCCGAATCTATCGGCGCGCCGGTATACGCCATGGCTTCGCCCGTTACGGTGACCTCGTCGCCGAGTTTAAAACTTTCATCCGGCGTTTTGATTTCGACCGTGAATTTAGGGCGCTTATATTCTTCCACCCTGACCTGGCAGCTTCCGTTGCTGCCTGGCGCGTCGATGGTCATGCTGCCGGTGGCGCGGTCGGCGGGCGCGGTGAACGAGCCCGCGAACGAACCGAAATCGTTCGTCTTCAGGTCGAGTTTCGCGATCTCCTGGTAGTTCGCGTCCCTGAAAATGACGTTTACGGGGTGATTTTTGACGATCTCGTAATTGTTTTTGGGCCTGTCGACGTTTATGACGATGCCTTTAAACTGTATAGTCTGGCCGGGCCTGTAAATCGCACGGTCGGTGAAGAACACGGTC
>Ga0209212_1000461_pt1 | contig 78591 bp, 74 predicted proteins | sample RifGroC2_FD_183996 | JGI IMG/M metagenome (GOLD analysis project Ga0209212, IMG submission 183996) | Groundwater microbial communities from Rifle, Colorado, USA - Groundwater C2 (SPAdes) (version 2) | ecosystem: Environmental > Aquatic > Deep subsurface > Groundwater | place: Rifle, Colorado...
AGAACAAAATATGCAGCTTGATGGGGAATACACCATCACCGCGCAAATACACAATGACGGCGCTGCAAATGCGCTCTTCAAGGTAGACCTTATCCCCTCAAGCGGTTTTGTGACCGTAAAAAAACCATCGAGAGTTGTTCGTGTCGACAAAGGGGACGCTGTTGATGCCACGTATGACCTTGAGGCAAAAAAGATCGAAGGCCGGGGACAATTCACCGTTAATGTGTATTATGAAAACAGCCTTGTTGACACCCATACCTATTCTGGATATGAAGTTTCCGGCAATTTTTCCGGCTCTATCAAGAACATCAAGGCACCAACTACCCTTCGGGCAAACGAGCCAGCCCTTGTGACCATCAGCCTTGCCAGCGATCTTACCAACGAATCAGAATTCACACTAGACCTTCGAGGAGATGATTTTGTCTTTGAGACAAACCCTCTTTATGTCTCACTTCCGCCAACTGCCTGGACAGACCGGCAAATCACCCTCACACCAACCAGGGCAGGCAACCTATCATTCCAGGCAAGGCTCTATTATAATGACACACTCCTTGACTGGGAGAATTACACTTTTGTCGTTAAAGAAAATAGCCTCCCTGAAATCACTGCTGTGGACATCCCAGAACAGGTGCAAAAAAGCCAGCAGTTCAAGGTGCACATCGGCCTTAATAATCCAGGCGACCTGGCCCAAACAATGCGCGTTCGCATCACCGGCCTGCCGGACAATGTCTTTATCGACCAACAAGAGCAGATCGTCCAGCTTGACCCTGGTGAAGAACAGATCGTCACATTCTCCCTCATTCCTGATGTTGAAGAGAGCTTCCTTTTTACTATCGAGCTCCTCCGGGACAATGATGTGATAGCAAAAGAAAGAACTGCAATAACAATAACTCTGCCAGAGCCGCCCCAAACAAACCAGCCACCAGAAGAAACACCGCTCCCAGAAGTTCCCGGGATCAGCCCAGAGGAACTTAAGGGAATCATCGATGAGAGGATCAAGCAAGACTATGTGCCAAAAAGGATAGTCTACCAATTCATCATCGTCATCCTCCTGCTCATTGTCGTCATCATCGGCCTTGCCATTGTAAAGAAAAGATGAAGCTACGCATTGGACCTTCATGGTATGAACACGCGCTGAAAAGCACGGTTTCATTCCTCAAAAAAAGAGAAAACCAAAAAACAATCCTCATCATTATTCTCTTCCTTGTTGTTCTCTGGCCGAAAGGAATAAAGCAGCCTGGTGTGCGAATCCAGGAAAAAACTACGTTTCAATGCTTTGATGGTTCTTTTACTGACAAGAAGGAAACTTGTGAGACCCCAGTGCAAGAATGCCCAGCCCCTCAAGAAACACAATGCCCTGCGTGCCAAGCCCAAATGGATACTCCAACCAAGCCGTCTATTGATGATGATAAGATACAAAGCATCTTGCTCTATGACCCCTATGAAGACACAACGTATGCGTATTCCTCTAGTTGTAAGATATCCATCAAGGATGCACAAAGCGAAGTGGCTGACACAAAATCAGTCTTTGACAAGCTCTACCTTGAAGTGGCAGGCTGCATTGATGTCTTTGAACTTCGAGAAGGCCAACTAGAAGAAGCAACAACCCACCTTAATAATGCAATCACCGCATATGATAAAACACTCTCCCGCTGCAAAAGCTGATGGCCGAAGCATTATCCTGGTTCTGGCAAACATTTGGGCTTAAAGGGATACTATTCATTGGGGTTGTCCTGCTCATCGCATTCAGAAAATACTGGACAGCACTCCTTTATGACTATGTCATTGATGGCGCTTTTTCTCTGGCTGATGAATGGATCGATCCGCTCATGGACATTACTGTTGTTGGCTCACCCATCCCCTGGGAGATTGGGGACCTGCTGGCAGCCTTCTTGATCTATAGGAAAGAAAAGCATATCACAGGAACAATGATCGCCTTTATTGCCGCGGCAGAAGCACTCTCCTTTGGCATAGAACCCTTATTGGAGATGATCCCTGCCGGGTCACTCATTGCAGCACCTGTTGGGATGTTCTTCAATCTCTTTCCGACAGTAACTCTCTTTCGTATGATTTTTGGCAAGACGGATAGGGCGATTGCTGATATGAAACTGCTTGATGCGGAAGTTTCCCTCGCAAAGGAAACAAGAATAGATATTCGGGAAGAAGATGAAGTATGCCAGAAGATGCATGCATTCCTCAGGCAGGAATGGCCCCTTGACGCAATAGAACTGTTTGACAAGGAACGGCCGGACAAGACACTTCTGAAAAAGCTGCAGGGCGCGATCGATACCCGGATCAACCAGACAAAAAGCATTATCACCTCTGTAGAAAGGTCAAGAGAAAACCTGATCGGCGAGGCAGAACAGGCAGTTGGCAATGCGGGCTTTCCAGACCCTGGGGCGCTAGAGTCCCTCGAAGAGCTTCGGGCACTCTTTGAAAGTCAAGTCACGCAGGCAAAAAATGTCCTGAATCAATCGCAAGCAACAGTGAACAGCTTTATATCCTCAATCATGAGCATGCTTGGCTCTCCACCTTCCCCAGAACAGCTCAAAAAAGCGTATGATGATGCACTATATGCCCAACAAATCATCGTCGCTGCCTCCCGAGAGTTCGATGAAGGATATCGGCGATGGATTACTATGGTAAGACAAGCAGAACAGGATATGGACAAAGAACAGCCTCCTGCATAGGTTTCTTCTAACATCACTATTCGAATAGAGATTCTCACGGGTAAAAGACTATATAAATGAATCTTCTATTACTCCTAGCATGGAGGTTCCAGAAATACGCATCCATCCGGAGCCAGACCATTTCTTTTCTTGTGCTGTGAGAAGAGCATCCTCACGGTTTGACAGAGCCCCCATTGCAAGCAGCGCTGCACCACTCCTTCTCCCGCAATCAGTCTATGGGCGGGTGGCTGCCGGTTTTACAGACCGCCGGAATTTGGCCCATCAGTACCCGAATACAACGATAGAACAAGTCATGGAAGCGCTCGGGAGGGATGTTGAAGAAGAGCATGACCAAAGAGAGCACATCCTCCAGGAGGTTTGAGCGGTGGACAGAAAAAGTGGCTGAGTACGCACGATTAGCCCATGCAGGAAAAAAGATTCCTGGAAAATTATCCCGAAGGGTAATTCGGCCTCATAACAAAAAAGGTGTTCCTCTTGGGAGGATAGATGCATTTGCAGATGTCACTCTTGGCAATCCAATAAAAGCACTTGTTTCCTTCTATCTTGGCCTTTGTGTTGATTCTCCATACTACCGCATTGCTTACAGAGAAGCGCGAGGCCAGGAGCTCTCTTCCGGCCATCTTGTCCCTGTCAACATGGAGGCGCTTAAGACCAATGGACTCACGTTACAAGACCTAAAACACCTATCAACATCATCATTCTCTTTGGACATGCTCTATGATAAAGGAATCATTGTTGATTATACAGTTCCATGGAATCAAGGATATGCGCTTGGCTTTGTGGAAGAGACAGAGGGGGTGGGAATTAGTGATGATGCCTTTTCTCTTTATATGGGCCTGGAATATGGGCTTGCGGGATTTGTCGGGGCAGTGCTCGCTGATGCCTATGACACGTGGAATAAAGCCACCGAAACTATCCCTCCCTGCAGCAGAGGGGAGATATTGAGACACTCCCTGGAGAAGCAAATGCCACCGGAGATCCTCCCCTCAGATGAGATGATCCTTCGCGCACTTCAATTATCCAGCATGTTTGGCGCGTCATCACATCTCTTTCCCCAATCATCACTCAGAAAGCTGCTCGAATGCCATCATGGAACATGCCCCCTTGAAACATATCTTCTCTTAGTCCAAGGAAGGGAGCTCAATGGACAATGGCAAACACCGTTATCAACAGGAGGAAGAACAGTTACTCTATCAAACTTCTATCATCATCTCAAAGAGAAACAGGGACAGCTTATTTGATGTAAATGGTGCCGTGCATACCATAGACCCCATCAATGTATGGGTATTCTCCTGGCTGCTCGAATGTCCAGGTAAAATTCTGCCCTGGAAGAAGCCGCTTGACGACTCTCATCGACCCATTCCTGAAGATATCTTCACCCCTGCCACTTATCTCGTGGACACGGTCATCCTGGTTAATCCAGACAACACGGGTGCCTTCAGATAAGGTGATGTTTGGCTGGCTGAGCCGGGTCCTGTAGATATCGATGATGATCTCTTTTTCTGTGACGAAAAGTGATTTATTTGAGGAAACGTTTGACACTTCAACTGGGAATAAATTTGTTGCATTATCCTCAATGATCCTCTGAGGGATTCTTTCTTCTGCAATCACCGGCTGATTCGCTATTATTTGTTCATCTATGATCCTGCTTTGCATTTGAGGCCGAAGCATACTGGCAATGATTGCCACTAAAAGAATCATTATCACTGCAGCCAGCCCCCCCATCACTTTTTTCCATGATTCCATACTTCATCGATAGTGTTAGAGTATATTAATATTGTCCCTTTTGATCCGATCTGCACTATCATAGCAGCGAAAACTATAAATACAAAGCAAAGAGCCACTTTACTGTATGTTCAGAAAAAAGAGCAGGGATGAGCAGGTAAAAGAGGCTTTCGACAAAATCAAAGAGGAACTCACAGAACACCTGGATTCTATCAATGCGAATACGAATGAGATCCAAAGCAATAGAGAGTTCATCTGCAGGCTCGATGAAAAGATAGACAAGCTCGCTGAACGCATGGAAGAGATCCACATCCTTCTCTCTTCCTCCCGGCCTCTGCTTGATTACAACCTCGACCCACTCACTGATCAGGAAAAAAAAATCGTATTGCTGCTGTATGCCTCGACAAAACCTTGCACCTACAAGCTTCTTGCAGCAAAACTCAAGCTCTCAGAACATCTCATTCGGACATACCTGACAACGCTCATCACCAAGGGTGTGCCCATCATCAAAAAATATGCAGGGTCAGAAGTGTACCTCTCATTGGACCCTGACTTCAAGCGCCTCCAGGCAACGGAAAATATCCTGCAGGTGAACGAAGATATCTCCAGAGAAATCAACTAATCGTCTTCTGATGCTGAAATGAAGTATAATGCACCGATAAATACGCCTATGGTGATTATCACTGGGAGATATGAAGAGAAAAATGAGAGTCTCACGCTTGGAAAAAGAAGGGGGATGAGCAAAGATTCCGGCAAGATAAGATCTATAATAATGATGATGCTAAGAAGCATCTTCCAATCTGCCTCTATCTCGAATATCTGACAGATCATCTTCCAGAGAACAAGTGCGACCAATAAGAGAATAAAGTAGGGTATGCCTTTTAGGATGAATGTCACCGGGTCAAAACGCTGGTATGCTCCAATTGCGTGAGGCATGACAACAAGCAAGGCAGCAGAAACGGCAAATCCAATATTGAGATTCTTCTTTTCTTCACCAAATACTCTCACTTTCTGCAGCAGGGCAAAAATCAATATGAAATAGAGGAGGAATGGCAGCAGGATATCATAAAAACCAAAAGACACCGCTGATTTAATCACCTCGATGAGCATAACCAATCACTCCTTCACTTTTATTTATATCTTGCTAAAGAAACGATCACTTTTTCTGGTGCCTAAAAATCAGATGCAATAAAGGTGCAATGCCAGTACCCTTGGGGGATGATTTTTTAAGAACCAGTTTATATCACGGACACTACTCTGGGGATGATGTGGAAGACTCACTTTTTGCAATAACTCCAAAGAGAACCTTTCGAGCAGCCGATCAATTGATTCATATCCGAGGCGAAGAGCCTGATAATGAACATAATCTGGCATTTTTCTCTGAGGAGGAATCCTCCAGTCATAATCCCACAGCTGCATGCCACTCCATGAGAGAAAAGTGCGGCTGGAGAGCAGGCCCTGATACACCCCTCCCAAAACAGGGCGCGATGAGGCATTCTCCTCGATGAATTTCATTCCCTTATCATAGATCTCCCCTTGTTCTTCGGGGCTCAGAGGCGTCCTTGGAGCCTGTCTAGAAAAATAGATTGCCCCGACAACACAACTCCCCAAGGGATCTCCAAATCCCCGGCCTTCATTTCTCTGAGAAATCTGCCGATAAAGCGGTGTCCTGGTGAAATACCTGTTTGGCAACCTGCCCATATCCACCTTCTTTACTATTGGAATTTAATAACCTTTTGCCTGAACTCTCACTTTTTATTTTTTTACAATATAGTAATTAATAGTGTTAGCTTTGGTTTGCGTTTTTTCATTTCTATATACTATAATAGATATGTTTTTACAATTATTATTAAAACAATCTATTATATAGTACTTATTTTATCTTATGTATTTGAATCTTATGTGTTGAGATATCTATATCACTATACCTATTAATAGCTTAAATAATTTTATCAAAGATAAGATATATTAGATTGAGCTATTGTCTTTTATGATAATAATAATTAATTTATGCTTATAATCACCAATCTTTATTTTTTACTGTGTGAAAATGTGATAATTATTATTGATCTATGCCAATAATTTTATATCATCTTATAACCTATCCAGTGGGCTCCTCACTTTCTTTATGAGCTCGGTAGACACCTTCGTGTACCTTTCTGTCGTCGATAAATTAGCATGACCGAGCAATTCCTGGATGACCCTTATATCGGTTCCAGCATCTAAGAGATGGGTTGCGAAGGTTGAACGCAAAACATGGCAGTGCACCCGTTTTTTAATGCCTGCGAGCCTTGCTGCCGTCGAGATGACCTTCTGAGCCTGCCTCTCGGAGATATGGCCCTTGGCTGCTGGAAAAAGGTATTCTGAATGCTCCTTTCTCGAGGATGAATACGCCTGGATCTCAAAGTTGAGGGTCAGGGAAAGGATAAAATTCCTATCTTTGCCTCCTTTACCGCTTTTGACAATGCCGGTGTTCTCCTGGAGATCCATATCATTTATACGTAATGATACTGCTTCTGATACCCTAAGCCCGGAAGAATAGAGCAATCTTGCCAAAATACGGTGTTTTTTGTTCTTTATCACAGAAAATAACGATTTAACTTCCTCTTTTGTCAAGACTGTAGGCAGTTTCTTATCTAATTTTGGCGGTTTTATCCCTCTGCAAACATCCCTGTGCATAATCTCTTGATAAAAATATTTGATTGATGATAGAAATAAACTGACAGATCTCGGCTTTAGTTTTTTATCGGAAATAAGGTGAGCTAGGAATGCTTTCACATCAGATGAGGTGATATCCGTTGATTCTTTATTTGAATAAATTAATAGTTTACTATTACAATCAATATATGCTTTAATTGTTTTTGGAGAATATCCCCTGATCTTGAGCTCTGTTTCAAGTTCCTTAAAATAAGGGTTGTTGATTACCATTATTCTTCTATTCTCCTCTTTTTTCCTCCTAGCCTCAGATACCAGAATATGGCAAAAAAATGCCTCTTTTTTCCTTTATCGACGACAAAACAAGGTAAAATAGTGCGTATAAGAGATATTATACGTACTTTTATATAAATGTTGTGATTCTGGATCAATTTTCCTTGTTCTTCTTGCCTCCCCCTCTTTTTCTGAGTGTGATCCTGGGTGTAATCCCCAATCTGACATCTTCTGCGGGATTCTATGTTTACCATTATACTATTATATCTTATAAAAACTTAATAATTAAATAAAACATTTAATATCTAATAAACTGATAAAATAATTTGATCTAAACTAAAATATTAATATCATAAAAAATAAATAAAAAAGCTAAAATAATTTAGCAATGATAGAATAAAAAGATTTTTAAAATATTGTTCTTGAATGGTTAAAATAAAAACATTATAATCTGATATATACACTATAGACATATAAACTATAAAATAATTGAATAAACTACTATTAACTATAATGTATTTTTCTGTATATCCTTTTTAATAATTATTATAAAATGTCAATTATAACCTGTCCAAAAGCTCTTTCTTATGAATTGATCATGGAAAACTGTCCATTTTGGCTATAAAGTGAGAGTTGACAAAGGAGATCCAAGATTCAGCTGGTTTTTTGGCAATGGGTTTGCTGCGATTTTCAAGAACGGATAAAAAACATCAGCGGCTCTAGCGTCGCTAAACAGAGAGGTATATGAGGGATGTATCATACCCCTCCTCATGTCTTGTCCTGATCCTGCTTGTTTGAGAGGTCATCTAATAAGCAAGGGAATCTAGTGCCTAAACTTAAAGCTGAATAAGAAAATGAGCTTAAGGCAAACCAAAAGGAATGAAATAAAGGTGGAGGGATGAAATAAAGGTGGAGGGATGAAATAAAGGTGAGCTATGTGGCAAGGTGCTGCCATAGGGATATTAGGGGTATACAAGGGAGACAGTGAATACAGGGGAGATTAAGAGAATCTAATTGCTAATCTTCTGGACAGTTGCGATCAAAACACCCAGAAGTGAGAACAATGCAATCAGCTGGAGGGCATCTGACGGTTGAATAGAAGAAGAGGAAACAACGTTTCCTGTAAGAAGATTGCTTTTATCCTTGCTTGGGACAACAAGGACGGTCCATGGCCTTGTGAACTCATCTATCCTCCCTATAATCCTTCCAGAAGGTGAGACTTTCAGGACATGCGATGATCTTTCCATTGTCACATAAACATTCCCCTCAGAGTCAACCTTGACAGTCATCGGCTTACCTGGAAGGTTATTGACCACCGACTTTGTGATCCCGTCCATCCCGAGGCGAACGAGGCGGTAATTCTCAGTATCAGCCACCCAGACGGTCTTATGCTTATCATCGATGCCAATCGCCATAGGATTGCTGAACGTTTTGTACCCTCGAGCGCGCTTTCTTGCCCTTGCCGGGAGAGCCTCATCCAACCCTTTTGTCCTCAAAAGGATATTTCCCTGCTGATTGACCTTGACAATCTCATCGTGATCAGAATCAACAACCCATGCAGTGCCATCCGCTTCAAGCTCTATCATCACCGGGTGATAGAAGCCTGGCTTTGCAAACATCCTCCTGCCGTCCTTGGACATCTTTATGACCGTATCATCATCGGTATTAGCAATCCATACTTCGCCAGTCCTCTTATTGACCGTCACGTCCTGAGGATTCCTAAATCCAGCATAAGAGCCAAGCTCATTGCCCTCCTTATCCACATGCATGACTGTGTTCAAGCCAGCATTTGCAATCCACACAGATGAGTCTTCAGGATCCACGGCTAGAGCCTTTGGCATGTTAATCTCGCTTGTTTTGGGGATCCTCTCCCTCACCGCTCCATACCAGGAATTTGCTGGCTGATAACGAATATCCCTTGTATCAATAAAAGTCCTATATCCAATCTTAAACAAGGTGTTGCCCTCCTTGTCGAGCTTTACGACAAGGTTGCTCATCTCATCAACGACCCAGATGCTCTCATCCCCTGGATCAAAGTCCAAATCAACAGGAGTCCTCAGGTCGCTTGATGCTGCAAGGATATTCCCCTCATCACTCATCTTCAATAGCCGGGAAGCACCTTCTCCCGCCACCCAAATATCTGCAGAAACAACAGATGCTGCGAAGATGAGCATCATACATGCCAGAACTATTCTCATTGTGATCACCATTTTTTCATTATTTCATTATATCTGCTCTATACCAGCTTTACTATTATAAAAACCTTCTTTTCTTTCGGGCTCTGTAGACAAGTCTCACTTCGTTCGACAGGTGCCGGCTCAACTCTCGACCATTTACGGAAAGGTGCTGCGTTCCCGTATGGAGCTACCCCTCGCGACACACTCGCTTCATTCTCGAGTGAGCTCGGCAGAAAGGCACTTATTTTCTACAGCGCTTTTCTTCCGAAAGCAATTTATAACTGAAGCGTTACTGAGAAGGCATGCCAGAATCAGACCTTGAAGACGTGCTCAAGAAGAAGGTAAAACCCATCGTCGAGCAAGCATTCCACCAGCAGCTTGGAGTGACCATCCGGGAATTGAACGATGACATCACTGAAAGGCTGGAGAGAAATCCTCTCTGGGATTTTCCCCTGCCAACACATCTCTCCTTCAAAAAAGCAAAAAAATTATTCAAGCGGCTCTACCTCAAAAAGCTCCTGGAGACGCACCATGGCAATGTCTCAATGACCGCAAAGATCGCCCAGCTTGACAGGAGATCGATCCATCGCCTCGTCTCGAACAAGGATCTTGGAAAGATTCGGCAGGAATTACCCTTGCCCTATCAAATAAAGGTCCAAGCAGTTGGAACCATCATCGGAGAGGTGCTCGAGAGCTACAAACAAATCATCCATCCTGGCAAGCTCGAAGCTGCATATGCAAATGTTGGAAGCCTCTCAAAGCTCATTGTAGACCATCTTCCAGAAGAGCCCCTCAGCCTGCAGGATGCTGAGGATAGATTTGAAGCAGCATACCTTGCCCATGCATTAGAAGAGCATAATTTTGATGTGAAAGCCACAGCACGGACAATTGGCCTTCGATATGAAACGCTGCTTCGCAAGATGAAACTCTATAACATCAAGCACTAACCATCAAACCCTCTCCTATCAAGCACTACCCTTCTCTGAAGAAATTCTTTTTCCTGCTTTGGGCAATTTCGTCAAGCGGGGTGAAGAGAGATGCGTCAAGGGTGAATATTGTTTCTCTTATGGTGCTATAGGATATCTCTTTTTCCTGCTTTTTGGTGGCAATGACCAATGCCAGGAACTGGATGAGCAGAACAAAACGTTTTCCTGCATCGACTTGTATCGCAAATACGTCAGAGCCTCTTGGAACCTGCTTGAGATCCAGGCGTGTTCCAACCCTTCTCCAGATAGTCTTCAAATAGCGCTTTAGCTCCTCTTTTGCTTCTCTGCTCAAATCAATCTCCCGAAGGGACGCAATCGCCACCACCTTATTATCCACCACCACCGCATCTTTTGTTGCAAAAATCGGGTATAACCTCCTTGTCGGCAATTCGATTGCAATATACTCCTTTTCGGCATTGATGAATTCACGAAAATAAGAGAAGAACTTTGTGACAAACAAGGGAAATGATGGTTTATCCCCCGGATTAAACTCCTCATACATACCAAGCAATGACTGGTGCATATCTACTCTATCGATCAGGGCATCCCAGCGCTTATGATCAACTCTGATATCATCTTCTGATGGGATGGCATTGTTGAACGCACGAAAGTACTCGCATACGAGCTGGCCAAAATCAATATCATTTTTCTTGTTATTAGTATAGATAGCACAGCAGGTCTGCAACACATCAATATAGACAATGCCTTCGACATATGAAAGGTAGAAGGGATAGCTCTTGCAGACAAAGGGCCGGTCTTTGTAGATTCGGCACCTGTTCGCATTTGAAAGGAACGGGCATCTGCCCTCTGTTGTTCCCTTCAGCAAAGGCCCCTTTGTGTCGAATTCGATGAAATCCCTTTTCTCCTTACTTATCCGTTCAATGTCATCAAAATTAAGGCGGACATTTGATGATGTGCAGCAATAGCCGATGCTCTGGCAGGCAAACCTCACATCGGTAGAGAACGTGGTCTGCCAGGGAATCATTTTCTCACCAATCTTTGCCTTTCCGGAATAGACTATCATCATGAAAAGGTTTCGCTGCTGATTATAAAAATTTATACCACACTGAGAGCCAGAGGGGAGAATGTGTCCTGGTTTCCTGCACTATCCTCTGCAGTAAAGGAATAATGATACGTGCCAGGCTTGATATATTCCTTCCTTTGGCTGGATATACCATAATCATTACACCAAGAACAAAGAATCTTTTTCTTCCCCGTATCCAGATTGACATACCACAAGTATTTTGCCTTATCATCCAGTTGGATCTTCCAATAGGTATACCTGCCCTGCTGAGTCGTATTCACTGACAAGATATGGGGTGGCAAGGTGTCTACTGCCAAATGCTTTGCAACTTTTGTGTCAGAGCCCCCATTGATATCAGTGACCGATGCGATTGCATCGACGATCCTGCCTTCAAAATGGGAGAGGTTGAACACGAACTCCTGCTCAATATTCTTTCCAGACTGGCAGGCTCTTGTCTGATTAACACTGTCAAATTGGCCCTGGATCTTCAGCGAGAGGGACATGCAATTCTCTTCGGTGTATTTCACGGTGAACTTATCAATTGCGAATCCCCTTGATGGCTCAATACGCTGCAGCTTGGGCGGCCTGACATCAACAGTAAAATTAGAGTAGTATTCACTTACCTCCTGCCCTTTTCTTGTCGTTATGACAAGATTGTTCTCATTGTCGCGAAAAGACTTTAGACCCTTATAAAAATAACAATTTTTACATAGCGTTCTCAGATAACGCCCATCCATCGTATACTCTATCTTATCATACGTCTGGTTACACATGAAAAATATCTGCAGGCTCCTCTTCGTGAAAAAATCTCCAATTGGTGAGATGATCCTGCACGGCGCTGGGGTATCTGTCCCATCACAATCCTCATCGAGCCCATTATCAAAGATCTCATCAGCCGGGAAAACGGCAGAACACTCATTCCACTCACCGGAATTCGAGCAGGATTCAGTGCCAAAAGTGCACAGGCCAACATCTGAAACACCGCATGCCATGGTAAGGTTTTCTTCCCCATCATAGATATCATTACAGTTCTCATCAATGCCGTTACACAGCTCTTTGGCGCCATGAAACCTTGAGGGGTCGCTCGGGGCGCAGTCAGTTACGTCAGGATCGCCGTCATTATCATCATCTGAGTCACAGAATGGATCATAGATACATGCATCAGCATAATCTGGGGTGCCTGCACCATCACAATATCCCCTGCACAAGTATTCCCCGCCCGTACCATAATTATTGTCGCCCATTCCAGCGGAACAGAGAGGTGCATCTTCAATTAGCATCGATGTGTTGTAATAAGAGCAACGAGGACTTGCATTCGCCTCACAAAAGGTTTGTGCACATACCCCGCACTCCGGGTCTGGACAACCATTGCAGAAATTTCCAGGCACCCCTGGGCATCCATCCATCCCATTGAAAATGCCATCCTCATCATCATCATCGCCAACAAACCGGGCGAATATCTCATCATCCCGCTGCCATGCAACAATTGCGCGGCCATCTGGCAGGAATGCTGCAGAAGGAAACCTGCCCCAACTCAAAGAAGGCTGGGCAATCATGAAGACATCTGTCACATTTTTTCCTGATTCATCAAACACCTGGCCATATACCTGATCATACCCATGCCAGACGACAAAGAGCCGACCGTTTTTAGCTGCAATATGGGGAAATGGCGACTCGTCAACAGTTGCCTGGCCAACTTCCACTAGAGTGCCATTTGGAAGCTGCACGACTATCAATCGATATGAACCTGCAGAGTCACTGAGCGCAAAAAAATGATCATCAAAGACCCGCACCACATCAAACTCAACACCCGGCATGTCCTGGAAAATAACAAAGGGATCATCCAGGGCTATTCCTTCAGGAGAAAAATGCTGAGCAATGAGATCATTTGGCGTTGAATAATTTTTCCATAGCCTCAGAAAAGATACCTCAGACTCATAGGAGACTGCAGGAACACTTCTCGAGCTCTTAATCGGCTGCAAGGAGGTTGCCACACTCAGATCCCCATTGAGAACATACACAGTAGAATTGCCTGCCTCATTCCATCCAACAACAATATTGCTGGGCAAGATGACTACCGTTGGCTTTATTATATACTGATTGGTGGAGAATCCTTGCAGGAGAGCAGCATTGATGCTGCTACCTTGCCCATCAAATGATTTAACTCTGGCAAAGAGGGTATCATTTATTTTTTCCTGCCAAGCGACAACAAATCCCTCAGGTAATGGAGCGATAAACGGGAAACTTGGGATGCCCTGCTCATCATCCAGCCTGATCTCTCCACCAATCTTTTCCCCGTTCATATCAAACTGTTGAGCAAAAATTCCATCATTCGTACCATTCCTGTTCCATACAACGATAAACCTATCGGATAGGACCTGGACCATCGGTTGAGACTGGTTGCCTTCAGCGAGCGTGTTCACCTTAAACTCTGTTTGTAATGGAGAAAATGCGAAGCTAATAGGGATGATACCCAAGACAAGAACTACCCACCATCTCCCCACCATATACCCTCATTTAAATCCCTTCTATATAATCTTTTCTGAGCTGAAAAACAATCTTTATAAATGATGGTTTGTCCTCACCTGGAAAGGGCCCTTAGTGTAGCTTGGGCAGTCTAACGCTGGAGCAACTATCACATCAGCTCGGGGTTCGTCAACGCAGGACTTCCTTTAGCCCTGAGGATGAGACGGACAGCTGGTAACCGGAGTTCAAATCTCCGAGGGCCCGTTTATTTAACCCAAGTGAACACAGCCATTCCATACACATAAAGTTTAAATAGGAGGATTGGGGAAAAGCGGGTATGGCGCGGCGGCTCTTCCTTGGAACCGTATTCCTCTTACTACTTCTTCCTGCAGTCTTTGGAGCATCCTCCTTTGCTGTCTATATAGAGCCATTAAAGAACCAGATCAGCCTTGATGAAGAAGCGCTTTTCAAGGTCAGCATCACAAACGCGCAGGATTTTGATGACAGCTTTCGGATATATTATACCGACGTTGAATGGGACATCTCAACAGACCCCCTCTCTGAGAGCACCCTGAGGATCCCCGCTGACACTGTCAAATCAACTACCCTGAAAGTCTCACCCCTCTATGTGCGGCCAGGCACCTATATGATCCCAATAAACATCCGGTCAGAAAAGACAGGAGAACTCAAAACACCCCAAATTTCTGTAAACTTCCAAGCTTATGGAGACTGGGAACCAGGCCAGCCCGTCGCAGTCAAGACCATCCTTGATATGCCAAAGACCCTTGATTCCAGAAAAACGAATCAGATCAGCCTCGAGATCAGAAACAGATACCCTGTGAACATCACCGACCTCCTCATCACTCTTGACAGCAGCAACTTCAAGGACCAGCAAAAACTTTCCCTTGGACCATTAGAGACACGCGTCGTCACATTCAATATCAATCTTGACAAAACAACCCCCCCCATAACAGGTGACCTCCTCATCAGTTTCATCTCAGAAGGCCAAACGTTCAAGGAGATCGAGCGACAATTCACTATTGCCAGCTACTCAACATTCGTCGAAAAACCTGGCACTGAACAACGAGGATTCCTCTCAAAGAAAAAAACATTCTCCATAAAAAATGAGGGGAATATCCACAATGAGGGCATCGTCAAGGTGCCAACCAGCATGATGTCATGGCTGCTTACCAGCACCCTTCCCCCCTCAGAAAAGGTCAGGGAAGATGGAATGGCATACTTTTCCTGGAAGCTTTCCCTTGATCCACAACAAGAAGAGGTGCTGACGATCACTACAACATATGTTCCCTTGCTCTTGCTGCTTATCATCATCATCGTGATCGCCCTTGCGTATTATCTCCTCCGCTCACCGATCATTGCCACAAAGGGGCCAGTTGACATCCAGCTTCGGGAGGGGGGCATCTCAGAGATAAAATTGGTAGTTGTCGCCAAGAACAGGACCCCCCAGACCATCACTAATGTGCATGTCATTGAGCATGTCCCAAACATTGCAGAGCTTGTCAATGTGTTCAAGATCGGAACACTCAAGCCAGAAAAAGTGCTCCGGCATGAGACAAAAGGGACAATTGTTAGCTGGGTACTACCAGAGCTCGAAGGATATGAGGAGCGGGTGATCACGTACACCATACGATCAAAACTAACGATCCTGGGCAGCTTCAAATTGCCTCCGACAATTGTGAAATTTTCTCAAGGGACATGGAAACGGGCAACGTATTCTCCTGAAGTGAATGTACAGGCTCCAAAAGAAGAAGCGCCAAAACCTTTATAAATCGCTTCATGCCTCGAGGTTTAGCCCCCGCGTAGCTCAACGGTAGAGCGCATGGCTGTAGAAGTCATGTGGATCGTGCACGGATGCTTGGATGAAACATGATCAGCTGTTGATACCATGAGGTTGCTGGTTCAAATCCGGCCGCGGGGACTAGAGGGGTCTAGCGCTCATGACCCCTCATTTTCTTCTCAAGCATATATCTTTTATTCTCCTAGATTATCTGGAAATTATGAGAATAAAAAAGCCAAAGGATGGATTTGAGAACCTTACTAAAGAGAAGGCTAGAATTATTGCCCATCTCATTGGAGATGGTGCCCACTATCAAACAAAACATGATTATGTTCTCAAATATGAGGTTAAGGATCAGGATTCTCTTGATCAGTTTGCAAAAGATATAATCTCTGTTTACGGTTTGGTTCCCTCTTATGAGCAGAATACATCCGGTATCACAGGAAAACCGATTACTTTTGTGCGCCTTCGCTCGAAGATTGCGTATGAGGATCTCCTAAGATATGCTTCCTTTTTTTCATCCGATTGGACAATTGAATCACCTCTCTTCCAAGCTCCCCTTGCTGTGAAAAAAGCCTTTCTTCAAGCTCTCTTTGATGATGAGGGAAGCGTCCGGGGAGAGGGAGTTACCCTTTATTCCATTAATAAAGGAGGGCTTGAGCAAATCATGATCTTACTTAATGAATTTGGAATTATCTGCAAGATTCGATCTGGCTTTGGTAGCCGAAGGAACGTTTTTGGCCTCATAATCAAAGATAAACACTGCTTCAGGAGCAAGATTGGTTTCGGCCTTCCAAGGAAGAGAGAGAAACTTGATGCTTTCATAAGAACGCCGTTTGGAGATACTCCAACAACAATTCAATGAATAGTCATATAAGGTTCATTGTTCTCATAGTGCTCTATAAATACGGCCGCGGGGACTTGCTGTTTTTATTGTTTAGGGACAAAAGTTTAATAATCTTAAGTCAACCTCTTGCTCTATCATGCGATCCGAGGTTGAGGTTATTCCGGAATCTGAATATTTTTCATTAGATAAAATGGTGCATCGTCTTGTTTCTCAACATCATTACACTGTTCTGGATACACAATATCATTCTGAAGAGAGAGGGAGAGCAGATGCATATAAGGAACGGAAGGAGAATTTTTGGAGAAAGAATGTGATGATTAAATCATTAAGAGGGTTTGAGTATCTCATCACTCATTCTGAACGAGCTTATCATATCTATGGTATTGGCGGTAATAGGATTCATGATGTGCATGTAATTACCTCTGACGAACCTATTGTTTCCTATTCTGAACAAGAAGCATGGGATACCTATAGTGATGATTCGAGCGACTTTTCCCTTGGTGAGCATCACACCCGTGTCGTCCACAGGATTGACTCTTTTCTCAGGGATATTTCACTGGATCTTCCACGCCAAACAGACTCACCGATTGATGAAATACTTGCTGCGCTCCCTCACATCAGGCCCCAGGACCAAGAACTTCTCATAGCAACTCTGGCCCGATGTTTTAACCTTCGAGATATGCTTGATGAAGGAATAACCTCCTGCCCTAATGGATTTACATCAATGGCGGGATTGTCATTTGGATCAGATTTCCTAAAAATTGATCAGGGGAGCAGGCTTCTTCGGGAACAACTTGTCTATTCCATCAGATTGCCCGAATTTGATCTTTTTAGACCTCCCTTCCATGCCCTTTATATGGTAGATCCAAGAGACCCGGCGATACTTCATCTTGGTAACACCAATGGGCTGAAACCTGGCTCAGCTCTTGCATTTCAACGATTTAACTTCATGGGGGATTATAATGATTATAACCTCTGGTTAATGGGTATCTTCCATAAAGAGATGGCTTATTTTACAGGTCTTTTTGAACATCTTCCTTATACCGGTTTTCATGGCGCGCCTCATTTTTATGAGGGTTTTCTGCCCCATATTAATGTATCCAGTGAGGGATATTCCCGATTTAAAGATTCAAAAATTGAGGAGCCTTCCCAAAAGAGCATCATTGCTGATTACCTTGAAGCTCATAAGGGTTTTCACCCTACTGTTATCTTAGGGGACTGGAAACCTGAGAATATGGTCAATGGGTACATGGTAGACTTCGCGATGGTTGGACTTGGCCTTGAAGTAGACGAACTGGCTTATTTTTGCTCAGATATGCGGTTTGGCATGGATCTCGATGGCTTTCATCGAGTGATAGACCGTTATATCACTCTTCGTTCAACCCATGATGAAGGATTCAAAGAACATGCCTCAGCCGGGTACAGGAAAACTATGCATGATCTTGCTGCACCAGCATTCCTCTCACAGCTTGTCCTTCGCCATTCTGTCATGAACAAGCGGGATATGATGGATCCGGAAAAATATGCTCAGCGGCAATATTATCAGCGCAAAGCAGAAGCTGTTCTTCGTGGGGGAACCTTTCGTTAAAACGTTTTTGTCTCCATCGCAATCTTTGGCTTGATGATGCCATGGATAGTCTCAACAAATGCGTCAATACTCATCACGATCTCAGGGTTTTGGCCTTTCCTGGCAAGCATCCTGCATTGATCCTTCATTTCTCCTCTCATCCTATCCAACTCATTGATCTTGGCAAGGGAAAACTTGTAATAAAACTGATGATACAATTCAAGATATCCTGCTGCCATCCTCATCACTTTTGGCACTCCCGGCGCAATCTTCTGGTCTTTTGCATTTCGATACACATACCTGATAAAATCAGCTGCTTTATCGAGCCCCTGGAAGATAACAAAAAGATGCATTGCGTCGTTTTTTGGCCTTGCCCCGTCATTGAGAATGATCCTTGATGCTAATGCAACAAACTTTGTGATCGCATCATGACGGGACTCGCCCATCTCCAGATCTGACTTGGCATCTGAGAGGGCATGCGTTCCTTGTTCAACATATTCCTTCAAAAGAAAAAAGATCCGATAGATAACCTGGTCTGCGTGGGAGAATTGTTCGGATATGTTTGTGATGCTCAAGCTTCGTTCTGACTGGGAGAGCACCTCAAAACCTATCAGCCGGGCGGTGAAAAAATTGATGACATCCGTGATGGACTCATCACCATGACTCCAGGAGGAGATCGTCCCTGGCCTAAACGTTAGGGTAATTGTGTCATACCCTTGCTCATAGCACGCGATGAGGAGCTTTGCGATGCAGAGTCTTCCAAGAGTATCAACATTGAGAGAGATAGATCGATGGCCCTCCTGTGAGGGTGGATCCAGGATTAAACTCTTCTCTGCCATGGTCATCTCTATCTCGCCCCCTGCGGCAATGCTGTGCTTTGTTGTCCATTCCCTTGGCAATGTTATCGTCAGTGTGTTGTTGCCTTGCCTGATGACTTTACGCTTCATATACTATTAAAATTATCTTAAATATATAAATATTACGAAAATACTAGTATTAATCACAATAATATATCTCAGTCCATCTCTGAGGAATGGCCAACATTCATAAATGGGCATTGGTTCCTTTTCTCATGGAAGAACTTCGAAGAATGCCTCTGCCACACTTTACAACAAGGCAGATTCACTGCAGGCTTGATCCTACAACAGGCTATCATATCTCTCCTGTTGGAGAAGAGATTACGTATGCCAAAATGCAGGCACTGCGCATACCCATTGATCCAGAAGAACTGCTGGGCGAGCTCCAGGGAGATGGCCATACTTTTGCTCACTCTTCCGTTGCTGGACTCTACCGGCTGCATGTTGATGGAAAAGATCATCTCCTTCTCGTCCATCAGCTCGATTCCCATTTCACCCCAATAAAAGGGTATGTTGAATCGCATGAATTAGGCGGCCTTGAAAATGCGCTTGATCGGGAACTGGCAGAAGAACTCCTCCTTGAAACATGGGATGGAACACTCGGATATCAGCGGGAGGAAAACTATTTTGGAAATCCTTATGGAATCCCTCTTGTTGGCTCACTTCGGATCATTCCAGCAAAACCATTGCAAGGGCTCGGACTCCTCAGAGGGCACTATCAAGGAGTCCTATTGCCAGCGCATGCACAATTCTATTTTGATGCACTAACAAATAATATCCAGATCGTCTTCCATTATCGGCTCTGCCTCTCAGGAAACACTTACTCATTTGTATCACTGGATCATGCTGAAGACCATGCCCGGGGAAATGACCTGGTTTCTGTTCGGTATTCTGATGGAGCAAACCTTTTTTCATTGACCAAAAACAGAATCTCAGGATTTCGCTTTGCTGGATACCTGAACGGTTTATCTCAACAACCGATCGATACTGTAACCCTCGGAGAAAGCGTTTGCACCAAAAAAAGAAGGGATACTCCAAAGCTTATCAATCTCTCTAGCTGCCTTCCTCTCGCAAGGTGTCGATCAGAGAGATTAATGCTTTTGTGACGTGCTCTGCCCTTGGAATCCTGGCTAGCGCATCCTGCCTTGTCATGCCCGGGCCATTGATACCAAGAACGACTGGTTTATTGAATTGCAAGGAGAGCTCCTGCAGTGTCTTTGCCGTTGCATTTCCAATCACTTGGTCATGGTCAGTCTTGCCTTTAATGATTGCACCAAGGGTGATGACACCAGCAATCTCATCATCCTCCAGAAGTTTCTTTACTGCGAGCGGGACATCAAAGCTTCCTGGGACACGGATCACTTTCTTGACTGCTGAGCCCTCATTTTTTGCTGTATGCATAGCAATATCGAGCATCTGATCGGTGATCTCCGGATAGAATTCAGCTGCCACAATGCCAATCTTTATTGTCATCTTGCGATTGGGCCTTCATCAGGAAAGCCCTGACGCTTTCCTTTTCCAGCAAAGGGGGTGAGCATCTCTTTGTCCTGCATCAATGCAATCGCATTGAGGGTGTGCTTTATTGAACGGTCTTTTGCGATATCATGCAATCCCTTCTCATTCTTTGCCTCGTCTGAATACACAAACACCTTCAGGATATGGGTGTTTGTCATCAATTCTGCCTGGATCAGTCCCATATTCGCCTCATGAGCGCACTGGAGATCAATCTCTGCTTTCCCAGCAAAGCCAAACGCCAATACGATCTCACAGTTATATTCCTCGATCAACTTCTTTGCTGCAACTGGCAGATCCTTGAATCCGGGAACGGTATACCGCTCTATCTGGATATTTGGTGCAGATTCCTTCAACACCCCAATCGCAAAAGAAGCCATGTCAATGCGAGAGAAACAGGTGTCAGCTATTCCAACCTTAATAGAACCTCATCTCCATCCTTTAACCCAAAATGCTCCCTCAAGTTGACAGGAGAGACGATCTCGATCGTCGTCTTGTCATGGGCTGTTTTTTCCGGGACAACAATTGCGCCTTCCACTTCATCATTGAGCATGACAAAATACGTATCGACTGGCGCTAAGTCCTCTGTTGGGCCTTTGATCTTGAGCGGATTCTTGAGAAGGGACCTTGATTTGGCATCAATCTTCAGGTCGAGAGTCCCTGGAAATGGCTCAAAGCCAAGATTGTTCCTCAATTGCTCGAGATATTTTGTGACGTAGGCAGAGCCTTCATTCAATCCAGAAACAACTTTTCCTTTGAATTCACCCATATGGTGCTGTCTAACTACCAATGCTTTAAATAATTTTCTCTGGCAGTATACACAAAAGAATACACGGAAAAATGAATGATCATCATGAATTATCACCTCATCGATCTCGCAAACATTTTTATAATCCCCCCTTTTGCCCAGATGCATGAGTCTTGACCATGCTGCAATAGAACATGAGATCCGGGCATACTGGAAAAAAATCGATCTTCTGAAGCTCTTGCAGGAGAAGAACGCGAAGGGTCCCCCCTATTTCCTTCTTGATGGGCCGCCGTATGCAAACTATGTCCCTCATGTCGGGCATATACGCAACACTGTCTTCAAAGATCTCTACATCCGACTTGCCTTCATGAAAGGCCACCAGGTGTTGTTTCAGCCAGGGTTTGATACGCATGGACTGCCAATTGAGAACATGATCGAAAAAGAGCTCGAGCTGACATCTAAAAAGGACATCGAAAAAATTGGCATTTCTGCTTTTGTCAAGAAATGCCGCGACTCTGCAATGCTCAACAAGGACTTATGGCTCTCTGTCTATGAGAACCTTGGGTCATGGTATGCGTGGAAAAAACCATACCTGACGTATGATAATGATTACCTGCTCTCTGCCTGGTGGTGCTTTCGCCAGATGTGGGATAAAGGGATGGTCTATGAAGGGAAAAAACCGGTGCACTGGTGCCCGCACTGCCAAACATCGCTTGCAGGGTATGAAGTCACTGATTCCTACAAAGATGTTTCAGATCCAGCAGTGTACGTGAAATTTAAAATTAAGGACAAGGATGAATACCTGCTCGTGTTTACCACAACACCCTGGACACTTCCCTCAAATGTTGCAATCTTTATCCATCCGGAACATATCTATGCAAAGGTCAAGACTGAAAAAGGAATTCTCATCCTTGCAAAGGAACGTTTAAACCTTCTTGACAGGATAAAACTGTCTTATGAAGTGATAGCAGAATTTCCTGGAAAAGAACTGGGAGGAATCAGCTATGAACCGCTCCTTGATGTTCCGGTCCAACAAGTTCTCCTGACCCATAAACATGCACTCAGGGTATACTTATCCCAGCCGATCCTAAAAACACGGGTTGCCTCAAAAGTGTCAGCAAAGAAAGGGCTGCAAACAGAAGACCTCTTTGAGGATTTTGTGACCATTACTGAAGGAACTGGCCTTGTGCACTGCGCTCCTGGACATGGGAAGACAGACAATGAAATGGGAAACAAGTTTGAAATGCCTGCTCCCAGCCCCCTTACTGATGATTGCACGTTCACAGAAGATGCCGGAAAATACGCAGGAACATTTGTTAAAGATGCAGACCATGCGATCATGGATGACCTGGACAAAGCTGGAAAACTGCTCTACTTTGAAAAAATTGTCCATAGCTATCCTCTCTGCTGGCGATGCAAGTCACCGCTCATCTTCAGACTCAACAACCAATGGTTTATCGACATCGAGCCAATAAAAGCCCTGATGCTCAAAGAGAATGAAAAGGTCTCCTGGCAGCCAGACTTTGCAAAAGAGCGATTCCAAAACTGGGTTGCCGCAGCAGAAGACTGGAACTTTTCCAGGCAACGATACTGGGGCATTCCCATCCCCATCTGGAAATCACCCTCCGGAAAACCATATGTCCTCACGACAAGAGAAGAGATCAGTGCTCATGCAAAGAAAAAGATTGATGATACACTCGACCTGCACACTATCAGCGACCTTGAACTCACAAATAAAGAGGGCGAGAGGCTCGAACGGGTCCATGACATCTTTGATGTGTGGTTCGACTCTGGCGTTGCTCCATTTGCATCACTTGGATACCCCTCGAAAAACAAAGAGCTCTTCGATGCGCACTTTCCAGTCTCCAGAATCAATGAAAGCCAAGACCAGATAAGAGGGTGGTTTTATTCTCTCATGTTCTGCTCATGTGCTGCATTTGGCAAGGCGCCCTATCAAACGGTTTCCATGCCTGGATGGGTGGTTGATGCCAAAGGGGAAAAGATGAGCAAATCCCTTGGCAATGTCGTCTTTGCAAAAGATGCCCTTGAAGAATTCGGCGCTGACATGGTGCGGTTCTATTACTGCTGGGACATTGCCCCTTATACCCTGCAAAAATTCAATGTCGACACCATAAAGAAAGACGTCCATAAGTTTTTCACGATCCTTTGGAACTTACACACCTTAGTTATCAATGACCTCGAAAAGGCTGAAGACTTCACTCCTGTCTCACCAGAAGACTACTGGATCTTGTCGCGGCTTGCCGGCGTGATTAAAGCAACTGATGAAGGAATTAAAAGCTTTGAGATCCATGATGCTGGCCGGGCGCTCTATGAATTTGTCGTCAATGACCTATCTAGAAGCTATGTGCAAATGGTCCGGGAGCGCATGGGGCAAGATACTGTTCCCCTCCTCATCATACACAAATGCATCTTGGAAGTGATCAAGGCACTTGCAAGCATCTCTCCATTCATGGTTGAAAAGATTTACCAGAACTTTAAGAAAATTACACCCAACCTCCCCCAATCAGTCCACCTGGAGCGGTTTCCTGAAGCTGGGGAGAGACAGCCTGATCTTGAAGAACAGTTTGCGTTTGCATTCGATATCATCGGCGCTGGCCTTGCTGCCAGAAATAAAGCAGGGATATCCAACAGGTGGCCAGTTGAAGAGATCGTCATTGACACAACAGAAAAAATGGCGCCAAGGATCATCGATGAGCTTGGCGACTTGATTAGGGCGCAAGTAAATGCAAAACATCTTTTGCTTGGATCATTACCAGTTGAACTATCGATCAAGCCAGACTACAAAAAGATCGGAGAAACATTTGGCGAGAAGACAGCAGATGCCCTCACCTTCATCAAAGAGCATCCCAAGCAAATCATCGCTCAACTCAAAGAGAAAGAGGAATTCACTATAGAAGGATATTCCTATGCAAAAGAGCACTTTGTGATAACAGAATCTGCCGAAGAAGGATACCTTCTTGCCCCCCTCAAGAGTGGAAAAGTCTTCCTTCGCACTATCCTCACAGAAGAATTGGAGAAAGAAGGATATGCCCGTGAGCTCACAAGAAGACTCCAGGACCTGCGAAAGAAGATTGGGCTGGAGAAAAAGGACAAGGTTAATATCCTCATACAACTCAATGAAAAAGATATCGGCCTTTTTGAGGACACATGGGCTGCCATCAGCGAGAAAGTTGGCGCTCATGGATTCATCCTCGGAGCAGAAGAGCCATTATCCCCCTATCCATTCACCACAAAAGAAACCATAAAAGAGAAATCTTTCACTATCTGGATGGAACGCTGCTGACGTTGTTCCTGGAATGTGGTACTCCTTTGCCGAAATCTTTAAATAGTTTTGAACTAAAAGATATGATATTGTATCAGATGGAATTAACAAAAACTGAGTAATTTTAGAGATTTTCTGAGTTTAATTTGTGTCCTAACCGATATATTTATAAATGACCTCATTATCCCCCCGTTATGACCTATGCGTTCTTCTCCCGTTGAAAGAAGCTTTTTTCACTCTTTTTTCGAACGATGAAGGATGCATTGATGTCAGATCAGGGGAATGCCCTGGTGGTGTAGTCCGGCTCGGGTAAACTAGCCTTGCTTGTTTCCTGCGGTACCTATCATGAAGCCCTGTCGTGGCGTCGAAAACAATCGTTTTCGCACCGCAAAAAGGCTTCGACCCGGGTTCAAAAACCGGTCACAGGTTGTTGGATACGGCATACCGGTTCGTGTGCCGGGATGCTGGGGGCCTGTACGGAGTGAAAGTCCCGGCCAGGGCGTCCCTTTACACTCATGGGCCGGTAGCTCAGCCTGGAAAGCGCTCGGCTTGGGCAGTAGAGCATCCGGCTTTTAACCGGATGGTCGCGAGTTCGAAACACGAGTGAGAAAATCTCGTCCGGCCCATCACACTCAAAAGAAAAAAATGGCGAAGACAAAAAAAATCATCGTCAGTAAGCATGACCTGATCCCTCAGCATTCTAAGTTATCCCAGAAGGATAAGCAGGAATTATTTGACCATTATCAAGTCACCAGCCATGAACTTCCAAAAATCATGATCTCTGACACCATGGTGCAAAAACTAGGTGCCCAGGTCAATGATGTCATTAAGATCACCAGAAAAAGCCCAACGGCCGGGGAAACAATATTTTATCGAGCTGTAGCAGATGAGTAACATCGCCCATAAAGTCCTCATACAGAAGTACTTCCAAAAAAGTAATTTTGTTTCTTCGGACATAGATTCTTTCAACACATTCATCGAAGTGGATCTCAACGATATCATCGAAGAGAACAAAGAAATAGAGCCGACTATCATCCCTCAGAATGTTGATGAATTCAAGATCCGGATGGACAAGATCTGGGTCACAAAGCCAGAGATCATCGAGGCAGACGGCAGCAAGAGGCCTATCTTTCCAGCTGAAGCGCGCCTTCGAAAAATCACGTATTCTGCTCCCATCTTCATCGAAGTGTCTGCGCATATCAATGGGGTGCAGCGAGAGTCATTCACTACACAAATCGGCAACCTGCCTATCATGCTCAAAAGCAAATACTGCCATCTCCATTCGCTCTCAAATGAAGAATTAATCGCGAAGGGAGAAGACCCAACGGACCCTGGGGGATATTTCATCATCAACGGCAGCGAAAAAGTTCTCATCACCATGGAAGACCTTGTCCCAAATAAGATGCTCATCACCAAAACATCAACGGGACCATCAGCATTTTCCGGAACACTCTTCTCAGAGAAAGGCTCATTCAAGATACCCCACACCCTCGAGCGCATGAAGGATGGCATCTTCTACCTTACCCTGACACGGATCAAGCGGGTGCCTCTTGTTGTCATCATCAAGGCCCTTGGCATGGTCAAGGATGAAGAGATCATGAAGGTTGTGTCAAAGAAAGAACCATTCAATGAAGTCCTCATCAACCTCTACGAATTTGTGGAAATTAAGAATGAGGATGATGCCGTAGATTACATCGCAAAAAAAATCGGCATTACCCAATCAAAAGAGATACGGGTTGAGCGAACAAGAGAATTGCTCGACAAATACCTCCTTCCTCATATCGGGATCAACCCTGAGGACCGGCTCGCTAAAGCATACAACCTCTGCAAACACATGAAAAAGTTCCTTCTCGTCGAATCCGGAAGGCTCCCTATTGATGACCGGGACCATTACATGAATAAACGGCTGAAGATGTCTGGCGACCTTCTCGCAAGCCTTGTTCGTGTCAACTTTAAAGTGCTCATCAGCGACATGCTCTATAACTTCCAGCGCATCGTTAAAAGAGGGAAATTTCCTTCCATCAAGGTCATCATCCGCGACAAACTGCTCACCTCCCGAATCTATTCAGCGATGGCCACAGGGTCTTGGGTTGGCGGCAGGAAAGGAATCTCCCAAAGGATCCAGCGGCTCAATTACCTTGATTTCCTCAGCCACCTGCAGCGCGTCGTCTCACCATTATCCTCTTCACAGGAAAATTTTGAGGCAAGAGAACTCCACCCAACGCACCTTGGAAGGCTCTGCCCCATCGAAACACCAGAAGGAACGAACATTGGCCTTCGAAAAAACCTTGCATTGCTCTGCACCATCTCACAAGAAACACCAGATGAGGACATCATCAAAAGCCTTCGAAATTTTGGGCTAAAGACACTCCCATGAGCGAAGTATACCTGAACGGAAAATTTGTAGGCGATGTGGATAATGGGCAAGCTTTCACCCAGCAACTCATCCAGGAAAGACGCAAAGGAACAATGTCTGATCTCCTTAATGTGTTCTATGATGGGATCACCGATGAAGTTACTATTGAGAGCTCCAAAGGCAGGGCAAGAAGGCCTCTTATCGTTGTCAAAGGGGGAGCATCCCTCCTCACTGATGCGCATGTGCGATCATTGCAGAAAAACGAGCTCTCATGGAAAGACCTTGTCTCACAAGGCATCATCGAAGTCCTTGATGCATTAGAAGAAGAAGGAGCGCTTATTGCTTTTTCCCCAACTGAACTCACCCCAGAACACACACATCTTGAAATTGCACCAGTGACCATGCTTGGCCTGTGCACTTCACTTGTGCCCTATGCGAACTTCAACCAATCAGCACGACTCAATGCCGGATCAAAAAACCAAAAACAAGCGCTCGGGTTCTACTGCTCTAATTTCTCTGTCAGGATTGACATGGACACAAATATCCTGCACCATCCACAAATGCCTATCGTGAATACTATCATGCATGATGTATCCAACTATGCAAAGCATGCATCAGGGCAAAATATCATTGTTGCCATCATGAGCTATAAAGGATATAATATGGAGGATGCAATTATCCTCAACCGGGGTTCTATTGATCGAGGGCTTGGCAGGTCCACTTATTACCGGCCGGCAATTGCAGAAGAGCTTCGATATTCTGGCGGGCTCATCGATGATATCACCGTCCCGGATAAGGATGTCAAAGGGTACAAATCAGAGCGGGATTACCGATTATTGGAAGAAGATGGGATCATCTTCCCGGAGGCTGCTGTCAATGAAGGAGACGTTGTCATCGGAAAGACATCACCCCCACGGTTCCTCTCAGGAATGGATGAATACAGCCTTGCTTCCTCTACCAGAAGAGAATCAAGCGTCTCTGCCAGGCACGGCGAGGGGGGAGTAGTCGATTTTGTCCTCATCACAGAAAATGGGGAAGGAAACAAACTGGTACAAGTCCGCCTTCGCGATGAGAGAATCCCTGAGATCGGGGATAAATTCACCTCACGGCATGGGCAAAAAGGCGTCGTTGGCCTGATCGTGCCACAGTCAGATATGCCTTTTTCCTCATCAGGCATCCAGCCAGACCTTATCTTTTCACCTTATGGTATTCCCTCACGAATGACCATCTCCCATCTCATCGAACTCGTCGGCGGCAAGACAGGCGCGCTCAACGGGCGGTTTGTCGACGGCACTGCATTTGACGCAGAAGCTGAAATGGATCTTCGAAAAGAACTCCTCAACCTTGGCTTCAAGGAGAACGGGGAAGAAACCCTCTATAACGGCGTGACAGGAGAGCAGTACCAAGCGCAGATCTACATTGGCAATATGTATTATATGAAGCTCAAGCACATGGTCGCAAACAAACTGCACTCACGAGCAAGAGGCCCAATCCAGCTCTTGACCAGGCAGCCAACAGAAGGCAGGGCAAAAGAAGGAGGCCTTCGCCTCGGAGAGATGGAAAAAGATACCTTCATCGCACATGGAGCGTCATTGCTCCTCAAAGAACGATTCAGCTCTGACAAGGTCATCGTGCCTGTAGCAGAGGAGTCTGGGCTCATCGCTGTAGAAGATAAGTACCAGAAGAAATGTTATTGCCCTCTCACAGGGTCGACGGAGAACATCTCTTACATAGAGATCAGCTATGCATTCAAGCTCTTCCTTGACGAGCTCAAAAGCATGTGCATCTATCCCCGGCTCTTGTTGAAGAACAAATTTTGAACATGGAAAACGAACCAACCGTCCATAAAAAAGTAGAGTCCATCCAGTTCTCGTTCTTTTCTCCAAAGGACATCAAGAAGATGGCAACAGTAAAAATAGTCACCCCCGAGCTCTATGACCGGGAAGGCTACCCTGTCGATGGCGGCCTGATGGACACTCGCATGGGAGTCATTGACCCAGGACTCAAGTGCAGGACTAGCGGAGCGAACTTTAGGGACTGTCTTGGATATTTTGGATATATTGAACTCGCGCGGCCAGTCATTCACGTCCTCTATGTCCCCCTCCTCCTCATCCTCCTTCGCTGCACCTGCAGAGAATGTGGACGAGTCCTCATCCCGCAAAACAAGATCGGAAAATTTACCGATTTTCTAAACAAGGTAGAAGAAGAATCAGGAGTGGAGATGAGACGCTCAAAAGTAAAAGATGTCATCACCTCCATCAAGACGGTCAACAAATGCCCTCACTGCAACAAGAAGCAGATGACAGTCAACCTCGAAAAACCATCAACATTCCTGGAGAATGAAAAACGAATCAGTCCAATCGAAATCAGGACCAGGCTGGAAAAGATCACTGATGATGACCTTCGGGTCTTTGGCATCAACCCAGAATTTATCCGGCCAGAATGGGCAGTCCTCACTATCATGCCAATCCCGCCCGTGACTATCAGGCCATCTATCACACTGGAATCAGGGGAACGATCAGAAGATGACCTCACCCATAAGCTTGGAGACATCGTCAGGATCAACCAACGATTGTTTGAAAACATCAATGCGGGGGCACCAGAAATCATCATTGAAGACCTCTGGGACCTGCTCCAGTACCACATCACCACTTTCTTTGATAATGACATTCCACAACTTCCCCCAGCCAGGCATCGCTCCGGCCAACCGCTCAAAACAATAACTGAAAGGATTGAGTCAAAGGAAGGAAGAATCAGGCATAATCTTGCCGGCAAGAGAACAAACTTCTCCGCGCGAACAGTCATTAGCCCTGATCCCATGCTTGGCCTCAATGAAGTGGGTGTGCCTTTTGTCATTGCAACAAAACTCACTGTCCCAGAAAGAGTCACGGAATGGAACATTGCCTACCTCAAAAAATTTGTCGAGAAAGGGCCAAAGAAATATCCTGGAGCAAACTATGTTGCCAGACCTGATGGGAAGAAAAAGAAGATCACTGATGAAACACAGGAGCAATTGCTCGAGGAGATCCAGCCGGGCTATGTCGTTGAACGCCACCTCATGGATGGGGATATTGCGATCTTCAACAGGCAACCATCACTCCACAGGATGTCTATGATGTGCCACCGGGTTCGGGTACTGCCCGGAAGGACACTCAGACTCAATCCCGCTGTCTGCTATCCTTACAATGCGGACTTTGACGGGGATGAGATGAACCTGCACATCCCACAAGATGAAGAAGCACGGGCAGAAGCTGAGATACTCATGCAGGTGCAAACACAGATCATCTCTCCTCGCCACGGATTATCCGTCATCGGCGCAATCCAGGATTCCATCTCAGGCAATTACCTCCTCACAAAGGAAATGATACTCTCCCGGCAAGAAGCCATCGACATGCTCTACCAGATTGGTGTTCGGAATTTCTCAAAGCTTGGAAGAAAAGAAAAAGTGACTGGCAAAGATGTGTTTTCCTGCCTGCTTCCGGATGACTTTAATTTCAAAGGGAAATCAAAGAAAGGAGATGAGGTTATCATCGCCGACGGAAGGCTCATTGAAGGCGTTGCAGATTCAAACAATCTTGGCGGAGAGGCTGCGGGGCTGCTTCTTCGCACTCTCCACAAAAAGTATGGAGAGGAAGCCACTGTTGATATCATCGAAAAGTTCTGCAAGCTTGGCATCGAAGTATTATTCAAAAGAGGATTTACCGCAGCCCTTGCAGACACTGACCTTACAGATGAAGGGACACAAAAAGTGCATTCTGTCCTGGAAGAAGCCTATACAAGGGTCGATGAGCTCATTGACCAATACAAAAATAACCAGCTGGAGATCTTCCCTGGAAGAACCCTCGAAGAAACACTCGAGCTCAAAATCCTTGAAGTGCTCAATAAAGCAAGAAATGAGACAGGCAAACTTGTCGCCCTCCATACACGGCCAGACTCCCATACAAAGATCATGGCTGACTCTGGCGCGAGAGGAAACATCATCAACATGGCCCAGATGGCAGCGTGCGTTGGCCAGCAAGCGATGAGAGGCAAGAGGATAGAAAAAGGCTATACAACAAGGACCATGTCCTGCTTTAGGAAAGGAGACCTCAAGCCAGCTGCGAGGGGATTTATCCGCGGCAGCTTCAAATCAGGCCTGACACCGTCCGAATTCTTCTTTGGGGCGATGACTGGACGAGACTCCCTCATGGATACTGCCCTTCGAACACCAAAATCAGGATATTTATACAGAAGGCTTGCGAATGCGCTCCAGGACCTTAAGGTTGAATATGATTACACGGTGAGAGACACGAACAATAAAATCGTCCAGTTCACGTATGGTGAGGACGCTGTCGATGTCTCAAAATCCGAAAATGGCATTATCAATGTGGAGCGGCTTGCCGAAGCGCTCAAAAAATAAAATGGAACGACCAGAACTCCCAAGCTACCTGAAAACCAAGATTGATGAGACAGCATCAAAAATGAAAGTTGACAAAAAGAAGCTGCTTGCCAGCGCAACAGAAGAATACCTCTCTGCACAAGTAGAGCCCGGTGAATGCGTCGGCCTTGTCGCTGCCGAGTCCATCGGGGAGCCTGGCACACAAATGACGCTCAACACATTCCACTTCGCGGGAGTAGCTGAGATGAATGTTACCGTCGGTCTTCCAAGGATCATCGAGGTTCTCGATGCACGAAAGACCATCAGCACGCCAATGATGGAGATCTATCTCAAAAGCCCATACAACAAAGGCAAGGATATCAAGAAAGTCGCTCTCTCCCTCAAGGAGACAGCTCTTGAAGAAGTCATTAAAGATCTTTCCATCAGCATAGCAGACCTTACGATTGAACTGACCCTTGACAAGGAAAAGCTCAAGGATATCTCCATGATGCCAGTTACCGTCCAAAAACTGATTAAAGCCGGCGTCAAGGAACTCAATATGAAGATAAAGGACGATTTGATCATCCTTAACCTAAAAGGAAAGGACGTCCACCTCAACCAGCTCTATAAAGCAAAAGAAAAACTCAAAAAAGTCTTTATCAAGGGGGTAAAAGGGATCAAGCAAGTGCTCCCTGTGAAGAAAGGGGATGAATTCATCATCGTCACCTCAGGGACAAACCTCAAAGACATCCTCAAGATGGGCACTCTCATCGATACCACAAAGACTACCACAAACGATATCTTTGAGATTCATGATGTGCTTGGCATTGAAGCTGCCCGTCAAACTATTATCATCGAGCTGCGAAAGGTCATCGACAGCCAGGGATTGAATGTTGACATGAGGCATATCATGCTCGTCGCTGACATCATGACGAATACCGGGGTTATCAAGGGCTGCACCAGGTATGGGGTGGTGGGTGAGAAAGCAAGCGTGCTTGCCCGAGCATCATTCGAGACACCAATTCGCCATATCACCAATGCAACGCTCCATGGAGAAATGGATCATCTCAGCTCCGTTGTTGAAAATGTCATGATCAACCAGCCTGTTCCTATTGGGACTGGGCTGCCAGGATTAATCACAAAAATAAAGAAGTAACATGGCAAAAGCACAAGACAAAACAGTAAAAGACATCAAAGCTCTGCTTGAGAAGAAAAAGATCCTTATCGGTACAAAGACAACTCTAAAAGCGCTGCGGGCAGGAAAACTTGCTAAAGCATTTCTCGCCATTAATTGCTCTGAGGCAACAAAGGAAGACCTTCGCCATTATACTACTGGAAGCAGTGTTGAGGTTGTCCAAACGCACCTGAACAGCGAAGAACTAGGTGTTGTGTGCAAGAAATCCTTTACTGTTTCTCTGCTTGGCGTTCTCAAGTGAAATGGGCAAGATAACCTTTAATGCAGATATAATTGGCCTCATTTCCCTCTTTGAGACCCTCACACAAGCACAGGTAAAAGATTGTGTCATGAGAGAGGAATCCTTGCTGTTCATTGTCAATGAGAATGAGATTGGAAAAGCTGTTGGCAAAAAAGGGGTCAATGTGCGGCGCCTTGAAGATCGGCTGAGAAAAAGGATCAGGGTCGTTGAATTCAACCCTGATGTTTCCCGGTTTGTCAGAAACCTTATCATGCCATACCAGGCAAAATCAGTCATTGTCGAGGAAGGGATCATCACGATCATTCCTGACGACCATAAATCGAGAGGAATGCTCATCGGAAAGAATGCATCAATCCTTCGCTTCAATGAAAGCATCGTCAAGCGATACTTCAAGGACATTACTGAAATGAAAGTTGTATAACTATGTCATGTGAAACAGTGCAAGGTCACGTCATGTGAAACAGCAACCTTTAAAAACCACCTATAATTCACCGATAACGAACATGGGAAAAAAACCACGGGGAGCAAATGCGGGAAACAAGCTGCTCAAGCGACGAGCGAAAGCTCGATGGAAAGATCCTTATTATGCTCGAAAGACTCTTGATCTCAAAAGAAAATCCGATCCACTGGGAGGAGCATCCCAAGCAAAAGGGATGGTCCTGGAAAAAGTGCAATTGGAAGCAAAGCAACCAAATTCAGCGATGAGAAAGTGTGTCCGCGTCCAGCTGACAAAAAATGGCAAGCAGGTGACTGCTTTTTGCCCTGGCGATGGAGCAACGAAGCTCATCGATGAGCACGATGAAGTCGTGATCGAATGCATCGGCGGAAACAAGGGAAGGTCCAAAGGAGACATCCCCGGCGTTCGATGGCAAGTCATCAAAGTCAATGATCAAAGCCTCAAGGCACTCCTTGGCGGCAAAGTGGAGAAAGCAAGACGATGAGCGACATACTCGTTTTTGGGAAGTGGAGCGCAGATGGCATTGTTGTGACTGACATGGGCCTCCAACGCTATGTCACTGTTGAGCCCACGATCGTCCCCAAGACAGGGGCCCGGTATGCCGGCAACAGGTTCCATAAATCAAAGGTCTTCATTGTTGAGAGACTCATCAACAAACTGATGGTCCCTGGCCACAAAGGAAAAAAACATTTCAAAACTTCCTTTCATATGACTGGAAAAGCAAACCAGGCAGCAATGCTGCTCAAGGATGCATTTGAAGTCATCGAGAAAAAACTGAAAAAGAATCCTATCGAGGTCCTTGTCCGTGCGGTCGAGAATGCTGCCCCCCGCGAGGAAATCATCACGATTGAATACGGCGGAGCTCGGTATCCCCGAGCCGTTGAATGCGCACCACAAAGACGCGTTGATGTAGCACTCAGGCAAATGACGCAAGGGGCATACCATCGATGCTTCAACTCCAAGATCAGCATGGTACAGGCATTATCTGACGAGATCATGGCTGCATATTCACTCTCTTCCAAGAGCCAGGCAATTTCTAAGAAACTTGAGTTGGAAAGACAGTCGGATGCAAGCAGGTAAAATTGATAAGGTACTTTCGGCATAGAAAATTTCTTCTCCAGCTTAACTTACTCCTTGAGGAAAGCCCCTGGTTACATGATTGTGATTTTCTTGCTGAAAAAGTGGCAGAGATTGCTGCTGGTCAAGATTTGCCAGTACGGCGGCTTGCAATTCTCCCTGTTCCAAGTGATAAAGATCTTGGGCATCTGCGTTATCCCCGACAATATCGGCACGAGGTTGTCGAAGTAGATGGAAAGATCGTCGACCTCTACTTCCCAAGGCTGCTTGCACTTCCGGAGTACATTAAGGCTGCCTATCACCCTGATGAAGGAGTGCGTCTTGTAGTGGTTGAGAGGAATGCTGCTCTTGGCGAGACTACTCTGGATTTTTTCTAGGATAGAACAGGAATCATGATTGATACACATTGAATAGGGATATGCATTGGAGATACTTTGATGTAAGGAGAAGATGCTTTAATTGATGGTTTTGTGCCAATGGTGTTGCTGAGTTATGGGCAACAATACTGGTGCAAACACCGAAGCAAGAAAATGCTAAGCATTTTCTGCTCATAAAACCAAAGGTTTTGTTGAGTCTCTGAGGTGAGTTTTGCGCAGCAAAACGGTTTGCCGCCGGCAGTATTGTTGCCCTGATTACCGAATTGTTTGATTTTTACTGCACTAACACATTTTTGACACCAAACCAATACCTTTAAAAAGACCCTCGAATTCACTTTTTCTATAACCGATGAAGCTCCACAGCGTGAGGTTAGCAATTCTCACGCTCTGAGGTGTTTATGATGGCAAAAGAAGGTCAAGAAAAAGCATATGAAGCAGTTGAGCTTGCAAAAGCTACAGGCAAGATCCGAAAAGGAACAAATGAAGCGACAAAAGCAGTCGAAAAAGGAACTGCAAAACTCGTTGTCGTCGCAAAAGATGTCTCTCCCCCAGAAGTGGTGATGCACCTGCCGCTTATCTGCAAGGAAAAACATGTCCTTTGCATTGAAGTGCCAAGCAAAGAAGAGCTCGGCGCTGCTGCTGGGCTGCAGGTTGGCACAAGCGCAGTTGCGATCGTTGAAGAAGGCGAGGCAAAAGACATCATCAAAGAGCTTGGAGCATAAAAATGCCTGAAAAAATGCCTGATAAGCAAAAAAGGCCAACGGCCAGAGGCGGCCAGGAATCAACGCCAGAAGGAGTAAAGCAGGTATCATTCACTGAAGCCACGCCTGCAGCTGTCGAGGAGATTATCGGGAGGACTGGCACCAGAGGAGATGCAATCCAGGTTCGCTGCAAGATCCTTGATGGCAGGGACAAAAACAAGGTGCTCAGGCGAAATGTCAAGGGACCAGTGAGGCTCGGTGACATCCTGATGCTCAGAGAAGTCGAGATTGAAGCTCAAAAACTCAACCAGGGTAGGAAATAATGGCACGATGCGACTTTTGCGGAGAGTCTATTCCACGAGGGACTGGACGAATGCATGTGAAGAATGACGGCAAAATCCTTGATTTTTGCTCATCAAAGTGCCGGAAAAACCTCCTTGAGCTCAAAAGAAATCCGCTTCACACCAAGTGGACAGCCCGGTCACGGGCAGCGAGGAAGCCTGCACAATGAAAGAGAAAACACTCGTCTTGCTCAAGCCGGATGCAGTGCAACGAGGCATTGTCGGAGACATTGTTTCCCGCTTTGAGCATACCGGCATGAAGATTGTTGGCTTGAAGATGGTTCGGGTCACACCTGAATTCTCAAAAAAGCATTATGCAACACATGTGAACAAGCCGTTCTACACAGGACTGGAGAAATTCATCACTGAAGGGCCGATCATCGCGATGGTGCTCGAAGGGCTGCATGCTGTAGAAACTGTCCGGAAGATTGTGGGTTCAACAGAGCCAAAATCAGCAGCTCCCGGAACCATCAGAGGAGACTACTCACATCACAGTTATGCATACACAGATGCCCATGGCATTGCGATCAAAAACCTAATTCATGCATCAGGAACATCTGAAGAAGCAAAGACGGAAGTTGCCCTTTGGTTCACAAAAGAAGAATTGCATGACTACACGACGGTGCATGAGAAACATGTTTTCTAACTGACTTTGGAGGTATCTTATAATGGCAGAAAAAATGGTCGACCGCGTCCAGCGGATCATGAAACAACCACAATTCATCAGGAATATTGGTGTCTGTGCGCATATTGACCACGGAAAAACCACATTCTCAGATAACCTGCTGGCAGGCGCTGGCATGATGAGCGAAGAAAAAGCCGGCAAACAACTCGTCCTTGATTTCCACGCAGACGAGCAGGCAAGGGGCATTACCATTGATGCAGCAAACGTGTCAATGGTCCATACCTATGATGGAAAAGAATTCCTCATCAACATGATTGATACTCCCGGCCACATCGATTTTGGCGGGGATGTGACAAGGGCAATGAGGGCGGTAGATGGCGCCATCGTCCTTGTCGACGCAGTTGAAGGAGTCATGCCGCAAACAGAAACAGTACTTCGGCAAGCCCTCAAAGAGCGGGTCAAGCCAGTCCTGTTCATCAACAAGTGCGACCGATTGATCAAGGAACTCAAGCTGACACCGCAGCAGATGCAAGAACGGCTCTTGAATGTCATCTCCGCTGTCAACAAATTTGTCCAGCAGATCTGCCCGGATGAATTCAAGGGGAAATGGACTGTCGATGTACAGGCCGGGTCAGTTGCGTTTGGCTCTGCCTTTCACAACTGGGCATTATCATTCCCTTATATGCAAAGAAACAAGCTCTCATTCAAGGATATCATCGAAGCATATGAAAAAGACGATTCAAAATCGCTTGCAAAAAAAGCTCCGCTCCATGCAGTCATTCTCGACATGGTCGTCAAACACCATCCAAACCCCCTCGAAGCCCAAAAATACCGAATACCAAAGATATGGCATGGCGACTTTGACTCCGAAGTGGGAAAAAGCCTCCTTACAGCAGACCCGAATGGCCCTGTTGTCTTTGTGGTAACAAAAGTCGTTGTTGATCCCCATGCTGGAGAGATTAGCGCCGGAAGGCTGTTTTCCGGGACAATCAAACAAGGACAAGAGGTCTACACGATCAGCTCTAAAGGCAGAGTTCGCCTGCAGCAAATCTCCATCTATAATGGCCCAAAACGTGAGACGGTCGATTCTGCACCAGCTGGCAACATCATCGGGGTTGTCGGCGTGAAGAACAGCTTTGCCGGAGAGACGGTCGCATCCATCGAAATGGAACCATTCGAGGCATTAACACACCTCTTCGAACCAGTAGTCACCCTTGCTGTCAAAGCAAATAACCCTGCAGACCTCCCAAAACTCATCGATGTCTTAAAGCAGGTCAACAAGGAGGACCCTTCTATCATCATTGAGATTAATGAAGAATCAGGAGAACACCTGATGCATGGGATGGGAGAACTCCACCTGGAAGTGATCACGAACAGGATTCGGACAGAAAAAGGAGTGCAGATCACCACCTCACCGCCTATTGTCGTGTATCGCGAGTCTATTCTTGGCAAAGGACAAGAGTTTGAGGGAAAATCACCAAACAAGCACAACAAGTTCTACTTTGTCGTCGAACCATTAGATGAGCGTATCAGGCACAAGATCAAAGAAGGCGAAATATCAGAAGGTAGAATCAAGAAAAAAGACATGGCACTCAGAGACATCCTCGTCGAATGCGGTATGGACAACAAGGACGCACTTAAAGTCAAAGCATTCCATAAGGGAAACATGCTCCTTGACGGCACACGAGGCATTGTCCACATCGGAGAGGTCATCGAGCTTGTCATGGATATGTTTGAGGATGTCATGAATCATGGTCCACTTGGCAAGGAGCCTTGCTTTGGGGTAAAAGTGACCATAAATGACCTGAAACTGCACGAAGATGCGATCCACCGAGGGCCAGCACAGGTCTACCCTGCCGTCAGGGACGGTATTCGGGGAACAATGATGACTGCCCGGCCAGTACTCTTTGAACCAGTGCAAATACTCCAATTTGAGGCACCAGAAGAGTTCATGGGCGACCTCACAAAGCTCATTGCAAACAAACGAGGGCAATTGCTTGACCTTTCCCAGGAAAAAGGGATGGCAGTTGCAAAGGCGAAGATGCCGGTAGCAGAACTCATGGGCCTCTCCAATGACCTTCGATCAGCTACTGGCGGGAGGGGGCATAGCTTCCTTATCGACCAGCTCTTTGAGAGACTTCCAGATGAACTGCAACAGAAAGTTCGCTCAGGCATCATGCAAAGGAAAGGTCTTACGATCGATCCAGAAACAGGAATGGCAAAATAAGCCATTTTTTTGATTTCTTTTCATTTTTTTGATTTCTTTATAAATAACATTTTTTTAATGCTTTTCCCTTACCGACGAGTTTTCCGCAAAGCTTTTAAATAACCCTTAAATCCCTTTAAGCATCATAATCAACCAGGAGGGTTCATAATGGCAAAAGAAAAAATCCATCTCAACCTTGTCTTTGTAGGACACGTTGACCACGGCAAATCAACCACCGTCGGGCGATTGTTGTATGACTCAGGAAATATCCCTGAGCAGGAAATGAGGAAACTCAAGGAGAAAGCAGAAGAGCTTGGCAAAGGAGGCTTCGAGTTTGCTTTCATCATGGACAATCTCAAAGAAGAAAGAGAGCGAGGAGTGACTATTGACCTTGCCCACAAGAAATTTGAGAGCGAAAATTTCTATTTTACCATCATTGATGCCCCAGGGCACAAGGATTTCATCAAAAACATGATCACTGGCGCATCACAAGCTGATGCAGCTGTCCTTGTTGTCTCTGCAAACCCATCAGACGGCGTCCAGGCACAAACAAAAGAGCATGTGTTCTTATCCAGAACCCTTGGTGTTGGACAGATCATTATTGCCGTCAACAAGATGGATATGGCTAAGTTTGATGAGAAAAGGTATGGAGAAGTCAAGAAACAGGTCGGCGACCTGCTCAAGACTGTCGGCTACAAGCCAGATGAGATTCCATTCGTTCCCGTCGCATCGCTTCTTGGCGAAAATGTCACAAAGAAGTCAGATAAGATGGCGTGGTACAAAGGACCAACACTCCTCGAAGCCATCAATGGCCTCAAGGCGCCAGAAAAACCAACCGGGCTACCACTGAGATTGCCAATCCAGGATGTCTATAACATCACCGGCATTGGGGTTGTGCCCGTTGGCCGAGTCGAGACTGGGGTCATGAAGGTTGGTGATAAAGTCATTGTCGTTCCCGGAAGAGAAGGCAAGGGAGTCAATGGCGAAGTCAAAAGCATCGAGATGCACCACGAAATGATGCAAAAAGCAGAGCCAGGAGACAACATCGGATTTTCTGTCAGAGGCATTGGCAAAAAGGATATTGCCAGGGGCGATGTGCTTGGCCATGCTGACAATCCACCATCAGTTGCAACAGAATTCACTGCACAACTGGTTGTCCTCAACCATCCAACAGTCGTGACTGTCGGCTACACACCCGTATTCCACTGCCACACCGCACAAGTTGCCTGCCAAATCCTGGCAATTGAGAAAAAACTCAATCCCGCAACTGGCGAAGTCCTCCAGGAAAATCCGGACTTCATCAAGAATGGTGATGCAGCAATTGTCAAGATCAAACCCATCCAGCCAATGGTCATCGAAAGGCAAAAGGAAATCCCACAGATGTCACGATTTGCCATCAGGGATTCTGGCGCTACCGTCGCAGCTGGCATGTGTATCGATCTTGTGAAAAAGTAAACACCCAATGAAAAACCTCTTACCCGGAGCGTACAATAACCTGGTTATTGTGCGATAGGAGAACCATGCAGAAAGCAAGAATAAAACTCGCATCGACAGATATCAGCAAGTTGAATGAGATCTGTCAGAGCATCAAAGACATCGTCGACAAGACCGGGGTAGAAATGAGGGGTCCAATCCCGCTACCAACAAAACGGCTCAAAGTGACCACAAGAAAAGGACCTGATGGGGGCGGGACTGCCACCTGGGAGCGCTACGAGATGCGGGTCCATAAGCGAGTTATCGATCTTGGGATTGATGAGCGGGCTCTTCGGCTGGTCATGAGGGTTTCTATCCCTGAAGGGGTCAATATTGAGATTGAGATGATTGAATAAACTCATTCCACTGGTATATTATTAGTATTTCAAATATTATTAGTATTTCAACACCAGTTTCATTCGTAATTCAAAATGTCCTCATCAGAGGTTAATGCTAGGGGTCGGACATTTTGAATGAAATTGTCTCACATTCTTCTTTTTCTCTTCCACTTTCTTTAAAAAGCTTCATTGCTCATTATCAATACTATGAGCTATTTGGGACAGTGCTATTCAGGAGGCTGCAGGGGTTCTTATTCCTCTCTAGAGAGCAGAATGGGAGGGGTGTATATGAGCATGAGCCGCATGAGCTCACAACTCGAGTACATGCCCTCTTCCTCGTTTTCCAGCCCTAGCCAGGTATATCTTTCTGAAATACTCGATGAAAAACCCTCATCTTCTTCTTATCATGCTTATGCATCTGCTTCATACCTTCCCTCAGGGCATATCATCTTTAATCCGGGACAGTTCCTTGATCCAAGAAGGGAATTGCTTCCTTTAGTCTCAAACCTTGATGAGATTGAACCGTTGGTTGAAGAGGCAATGTTTGCAACGACAGGAATGAGCATGCCTGAAGATATTGTTATCAGAATATGCGACCCTGAAGAGTTCCAGCAGGCATTTCCCGAGCCAGAACGCTGCTCTGATGCTATCAGAGGATTTTGCATGAATAATCGGGGATTTGGGAAGAGCCACATCTTTATTCGGCGGGGAGACAAGGCTGAAGTGTTATTGACTATTGGCCACGAGATTGGCCATGCACTGAGCTTTCCCTTACAGCTGCACGACGAGGAAGCAAAGGCATTTGCATTTTCTGTTGCCTGGATGGAACAGATCAAGAAAAGGGATATTGGCGGGCTTGGGCGATCGATACGGCTTGGAGCTCCAGCGGAAAATGGACTACACAATGCTGCGCTGAAGTTTGTTGTTTCTCTTGTCGAAGCAGGGAAAGATGCGCTTGCTGTGTTCAAAGGGCTGATTTCCGGAGAGTTTTCCCTCTCAAAAAAACGACAGTTAGAATCCCTCATCACTTTCACCTGATCCTCTCAACCCTTTCTTTCCCATTCAAGATTTGTTCAAGTGATTAATAACAAGTATTTTAAATGAACAAGGTCTTTCTTAGAGGATGAATAAGCTCAAGCTTGCGCATAATTGCTACATCGCAAGGAAGGAACCTGTCCAGCTCATCCACTTCGTGACAAACCATTGCAATGCACGGTGCAAGCATTGCTTCATCGATTTTGCGAATCCTGAAACATTTCGGGGATTCCTCAGTCTTGAAGAGATCGAGAAGCTCACAAAATCGCTGGGAAAGAGCCTCTTTAATGTCAACCTGACGGGTGGTGAGCCATTCCTTAGAAAAGATATTTTTGAGATCGCAAAACTATATCTGACGAATACCACGATCGAGTCTCTCTTCATCAGCACGAACGGATTTTTTACAGAATTTACCCAGGATTTTATTAAAAAATTCCAGGAATTGAAGACTGGAAAGAAACTGCTCTTCTCCATCTCTATCGATAACTTTCAGGAGGCCCATGATGAAAACAGGAAACTCAAAGGTCTCTACAAGCGGGCGCTGGATTCTTATCATGCCATCATGGACTTCAATGATCCAAATATCGTCGCCAATATCGGCATCACCGTCACCCACCATAATTATGATAAGGCCCTCCAGGTCTATGAACACCTGAAAAAGGAAGGGGTGAGGTCTTTTGCTGCAACGCTCATGCGCGAAGAAGGGGTTGTCAAAACGATCGATCCTGAGATGAAGAAAAAGCTGCTTGATTCGTATGTTGCACTCTCAAATGCTATCCATCAGGACCAAAAAAAGGGAACTGTGAACTGCTGGGGAGGCACACTGCAAGGATCTGTCATGGAAGCAAAGAACATGATCATGAACCGGATCATCCCTGATATCTATATCAATAATACCTATGTTGCACCATGCCACTCAGGAGCGCTCTTTGGTGTTATCTATGCAAATGGTGATGTGTATCCTTGCGAGATTCTGAATGATAAGAAACTTGGAAATCTACGGGACTTTGACATGAACTTCATGGACTTGTGGAACTCGAAGCCTGTCAAAGAATGCAGGTCATTTATCCACGACACCAAATGCACGTGCACCTTTGAGTGCGCCTGGTCGATCAATATTATCTCCAATGCACAATTCTTCCCTGAACTGGCGATCAAAACGCTTGGCGTCCAATGGAAGAAATAGTCACTATCATCGTCCCGTTTGTGGCACTCAATGACTATGTTCTGGAGACTATAGAAGGAATCAGCGGCCTTTTATATCATCACTTTGAGCTTATCCTCTTGCCGGATAACCCTGTAACCCTTCCTGCTCCGTTGCATAAGAATTTCATTCGCATCATTCCCACCGGGGATGTGACTATCGCCAAAAAAAGGAATATTGGCATCGTTCAGGGAAAAGGAAAATATTTTGCATTCATTGATTCTGATGCATATCCTGATCCCAACTGGCTCTCCCATGCACTCCGGGAATTCTCTTCTCATCCAGAAAACCTCTGGGTGGTTGGAGGTCCAAACATCACCCCTCCAAAAGAAGGCATCTTGCAGCGTTGTGTTGGCAACGCGTCCCAGTCATATCTTGTTGCAGGGTTTCGAAGCTACCGCAAAAAGATTGCCCGCAGCAGATTTGTCCTAGACCTTCCTTCCTGCAACCTGATTGTGAAGAAAGATGCGATGGACAAGCTCACCGGCTTTAATGAGAAGCTCATTACTGGTGAGGATATCGAACTGTGCAATCGCATCATCAAGCATAACGGCAACATATTTTATTCTTCAGGGGTCATTGTCTATCATCATAATAGGACGTTGTTCAAGCCGTATTTTCAGCAGCGAATCACGTATGGGCTGTCTGTCTTTAAGGTGCTCCGGGAGCATTTATCAATCAGCAACCTCTTCTTGCTCTTCCCCTTCCTCTTCCTTCTTTTCCTTCTCTTTTTCCCCTTTGCCGCCCTTCTCATCCCAACACTCTCCCTCTTCTGGATAGCTATTGTCATGCTCTACCTCCTCCTGATCCTGATTGAGTCAATCAAGTACTCAAACAAGGTCCTCGAATTTCCCTATACCTTCCTTGCAATCCTCACAGGCAACCTCTTTCCTGGTATTGGAACGCTTCTTGCCCTCTGCAGGATACCGGTGAATATCAAGGCAATCTACAGGAATCATTATCACCTGAAAAGATGATAACCTCTTAGAAAAAGATTATTGTTACTTATAAGTAGTTAAAATATAGAAAGATTTATATAGTTGTAATACTTCCTCATATAGAATATGAAGCACCGCATCACTATCACAGTGGATGAAAGAACAATCTCTCGCATGCAGGAAGCCATGAGAGGAAAGAGCTTTCGCAACAGAAGCCACCTTGTAGAATATGCAGTCCAATCATTCCTTGAGGAAGAACAATGAGTGAAGAATCAAGCTCGGATGGAGAAAGCCAGGAGGAAGGCCAGGAGAGCCATGAAGAAGGCCGGGGAGGAATGTCAGAAAGTAAAAGCACTGGCAATGATGGCAAGGGCAGGAAAGCTGCGAAGAAAGGCATTGCAGCTGACGTGGAAGCCCACATGGCCGCAGCAGAGGAAGCTGCATCTGGCGGGGATGAAGGAGAGATCTATCATCATCTCACGTATGTCACTGAACATCTTGGCTATGTCACCTCTGGAGAAAAAGCTGGTTATAAAAGCAGGATGCAGAATGTTATCTCCACGGCTGCCTCTGCAATCGCACAAAAATACCTCAAGGCAATCGATGGGCAAGAAGAGGTTGGCGGGTACTTGCACGCATTCAGGAAAGCGCTCACGTTCGCAGAACGCAGTGAGGATACAAATAATCTTTACAACAGCAAGCTGGAAGGATTATTAAATCTCCTTGTAACCAAAGCAAAATCACAGATCACGGCAGACAATCCTGAAGGGGCACGGGCATTCCTGTATGGGGCAAGGGATTTAGCTGATGAGCTTGGCGTGCCTATTGATGGATACCAAGGATTATTGAATAAATTGAGCGAATGTTCTCCTGATACATATGAGTCCGGTGATATAGGTGCTTATCAGAGGGAACGGGACAGAGAGCACTTGGCAGAATATTGTGAGCGTCCGCATGTATTGTCCCCTCCAGAACACCACAAGAGATTAAAGTTTATCGTTGATCCGAACAGGGAGATGACCATCAAAAATTATGGCTGGGAAAAATGCGGGGATGCAGGAAGCATCTTTGTCGGGACAGAATGCCCGAACGGGTGGTAAACACTTTTTCTTCTGATTTTCCTATTCCAATGGCACCTGTGTCCACAATGTCCAGTCGTTGCTCGGAGAATACTGGCCAAAGATGAAGCGTGGCGCATATGTCTGGCCAAAATACGAGCTTTGCACATCAGTCCAACCAAGGGATCGTGTGAATGACTGAGCACCTTGTGCTCCATAGATGGGAGAATCGAACATGCTCCAGGTCCTCGTCATCCCCCTCCAGGCGCCAACATCTACGGTTGCATCAGCACCCGGCTCCACCGTAATATATTTGTCATACCCATACTTCTTGAACATTTCAACCATCTCTTTTACAGGAGTTGTACCCTGTCCTGGGGTGAGGTGGTCATCATGATACCCAAAATTATCTGCTAGATGGAGCTGGCCGACAATGCCGGATTTTGCGATCTCCTCGGTCTCTTTCATCATCCATTTCTTGAAGTCCTCATCGCTGCCCCGCCAAAACCGTCTCCACAAGTTGAGGTGGCCGGTATCGAATGTGGCCTTGATATGGTTCTCTGCTGCCTTTTCTGCCTCAGGCTTTGAATATCCCTGCTCTTGGAGAACCTGTGACATTTTCTTCCTGCTTGCGAGAACAAGATGCTTTAGTTCCTGGGGATGGCCACCGTAGCTTTCCGGGAAAATGTGTTCAAGCGCAATATAAACTGGCTTTTCCTTGCTCTGCTTCATTGCATGGATGCCCGCCTCAGCATAACTCAGGGCGGATTTTTCAAGAGCGTATTTTGACGCGCTTTTCAAGTGCTGCATTGTATTATATGTCTCAATCGCCTGCTGCTGCTGGGATGTTGATGCCTGCGAAGCGAACTCCACTTGTCTCCTCATGTTCGTTATCTGTTCGTCAAGGATCTCTGAAGGGTATTTCTTATCTGGAGGTATAAACTCTGCGATATATGGACCAAACTCCGGGTCATTTCTCAGCAATCGCCACTTTTCAGTCTCTGGAATTGTCTTTTCCAACTGCTGGTAGGTCTCTTTTGCCTTCTTGAGTTTTGCCAACCTATCGACATTCTTTGAGAAATCCTGGGCGTATTGGAGCGCCCAACCTTTTGAATGGCCCTCCTGAATTTCCATCGTTGCACGCATGAATGCTTCTTCTGGTGTGAATCGTTCTTCGGGCCGAAGAGGTCTGCCAAGGTCCATTTCACGATGCTTGTTGTATTCTTTTGCTTCATCCTCAAACTGGTTCCATTTTTTTATCTCGACGTCAAATCTCCCCGTGTTTGGATTGATGAGGGGAACGCGGTCTTGAATACGAAGTCTCTTCCCTTCATAATCAATGTAATCATTTGGGTTTACTCTCACGACTTCCCCTGCTTTTGCAACCTTTCTTATTTCATCGAGTTTATCTGCGACATATGTATAACCATGGTCTGACTGTTTCCATTTTGGCCTTGCCACTTCCTCTGATTTCTCAACAACCCTAACCGCTCTTCCCGATCTGTCATCAACGACGACAAAATGAGCCTTTTGCGGCTCTTCTTCAAACTGGCGAAAATAATGGCCTGGCTTATTGTCTTTTTTTGCCCAAGGCTGCTCTGAAATTGGGCGCTTAAATTCTCCTGTGTGAAGAGTTACAGCATCTGAGCCCAGATCTGCTGAGAAATCAATATTTCTTTTGAGTTCATCAACAAAGAATTTCCTTTGCTCATCAGAAAAATTCCCCTGCTGATCCTGCCCTGAATAGCCCATGATGTTGAATGGGGCATGGTGTGTCAGCGTGACCTCATTTACTTCCGCTAAGTCTTTCATTGCCTGCCTGAGTTCCCTTCCATACATGCCTGGTGTCTGGGCCTGCGCACTCCCCTTTCCCACGCCAGACATCTCTATGTGGATCTGCCCCACGCCCTGCCTGATTGCCGCACCTATTAGCTCAGTTCCAGAGCCAGATATCCCTGCCACCACAGACATGCCAATATCATGCACGCTAGTCCCCCCGATTGGCGGGGGATCCGGGCGATCCAACGGGTTGAAGTAGTCTTTTGCAAATATCATCTCATCTTCCTTTGTATTTTTTTTGTATCTTGTCCATCACTTCCAATGAAGTGACAGAGGCTCTGGCCTCGCCGACATTAGATTCGTAGTGGTCCCTTTTTTTTTCATACAACTGATCAGTTGTCGGGCGGTCATCATGGGATCCGCGTTCGCTCGCGCCAGATGCCCTATACATCGCCTCTTCCTGCTCAGCGACGTGGCCTCTCATTTTTTGGGGCTCATATGACCCTTCATCATCTGACTCCGGAATAACCTTTCGTTTTGGGATCTCCTCCTCAAACAGTGCATCGAGCGAAGGGAGATGCTCCCGGTGACGCTGGCGCTGCTGCTCTTGCTCTAACTGCTCCAGGATCTGCTTTTCTGCATCCTTGATCTGTGCTTCTGACTCGTCAATGAGCTTCTCTGCTTCCTGGACTTCCTGGGCATTCTTCTCCTTTAATGCCCTCAGCCGGGTAATCCTTTCCCTTGGATCCAGCCTTTTTAATTCTTCCGGGTTGATCACCATGTGAGCATCTTATGGGCCCGCTTAAAATTCTTATAGGTGTTATACATCGATTGCTTGATATCAATCGTGAGCTTTTTAACTTCTCGCTCTAGCATGATAGGGTTTGGCTTTTCGGGCGCTGGTTTCTTTGGAATCTTCTTTTTAGGGGGCGTCTTCCAAAACGTCTCGATCAATCCTGCCATTGGACCGGAAGAATGAGGCTTTAACTTTTCCTGCTCTAATTCAGGCCGCTTTTTGAGTTTTTCACCAGCTTCCTCCAGGTATTTATCCAGCTCTTCGCCAAGGCCACTCATTGCCTCTGCCAGAGAATTATCAATAATTGCGAGCAGCTCTAAGTCCTCCATCGTCCTTGCCTTCTTATACGCCTCAATCTCTTCTGTTGTCCAAATATACCCGAGAAAATTAATCTCGGTCTTCCCATGATACACTGGACCTTTGTGCTGGAAGCCTTCCTGATGGAAATCCATCTGGGGAGATGCACGATAACTAAAATTCAAGATGACAACGCCGTTCCTATCATACTTTTGCTCCTTGAACTTTTTTCTACATAATATCTCTATCTCAATCAGAGCGCCTTCGAATGCATTGATGAGCTCGGGGGAAGATGTCTTATCTGCCATCTGTAATCGCTGGACATTCCTCAAATACGGTCTTACCCATGCCATGTACATCTTGATGATGTCGAAGTGCTGGCGGAGGAACTTGAGCGTAAATATTCTCTTCGTCTGCAATTCCTTGAAGGTATGCTCCTTCCATGCAAGGAAGCTACGTAATTTTCTCTTGAGCACTTCCCTGACTTTCCGGTTGAACTTGAGCTCATCAATCACCTGGTCTACATCTTTTGAGCTATGGGGGTGCATCTTGAAAAACAAGTCTGGGAGTATTGCGAACTGGATCTCTCTTGCCATACCATAGACAGAGGAAGTTGATTTTGCGCCGCCTTCCACCATGTCGACAAAAATGCCCTTCAGCGTAATCTCTGCACTTTCACGGCTTTTAGAACTTGTGTCATAACTGTCATAATAATAGCTGAGCCTTTCATCGATAATTCTCAATTCCCTCACAAGCTGAAAGAGCTCCTTGACCATCTTTCCTACCGTGGCAAGGAAGTTGGATATCCTATCCTGCTGGATGGAGAGCCTTGCCTGGGCCGCACCAAAAAAACTGCTCTGCTCGGATGCGGTGAAAATATCATAGATCTTTTCGATGATATAATCCTGGTCATACAGCATATAATTGTATATCCAGAAATAATTATTCTCAATGGACTGGTTTAATATTTCATAGACAAGACGGTAGCGATGGACTGGTTCTGGATATCCTGTTGGAATCTCTTCTTGCAGCCTGAAGAGTTCGAGTTTTTCAGTCTTAAATGCTGCCTTGTCTCCAGGCGAGCTCTTATTCTCAACTTTAATCGATTCCCAGTCAATCATGAGGCTCCATTGGCATTCCAGCTTTAAATGCTTTATCCTTATTGGGCTGAGTCAAGAAGGGTGGAAAAGTCAAGACCGTCTGAGCCGTCATTGCCATCATTACCATAGGTAAATAGTGGCTGGCCAGACGAAGCCGAGCAAAGCGAGGCGAAGTAGGGCTTGACGTTCACACTTACGTTGACTCAATCTCCTTATTGGCTATTTACTTCAGGGATATTTCAGAGATATCCTTTACCAGAACCCAATCCTTCATCACCTACAGCTTCTCCCGATAAAGAGCAAAGGTATTTCCCCGCGCAAAGACCACCTGCGACTGAGTTACTGTGGCAAGATGCTCGATTGTCTCCTTTTTCTCACTTGTCCCAAGAAAGGAACGAAGAAGCCTTACCTTAATGAGCTTCCTTTTTTTCAGAAGGATGCCCAACTCTTTGAGAAGAGCATCTGAGATCCCGTTCTTTCCCACCTGGACAGAGACTGGAATGTCCAAGGCTAATCTTCCAAGCACTACCTTATCCATCATCAATGCCCCATCTTCGTTGGGTGCTCATGGCCAAGCTCACTCCTATTTTTAAGCTCTTTGATGTGCGCCTTCCTCGTGTTTGCCAGGTGGCTCGCATCGATATGAAACTGCTCGATGAGGAGCGATGCATGATCCCCACCGATGAAATGGGGGAGGATGACATAATCAACACCCTTCTCATAGAGCATCAACGCATTATTGATCTTATCAGCCACAACCAGAATGACCCCCTTTGGGTTTTCTTCTCTCATCTTTATCACCAAATGAAGATTTGTCTTGATATCAGGCTGAGTGGAGATGAGCATCTCTACGGACGAAAACTCAAGCTTCTCTTGCACCTCATGGTCTGCTGCATCTCCATATAAGCAAGGGATCCTCTTTCGTATGAGTTCTTTGATCACCTCAGGGTTATAATCGACGATGAGGACATGCTTTTTCAGGGAACGAAGCTTCTTTAGAATGGAGAACCCAACACGGTCATATCCTACCAAGACTGTGTAGTGGTTCTTTCGCTTCGGTAAATATTCCAGCTCTTTTGCCTTGTTCAACCGATTCAACCATTGGAAATGAGGACGATTCTTCTGATAGAGCTCCTCTTTGAAGTCGATAAGATACGATGAGACAGTGATTGTGATTATGGCAAGGATGACGGTGATGCTGAACAAATTCTTAGAGATGTGGCCAAGAAGTATGCCCTGGGCTGCAATGATCAAGCCAAACTCGCTGATCTGGGTCCTTGTGATACCGACAAGGAACGCAGGGCGGGCACGATACCCAAATAATGAGCAGGTGACCATACCAAGCAGTGGTTTTAGTATTGTTATCAAGATGATTAGGAAAAAGATCGGCCAGATGAACGAAGAGAAGTTTGAGAATGTGACGCTCAGGCCGAGGGAAGCAAAAAAGATGGTGGCAAAAAAGTCCCTCAAGGGCCTCACGCGCCCCAGAATCTCCGTTGTATACGGAAGATGCGCAAGGGATATGCCTGCCAGAAAACTGCCAATGCTGATAGAAAACCCGAAATGCTGGGCGAGCATGGAAAAAAAGAAGCACACCATGATCGCGGTGAGAAAAAGGAGCTCTACAGACTTTGCGACAAACTTGAAGAGCTCAGGAAGAAGGTACTTGCCTGCTGCCAACGCCAATGCGACGAGAGCGATTCCCTTGAGAAGCGCGATGAACAGGAATGAGCTGGTGAGATTTCCAAGGGATGCAAATGTGGAAAGGATGAGTATGGCGACGAGGTCTTCCATCAATAAAAACCCGATGATGATCCTGCTATGCAATGTCTCAATCTCTTTCTTATCGGATAAGTGCTTCACCACGACCATTGTCGATGAGAAGGTGACAATAACACCAATATAGATGATATCCATCGTGGAGAAGACGGGAAAGAGCAACGTGAGGAACGCGCCAACGAGAAAAAGGATGATCATCTGGAGAAGGCTTCCATAGACAGAGATATGGATGACGCTCTTGAGCCTGTCAATGTGCAGCTCCATTCCCACCATGAATAAGAGGAACGCAACACCGATCTCTGAGATCATCAAGATAGCATCAGGGTCCTTTATGATCCCAAGACCCGGTCCAATCAGCAGGCCTGCCAGGATATACGCTGGGATGAGCGGCTGCTTGAGCAATCTTGCGAGTATACCCATGCTGGTGGCTATGATGATGACGAGGCCCAAATCAAAAATGAACGTGCTCTGAATCATTGGAGCATTACCTCCGGCAGGATGTCTAGGATTTCTCTTGTCAGAAAGGCATTCCCTCTCCTTTTTGTGAGCAGCTCTCCAGCTTTTCCATTATACCATGCTGCCGCCCTTGCCGAAACTGCCAATTCATTTCCCTGAGCGATGAATCCTGCAACAAGCCCGGCAAGAATATCCCCTGTGCCGCCCTTTGTCATCGCGGCAGACCCTGCCCTGTTTTGGAAGGTTGCCGTTTTTGTGTGGATCCTATCAATACGCCCCTTTTCAAGGATTACTATATTCTTGCCTTTTTTTGCCAGCTGCATGAGTGAACACCGCGCAGTATTTTGGAGTGATAGTGCCTCATCCTGATGAGGAGTCAAGACCGCGTCATGCATCCTGGATGGATTAATATATCTCAAAGGATCAGCATCGATGACTTTTGGTTTCGCCAAAAGAACAATGCTTTTTATCAGCTGCTTCGTTGAACCTTCTTTTCCTGTCCCTGGACCGATAAGGAGGACATCTGCCTTGGCAATCCATTTTTCCATAGCTTTCTTGTGTGAAGGCATGAAATGAGCGCCTGGAAGCTTTATGACAATGAGCTCTGGACAGAGATGCTGGAGGATGCCAGCACAAGGCGCAGGCGTGAGGACATACACCAGGTCGCAGCCAGACCTGAGCGCTGCTGTGCAGGATAAAAACGCAGCCCCGGGGTACAATTCAGAACCAACAATTGCTGTGATTACTCCATTTTGCCCCTTATGGCTCTTTGGATCCCTCTTTTTGATTCTCATGCTGTGCGGGCTTTCCTCATCTTAAATTCCTGAATCGCTGCTGGCGGGATACCAATCGGCCTGATCGTGGTCATTGCCCTGAATCTTTGCAATCCTGGCTTCATATCATGCAAAGTGATAATCTTTTCCGGCTTGAAATAAATACCCTGATCTTTTCCGGTGTCAGGATCGATTCCAGAGGGAACATCAATCGATACCTTATGGCCTTTTGCCTTGTTTGCAGCAGTGATTATCTCTGCAAACAGGGGCCTTGGCATCCCTTTGAGGCCTGTACCTACAACAGCATCGACGATGATGGTAGAATCCTTCGTTTTCTTCAAGGCATTGATGATCTCTTCCCTGGTTGTTAGCATCGGTATCTTGCTGACCCTTGCTTTTTGGAACTGAATGGCTGCCTCCACCGGGAGCTTTTGCTCTTTTCCAATGAATGCAACAAGCGTTGGATGGTGCTTTAAGAGGCGGGCAGCACAGAATCCATCACCGCCATTGCTGCCCTGGCCGCAGAGGAAGAAATAATGGGGGTTCTTGTATGTCAGGGTCAATTCCTTTGCAATTTCAAAGCCAGCTGTCTCCATGAGCTGGAGCCTGGAGATATGATGCTTTTCACACAAGTCCTCTAACTGGGCCACCTCTTTTACAGTCAACATGGGTCTTTCCATTGTATCCACTGCTTAAAATGTTTACGGTTAAATAGAGGAAAATCTTTTAAGTGCATTCTCACTCTCTAGGGGTATCATGGGGTTAGACCTTGTCCGAACAGAACTTGCAGGCTCAACAATAGCTGCTGCTACGCGGCGAGTTGCAGAAGAACAGGGGATTTGCTATCGACGAAGTGGCTATCGGGAGGACCAGCCGGTGAGGACTGAATTAGAAAATGCTGGAGCGTGGGAAACAGTCCTTGCGGATCCGGATCACCCTCCTGATATCCAACATAGATATGTTGTTGAGCGGATAAAAGGGCTCGGTGGCATCATTGTCCTCGATGAAAGCCTTGACTTATTCCCATGGGAAATGCCAGAACAACGGGCACGGAAAAAAGTGCAAGTTATCCCGCTTCCCCGGTCCTATCAGAAACAACCAATCACAATCGAGCGGGCAATTGACGAGGGGATGACACCACAGATGCTCATGGAAGCGCGATTTCGAGGTTTACCCATAGAACACTGTTACATGGGGTATGATTGGAAAGGGCTTTCGAGCACGAGCGGCGGCTACCGGGTCACGACACTCGTAGACTGCCTCATGGGATCATTATGCTTTGCAAATAACGAGCGAAGTGTTGTTCATCGCATCTATTTAGGAGGAGAAGGCGCACTTCTCAAAGGTGGAACTGCTAGTTTTATCGTGCCATCACTTTCTGTTGAGGGAGAACATCATCAATTCCAGCACCGTCATATCCCTCTCCTTGACATGACTGTTCCAGCGCAAGATTCTGCAAAAAACCATCATGCGGTGTGGTTTGATTATGAAACGACAAACAGGTCACCAAAGAAGGAATGGGCAGAAGTGTCACAATACCGAATGCTCGGCGAATTGTCCTCAGAGCGAAGATCTCACAAAAGGACAGGCGATGAGATGGTGTTTGATTTCCATGACTGGTGGGCAGCGCTCGACTTAAAACAATTTACCTATGGGATGGATCGAAGAACAACACATCTGCCCTTAGTCATTCCAACAGAAGGATTGTATACCTATTATCATCATCTCCTGCACGATGTGTTCTACCAGAAGAATGGGAATATCAGGCAGCTCTCCCAGCCGATGATGGAAACACTCCTCTGGAAATATATCTCATCACTCGAACCTGGAGAACCATTCATGGGCAATGGCTCATTTAGGCGGTTCATGAGGCTAGAACCTTCATTGTCCCCGTCGGAAGAGCGCGGATAATATCATCGAGGTCTGCTGGAATCTTTTTCCTGATCTTCTTTGCAGCGTCACTTGGCTTATCTGGGCCCTGCTCGATGATGAGAACCTCTTTGCAATGAACCCTTATCGCTTCAATGGGGCCGCACATGAGTTCCTTTTCTTCTGTCAGGCCAATTGCCACATTAATCTTATTCTTAGTGTACTGGGTCTTTCCCTTGATCATGAATGCACCTTTTGTTAAGTATTCCCCTGCTTTTGCTTCCTTTGTGACCTGCTCTGGGAGGACATAAAAAACGCTCTGGGTCTTCAAGCCCAGCTGGAACGCCTTCGAAAAAGAGCACGTCGCATCAGCAATCTCTTCTAGAATATTTTCTGTGACAGGCATATTGTCTGTCTTGAGGACAAAAAAAGGAGAGCCTGCCATGTCTGTATGAAACACAAGGTCTCCTGGATCGGTGTGCTTCTTTATCATGATCTCGTTTGTTGTCGCGTCACGGCCGCCAATGACGAGGCGATTATCCGAGGTGAAGAACCAGCGGAATTTTTCATACCACTTCCTCTTCTTGACCTTCTTGATCGCTGCAATCTCATCAAGATGCCGGCCCTTGTTCTTCTGCACGTGTTCGAGCTCCTTTCGCGTCTTTTCCAGCGCTTCTTTTGCCTTTGCTGCCTTGCTCCTGGCTTTCTTTGCGGACTCAAAATAAGCAGAAGCATTCTGGTCTAAGGTCTTCTTTGTGTCAATGAGCACGTCCATACAACAACAGTTGTATCGACGTATAAAAAGGTTTTTATACACCCCTTCTCCCGTGACTCTATGGCTAATGAAGAAGGCGGACCGGAGCCAAGCATATTCTCCCGGATCGCTGCTAGCGAGATACCCTCTTACCGTGTCTTTGAGGATGACAAGATCATGGCGATCCTTGACATCAATCCTGCAAATATGGGGCATATCCTTCTCTTTCCCAAAAAGGAATACGCAATCCTCCAGCAAGTGCCAGATGACATTATCCGAAGGATGATGCAGACAGTAAAAGTGCTCTCCCAGGCGCAAAAAGATGCCTTCTCCTGTGATGGGACAACCCTTTTTGTGGCAAATGGGGCAGCTGCCGGCCAGCGCGTGCAGCATGTAGTCCTTCATATCATCCCCCGAAAGAAAAATGATTCCCTGCCATTCTCCCCAGAAAGGCACGCAATAGACCCAGCACAGTATGAAAAGCTCCAAATTGAACTAAAAGGCCAAATTGATGCCCTCATGCTTGGCAAGGCAGACAACCGCCCAAAAAAAGACGAATCAGAAGAAGAGGAAGGATACACAAGGCCGGCTGATAGTGATTCACTCTCTGAAGATGCTGAAGAGATCACAGAGGATGAAGATTCTTACCGTCCCCGCGAAGAGGAATCTGGTGAGAGGATGGAAGATGCTGCTGATGAGGATGATGAATCATATGATCATGCTGATGAAGATGCTGCTATGAGCGAGGATGAAGAACCTTCCAAAAAACCTCTGCCAAAAAAGAAAAAATTCACCCTCGACGACCTTGAAGACATGGATGAATCTGATGAGGGGGAAACTGAAGATGATTCTGGAAAAGATGATCATGGAAAAGATGATTCTCAAGAAGATGATGATAAAAATGGAATCTCAGAATCAGATGATGACGATGATGATGACGGTGCAGAGACCGATGAAGATGATGAGAACAATGAAGAAGATACTATCCATACTACAGAGCATACTACAGAAAAAAAAGGCAAGAGCACCCTTGATGACATCACCAAACTGCTCCTTGGAGAATGAACAGCTTTATTGTTTATGAGGATGAGGAATTCATGGCGGGCCTAGCGCCACATCCTATCTCCATTGGCCATCTGCAGATCTCCTCCAAGAGAACATATAATTCCCTCAGCAGCATCCCCGAAGGAACACTCGCCCGGTTATTCAGCCTTGCAACAAAACTCTCATGGGTGCTCTTTGAGTCATTTGACATCGGCGGGACAAACCTGCTCCTCAAGGATGGGGTAGAACAAGAATACACCCAAATCATCCTTGATGTCATACCCAGAACAACAGAGGACAAGATCAACTTTCTCTGGACCCCACTCAAGCAGACAGAGGAAGAATTCAAGCAATCCCTTGCACTCCTTGAACAGGCAATGACCATGGAAGAAGAGGAGAAAGAAAAAAAGCAGCCTGATAAAATGCGGCGTTCTCCAGAAGACCGGAATTATATGGTTGACCAGCTCATGCGGCGACCATGATCAAGGGAAAGAGCCAATTGCCCCACACCAGCGAGATGATCAAGCCGAGAAGGAAACTTGGCACAAAAGGGATGCCCTCCTTGATCCTTACCGTTTCTAATTGATTGGCCTTTTTCATCCTGATGAGGTGGTCGATCTGGTGCTGCTCTACCCCCAAATCCTTTGGGCCGGTAACATATTTTTTCTTATCATATACCTCTTCAGCAATCCAGTCGCCAAGCGTCAAGTGTTCTGGAGGAATGTTCTTATACATACACGACTGCTCGACGGCCTTGAGGAAAAAAAGAATGTAAGACAAGATAACAATGCTCACCAGCATGCCGGCAGTGAGCGCTTTTCCCATGGGATCCCCTAAGGCAAAAAAAGCGATGATCGCGATTACTGCGATGATGAACAGGCTAATCCTCATAATATAAAAATGCTCTAACTGCCTGCGAAACGCCTTCCCAAACTCCTTCTTGTTCTTCCATGCAAGATATGCACTAAACATCAGGCCGTATGCTGCCCCTGCAACCATGACATTGAGCAAAAAAATGATGAGGAAAGGAATATTCAGGATTGGAGAAAACCAGGAAAGAAGAAAATCCGGGTAGGTCGCAAACAAGGCTCCCAGGGCAAAGACCATCTTTGAGTCACCACCACCCCACTGGCCAGTATAATACATGAAATATCCAAGAAGGATTGCAGCACCAAGGCCATAGATACCATAGAGCAGGTATGTCCATTGGTTATAGATCATGGCATAGATGAGGCGAAGACCAATGGCAGCGCTCACCAGAAAAAAATTGAGCATATCCGGCACTTCCCTCGTTTTTAGGTCAATATACGAGCCAATCAGGACACCTGCCAGGCCAAGAATTACCAAGAGCTGCTCTATCATATCCCTACAATTCAGGTAAATCTTTATATATTTTTATGTCTTTTCGTCGAAAATGGCCATTTTTGACCGCTTACTGAACATCAAGAAGAACTCCGGCCCGGTAAAAAACCGAAATCCGCTCCATATAGCCCTCACCATGCAAGGGACAAAGAAATGGATGGACAAAAATCCCGGGAAGGACGTGGCGAAGCTTCGACTGCAAAAGGTCGATGAGATCATGATTTATGGCCTCAAGCAAAACATCCCTGTCATGACATTCTTTTTGCTCCCAGCAGCAGAATTTCGCCAGGAAGCCATACCAGGGTACCAGCCAGCCCTCTCATTGTATTTTCAGCAGCTGCTTGCCTCTTCCATCCTCCATGACAACCAGGTGAGAGTGTCATTCCTTGGCAGGTGGTATGACTTAGAGCCAGAGGTGATCGAAGGCATCAAGTCACTGCTCAATGCCACCACTGAATATGACAAATTCTTCGTCAACTTCTGCATCAATTATAATGGGCGATCAGAACTGACGAATGCGGTAAAACTGCTCGTCAAACAGGCAGAAGCAAAAAAGCTCACCGCTGATAATGTAACTGAAGAGCTCATCAAGGACAGCCTCTATAGCTCGGCATTATTGCCCCCAGAACTCGTCATCAAGACAGGAGAAAAAAGGTTTACTTCGCTTCTTCTGTGGGACACTCCAGGGGCACTTGTATACTTTACCGATAAGGCATGGATGGACTTTTCAACTTCTGAATTCGACAGAGCAATTGATTTCTTTCATAAAGAGGGGAAAGTGTGAATGGCATGATGATCCCCCAAGAGATCACCTCCCATGTTTGGACGAAAAACTGGTCTGCCCATTGGTGCGCAGCGTTCGCTTCTTTATACTGCTTGTACACAACCAGCTTGAAGCCCTACACCGGCAGGAATTTGGCATTCACCCTTCTGGTTTGTGACCCAGAATCAAGCTCGAATTACCTCGCACAACAAGATATTGACAGTTACGGAACATATGTTGCTGAACTGGTCATGAAAGATCATTCATTTGCAGAAAAAATGGCGGGTGACACGATTGCCAGTGCCCATAAGATAGTTGAATTACTAGAAACAATGCATGATGCCCCAGAACTCACCTCCACCAGCATTCTTGAGCTGAAAAAGAGATTTTATGAACATATCCCTCCACACTTCTCAATGAAGAAAGTCATTGATTACCTGCCAGCCTCCCTCCGGAAAAAATTCTCTCCCCTGCTCATTGAAGCCCGTATCAAAACAGAGCATCTCTTTAACAATGTCGATGAAACATTGAAAAATGCTGCCAGCATGATAGCAAAAAAATCCGGTCTTCAGGAACATCTTGCTGATTTTCTCACTATCGATGAGATGGCGGGGTATTTGAGTGCTTTACCACTGCCAAGCAAAGATGAGCTAACACAACGATCTAAAGGGTTTGCGATCTTTTGCAAGGGAAGCGATGTTTTATTCTTTTCTGGGGCCGCATTTACCCATATACAGAAGGTGTTGATTGGCGAAAATAAAACACACCTCACAGGCACTATTGCATACAAGGGCCTTGCCCGTGGAACAGCCAGGATTGTCTTTGATCCTTCAACGGCAAACGAATTCAATGAAGGGGACATACTCGTTACCGGGATGACCAGGCCAGAATTCTTACCATTAATGCAAAAAGCTGCGGCATTCGTGACAGATGCTGGCGGCATGCTCTCCCATGCTGCTATTGTTGCGCGAGAGCTAAAGAAGCCCTGCATCCTTGCAACTGAAAAAGCGACAAAAGTTATCAGGGAAGGAGAAGAAATTGAAGTGGATGCCAACAAGGGCATTGTCAGGATACTCCGCAGTTCATCCCTCATACCCCCTAAATGAGACATTGTTAACTAATCGTCATATTTAAATAGTAGTTAGTTTTGATAGTTCTTCGAGGTGATTGCTTTTGAAGAAATGTCCATATTGTAAAAAAGTTGATTCTGTTAAATTTGGTCTAAGAAAGAATAAGTGTGGTTTTGTTCAGAAGTATTTCTGTAACCGCTGCACTAAATATTTTGTTGACAGAAAAGGCTTTGAGAAATTTAGGCACGTGCCTGAAGTGATAACTGTTGCTCTTGATTTACGAGCTAAGGGCAATAGTCTGGCAAATATTGTTGACCATCTTGACCAGCACCACAGAATTAAAGTGTCAAGGAAGACAATTCTTGATTGGCAGAACAAGTTTGGGAAGAAGCTGAAAAGCTTCACCCAAACATTAAAACCAATAATTGGCGGGCAGGTTCATGCTGATGAAATGTTTGTGAAAATAAAAAAGGAATGGAATTATTACTGGGACGCAATTGATTATACTACTAAATTTCTCGTCGGAGATCACCTAAGCAAAGAAAGAAATTATGAGGAATGCATAACGTTTATGGAATCAATCAAGCATTGTCCATTAAACCAACCAGCACAAATTCATACTGATTGCAGTTATGACTATCCCTGGCCAATCAAGAAGGTATTCGGAAAGAAAGGAATCATACATGTTTATTATCCATCATGGAAAAAAAAGTTCAGAAACAATCCTATAGAAAGACTTCACAACACAGAAAAGCAAACATTAAAAACATTCAGGAACTTTGACAACTTCGAAAGCACAAAAAAATTCTTTGACTTCAACAAGACATACTATAACTTCATAAGAAAACACACAAATCTTAACGGTCAAACACCTGCAGAAGCAGCAGGCATATTCCTCCAACTCCAAAGAAACAGGTTTTTATCAATGATAAAGATTTTACTAAAAACCCAGACACCAATCAATTGATGATAAATAAACAGTGTCCTAAATGATAATCTTTATAAACCTTTAAAGCTGAAAGAAGAGAAAAAGAGGTGACGATGGACTTTCGCATTGAGAGGAGGATTAGTCCTCATATCAACAAGTACGAAGAGAAAGCATTAGAGAAAGCGTTCGAGTTTGCAAAGGATGTCCATAAGGAGTTTGGGAACTTTACCCGGGCAGTGGTGTTATTTGGGGCGACTGCAAGGAAAGAGAAAAACCAAGTTGGCGATATCGATATCCTTGTTGTCGTTGATGATACAGCGATCCAGATGACCCCTGAACTCATCGAAGCGTACCGGGTCATTGTTGCAAAAATCGTCACCCGAATCTCTCCCCAGCTGCATATAATCACCCTGAAATTCACCAGCTTCTGGGAATATGCCCGGGTGGCTGATCCAGTTGTTGTCAATATCCTTAGGGATGGGGTTGCTCTCATCGATTCTGGCTTTATCGAGCCATTACAGGCACTCCTTCGGCAGGGAAGAATTCGGCCAACACGCGAGAGCGTGATCACGTATTTTTCGCGGGCGCCTGTGACACTGCGAAATTCCAGGTGGCACCTCCTGCAGGCAACAGTTGACCTGTATTGGTCAGTCATTGATGCGGCGCATGCTGCTTTAATGCATCATCATGAAGTGCCGCCAAGTCCAAAACATCTCTCGGAGCTTTTTGCGGAGCGGTTTGTGAAGACTGGGATGCTAGAGAAGAAGTATGCGGAACGAGTAGGAAAGTTCTATGATCTCATGAAAAAAATCGAGCATCGGGAGATTCGGAATATCACCGGACCAGAATTTGAACGGTACTATAAGGAAGCAGAAGAATTCGTGAATAAGATAGAAGTTTTCATTAGGATGAAGAAAGTAAAATAATAACGTGTAAATTAAATAAATTGTAAATTAATAAATTAAATGATTATATTCTATAGGGGTTATCTCTAGTGTTGTTTAGATTATCTCTAGTGTTGTTTATTGGTGGCTGATATTCATCAAGAGAATTATGGTGGCCAAGGTTGTACATCGGACGAATTGTTGCCCTGCCAGGGTCAATAGCGCTGATCTACGCGGTCAAATAAACCCATGGTATATGGGCTTCTTTTCTCATATCCATGAGTTCAAAGTTGTTGCGCGGTTGCATGCTCTGTTAAAAGAAGGATACATTAATAACCTTTCTGTGCTCTTTTCTGAAATATTTCCGGCCCACCGATCTTCAGGATGGTCAGGACAACTTAACCTTTAATCAGCCCATCAATATCCTGGCCTTTTCCCATCAAAAAATCATATTCTGCCGAAATGGCATCTACTCACTGTCCTGAATATGCCCTCCTCCTTGAACATCCAACGGGGCTAGCGTCCCAGTACCCTGAACTCTTTCACCCTGACGAGGATCATTATCCGCCTTACCTTAAAAGCTCATATTTTGCTCTCTCTCGGCTCAATGCCCTTGGCATCCCCATCACCTCTTCTGATCTCTCTTCGCTTATCGATATGCTTCCGCCTGCTGCAACAAAAGAGCAGCTCATCTGCCAGTTTGACCCGCTTGGGCTGACCCGAGAGCATTTTGAGCACCTTTCGGCCAGATGCCAGATGGTAGAGGATCCAGATGCGGTGATCTATTCCCTCCAAGGAAACACACGATTCGTCCTCTCTGAAAACAAGCGAGCGCTTGCCAGCGCGAACGCATTGAAGGAAGGGGACATGGCAACATTCTTCTTATTACAATATCAGACTGGAGGGGGCCTTCGGGAAGAGTATGGCATCGGCAATCCGGATGCAGAGGCTATGGTATCAGCGCTTAAGAAAACACCCTTTGTTCAGTCTGCCCGAATCCTTGGGCCAGGCGATGCTGCAAACATTTCGGTGTGGGTGAGAGAAAGCGACCAGGAACAGCTCTCTGCCTGGGTTATGGGATATATTGACAAGCATCTCCCTGATTATCCTGATAACCTATCCCGCGCACTCTTGCCGATCACTTCAGGGAAAGGGGCATCGATCATCCACTATTAGATCAGTGTGGATGGATATTGCATTTTGCCAACAAGATGCACTTTCCCACTAGTCTGCTGCGTATCTTGGGATATCTTTCTTATTCTGGGCATCATTCTTATTCATATCTTAACGCATCAACCGGCTTTAATCTTGCTGCATTCATCGCCGGGATAATTCCTGCAATAGCTCCGACGGTGAATGAGAAGAGAAGCGCTCCGAGAATTAGGTACCAGGGGAAGAATGCCTTGATGAAGCCAAGGCCCGCAGCATTTGCTGCAAGGGAGACTAATTGGCTCAGCCCCACGCCAAAAATGATGCCAATACTCCCACCGACTAGGCCAAGGATTCCTGCCTCCATCATGAATAATGCGAGAATATCGCCATTGCGGGCGCCAATTGCCTTCATCACCCCAATATCCCCTGTCCTCTCAATAACAGACGTGTACATGGTGTTCGTGATATTAATACCGCCAACAAGGAGGGAAATGAATGCGATGCCAATGACAATTATCTGAACGATGAGAAGGACAGCATTGAATGACTGGATCAGGTCCTCTGAGGTGCTGACATTAAAATTTTCCTCACCCTCCTCTAAATTCCTCGAGCCGCGCATCTTCTTCTTGATTGCCTCCGCTACTACTGCCGGCTCTGCCCCTTCGCTTGCCTGCGCAATCACATAATCAAAGCTGTCCGGCTGATCAAACAAGTCCTTTGCCGTATCATACGGGATCATGACCAGGCTGTCATCATCAGGATTGCCAAGCGACTCAAAAAAACCAACGACGCGAAATGTCTTATTCTCCACTTCCAGCCGGGAGCCAACACCAATGCCCTTTGGAAGGATATCCTTGTCCTTTGCCCAGCGCGGTCCAACGAATGCAGCGTACCGGTCACCAGATTTTAGTTCCCTGCCTTTCATCACCTTTAGCTTAAACGCAGATTCTGTCACTTTCCTTGTCTGATCAAGAGGCGTGCCAAGGACATTGTTATAGACTAAGGTATCGCCCACCTTTACCCTGCCAATCTTGAAGATATTCCCTGCAACTTCCTGCACACCCTTACTATTGCGTATATCCTTTAGGTCCTTGTCAGTGATTGCGACCCCCTTTGCACTCGTCTCAAAAAAGCCAGACCCTGGAAGGATGAATATCTTGTCAGTCCCCAGCTGAGCGAACTGGTCAGAGATAGACTTCTGGAGTCCTTGCCCCAAGGAGACAAGGGAGACTAGCGCAGCGATGCCAATGAAGATGCCAATGAGCGTGAGAAAGGTTCTTTTCTTCTGATGAGAAAAGTTCTTTAGTGTCAAGCTCAAATAGTCTTCTATCATTTTTTTAATGCATCAACTGGTCTTAATCTTGAGGCTTCCAGGGCAGGAAGGAAACCTGAGAGCGCTCCAATAATTGCCGAAAATGCTATTGCCCCAAAAATGAGGTAGGGCGATGTGTTAATGTCAAGGAGCATGAACCCGGATAACGTGGCGATGAGCTGGACCATCCCGCTGATGCTCATGCCAACAATGACGCCAATGATCCCCCCAACAATGCCAAGGGCGCAAGACTCAATCAGGAACACGAGCAGGATATCGCTATTCCTCGCCCCGATAGATTTCATGATGCCAATCTCGTCCATCCTCTCCATGACAGAAGTATACATCGTGTTCATGATGCCAATGCCCCCGACGAGCAATGAGATTGCAGCAATCCCGACGAGGATTGCCTTGACAAGGTTTAAGATGGCATTGAAAATAGCGATGCTTTGTGCTGATGTCTGAACGGTAAAATCCTCTTCGCCCTCCTTTACATTCCGCGACCTTCGCAGCTCTTTTTTTACTTTCTCTGCCACCTGCAATGGATCTTTGCCTATTTGAGTGGACGCGAATATTGAAGTGATCTTCTCATCTTCCTTAAACAGCGTCCTTGCCTCATCCAAGGGAATCCTGATGATGACATCATGAACCCCAGTACCCGCATTCTTCTGCAGCCCTACAACATCGAATGTTGCATTATTGATAGCAATCTTTGACCCCAAAACGATGTCCCTGCTGAAACGGTCATGGGCAATCCGGTAGCCAACAACAGCGCTCTTTGCGTCACTGGACTTGAAGCTGCGGCCTTTTTCCACCTCAAAAAAACTGATGCCATCGAAATATCTGAGCGACTCTCCGTCTGTTGGGATGCCCCACACAGAGATATATTTTGCCTCATCTTTATACTCGACCCGCGCATTCTCCGTCAGTAACCCTGCCGCAAAATCCACCTCTTTTACCCTCTTTATCGCCTTAATATCCTTATCAGTCAACGTGGCCGTTGACAAATCGCCTCCCGTTGGACCCATGAACCTGCCGCCAGGAACGATGATAAGCCGGTTTTGCCCAATCTTGTTGAACTGGGCATTGATGGCATCTTGCATCCCCTGACTAAGTGAGATGAGAGCAACGACTGCTGCAATGCCAATGAAGATGCCAATCAAGGTGATAACAGACCTTGCCCTTCTTCTTTCAATGTTCCGAAGAGCCATCACAATATAATCCCTTAGCATGCCAACCCCTTTAGAACATTTGAGATTTTCTGAGGTTAAAAGGGTTTTGGTTTAAGGGAAAGGGTACTCGTGAGTATGCTGTCTTCCTTTAATCTTCCTGAGAATCATTTGATCTGTCGATTTGTCAGTCAACACCACTGGCACAGACACGCGAAGGCTCTGAGCGTGAGATTTTTTAACTGAAAGGAGAAAAATCGTTCTGTCTGCCAGTAGTGCTGTTGACTAACTTTATCATCTTATCCCTCGTAAAAATTTCCCTCAAATGAATGTATCTTCTTCTTCATCTAGGATAGTTATCTTTCCCTCACTGGCATTTAGCTCAATTATATCTCCCGTCCTCAGATTCCTTGTTGCAATGGTCGTACCAACAATGCATGGCAAGCCAAATTCCCTTGAAATAATTGCGGCATGAGAGCTCAGTCCTCCCTCATCTGTGATAATCCCTGCTGCTTTTCCAAAGAGTGGGGTAAATTCCATTGTGGTCATATAAGTGACCAGGATCTCTCCATCCTTAAACTCAGACATTCGCTCTGGATCATCGATAACACGCACCCTCCCCTTCACTTTCCCCCGACTCGCCACAACCCCTTTAAATGACCTTACCCTTGTTACTGGAGAAAAATTCTTTTCAATCTCCTCATTAGCAATAAACATCTCCAGTTCTTCTGATCCAACGATGTTCATATCACCATTCTTTGATACGAGGGCAAAACCATTTTTTCTCTCCTCTACAGATATTGCTTGCATCGTTTTCAACGCATCAAGGAGCTCTTCAGCTTCCATATGAAGGATATCTCCTTTAGAAACATAAAGCCTCTTTGCAATTTCTTCCAACAACAAATCATAGATCGACAGGGCATAACAAAATTTTCCTTTAGCCCAGTCTCTTTCAGATACAAATTCGTTAAGAGCTATAATAACGTGCCTTGCAGAATCACTTAGCTTAAGATTCACTATTATTTCCTGCTTCTCACCAAGCGCATTGGTATACTGTTCATGAATCTTCTGCAGCCTGCTTTTTACATCATCGTTCAATTCATTCTTTATCATTTGCATCCATCTCTGGAAGTCCCATTTCTCACTTACATATTCGCTATTCACCCATTCAAAATTTTTGATATGCTCTTGAATAGAGGAGTTAATGCCGGGATATACTTCCAGGATCCTAGAAATTTCATCGGCAGTTCCTTCCTTGAATTTTTTTAGCACCCCTGGAATTTTCTCAATCTCCATACACACTTTCAGGAATGACTCTTTCTCAGAAAGAGCTACGCTTTTTCCGGTGCTCTGAGATAACCTGCCTTTTATAACAGGGAATTCTTTATCAGACACTTTGGAGCTTATCTCTTTTGACAAAGAATACTCTTCATCCCAACATGCTTCTATCCCCCATAATTGCACCGTAATGAGGGGTCCTGCTGTTATTTTCTCCTTAAACTCCACAAGAAGCTGACATATGCCCTCATTTGAAGCAGTGCTCAGATCAGTTTCTTTTATTTTTTTACAAACAGCAAACAGATCTGCAAATAACTGATCGCTTCTTGCCTTAAAGTCCTTGGCAAAATTCTTATTTCTTTCAATACTCCTCTGAACATCCTTGTATTTCTTATTTAGCTCATCGCGATCATAAAATATGTACACTCCTCTGCCTGGCTTTCCAACAAAGATCTGATTATGAAAATGGAAATCAACCACGGGCAAAAAGCCCCTGCTATGAAACCCTCTTGCAATCAAACTCATGTGGTGCAGTGAAGAATTCCTTCTATGAGCCCAAAACCAATTTATTTTTTCCATATTCTCCCTCTTACAACTCTATCCTAAGTAAACTTCCTCCTTTTTCATCTGTATGGTAAGCGGTCATTTCTCTTCTTCCATGCCTAAACCTTACTTCAGCAGGGCCGTACTCAAAACCAATATGTCCATAACAAACAACAATATCACAATCCCTTTGAGCAAGATAATCAAGTGCACCAACTGCCAATTCCCCGCTTTGCATTGGTTTTACTTCCCTTTGCCATTCTGGCTTTAATGAGGCTCCTGTAAGGTAATCATGGGATAAAACGACAATTTTTGCTGGGTCATACCCATCTAATTCAGAAAGAGCTGCTCTTAGTGTTTCACTGGAAGCTCCCCATGGCAAATACAGCACTATTGAGCCATTAACCTGTTCCATTGCACACTCTCTTATCACATCAAATTCATCATCAAATCCATCAAAATACTCACGCAACCTTCTTTGCTGATCTGGACTGGCAATAGCCCTAAAAATTTCTGTCCAAGCAGCTGCGGCATTTCCTGCTATCCCCCTATAACAAAATCCTTTCTCTCCATCATCTCTTAGATGATGCTTCATATCGTTTATAGATGTTAATACCCCTTGGACAGTTTCTTTGGCAATATCTGTTAGCCCGCCCTCACTCCTGATTGCGTTTCTCATAATCACATCAATGGTCCTTTCACCTTTTGATTGCCCATGGCGCAATGGATGATCCCGGTCAATATGCATAGCCTCAACATCCCCAAGGTCAAATAAACCTGCATAAGCACTTGCCTGTTCAAACTGTCTTCTACTTAGATCAACACGACCGTGAACATCGCTTCGCACTGCATAAGGGATTCCTGCTACCATATGACACTAGATAGTAGTAATTCCTTATTAATATTTGTCCTCCCAAATGGGAGCATAAAAGAAAACTTTATATAGATCACTATTTTGTCTCTTAGCTATGGATACTACCATATTAGAAGACCTGGGACTCACGCGGGCAGAAATTGGGGTGTATGTCTCCTTATTGGAACTTGGCTCTGCTCATGCAGGAGAGATCCTTCATGCGTGCAGGCTTCAAAATTCTGTTCTGCACCGCGCCCTTAACTCCCTTTCAGATAAAGGCCTTATTAACTCAATATTTGAGGGCAAGAGAAAAATCTACCAGGCAACAGACCCGGAGAACTTCTTTAGTTTTATTGATAATAAAAAAGACCGGTTTTTGCACCTGCTGCCTGAATTGAAGGCAAAGCAGCAGCTATCGCGGACACCTGAAAATGCTACAGTATATAGGGGGATAAGGGGAATAAACGAGGTGTATCGCCAACTAAGGGAAGAAAAAGGAAAAGAATACCTCTCATTTGGCGGGGGGAGGCAATGCGAGGAGCGGATGGGAACTCCCTGGTGGAGAAATCATCATATAAAACGAATCAAGAATAAGCTTCCATCAAGGCAGGTGTTCGATGAGACCGTCAGGGCCTCTGGTGATTTTTTAAACAAAAAACCCCTGTCAAAAGTTAAGTATCTTCCTGCAGAATTTGCACAGTTTCAGGAGACTGTCATCGTAGGAGACCTGGTGGCAATCACGTTATTTACTGAAAATGCGTATAGCATCCTCATACGAGATAAGCTTGTTGCTGATGGATACAAGATGCATTTTGAAATCCTTTGGCGATCAACAAAGGGATAATACTGGTTTTCTCTATGTGTTTTCTCTACATATGCTCCTGGATTGTTCTTCTCAGTGCAGCATGGGATCTCATGAGGTCATCATCATGCACAAGGAACGTGAGCTCTGTCATTGTGGAGATGAGCTCGACAATGCTGATACTCTCCCAGGCCAGTGCACGGGTGAGAAGATAGAAGAACCCTGGCTTTTCAAACACTTTCTGTGATATTGTTATTGTAATTCCGGCAAGGTCATCAATAGTAACAATAACATCATCCTTTCGAAACTTTTTAAGGATGCTCTCCTTATGACGCTTGCTCGCTATAATATTTATCTGGTCAATGCCAGAAACGATTGAAAACATCCCCTTATTCATTACATCCAATTCAAGGCTTTGGATGATCCTACTCTGGATGATCCTATCTACCCGAAGAGTCTTTTTCAGGACTATCTCACAAAGGTCAGACTTTGTGGTAATCTCTGTTTCCCGATCAAATTTTAGCTTTGTTTCAAACTGAGCTTCCAGGCGATCATGCAGCCTTCGCAGTGCCATCATGATTGCCGGCGTCTTGACATCCTTTCTGAGAATCTTTTTTACTTCCGGCTGGAGGGACTCTGCCAATGCGGCGTAATTGATGATGCCGCTTGCCAATGCCTCCTGCAGGAAAGGCTTTTGCCGGATGATCTCCTCTGTTACATATGCGACATTGACCATTTTTCGGATTTGTTAATTATTTAACAGAAAGTTAATATGCTATTTAACTTTTATGGTCATGGAGGTGGGTTGTTATGGGAATGAATGAACCGTTAACTGCAGAGGAACTTTCTGGGGTATATGTGCCGGTGATCACACCGATGCTGACTGATGGGTATCCAAGAAACAGGATTGATTATCCGAAGCTCGAGATGCTGCTTGATGAGCTCATTAGTGCCCGGGTTGATGGCATTGTGCCGTGTGCAACAACAGGACAGGATTGTACGCTGGGGCATGAGGAACATGTGCAGCTTGCCGTCCATGTTTTTTCGTATGTTGCAGGAAGGACAAGGGTGATTCCTTCAGCAGGGTCAAACTGCACATGGGAATCTAATGAACTAATGAACGCCATTGAGGCTGCCATCGGGCCCTCTACGTTTTTGCATGTTACCGGCTATAAAAATAATCCTCCGCAAACAGGATTAATTGAACATTTTGAATATCTTGCTGATACCATGTGTTCTGCTGGGAGCAACCTTATCATGTACAATGTTCCTTCAAGGACAGGCTCAAACATGCTGCCAAAAACAACAATCAGGCTTGCACAACACCCCAGAATTATTGGAACAAAAGAAGCATCAGGAAATTTGGAGCAAGTAAGAGCGATTATTGAAGGAACTGATCCTGATTCTTTTAGAGTGGTTTCTGGTGAAGATAACATTGTGGCAGATATTGTTGAGATGGGAGGGTATGGCGTTATTTCTGCGTCGGCAAATATTGCTCCTTTGCCTTTCATAAGAATTGTTTATGCAGGCCTTGTTGGTGATCATCCAATTGCACAGCAACTTCAAGAACACATCAATCCGCTTGTCGGGGCTGTTTTTTCAGTTAAAAACCCAATACCCCTTGCATATATGTTTGCAACAGAGGTAAGACCACCGCTGGTGGGTGTTACAAAAGAACAAGGGGCAGAAATAGATAGGATTCTCTTGGGGTATACTGATGGTGAACTTGGGATCAGAAGGGAACATTATTGCCATCTCAATGAGGCACGAATAGGTGATCCGGGACGTTTAGGGCTTACCAGGTGAGACAATGGCATGGATGATCAACGGGATGCCAGGAAAAATGGCAACAGAAGTGTATCTGCTTGCTCAGGAACGGGGTGTAGATGTTGTTCCTTACTCCCTCACTGGTCCGGATATCTCAGAGCGCATCTGTTTTGCAGGAAACATAGGAATAACACTTATCAAACCACAGGAAAGGTTCTGTTGGGTGCCAGAACTGCGGAGATTGTATCCCGACTTGGCATGTGTCGATTTTACCCATCCCGATGCGAGGAAGGAGAATGTTGAAAGGTATTGCGAGTATGGTTTTCCTTTCGTTATGGGAACAACAGGAAAAGATGGCGAAGTTCTTGAACAAATAGTCAGGGACTCGGGAAATATTGCGGTGATCGCGCCTAACATGGCAAAGCAAATTGTTGCCTTTATGGACATGATGGGGTATGCAGCAGAACAGTTCCCTTTGGCTTTTTCCGGATATACACTCGAGATTGTTGAGAGCCATCAGAATAGAAAAGCCGATACCTCAGGAACAGCGCGGGCAATGGCCCGGTATTTCAATGATCTTGGAGTGCCTTTTACTGTAGACCAGATTGAGATGATTCGTGATCCAGCAGTTCAGGAAGAAATGGGCATCCCTCATGAGTTTTTACCTGGGCATGCATGGCACACCTATAGGTTACTCTCAGAAGATGGTTCTGTGCTGTTTTCTTTTACCCACAATGTCAATGGAAGAAGGATTTATGCAGAAGGGACGCTTGATGCGATGGCTTTTTTGGAGAAAAAAGTTGCCGAAGGTGCTCAGGGAAAGGTGTTTACGATGATGGATGTGCTGAGGGGATAAGTTTTTTCTTTTACAAAGAAATTGCGCTGGGTTTAAAGCCCTGCTCTTTAGCATTCTTCACAACGTCTTTCGATGAACAAAAAATGTATTTCATGATCTCACCAAAAAATTGATTTGGAGATGTATTCAACCTGTAGGTGTTATGTGTTTGCTGTTAAGAGTTTGGCCGTTTTCTTTATAAAGAGCTTATTTTTCCTTATTTTTGTGGCTTAGTCTCTTTTGTCCCTCTGATTTCTCTAAGAAATTATCGCTTGAAACTACACTTTTGCCAAGCTTTTGTTCGATGTCTTTTCGTGTTGATCCAGCAACGTCTCCGCCGTCTTTTGCGTCTTTTTTGAGTCTTGGAAACTCTTTTGAGTCGCGTTCCCTTGTGAATCTGGTGGTTGTCGCTTCTCCAAGCATGGTGAGAATGATCTCTATATCATCCATGTGATCTCTGAGGTTTTCTTTCTGCAACCCTTTGAATTTCTTGTATTCGTTTGGACCCATGCCAAAAGTTGCTTTTGATATCTCGGCTGTCAGGATTGCGTACTCTTTTTCTGTTTTAAGGCCTCTTTTACCCCATTCATTTGTGAGCTCATCTCGTATAGCTATCCCTCTAACCCTCTTCTCTATCCATTCTTCAGAATATCCTTTGGACTTAAACAACCCTTTCATACGTTTTTGGGCTAATTCTGGATTTTCAATCTCTTTTACCCTATCATAGCCAACTTTTGCTAACCATAGCTTGAATGGCTCTGCTTTTGGAGATGGAATAGATTGAATAATCCTAAATGCGCCTTCTGTATTGACACAGTTTGTCTCTCTTTTTTTGCCATCTGGTGCCAGAAGTTCAAGGGGGGTACAAATTGTACCCCAGTTGGCATTAAGTACAGGATCACGGCTTCGCATCTTCTTGACATATTGCTTAGGGTCAGCACTGTCTGTTAGAACTGAGACTATGTCAAATACAGAGAACCACCACTCGTTATTGTGCCATGTCCTCCTGATGTTCTTTCCCTGAAAAACCACGATTGCGTTATTTGCGTCCATATTTAATCCTCTGTGAAAAACTGCTTATTGAAGCAAGTATCACACATTCCGTTGTGCCAGTCCTTATTATGTGCTGAAATCTTAGTTTTGCATGTTGAGCAGTTAAAATTCATTTCTTCATCATGTTTTATATGAAAAGTACGCATTTTAGCTTTCATGTCATTTGGACCTAAAGTTTCAGCGAAAGAGCCACCCGACCAAATGCTTGGCTCTTCTACATCTTTTCCATCGAGTGTTTTTTGGGTCATTTTGGTTTGCCTTCATTCGGTTTTAATGTATTAGTTCTAGCATATTTGATATTTTTAAGTTCAACTTTTGCCTGTTCTTTAGTTAATTGCCTTAAAATCATTTTTCAGCTTTGGAGGTCATTTTTCTTTTTTTCTTCTTCGGTATGTCCCAGTAAGGGCTTTTGCAACTAGGGCAGATTATCGGATTCAATTTCTTTTTTGAGCGAGGCATCCACTCATGCGTGCATCGCTCGCACTTATACCCATCAACAACTATCTTAATTCTCCCCATAGACTGAATATAACACAGCCCCTATTTAAAGTTTCTTAGAAATCATCTTCACGATACTATACTTTATGACGTAAGAAACGACAAGAGTTATATAGTAAATAGCTTCTTAGGGATGTACTTATATGAGCAAGTGATATGGTCAAGAAACCAAGTTTTAAATATTAATACTGTATTAATATGCTGTTAACTCCTTATGGGGCCGGTGAAAACATGGTACAAGCAATTATAGATATTGATGATCACACCAATAGGGTGCTGAATGTTGTTAAGGCAAAATATGGTCTGAGAGACAAAAGCGAAGCTATTGATATTATGGCCAAACAATATGAAGATGCTCTTCTAGAACCGCAACTGCGGCCTGAATATGTTGAGAAACTTAAAGAAATCAAAAAACAGAAAGGGATTCAGTTCAAAGGCATTGACGACCTTCGAAAACGGATAGGCAATGCGCGCGTATGAGATAAAGCCTGGACTCCTCAAAAAGCTCGCTAAGCTCTCCAGGAGAGATAAGTGAGATGTTATATCCTTCCTTTGCTTATTTTGTTTCCTTCTCTCCTCCCTTTTGGGGATAAGTTTTTATTCTCTCTTTTCTTCTTTTCCTCATGACCTTTGACCTTCGAAAAAAACAGGTTCTTGCGAAGATTGACAAATCAAAAAAAGGAAGTGTTGATGAACATATCAAGCCAGTCCTTGATTACCTGAATAAACAGCCAGATTATTATACTACAAGCAGCTGCTCTGGAAGGATTCTTGTGATGAGCATCCCTCGCGGCGGAAAGAAAAATGAGGTGGAATGGCTGTTTGTCAGCCATGATCCTGTGAAGGCAGAAGAGGTCAGGGCAGCATTCAAGAGCCTGCCAAAACATCCCGTGTGGTTCCAGCAGGAACCCATGATTTTGCATGTGTGCTGCAAAACAACAACTGCTGCTGAGAGACTCTTGCAAACGGCAAAGAAATCTGGCTTTAAGCATTCAGGCATTACGGGGCTGAAACGAATCATCGTGGAGCTGGTTGGGTGCGATGAGATGGCAACAATCATTGCAGACGATGGAGGCCTTGTGATTGATGCTGCATACCTTGAAATCCTCGTCCACGAAGCAAATGAGCGGCTTTCTAACAATCTTCGAAGAATAAAACGCCTTTATGCCTTGTTGAAAGGGTGAACCAGCAGGAATTTTTCCAAAACAACACCCTCCTCATTTTTTCTCATGACACAATCATAATACCCCCGCCTTTTTGCTTGGATGATATCCGTGATCATCCTAAGGTCGCTTGGGATGATGGGAAGCGAGCCAATGTCTGATAAAGGCACCCATGATGCCAATTCTTCTCCCCCAAGAGACCTTGTCAAGGGTTTTAGCCTGCACAGATGGAGAAGGAAATGCTTTCGCTCTTCCCCGGAAATGACCACTTCTGAAATGACACTGATCAATTCTTCAAACTTCGCATCAATGTTTGTCTCTTCCTTAACCTCCCTGATTATCGCTTCCTGCAAGTGCTCATGATGCTCGATCTTTCCTCCTGGCAGGCCATAAAATCCAGCAAGGCTCCCCTCCCTTCGCTTGATGATAATCAGATTTCCCTCCTGTACAATTGCTGCGAGCACCACAGAAATAGGATGGCTCATGGTGCACACGAGATGATGAACTCGCTCAACAGTCTGATCATCTCATCAAAGTCCTCCTTTTTTGAATAGCGATGGTTCGCACCATCAATCACTCTCAATGTTGCCGCTGGGATGATCTGCTGGAGCTTGATGCTTTGTGCCAGAGGAACACTCTCATCTGCCGACCCATGAATAATAATCGTTGGGCATGCAATATTCTTTGCGGATTCATAGCTTCTCGTCCTTAGTCCATCCTCACAGAATGAATAGCCCAGCGGGTGAACACCCCTATACAGATGGTAACCTTTCTTTTTCCATTCCTCCAGCCCGCCGGGGTCTGCCATGAGCTTTGAGATACAATCTGATACGGGAGATTTCAAGCCAAGGCCAAAGAGCCCTTTTGTCCTGCCAGCGGCAATGATCGCTGCCAGGCCCCCAAAACTAGCGCCAATGAGGCCAATGCTGGAGAACCCTTGGGACCTGCAATATTCAAGCGCATTGCCTATATCATCCACTGCATGAGTTATCGTGAGATTCGTAAAATGCCCATCAGATTCTCCATGCCCAAAGAAATCAAACCGGAATGTGGAGAGATGATGGTCATTGAATATCTTTTCTAGTATGGTATAGGTATCCCTGTCCTTGTTCGAGCCAAGGCCATGGCACATGATGACAATACTTTTCCCTGCCTTCTCTATGACTCCTGCCCGAAGGCCAGGATTACTTTCAAAAAATACTTTCATAAAATAAGAAAAATGAAGAATCCTTTAAAAGGATTACTTCGTCACAATAATATCCCTGTGGATCACTCTTCTGAGGGCATCATCGCTCACGGTGATCCTGATTGTGTACTGGCCTGGCGGCACTCCCCTTGGAATAGCTATCTTGAGGGGCACTGTCTGCTCGTGGTTCTCCTTAATATTCACCCTTTCTGTATGAGCTTTTGTGCCCAGTTCCATGATGACCGCCGAAAAGTGGACATTTTTACTATCCATCGTCCCAAAGTTCTCAGCGGTAATAAAAGTCACAAAGCCCTCTCCTGCCTTGACATATTCTTTTGTCTGGGCAGTTCTCGTTATCCTCAAGTCTTCTGATGGCCTTTCAAGGACAATGATCAATATTTCCTTGACGATGGTGTGAACTCCATCAGTTGCAGTGACGAGCACTTCGTGCCTTCCAATGTTCGCATCAGTTGTCACCCATATACCATCATCACCGACAGGCTCGGAGATATGGACTGTTAAGGGGTCCCCATCCTGATCGAGAACATCAACTGGTATTGTGACTGTCTCGCCTGCAGTAACAATGATGAGCTCTCTCATTGGGCCAAACTGCGGAATGGTGTTCTCGCCGATGACTGTTACTATGACCAATTGGGAATCAGTAAATATCCCGTCTGTCACACTCACCGTCACGTTGAAGACGCCCTTATCTGTCAGGAGTGTTTGCCATTCCCCCTGCTGGTTGAATGGAGCAGTGTAATGGAACGTCAATAGGTCATTATCCGGATCAGTTGCGGTTGCATTGATCTTGATGAACGTGCCAGCCCTTACGGTTATATTATCAATCGGGCCGAGGATTGGCGGGTCATTGAGGTTGCCAACACTAATTGTATATGCCTGGAGGGCGGATGCGCCATGATTATCATCTGCCTCAACAGTCACCCCATGGAGCCCAACATCTGCATTTGTGGGTGTCCAGGTAATAACACCTGTTATACTGCCGATTACCATGCCTGCTGGCTTGTTTACCAAGCTGTACGTGATCGGGTCATTTTCCACGTCTGTTGCATTGACATCATACACATATAAAACGCCCTGAGATGCGGTTGTTAGCGGCGCTGTGATGATGACTGGCGGATCATTGACCGGCAGCACTGTTATTGTGACAAGGTTGGAAAATGCGGTATACTGGCTATCACTTGCGCTGAATGTTACCTGGTTTTCTCCATTAAAGTCCTGGTCTGGTGAGATTGTTGCAATGCTTCCCGCAAATGTTATTGTCATGTCTGTTTCGCCTGTTGAGGCAAATGTCAAGGTGTCATTATCAGGATCGCGGAAGTATGGCGCCAAGTCAAGGGTGAATGGGGTGTCTTCCAGCGTTGTCTGGTTTGGTATTGGGTTGCTGGCATTGAACATTGGAGGCCTGTTGACAGGGTGGACAATCAAGGCAAATGATTGGTTATCAGATCCCCCGTCATTATCATCGACTAGAACCTGGACTGAGTTTGTGCCAATATCACTGTCTCCTGGAGTCCAGGAAATGATGCCTGTCACCGGATTGATCGTCATTCCCCCCGGAGATACTGGCAGGCTGAATGTTAGGACTGGGCTATCAACGTCAGTTGCGTTGACATCATAAACGAAGGAATGGCCAACACTCACATCATCTGCTGGAGGCTGCGTTGTAATATTAGGCAGGTCATTGACTGGGAGCACTGTCACAGTAACATTGTTTGAATCAGCGCTCAGACCAGATGGGTCATGAGCCGTGAAGATCAAATAATCCACTCCAAAGAAGTCTTGCTCTGGGGTAACTGTTGCTGTTGCTCCATTGAATGTTACTGTGAGATGCGCTGCATTGTTTGCTGTGTATGTCAATGGGTCATTGTCTGGATCATAAAAATGATGGTCGAGGTGTATTTCGAATGGAGTATCCTCAAATGTGGTGTGATTTGGTATTGGATGGCTTGCATTAAAGACTGGTGCATCATTCACATTCTGGACAGTGATCGTGTAGTCCTGAGTATCTGCGAGGAAGCCATCGCTCACAACAATCTCCACCTGGTGCTGGCCGATTTGCTGCTCAGTTGGGGTCCATGAGATGATACCTGTTGCTGAGTTGATGATGAGCCCTGTTGGGCCAACTGTCCTTGAATAGGTGAGGACTGGGCTGTCAACATCAGTTGCATTGACATCATACGTATAGAGCTGGCTCTGTGTTGCGGTGGTAATTGGTGCTGTGATGATCACCGGCGCGTCATTGACTGGATTGACTGTAACAGTGATGTTGTTTGAGTCAGCGCTCAGACCAGATGGGTCATGAGCTGTGAAGATGAGGTAGTCTACTCCAAAGAAGTCCTGTTCTGGGGTGATTGTTGCGATGTTGCCGTTGATGGATACTGTCAGGTGCGCTGCGTTGTTTGCTGTGAATGTCAATGGGTCATTGTCTGGATCGCTGAAGTGCCCTGCCAGATTGATGGTGAATGGTGTGTCTTCATCAGTTGTCTGATTAGGGATCGGATTGCTTGCATTGAAGACTGGAGCATCGTTTATATTGCTGACTGTTATCTGGAAACTGTCCACTGTGCTGTTGAGCTGACCATCATCTGCAACAATACTGCAAGCTGTCGCGCCATGGAAATCCAGGGCAGGAGTCATTGTCAAGATATCCCCTGCGATGGTGCAGTCAACTTTCGCCGCATTGGTTGCTGTGATGATGAACATTAATGGATCATTATCCTGATCAAATGCTGACTGGGAGATATTTATTGATAATGGAGTGTCCTCAGTGAGCTGCTGGTCTGGCACATCAATCGTCGGGCGGTCATTTGTGTTTATGACTGTCAACGTGAAGCTTGCAAGTGATTGCGCCCTGCCATCTGAGACAGTGATCTTTATATCATGCGGTCCCACATCATCTTGGGTGGGAGTGAATGAAAAGACGCCTGTTTGCTGGTTGATCGCAAACAATGAGGTGTTGTCACTAAAGGTGAGGCTATCTCCATCAGGGTCAGTTGCATTCACATCATACATGAAGAGGAAATCCTCAGGTATTGTCATATCAGGAATTGGCTGGATGATTGGCGCATCATTTACCGGATTGATATGGATATTGAAGCTTGCCGGGAGAGAATCTGCCTGGCCATCATGCGCGAGGATAGTGCAGGACGAGGAACCAAAGAAGTTCTGGGCAGTGATCATCAAGAGGTTTGGCTGGATAATCTCACAATCCACCTTTGCCGGATCATCATTGACAACACTATATGTCAGAAAATCCCCATCCTCATCAAAAGAATAGAGGTCAAGATTGATCGTCTTGTTCATGTCCTCATCAAAGTACTGGTCTGGGATGCTCAAGGTTGGAACATCATTCGTGTTCGTGATGGTCAACGTGAACACTGTCGATGAAGAGAGCTGGCCATCAGAAGCGCTGATCCTTATATCATGGCTTCCAATGTCTGGCTGCCTGGGAGTAAAAGAGATAACACCCGTTACCGGGTTGATTGCGAATAACGAGGTGTTATCTGCATATGTTACCGAGTCTCCATCCACATCAGTGGCATTGACCCTCAATGTGAAAGGAGCGTCCTCTGGGATTGTGGTGTTAGGTATTGGCTGGATGATTGGCGCATCATTCACCGGAAATATTGTTATCATGAATGAATCGGCAGACGAATTGTCTGACCCATCATGAGCGATGATGGTGCAGCTGGAGATGCCAAAGAAATTTTGTGCACCGGTAATTGTCAAGGTGCTTCCTGCGACCGTGCACTCAGCTTTGCTCATGTCCTTTGCTGTTATCTCATATGTCAGCAGGTCATTCTCCACATCACTGGAGTATGCCGTAAGATTGACCATGATAGTGTCATCCTCATTGATGACCTGGTTTGGCACATCGATAATCGGCTTATCGTTCACGGGGTTTACTGTGACGGTGACATTGTTTGAGTCAGCGCTCAGGCCAGCTGGATCGTGCGCCGTGAAGATGAGATAGTCGATACCGTTGAAGTTGAGGTTTGGCGTTATGGTTGCCAAGGCTCCATTTATGGTGATAGTGAGATGCGCTGCATTGTTTGCTGTGTATGTCAATGGGTCATTGTCTGGATCGCTGAAGTGCCCTGCCAGATTGATGGTGAATGGTGTGTCTTCATCAGTTGTCTGGTCTGGTATCGGATTGCTTGCGTTGAAGACTGGAGCATCGTTTACGTTCTGGACAATTAGTGTATATGCCTGGGTTGCATTCAACAGTCCATCAGTGACTATGATCCCTATAGTGTGCTGGCCAACATCTGCATTTGTTGGTGTCCATGAGATAAGTCCAGTGCCATTGTCGATGGTCATCCCCGCTGGCGCCTGGGTCAGGAGATATGTCAAGAGCACAGAGTCGATGTCTGTTGCATCAATATCATACGTGTAGAGCAGGTCTTGTGTTGCGGTAGTGATCGGCACAGAGGTGATGATCGGCGCGTCATTGACTGGATTGACTGTAACAGTGACGTTGTTTGAGTCGGCTGTGAGTCCTGCTGGGTCATGAGCTGTGAACAACAGGTAGTCTACTCCAAAGAAGTCCTGTTCTGGGGTGATTGTTGCGATGTTGCCATTGATGGATACTGTGAGATGCGCTGCATTGTTTGCTGTGTATGTCAATGGGTCATTGTCTGGATCGCTGAAGTGCCCTGCCAGATTGATGGTGAATGGTGTGTCTTCATCAGTTGTCTGGTCTGGTATCGGATTGCTTG
>Ga0209212_1000462_pt1 | contig 78485 bp, 70 predicted proteins | sample RifGroC2_FD_183996 | JGI IMG/M metagenome (GOLD analysis project Ga0209212, IMG submission 183996) | Groundwater microbial communities from Rifle, Colorado, USA - Groundwater C2 (SPAdes) (version 2) | ecosystem: Environmental > Aquatic > Deep subsurface > Groundwater | place: Rifle, Colorado...
GATGTCAATGCTTATCAACATATTCTGTGGCACCGCGTTTTTGAGAATTTCCGGATTTTTTAAAGAGCGATCTAATCATTATAAGGAGTTACAAAGCTGACTTCACATCTTGCTGTAGAAGAAAAGTAAGGATAACGAATTGAAATTCAGCCCCCGGTGACTATACGGATATCCATAAGGTTCTATCGGGTGTCTGCTTTAACGGGATAATCGATTTCAATGTCTTTTGCCTCTAAGATCTTTCATGTGGATGGGGATGTAAGCCCGCAGCCGCCTCTTCTGAAGAGTAGAGAGGCCGATAAAGTTCATGCCGGACCCCGTCCGTGTATTGATCTATCTGATCGACCGGAATATCAAGATGCAGGAGTGCCTGGCGGGCGAATTCCAGCGCTGCTTCAAATTCCGGCTGCACGACATGAAATACGCCATCATCGCGCAGCCCCTTCATTTCTTCGATACCTTCGGCTCTGGCGATGATATGGATATGGGGGTTAAGCATTTTTACCTTAGCCACTATGGCTTTAGAAATGATGGACACGGGTGTTGTAATGAGAAAGAGTTTTGCCTTGTCCACGTCCGCCGCTTCCAGGATGATCTCTTTTTCTGCGTCTCCGAAGAGGACAGGAAAGCCGGACGTCCTCAATTCATCCACTCGCATGGAGTTATATTCGACCATCACGAAGGGAATTTCCATTCGGTGCAGGACGGTGGCGACATACCTGCCGACTCTTCCGCCGCCGGCAATGACAAAATGATCTTTCAAATTCGTTTTGGGGAAATAGAGAGGCTCAAAGTGAAAGGGTTTGAGCCAACGGCCTAAAAATGCATATAAAGGAGCGGTCAATCCGGAAATCAAGGGCGTCAGCAGCATCGTCACGATTGTCATGGTCAGAACCAGTGAGTAAAATTCCGAAGAGATGGAGTGCGTCTCAACGCCGACCCGGCCGAGGACGAAAGAGAATTCCCCGACCTGCGAAAGCCCCAATCCTGTTGCCAAAGGGATGACATTCCGGTATCGGAACAGGCGGGTCAAGCCCGCAAAGATCAGGCCTTTCCCCAGCATGACAATCAGGACCAGAATCAGGACCAATCCGAGATTGTCCAATAAAAGCCGGGGATCAAGCAGCATGCCGATGGAGGCAAAGAACAGGAGGCTGAAGATATCCCGCAGGGGGATGATATCGCTCAAGGCCTGATAACCAAAGTCCGATTCACTCAGAAGTAGGCCGGCCACAAAAGCGCCAAAGGCAAAGGAAAGCCCGAAGAGATAGGTCCCGTAACCGATGCCCAACCCGATGGCTGTGGTGGTAACGAGGAACAGCTCTCTCGAATTCCAATTGGCAACGGTTTTCATCATGTGGGGGATGATACGCGTGCCGAGAACAATCATGAGCGTGAGAAAAATCGCGGCCTTCACGGCGGCGAAGGCTAAAACCGGTAGGCCGGCTTTGGGATTGCTCAACTGAGGGAGGATGATCAGCATCGGCACGATGGCCAGATCCTGAATGATCAGCATGCCGATCATGACCCGGCTGGATAGGGTTCCGATCATGCCCTGATTTTCCAACGTTTTCAGGATCACCATCGTGCTGGAAAGCGAGATCAGGGCTCCGAACCAGATCGACGACACCCAATCCCAGCCGAGCCATCGTCCGATGCCGTATCCGAATGCCGTCGTCAACAAGATCTGGATGGGAGTGCCGATGATGGCGATGGTGCGGACCGGCTTCAATTCCCGGAGTGAAAATTCAAGGCCCAATGCGAAAAGCAGGAAAGCGATGCCGATCTCCGCCAGCTTCTCGACATTGTGGATCTCCGCAACGGTTACGCCGCCGGTGTAAGGTCCCACAACGACACCCGCAAGGATATAGCCGAGGATCAGCGGCTGCTTCAGCGCTCGAGCAACCAAGCCGCCCAACAGAGCCGCAATAACGATAATGACGATGTCTCCGGCTATACCCATTGCTCGATAATGCCTTATGATAATGTTTGAAATATATATGATTCAGCCATGTATTATACCATTGATTCTCTTTACAAATGACACGAATACCAATCGAAATCAACTATGAAGATAAAAAAATAGAATGTGAAGCTTTCAGGAAGAATGCTGTCCCCTTGAGAAGCAGAGAATCACTTGTCTTCCGGATACGTCTTTCATCTCTCAAGGTCGCTCACTTTTTCCACAGGCATGCCTTGGGTAGTCCTTTACACACACCGTCGTCACGGGTTCCATCGGCAATGGACTTCCAGACCGGTATTCCCGAGCGATAACCATCACTGCCGCCCCGATCAGGATCAGCAACACACCGGACAAAAATCCATGTTTCACGCCAACTCCGGATTCATCAAAAACACCTTATATTTTTACTTTCCCTTGATATTACCCTCTTTGATGATTTTTCCCCATTTGACGCGTTCCGCTTCGATGAATTTAACGGTCGCGGCCGGACCTATCAGATCAATGTCCGCCCCCTGAATATCGAACGCCTTCTTGATAGCTTCCATCTTCAGAATCACCTCTAGCTCCTTGTACAGCTTTTCGACGATTGCATTCGGCGTGCCGACTGGCGCGGCAAGCGCCCACCATATGATAGCCTCATATCCGGGAACGCCGGAGTCGGAAATCGTCGGCATATCGGGAATGAGCCTGCTGCGGCGAAGCGCCCCGTAGCCAAGCGCCTTGAGCTTGCCGGTCTGTATTTGGGGAAATGTCAGCGCAAGGGACCCCATATTAATCTGGCTATGGCCCCCCATCGTATCGATCATCGCAGGGCCGCCCCCCTTGAACTGAACGATTGTGTAATTGATGCCGGCCATGGATCTGAAGAGCTCGGTGGCCAGATGTCCGAAGCTGCCGATCCCTGCTCCAGAACTGACCAGCTTTCCGGGCTGCTGCTTGGCAAGCGCAATGAGCTCTTTCACGGAGTTGGCCTGGACCGACGGATGGACCGACAGCACGGCCGCTGCACCGCCGATCTTGGCGATCGGAACAAAGGCCTTCGCCGGATCGTAGGGCACGTCGCTGATAAGGGGATTCGTCGCATAAGCGCTTGTATTAAACAGCAGCGTATAACCATCGGGCTTCGATTTGGCGACCACTTCCGAGCCGATCGCACTTCCCGCCCCGCTGCGGTTTTCTACAATAAACTGATGCCCGAGGCGCTCGGTGAGTTTGGTTGCCACCAGCCGCCCGATGACATCGGTGCTCCCTCCCGGTGCAAAGGGTATGATAAACCGGACCGGCTTATTGGGATAGTCACCGGCGGCCGCAAAGATCGATGAAGATGGAGGTAAGATCGTAGCGGCAAGAAACGTCCCCAGAATAAACATCCATAATGATTTCTTTTTGAGCATGACTTTTTTCATGACTGTCTCCTTTTTTTACATGGTGTCATGTTAGATCGCATCCAAACTGATCTTAATGTCTTTTAAATCAGGATTTTTATCGACCCACGGATGATCGTTATATTCCCATACAGAAGTAGTATCGCTGTTTATTCTGTAAAGCAACTCTCTTAATGAATCCCGGCCAAGCCACAATACCCCTTTTTGTCTATGTCCCGAATGCCATGGGGTGTTTCTTCAATCGTAACCCCTGGAGGTTGAATCCAGAAACGCCACATCATGCAATATGGGCCTCTGCATGTTCCTTCTGAATGTTCATGGGATGACGCCTGTCTTCTGTCCAGTGGACACCATAGTGCTTTTGCCTTTCCAACTGTTGTAATCATCTCTTCATCTCCTTTTTCGAGTCGCGTAGACCAATTTCTCCAGATACCGTGGGTTGATGTTTGTTTTCTCCGTTTGACGCCTGTTTTCCCGGCATTGCTATAATATTTCAATAATGTATCCGTTTTATCAAGGAAATCAAATCATTGATGGCTGGTTGACATCCAGTATATTCATTAAGCGTTACTTTTTCGGACTTCAGGAAGATACAAACATCCTTCATGCGCTTACATGCGCGATTTTCAGTATGGGTATTATCGCTTGCTGTTTAGTTTTTTCGCAAGATCTATAACGCTGATATCTGAAAATGATCTCACTCCCTTTCCGTGTACCCGAATTCCCGGAGCATCCGCGGATCGTTGGTCCAGTCTTTCGCGACGCGGACGAAGAGTTCCAGGAAGACTTTCGCGGCGAAAAACTTCTCCATCTCCAGCCGGGCCCTGGTGCCGATCTCCTTGAGCATCGACCCCTGCTTCCCGATGATGATTCCTTTTTGTGAATCCTTTGCCACGTGGATCGTCGCGGCGATCCGGATCATGTTGCTCGCCTCGTCCTCCTTGAAGGAGTCGACGACGACGGCGGTCGCGTAAGGGATCTCCTGGTGCGTGCGGAGCGTAATCTTCTCCCGGATGATCTCGGCGGCAATGAACCGTTCGGAGCGGTCCGTCATCATCTCTTCGGGGAAATAACGGGGCCCTTCGGGGAGGAGTGTCCATATCTCCCCGATGAGGCCCTCCACGCCTTCGCCCCTCAGGGCGGAGAGGGGGATGATCTCCCGAAAGGGATACAGACCTTTAAACGTATCGATGAGGGGCAGGAGAAGCTGTTTATCCCCAAGGTCGATCTTATTGATGACAAGAAAGACCGGGAGGCGCTCATCCCGGAGGGACTCGATGATGAAGCGGTCGTCCGCGTGGGGTGCTGGGCCAGCCTCGGCGAGGAGCAGAATGAGATCGACATTCCCGAAGGTGACCCGCGCGGCGTCGACCATCGCCCGGTTCAGCGGGGTGGATCCCCGGTGGATCCCCGGGGTGTCGAGGAAGATCATCTGTCCCGGCCGGGGTTCGCCGAGATTTTTGATTCCCATGATCCGGTTCCGCGTCGTCTGGGGTTTATGCGTCGTGATGGAGATACGCTCGCCGACAATCCTGTTCAGGAGGGTCGACTTCCCCACGTTGGGTCTGCCGATGATGCCGATGAATCCGGATTTGAACATATCTGCCTCCGCAAAAGGGGTGTCTCCATTATAGCATATCGGACGTCGGCGCGCTGCATCGGTCCCCTAAGAAAAGCTGCGACGCTTCAAATCCGCCACCTCTTCCCGGTGAAGCTCCGTGATCCGTCCGGACCTGTCCATCTTCACCCCGCGGTTTCCTTCGCTCAAGACCAATGTCCACCGCGGTAGGGAGGGATCGGCCGTGACGCGGATATCGGCCGGCCTGAAGCGTTCCTTCAGGGCCGCGATGTTTGCCTTTCGCGGACCATTGAGATGGAAAACGTCAGCGGGAGAAACGGTGAATGTGAAGGTTTTCCTCCGGGCGAGGGTCGAAGAAAGCGCCGATTCGCAAAGGGCGGCGGCCATGTCAAGAAAGATGGCGGATGCGACAAGCGACCCGAAGGCCGGGTGGAAGGGCCCCGCGACGACGGCTCCCGGCTTTTCCAAGCCACGGGTGGTCTGGAGGCCCATGCGGATAACGGAAATCCCCGCGGCGGTCAGCTTTTTGAGGGCATCTTTGCATTGGGAGACCGCCTCTGCAAGGGTGAGCGGCATATAGTCTCCCTTTCGGAATGCATCGGCTAGAGGGGTGTCCCGAAGGACAATCGTCGGGTGGATCCGGACCGTATCGGGACAAAGGGCAATCACCCTGTCGATCGTTCGAGCGAAACGCTCGGGGCTGTCTCCGGGAAGGCCCGCCATGAGGTGGATCCCCGTCGCAAAGCCTCGCTCCTTGAGGAGGGACACCGCATGCAGGGTATCGGCTGCCGTGTGTCCCCGCTGCGAAAGCCGCAGGACATCGTCGTCGAGCGACTGTGCCCCGACTTCTACCGTCCTTACCCCGAAGGCCTCGAGCAGGTCGAGACCCTCCGCATCGATTTCATCGGGGCGCGTCGAGATGCGGATGCGATCTACCGTCCCTTCCCGCAGAAAAAACGCCGCGAATTCGAGGAGGCGCCGCTGTTCCTCCCGGGGCATGCCGGTGAACGTCCCCCCGTAAAAGGCGATCTCGACGGGGCCGCTTTTCCGCCGGCTGTCCCCGAGATAGGTGCGGACGGCCTCCCGAAAGCCGGTTTCCTCGAGCCGATCCGGGCGGTTCTCCGCGGTCAGTTCCTCGTTGCAGAAGAGACAGCGATGGGGGCAGCCCCCGTTCATGATGAAGATGGGGATGATCATGGGCCGACCGTTTCCGCCCCGCCGGCGGGCGAGGGACCATTTACGCGGAGGGTCTCGAGCGCCATTTTGGCTGCCTGCTGTTCCGCCTCTTTTTTGTTCCTCCCCGTTCCGGTCGCGATGGTCTTCTCTCCGATGACAAGGCTCATCTCGAAGCGCTTGTCGTGATCCGGGCCGGTTTCGGCGAGGATGGAGTAGCGGGGGAGCTCCTGGAAAAGGTTCTGGCAGATCTCTTGGGCGGCGGTTTTATAATCCCGATACACAGCGGCTGCCACGGCCGTCCCCGCCTCGATGAGCGGTTCGAAGAGCCTTCCGGTGAAAGCGGCAGCCCGGTTAAAGCCCCCGTCGAGGTACATCGCGGCGACGAGGGATTCGAATGCATTCGCCAGCAGCGACGGTTTCATCCGGCCTCCCGAAGCTTCTTCCCCCCGTCCGAGGAGGAGGAACTCTCCGATCCGGAAACGACGGGCCAGTTCGGCAAGCGGCTGCTCGTTCACGACGGACGCCCGCAGCTTGGAGAGCTCCCCTTCGGGATAGTCGGGGAATTTTTTCATGAGCATGTCGCTGACGGTGAGTTCCAGGACCGCATCTCCCAGAAACTCGAGCCGCTCATTGTCTTTGCAGGGCAAACTGCTGTTTTCGTTCACGAACGACCGATGCGTCAGGGCGTTGTCCAGCAGTCCGATGTCCGCAAAGCAGTAGCCGAGCGATACCTCCAGCTCTTTGAGCGCCCTCACTCTCTCCTCAGTCATAAACCTCCTTTTTAAATCACATCTGCAAACAGCCGGCCGTTCCGGAAGGACCCGGGCAGCACATCGACAACACGGTTGACATCGGCGGCGCCACGGCAGACGACGGGGGTATAGTTGTCGGAGAATCCTGTAAAGAACCCGGTGGATTTATCCTTTTTCCCTTCGATGAGAACGGCCAGCGGCGCCCCGATCGATTTCTCGGCAAAGACGCGCCTTTTCTCGGCCCCGATAGTCCGGAGCCGCTTGACGCGCTGCCTCTTGTCCGCTTCGGGAACCTGTCCGGGCATTGCCGCCGCGGGTGTTCCGGGACGCCGGGAGAAGGGGAAGACATGGAGGTAGGCCAACGGCAGCTCTTCGACAAGCCGCAGCGTGTTGGCGAAGGCCGCCTCGTTCTCGCCGGGGAATCCGACCATCGCATCGATCCCGATGGCGATGCCGGGGATCGTCGCGAGGATGTTCCGGATGAGACCGCGGAAGAAGGCCGCGTCGTAGTCCCGATTCATGGCGGCGAGTATTCCGTCGTCGCCGCTCTGGAGAGGGATGTGGAGGTGCCGGCAGACAATGCCGGGGGGTCCGATGAGCGCCAGGAGTTCAGCGGTGATCTCGCGCGGCTCGATCGAACTCAGGCGGAGGCGCTCGATCGGACGCTCTTCGACGATGCGCCTGACCACCGCCGTCAGGTCGGTGGCGGGAGCGAGGTCACGGCCGTAGGCGCCCAGGTGGATCCCCGAGAGAACCACCTCGCGGAATCCTCTTCCGGCGAGCGAGGCGATCCCATCCGCGACCTCTGCGGGCCGGAGGCTCCGACTCCCCCCCCGCACCCGGGGGACGATGCAGTAACTGCAGAGGGCATCGCAGCCGTCCTGGATCTTCAGAAAGGCGCGGGTGTGCCCCGGGATGACGGCCGCCCCGAGCGGAGTAAATCTTTTTTCGCTGCGGATTTCGCCCACACGGACCTGTGGCCCCTTTCCGTCTACAAATTCTTCAATTATATCATATAGTTGAAGCTTTTCAGCATTCCCGGCGACGATCCGGACGCCGGGAATCCGGGCGATCTCTTCGGGCGCTCTCTGGGCGTAGCAGCCGGTGGCGAGGACGGCTGCCGCCGGATTTCTCCGGATCGCCCGGCGGATGAGCCGGCGGGACTGGTCATCGGTCCTGCCGGTGACTGTACAGGTGTTGACGATATAGCAGTCCGCCTCTGCCTCGAAGGGGACGAGCGTGATGCCCCGGGCAGCCATCGCCTCTGCGATCCCGGCCGATTCGCACTGGTTGACCTTGCAGCCTAAGGTGGTGATGGCGACTTTAAACATCGAGTTTCCTTTCTTGATTGAATCTAAACGTCCAGCCCGCCTTTTGTCAAGGCGAAAGGGTTTTGCGGTGAAAGGATTTTGTGGTTTTTTGACAATTTTTCCGGTAGAATATCCATCCATTCCCAAAGGAGGTGCCGGATGCAAGAAATCGTCAGAGTCATGTCGGACTACCCGCTGGCGGCGATCGGGGTCGCTTTTGTCGTCGTGGTGATCTTCTTTTTTTTCTTCATGAAACTGGTCAAGACCGCTTTGGTCCTTCTGCTGATCACCGTTGCGGTCGGAGGCTATTTCTATTTGCGGTATCCCGATGACAGGCCCGCAAATCTCAGCGAGGCATTGGAGAAAGCGCGAACCGGAACCGGTCGCGCCTTGGATAAGGGGAAAGAAACCATATCAAAGGGCCGGGAACTGATCGACAAGGGAAAAGAGATGTACGAAAAAGGCAAGGAGCTCGTCGACAAAGGCAAGGAGACTCTGGGAAAAGGCGTCGATAAAGGGAAAGACGCCACCGATGAGATCGGGAAAATAATCGGGGGAGAAAAAGAATCCGGGAGAAGATAATCACCTGCGAGATACGAAGAAATCCGCTAGTGTACTGCTACAAAGAAACATTGTCATATCGACCAACGGGAGATATCTTTTAATGGTTCATATTCATTAAGATTTCTCGCTACGCTCGAAATGACAACATTGTAAAGCCGTTACTGTAACACCACACTAGCGACCCCCCGTCTCCAGGAGCAGGTCCCAGTCGAGCGTCGGAAAGACCAGGTGGAGGTTGTGGTCGTCGTCGACAAGGTGGCTTTCGAGGTTCCTGAAGAGCCGCTCGGCGATCCGTCGGGTCGGTCCCGGGGGGACGACGATGTCGTGCCGCCCGTGGTAGAGCGTCACCGGCAGCTCGAGCGGCTTTTTGCAATGGAGGCTGAAATCCGCATGGCCGAGGGCCGGAGCAAGCAGGATGAGACGCCGGATCCGCGCCTCGTTTTTGCACGCATACAGCGTGGCCATGAGACCTCCGTAACTCGAACCGACGAGGATGAGATTGTTCACTCCGGCGAGATCCTGTTCGAGCCGCGCCATTCGCTCCTCAAGGGGACCCGAGAAGTCCGAGATCAGCATTCCAGGGTACCTCTCGCGGAAGAAGGTTCCCTTGGTTCCTCGAGAGCTGCTGTCGAGACCGTGGATAAACACACGCGTAAAATCTATCATATCTCACACCTTTTCGGATTACTTGACCTTTGCGTCGCTTGGAAATCATGTTCCGGGATATGATTCCAAAGCTCGCATTGCTTTCCATAGACCGGTGTGTTAGAAATTTTCAAGCAGAAAAATGGGAGCCCACTGCGCAGAGAGGTTTTTTTGTTTTCATGGGCAATGTTTCCTCGGGGAGGTCACCGACATGTCGCTTGTCGTTCCATTCAGGGCGCTCAGACCCGCAAAACCGTTTGTCCGTGAGGTCGCCGCCCCGCCCTATGATGTCATGAGCCGTTCAGAGGCGCAGCGCTTCGTCCGCGCCAACCCGCTCAGCTTTCTCCACGTGGAAAAATCCGAGATCGACGTACCCGATGCAACGGGCATGGATGATCAGCGGATCTACGACCGGGCCAAGCTCAATCTCCAGGGGATGATCGACAAGGGGGTCTTCCGGCGCGAAGAGGGTCCCGCGTTTTATCTCTATCGACAAAGGCTCGGGCGGCATCTCCAGACCGGGATCGCTGCGGGGGTCAGCATCGCCGAGTACGAGGCGGGTCGGATCAGGCGGCACGAACTGACGCGGGATGACAAGGAGAGGGAAAGGACGTGCCATATCGACACCGTCGGGGCGCAGACGGGGCCGGTCATGCTGACATACCGGGGCCGGGAGGCGATCGACCGTCTGACGGCGCGGGTGGCATCCGGGCCGCCCGAGTATGATTTTACCGCCGGCGACGGGGTGGACCACACCGCCTGGGTCATCGACGATCCGGCAGAGATCCGGGAAGTCGTTCAAGGATTTGCCGGGGTTGATTCCCTCTATATCGCCGACGGACATCACCGGGCAGCCGCTGCGGCGTCGGTCGCCCGTCTCAGGATGGAGCGGAATCCCCTCGACCGGGGGGATGAGGCGTATCATCTCCTGATGGCCGTCCTCTTCCCGCAGGAGCAGCTCCGGATCATGGATTACAACCGCGCCGTCCGGGATCTTAATGGTCTTACGGAAGCGGTGTTTCTGGAACGTGTGGGTAAAAGATTCCTGATTTCGGAAAGTTTTACCGAGAAGTCGCCGGCGCGGCGCCACGAGTTCGGAATGTATCTGGGCGGGATATGGCGCCGGCTTGAAGCCCGGAAGGAGATCCTGCGGGATGACGATCCCATCGCCGGCCTGGACGTCTCCCTCCTTCATGAGCATCTCCTCGATCCGGTCCTCGGCATCCTGGATCAGCGGATGGATACCCGGATCGCATTCATCGGCGGCAGCCGGGGGATGGTCGAGCTGGAGAATCTCGTCGACCGAGGCGATTGTGCGGTGGCCTTTTCCCTTTATCCCCCCACGGTGGGGGAGATGATGGCCGTGGCTGATGCCGGAGCGGTGATGCCGCCGAAATCCACCTGGTTCGAGCCCAAGCTGTTGAGCGGCCTGTTCGTCCATCTCCTGACGGCTACGTAAAAAGGCCGGATGCGGCGTTGCGCTTCACCCTTCGTCATTGCGGCGTACGCAACAGTACGCCTCATTCCTCAGGGTTCGCGCGCCTTGCCTGCGGCCTTTTTACGAAGCCGTCCCAGTTTTTGGGTTTTTACGGCTTTTTACGAGATTTCCATCTCCTGACGGCTACGTAAAAAGGCCGGATGCGGCGTTGCGCTTCATCCTTCGTCATTGCGGCGTACGCAAAAGTACGCCTCACTCCTCAGGATTAGCGCGCCTTGCCTGCGGCCTTTTTACGAAGCCGTCCCATTTTGAAGCCCTACGCCCACAGGGCGGGGCTTGCGGGTTGCGCTCCAGGTCAGGGCTTTTGCGACTTTTTATGAGATCGTCATCTCCTGAAATGACAATGGACAAGGATGATCGCGTCGATGAATCCGACGAGACGGTCGATGGGATCCTCGGGGGGCGCCTCTGGATCGTCCAGAAGCGAAAGGGGTATCGCTTCTCCATCGATTCCCTCCTGCTCGCCCACTTTGTTTGCCTGCGGGAGGGCGATGATCTGCTCGATCTGGGGACGGGGACCGGGATTCTTGCCCTGATACTGGCCGATCGCTATCGCTGCGGAAAGGTCCTCGGGATCGAGATCCAGGATGAACTCGCGGTGATGGCAGGAAGGAGCGCGGCCATGAATGGCCTCGCCGGGCGCGTGGAAATCCGCCAGGGTGATGTCCGTCGTCCGGAGACGATTTGCCCCCCCCGGTCCTTCGACGCGGTTGTCTTCAATCCTCCGTACCGGAGACTCGGGTCGGGGCGGACGAATCCCGATCCCGAAAAAGCCGTTGCCCGGCATGAGATCGAGGGAGGCGCCGCGGATTTCCTTTCCGCTGCAGCCCATGCCCTCCGGGAAAGGGGGCGCGTCTATACGATCTATCCGGCGATGCGGATGGTAGAGATACTCTGCCGGATGAGAACCTGCAGGATTGAACCCAAGAAACTCCGGATCGTCCATTCCCGCCCGGGGGAAGAGGGAATATTTGCGCTCGTTGAAGGAGTCAAGCGGGGACGGGAGGAACTCGCCGTCCTGCCGCCGCTTTTTATCTATGAAGCGCGGGGGGGGTATGCCGCGGAGATGACGGCTATTTTCCGGGAGCTTTCCGCTTCTCGCTCGCACGGCGGCGGCTGATCTCCCTGGCCATGACCCGCTCCAGGATCTCCTGGAGTTCCGGGTCCCGAACGGTTGAGAGACTTTCCCGCATCATGTTCCGGTCGCGGACCGGAAGCCCGGAGAGGGGTGAAGAGGGCGGCGGCTGCCCTGGGCCGACCGGCGGAGGAGAGGGGATATCACCGATGGTAAAAAAGAGACCCCGGACCTCTTCCTTACCGTGGAGTTCGTTGACCTTGCCGAGAATCTCCTCCTTCATGAACTGGAGCTGATGCAGCCAGACCGGCGCGGAGACGCGGACAAAGAGGGTTCCCCGTTTCAGCGTGTCGGGGTGGGTCTGCGCGGCGATCTGAGGACCGACGGCCCGTCTCCAGATGTTGAGAAGGTACCGGTCCGTCGAGGTGTGGGGGATATTCCTCTTTTTGAGGATCTTCTGGAGGATCTCTCCTAATATTTCCGGTTTTACCCGTTTTGCCCGTCTGCGCATACATTTTTCTCCCACAGTTTGCACTGAAGGTCAAGATGAATGTCCGTAGGGTATTAGGGCTTGAAAAACCGGCGGTTTAGTGATAAAAAATCAAACGGATAAGTCATTGTCAGGATACGAATGTGGCAGAGCGGTTTGAAAAACAGAGAATGAAGATGGTCGATGGGCAGCTCCGGGCGAGGGGCATTGTTGATCCGCGGGTGCTCATGGCCATGGAAAAGATCCCCCGGCATCTCTTTATCGACGAGGGGCTGGCCGATCAGGCCTATAACGACAATCCGCTTCCCATCGACAGCCGGCAAACCATCTCACAGCCGTACATTGTTGCGCTGATGTCCGAGGCGATGGAACTGGCCGGAAAGGAAAAGGTCCTTGAAATCGGCTCCGGTTCCGGGTATCAGACCGCCGTGCTTGCAGAACTGGCCGAGAGGGTCTTCACCATCGAGCGCATAGCCGCACTCGCGGTGAGGGCGAGGAGGGTTCTCGAGTCGCTGAACTATTACAATGTGGCTGTCCGGGTGGGTGACGGAACGTACGGGTGGCGCGAGGAATCGCCTTTTTCGGCGATTATGGTCACTGCCGGTGCGCCGCGGATCCCGAATCTTCTGATCGAACAGCTTGTCGTCGGCGGCCGGCTGGTGATTCCCGTGGGAAACCGCAGCTCCCAGGTGCTGCTGAAGCTGACCCGTCTTTCTCAAGATCCAAAGGATCTAAAACAGGAGGACCTGGGCGGCTGCCGTTTTGTGGATCTTATCGGGGAGTACGGATGGGACCATTCATGACCGACCGGCCGCTATTGAGGGCATGTTCATGCATCATTGCCTGTCGGAAAGTCATTGCTCTTCTTTTAATCGGAGCGATGTTGCTCTCCTGCTCGGGTCACTCCGTCCGAGGCTCCCGAACCCGGGGCGTCTACCATCGGGTCAAGAGCGGAGAGACCCTGTCGGCGATCGCGAGGGCCTATCATGTCAATCCTCAGGATCTTGCGGAGATCAATAACATCGACAGGCCCGATCAGATCGAAATGGATAGCGTGATTTTCATTCCGGATGCAAACCAGGTCGTAGACGACGTCCTGACCGCGGTACGGTCCAAGAATGTCGAGGGGGAAATGCCGGCAGCCGTTCCGTCGGTTGCGGAAACCAAAAAAACGGCTCCTCCGGCCATTCAACGAAAAGAACCCCCTAAAAAGGAAACGGTGAGCGAGCCGGCAAAGCGCCGCGAAAAAGCGCCGGTCGATGCGAAGGCGAAGGATCGCACCGCCTCTTCCAGGGAAAAAGACCGGGATAGGATTGCACCAAAGGTTCCCGGGAAGTCTGAAGGCAATGAAATAGCCGGCCAGACGGTGAAAAAAAAGGAAAGCGCTGAGAAATCGGAGGTTGTCCAGTTCGATAAGGATCGTTTCATATGGCCGGTCAGGGGAAAGGTGATTTCCCGGTTCGGCATTCAGCCAAACAGGATGAACTTCAACGGCATCCGTATCGCTGCCGGCGAGGAGACCGCCGTGCAGGCGGCTGCGAGCGGGACGGTTATCTTCTCCGCCTTCCTGAAGGATTACGGGGAGACGATCATCATCAAGCACGAGGATGACTATGCAACCGTCTATACCCATTTAGGGACCCGAACCATCCGGGAGGATTCCCGTGTCAAAAGGGGTGATCGAATTGCCTTCCTCGGCAAGACCGGTGAAAAAGAGGAGCCGTATCTCTATTTTGAGATCCGGCATAAGAACAAGGCTCGGAATCCTCTATTCTTTCTCCCATAGTGTTAAATCGTATTGACTGCTGATTCATAGTGTGATAAATTGCTGTGTTCAAAAAATAAATTTCTTAATGGTGGCAATATGTTCAAGGTAGGAGATTTGGCGGTTTATCCGGCACAAGGCGTGGGGATCATAGAGGCCATAGAAAACCGGGACGTCGGGGGAAGCAAACAACTGTTCTACATCATGAAGATCATGGGCAACGGCATGAAGATCATGATTCCTATGGATAGCGCGAAATCGGTCGGTCTTCGCGAAGTGATCATGGAAAAAGAAATCCCCAAGGTCTATGCGATTCTCAGGAACAAAGACGTGACGATCGATAAACAGACCTGGAACAAGCGATACCGGGAATACTTGGAGAAGATCAAAACGGGATCGGTATTCGAAATTGCCCGGGTGCTTCGCGATTTGTTCATACTGAAAAGCGATAAAAACCTTTCGTTCGGAGAGCGAAAGATGATGGATACGGCAAAAAATCTGCTCATCAAAGAGATTTCGGTGGCGAGCAACGCCGCAGAAACCAAGGTGGAAGAAGACCTGAGGACGATCTTTACCGTTCAATGAATCTTGACGGCTTCGTAATCGACAGATGAAAAGAGGTAAGCGGATCTGATAGTAAAATTTCTTTTGATGCTGGCATGTTCCGCAAGTGGCTATTCAATTGCCTATCATAGTTATGATCGTTGGTGGGAATGGGTTATCGGATCGGTTTTGGGTCTGTTGATTGCCGTTGTTGTCATACAGATAGAGCAGGCGATCAGAAAGGTATCCCTGCGGGTGATCCTGGGAGGCGTCGTGGGGATGCTGGTCGGCCTTCTGATCGCGTTCCTGCTTGCCTATGGGTTGAGTTTTGTCAGTAACATCATGGAAAGAAGGCAGGTCGTGCCGTGGATCTATGCCTTATTGACAGCGATCATGGGTTACCTGGGACTGGTCCTCGGATCGAAGAAGGTGGAGGAGCTCAGTCTCTTCGGCTGGGGTCCGGCTAAGGAGCTCAGCGATTATCGGCTCCTCGATACGAGCGTGATCATCGACGGCAGGATCGCAGATATCTGCGACACCGGTTTTATGGAAGGGAATCTGATCGTTCCTCGGTTTGTTCTCGACGAGTTGCAGTACATCGCCGATTCTTCCGATTCCATGAAGCGGGCCCGGGGGAGGAGAGGGCTCGACATCCTCAACCGAATGCAGCGCAGCACCGGCATCTATATCGATGTCGTCGACCACGATTTTCCCAAGATCAAGGGGGTCGATGCCAAACTCGTTGCCTTGGCGAAGAAGACGAATGGCAAGATCATTACGAATGACTTCAACCTGAACAAAGTTGCGGAGTTGCAGGGGATAAAGATCCTTAATGTCAACGAACTGGCCAATGCCATGAAGCCCGTCGTTCTGCCGGGCGAGCTGATGACGGTCAAGATCATCAAGGATGGCAAGGAACCGGGCCAGGGGGTGGCTTACCTGGATGACGGGACGATGATCATCGTGGACAATGCCCAGAAGTACCAGGGGATGAACGTGGAGGCGCTTGTGACCAGCGTCTTGCAGACAACCGCCGGCCGGATGATTTTTTCGGAGTTGAAAACGGTGATTTCAGACAAGAAATCTTACGGGGCGAATATGAAACAGTGATGGTTTCCCTAGCCCGGTGATGCTCAATCGCCGGGCTTTTTTGTATCCGGACCTTGTGGATGAAGACGGTTGCGATCATTCCCGCCGGGGGTGCGGGGAGGAGGATGGGAAGCGAGATTCCGAAGCAGTACCTGCCGCTGGCGGGTACTGCCGTGCTTGTCCATACCCTGCAGGCGTTCCACCTCTCGGCGGTCATCGATGAGATCTTTCTCGCCGTTCCGGAGGAGGACATTCCGGAAGTCCGGCGGGAGATTGTCTCGAAATACGGTATATCGAAGGTGGTTCTGGTCCTCGCCGGCGGGGGCAAAAGGCAGGATTCGGTAAGAAACGCGCTTCTCCATGTCCGGGATGAACACGGGATCGTGGTCGTCCATGATGGCGTCCGGCCTTTCGTCTCCGGGGAGATCATCATCGGGGCCGTTGCGGCGGCTAAAGAGTATGGCGCCGTCACTGTCGGCGTACCGATAAATGATACCGTCAAAGAGACAGACGCCGATGGGTGGGTGAAGAAGACGGTCGCAAGGGAGAGGTTGTGGTTGACGCAGACCCCGCAGGCATTTCGTAGAGAGATCATTGTCACTGCTTACGAGAAGGCCGCGGCGGATAGGTTTTACGGTACCGACGACGCCTCCCTCGTCGAACGAACGGGGACCCCCGTGCGGATGATCCCCGGCGATTGCCGTAATATCAAATTGACGACGCCGGAAGACCTTCTCCTGGGAGATGTCATTATGTCAAGGAGCGTATGATGCGCATCGGTTTCGGTTTCGACAGCCACCGTCTTGCAGCCGGGAGAAAGCTTATCCTCGGCGGGATATCGGTCCCTTCCGAACGGGGACTCCTGGGCCATTCCGACGCCGATGTCCTGGTCCACGCCGTCTGCGATGCGATCCTGGGCGCTGTCGGCGCCGGCGATATCGGCCGGCGCTTTCCCGATACGGATCCCGCCTATCGAGAAATCTCCAGCCTGCTTCTCCTCGAGCGGGTCGTGGACCTCGCCGCAGAGAAGGGGTGTCGCGTCTTTAACGTGGATACGACGATTGTTTTGGAGAGGCCGAAACTGGCGCCCTATCTCGGGGAGATGGCGGAGAATATCGCGGGAATTTTGGGGATCCCCGCCGCACGGGTCGGTGTGAAGGCCAAGACCAACGAGGGGATGGGGCTTGTGGGCGCGGGGGAAGGCGCGGCAGCCTTTGCCGTCGTCCTTCTCGAGGGGGGGGATGTCGCGTGACCGCGCCGCGGATACGGGTGCGATTTGCCCCCTCGCCGACGGGGGAACTTCATGTAGGCAATGCGCGGACGGCCCTTTTCAACTGGATTTTCGCCCGGCATTGCGGGGGGGCGTTTCTTGTTCGCATCGAAGACACGGACCGGGCGAGAACGACCGGCGCCTTTGAAGCCAATCTCCTCGACGACCTGAAGTGGCTGGGGATCGACTGGGATGAAGGGCCCGGAATGGATGGTCCGTATGGCCCCTATCGCCAGTCCGAACGTATCGACCTTTACCGGGATTGTCTCGGGCGCCTGATCGCCGAAGACCGGGTTTACCCCTGTTACTGCACCGAAGGTGAACTCGATGCCGAGCGGGCTGATCTCGTCGCACGGCGGATGATGCCGCGTTACATGGGGAGGTGCCGACGTCTGAATGAGGCGCAAAGGAGAGGACTGGCCGATGAGGGACGGTTGCCGGTCTGGCGCTTCCGTGTGGATGCGGGGGCGATTGCCTTTGACGACCTCATCCGGGGGAGCATGGCGTTTCAGGGCGACGCCATCGGCGATTTCATCATCGTTCGTTCCAACGGCATCCCTTCCTATAACTTTGCCGTGGTTGTCGACGATCACTTCATGGAGATCAGCCACGTCATCCGCGGGGAAGATCACCTCTCCAACACGGCCGCCCAGCTTCTGCTCTACCGGGCGCTCGGCTTTTCCCCTCCGGTTTTTGCCCACCACGCGCTGCTCCTGGGAAAGGACCGCGCCAAACTGAGCAAACGGCACGGCGCCGTCTCCGTCCGCGAATTTCGACGCCGGGGGATCCTGCCGGAGGTTCTCCTCAACACTCTGGCGCTCCTGGGGAGCTCGTTCGGAAGCGGCCGGGAGGTCGTCTCCGCAGGGGAAATCGTCGAAGGGTTCGCACTCGAACGCACCGGGAGGGGCGGAGCGGTTTTCGACGAGGAAAAGCTCCTGTGGCTCAACGGGGTCTATATCCGCCGCCTGGAACTGGCCGCCCTGACGGATCGGCTCATCCCCTTCATCCTGTCGGCCGGATACGACGAGCGCTCTTTTGGGCGCGACCGTCTCGAAAGCATCGTCGCCGCCGTCCGGGACAGCCTTCCGACCCTGGCCGATATCGGCGGTCTCCTGGAGATCTTTTCCGACGAACGCTACCGGATCGACGAAGAGGCCGCCCTGCTTCTGAGGGAGGACGATGCGAAAGCGGTCCTTTCGGAACTATACGGGGTTCTCGATCGGGGGGGCGATCCGGGAGAAACCGCGGCTCCCGGCGTTCCCGCGGACGCGGCGGGGATATCGGAACCCTTTGCCGCTCTGATGAAACGGATCAGCGAGAGAACCGGCATGCGGGGGAAAAAACTCTACCTGCCGATCCGGGCTGCCGTGACCGGCCGTCTGCACGGGACGGAACTGGACCGGATCTTTGCCCTGCTGAGCCCGGCGTCGCTGCGCAAACGGGTCGAAAAGGCCCTTGCCCTCGCCTGACGCAGCAAATCCCCGGCCACCCGATAAGCGCTATTGCTCAATGCGTAGCCAATTCCAGAAGCGCCTCCCTTATCAGAAACCGAGGAATACATTCAATTTGTTGATATCGCTCATCAGGGTTGCAAACCCCTGGAGTGTCAGAGATTGCGGACCATCCGACAGCGCTTTTTCCGGTTCGGGATGGACCTCGACCAGTATCCCCTGCGCCCCTGCCACCAGAGCCGCTTTGGCCATGGGAGGGACCAGGCTCCGTTTGCCGGTGGCATGCGAAGGGTCAACCATGATGGGAAGGTGCGAGAGTTCCCTGATGAGGGGAACCACCGAAAGATCGAGCGTGTTGCGAGTGGCAGTTTCAAAGGTACGGATTCCCCGTTCGCAGAGGATCACGTTGGGATTGCCCCCGATCAGAATATATTCGGCGGCAGAAAGAAATTCTTCTATGGTCGCACTCATCCCCCTTTTGAGGAGCACCGGCTTTCTGCCCCTCCCCAATTCCTTCAGCAGGTCAAAATTCTGCATGTTCCTTGCACCAACCTGCAGCAGATCGGCGCATTGTGAGACATGCTCCACGTGTTCAGGGCTCATCACCTCAGTCACGATCGGGAGGCCGCTCTCCGCCCGCGCCAATGCCAGAAGGCGCAAGCCCTCTTCCCTCAGCCCCTGGAACGTGTGTGGGCCGGTCCTCGGCTTAAAAGCCCCCCCTCGCAAAAGATCGGCCCCGGCCGCCTTCACTGCAAGCGCCGTCTTGATAATCTGCTCTTCCCCTTCTACCGCACAGGGACCGGCGGCAACTATCGGACGGTATCCTTCTCCGATTTTAACGCCACAGACGTCGATGACGCTGCTCGGGGGGTGAAAGGCCCGTGAACACAGCTTGTATGGTTTGGAAACATGGATAACTTCCTGAACCCCGGGAAGGTCCCGGATGACGGTATCGTCTACATATCCCTCGTTGCCGAGCACCCCTATTGCGGTCCGTTCACCGCCGGGAATCGGTTCCGCCCGGTACCCCATATCCTGTACAGCCTTGACCACATTCTCGATCTCGGCTTGCGTGGCGATGTAACTCATGACGATCAGCATCGGTCGCTCCCTGTGCTATGTTTGGGTTAAGGAGGTTTGACAATAGCAGGGTATGTTGTCCAGGTCAACCGCGGTTGAAACAGGGGTGTTGTTCGCTCGACAAATATGATATGGGCATTAATAACGACATTACCCGGGTTAACCGAAAGAATGTAAACTCCATGGAAAGCATATCAAAAGCCGTCGTATTGGTCAGCGGGGGAATGGACTCCGTAACCGCGCTCTACGATACGGCAAACAAGTTTGATCTCGTTGCCGCGGTCAGCTTCAATTACGGCGCAAAACACAATGACAGGGAGATCCCCTTCGCCGCGGTTCACTGTCGGAGGTTGGGGGTTCGCCACGAGGTCATCTCCCTGGCGTTTATAAACCAATTGTTCAAGTCTGATCTCCTGAAATCCGGCGGCGAGATTCCCAATGGGCATTACGAAGAGTTAACGATGAAGCAGACCGTGGTCCCTTTTCGCAACGGCATCATGATGGCCATCGTGGCGGGCTTTGCCGAAAGCATCGGGGCGCAGGGGCTGGTGATTGCCGCGCACACCGGCGATCATGCCGTCTACCCGGACTGCCGGGAGGATTTCATGAAATCCATGGGCGAGGCGATTCGGCTCGGCACATACGGACAGATCGAGATCGTCCGTCCGTTTATCGCGCTGGGAAAGGCCGAAATCGCGAAGCGGGGCTTTGAGATGGGCGTCGACTTTTCCCAGACATGGTCGTGCTACAGGGGAGGCGACCTCCATTGCGGCAAATGCGGCACGTGTGTGGAGCGGCGGGAAGCGTTCCTTGTCGCGGGAATCGAGGATCCGACGGTGTATAAGGAGGCCGGTCCGCTTCCCCGGAAGCCAAACAGTTAGCGTGAGACATCATGCGTATCTCGGAGACCTTTTACTCCATACAGGGCGAAGGAACCCTGGCGGGTCTGCCTTCGGTCTTCATCAGAACGGCGGGATGCAATCTTCGCTGCCGCTGGTGCGATTCGCCGTATGCGTCCCGGCACGCCAGGGGGAGCGAGCGGACCATCGACAGCCTCGTCGAGGAAGCGATCCGTCATCCGACGCGCTTTTGTGTGATCACCGGCGGCGAGCCTATGTTAACAAAGGGCATACACGATCTGGCAAAAAGACTGGTCGACGGCGGCAGGCACGTGACCATCGAAACAGCCGCCACTATTTTACCGCACGGAATCTCCTGTTCGCTGGCTTCGCTTAGTCCGAAACTAAAGAATTCCACCCCCGGGACCAGTACTCCCGTTGCCGTCAGGCGCAGACATGAAGCCCGGCGCCTCAGACCCGATGTGATCCGGGAGTGGATCGACCATTACGACTACCAGCTCAAATTCGTTGTGTGCTCGGGTTCGGACGTGGCCGAAGCGATCGCCCTTTTAGACGCGTTGGATCGGAGCATAGCGCCGGAGAAGGTGCTCCTGATGCCCGAGGGGGTGGATGCCGCTGCCTTTGCAAATGTCGCGGATCACATCGTTGAGGCCTGCAAGGAGCACGGGTTCCGTTATTGCGACCGGTTGCATATCCGGCTTTACGGCCACACGCCAGGGAGGTGAACATGCCTTACCGCATCTGCAAGACAATCGAGATAGAGAGCGGGCACATGCTCTCCAAGCACCATGATAACTGCAAGTATCCGCACGGGCATTCGCGCCGGGTAGAGTTGATCCTGGAATCCGATGAACTGGATGCGAACGACATGGTCTGCGATTTCTCCGTGCTGAAGGTTGCGTTGAAAAGGCTCCTCGATTCGCTGGACCATGCCATGTGCATCAATACAAAAGATCCCATGTACAAAGCCTTCAAGGAAACGTATGGTGATCGGGTGATCGGTTTCGACGCCACCGATCCCACGACCGAGGTCATAGCCAAAACGATCTTCGATAGAGTAAAGGAGAGCCTCGATCGGTACGGCAATAAAAAGGGCCAGCCATACCGCCTGGGCAAAGGGGTTCGGTTGATCCGGGCGAGGGTTTGGGAAACATCGACCAGTTGGGCAGAGTATGGCAGGTAATATGACCATGGTCCTCTTTCTCCTGACATTCTTTCTTTTGTACGGCGGTCTCCATTTTTATTTTTTTCTGAAGCTCCGGGCGGCTTTCGCTCCCGGCGCTCCTGCCCAGATCATCCTCATTGCCTTGCTCGTTCTGGGTCTGACAGCCCCCCTCCTTGTCCGTGCGTTGGAACGGTTCGGTATCGAGACCCTGGTCCGACTCATGTCGTGGGCCGGCTACATCTGGATGGCGATCCTCCTGCTCTTTTTCTCCGTGGCGATCCTCCTCGATCTCTTTCGTCTCCTTGTGTATGCCGCCGGTTATGTCCTTCATACCGAAATCCGCGCGATTCTGCCGGCAGCCCGGACTTTGTTTCTCCTTCCTCTCGTCGCAGCGCTAATCATCGGGGGATATGGCTTCTTCGAGGCGCGTCGGATCCGCACGGAACGGATCGAGATCCGTTCGGCGAAAATACCGAAGGAAATCGGAAAGATCAGGATCGTCCAGATCTCCGACGTTCATGTCGGCGTTATGGTGCGGGGGGAGAGGCTTGCCGGGATGCTCCGGAAGGTTCATGAGGCGGAGCCCGATCTTCTCGTTGCCACGGGCGACCTTGTGGACGGCCAGCTCAACAGTATGGCCGAAGCCGTGGCGCAGTTCCGGGAGATCCGTCCCCGCTACGGGAAATTTGCCGTGACCGGCAACCACGAATTCTACGCCGGTCTCGATGAATCCATCGATTTCATGAACAAATCGGGGTTTACCCTGCTCCGGGGCGAGGTTGCGACCGTCGGAGGCGCGATTGATCTTGCGGGAGTCGATGACCCGACCGTCCGCCGTTTTGGAGGGCAAGGAGGGCTGTCGGATCGGGAGGTCCTCTCCCGCGGCGGCGGCCGCTTTACTATTCTCCTCAAGCATCAGCCCCTGGTGGAGAAGGACGCCCCCGGCGCCTTCGACCTTCAGCTCTCCGGCCACACCCATAAGGGGCAGATATTTCCCTTCAGCCTGATCACGAGCCGCTTCTTTTTCTTCCATAGCGGTAACTTCCGCCTGGCAAACGGCGCCCTGCTGCACGTCAGCCGGGGGACCGGAACCTGGGGACCGCCCATTCGATTTCTCTCACCGCCGCAGATCACGGTCATCGACCTGATGCCGGAATAGAAAGGTTCTCACTGTAAAGACGGGATCGATGTCCGATTTTTCATCTTGATTAATTGTCTAAATTGATGCATGAAATCTAGGTTATTCTGAAATCCAATAAGATAGGGGAGGATGTGCATGAATATCAAAGAGTGCATGGCGGTGGTCACCGGGGGCGCCTCCGGTCTGGGTGAGGCATCTGTCCGGAGTCTATCCGCCCTGGGCGCCAGGGTGGCGATTTTCGATATTGCGGTGGAGCGGGGCGCGAGGCTAGCCGCCGAACTGGGGCCGAATTGTATCTTTGCCCCCGCTGATGTGACGAGCGATGAAGCGAGCCGGGCGGCGATGGAAAAGATCGTTGCCGCCTTCGGGACGATCAATGTGGCGATCAATTGCGCCGGTGTGGCCGATCCCGGGAAAGTCCTGTCGAAAAAAGGGCCGATGTCGCTGGCGTTCTTCAACCGGGTCATCCAGATCAACCTCGTCGGCACGCTCAACATCATCCGGCTGGCTGTCGAGCAGATGGTGAAGAACACGCCGAACGGGGAAGGGGAGAAGGGGGTCATCATCAACACCGCCTCCGTCGCCGCCTTTGACGGACAGATCGGCCAGGCGGCTTACAGCGCTTCCAAGGCAGGGGTTGCGGGGATGACGCTGCCGATCGCCCGAGAATGCGCCGACTACGGGATCCGTGTCATGACCATCGCTCCGGGGCTCTTCGACACGCCCATGATGGCGGGCCTTCCCGAGAACGTCCGGGTGCAGTTGGCGCAGAGCGCGCCCTTCCCGAAGCGCCTCGGCAGGCCGGCGGAATACGCGGCGCTTGTCCATCACATCATCGAGAATCCGATGCTGAACGGCGAGTGTATCCGCCTCGACGGGGCGGTCCGGATGACGGCGCGGTAAAAGGGGGGGGGAAACTGAAAAGGAGGTCAATCATGGGAAAGATTTTCAACCTGGTGAGGGAAGCGACGGGGATCGCCGTCGTCACCTTCGACGTGGTCGGTGAAAAAATGAATACCTGGACGGAGGACGCCTTCGCCGGTTTTGATCAAGTGATGCGGGCGCTCGAAACAATGAAGGGATGTCGGGGTGTCGTCTTCATCTCGGGGAAGCCCGAAAACTTTCTTGCCGGGGCCAATCTGAAGCTGATTTCCCAGATCGAGAGCGCCGAGGAGGTGCGCAGGACGGTCGACCTGTTCCACGGTTCCTTCAACCGCCTGTCCGCCCTGGGCATTCCCTCGGTTGCGGCCATCCACGGGCACTGCCTCGGCGGCGGCCTGGAATTCGCCCTCGTCTGCACCGGGCGGATCGCCAAGGAAGGAAGGACAACCCTCATCGGCCTGCCGGAATGCAATGTCGGCCTGTTTCCCGGGGGCGGAGGGACGCAGCGCCTGCCCCGTTTGATCGGCTACGGCGCATTCGATCTGATCCTGAAAGGGACGATGCTGCCGGCCGCGAAGGCTTACGAGATGGGGATCGTCGACCGCCTCATCCCCGCGGGCGGAGACCTCCTCAGGGAAGCGAATGCATTTCTTGAAGAGATCATTGCGGGGAAAGCCGACCTGAAGCGGCCCGCCCAGGACTTTTCGCAGATCGATTCGGTTGCGGAGATGGCGAAGGCAGGGATCCTCAAAGCGACGAAGGGGCGGGAGATCCCGGCGCCGATGCTCGCCCTGGGCGCGATGCACGAGGGATTGAAATTGCCCCTGATGGAAGGGCTGGAGGTCGAGAAGAAGAACTTTATCGAGGTGGTTTTGTCGAAGGAGGCGAAGGGAAGCATCAACACCTTTTTCATCAAGGGGATGACGGACAAGCCGATGGCGATGACGACGAAAGGGTTTGTCCCGAAACCGATCAACAGGGTCGCCGTCCTCGGCTTCGGGACGATGGGGCGGGGGATCATCATCGACATCCTCAGGAACACGCAGCTTCCGGTTCTGGTCAAGGACATCCCCGAGGCGCTCGAACCGGGGAAGGCCTTTGTCCGGAAGATCCTCGATGGAATGGCCGAAAAAAAGCGGCTGAATGAACCGGTGGACGCGATCCTCGGGCGCCTTTCGATGACGTCGGATTATACCGATGCCTTCAAGGAGGCGGACCTCGTCATCGAGGCGGTCTTCGAGGAGATCGGCGTAAAGAAGCAGGTGTATGGGGAACTGAGCAAATGGGTCCGCGGGGACTGCATCGTGGCGAGCAACACCTCCTCGATCCCGATTACCTCGATGGCGCCCTTCGTAACGAAACCCGAGCGTTTCGGGGGGATCCATTTCTTCTCCCCGGTCTGGCTGATGCAGCTCGTCGAGGTGATTAGGGGCGAGAAGACCGCGCAGGAGACGATCGACAACCTCCTCAACTTTGCGGGGCTGATCAAAAAACGGCCTATCGTCTGCATGGACAACGCGGGCTTTGTCGTCAATGCGATGCTCTTTCCCAATCTCATCAATGCATTCATATATGTCGAACAGGGCAACGCAATCGAAAAGGTGGATCGGGCGATGACCCGTTTCGGCATGCCCGTGGGGCCGATCAGACTCACGGACGAGGTGGGAATCGACATCCCCCACAAGGCCCTTGTCGGGATGGGCATCAGGCAGGATACCCTGAAGCGCGTGGTCGAAGCGGGCCGCCTCGGTCTGAAGAAATCGGGGAAGGGATTCTTCCTAAAGGATGGGAGCGTCGATCCCGAAGTCCTGCCGCTCATCGCGAAACGCCCGCCGCAGGAGGCGAGCGAAGAGGAGATCCAGTTAGGACTTCTCACTGCGATGGTTCGGGTGGGGAAGGACCTCATCGACCGGAAGATCGTCGACGACGTGCGGATGATCGACGTGGGGATCATCTGGGGGCTCGGCTTCCCCGCCGACAAGGGTGGTCCGATGAAATGGGCCGACCTCATCGGCCTTTCCAAAAAGCTCTACGGCAAGAATTTTTACTAGGGAAGCGAAGGTTGAAATGAAAAGAACAGCGATTATCCTGGTGATTTTGGCGGTGGCGGGGCTGGGGGCCTTTCGGGTGGCCCAGGTGATCTCCGCGAAAAAGGCCGAGGACCCGAAAAGGCAAGGCGCGGGCCAGGCGCCTTTGGTGGAGATTGCCCCTGTGACCCAAGGTCTGGTCGAGGAGAAGATTCTCCGCACCGGGGATATCGCCCCGCACGCCCAGGTCACCATCTATAGTAAAGTCCAGGGGTGGGTAGAGAAAATCAATGTTCGGGAGGGGGATCGGGTAAAGACCGGAGATGTACTGGCCACCCTCGACGCACGCGAGGCAGAGGCAGCGGTGGCCCAGGCCCAGGCAAGCATGGAGGCGGCGGTGGCCCGGTTGAAACAGGTGAAAGCCACATCCCAGGAGGCCATCCAGTCGCAGATCCAGCAAGCCAAAGCCAACCTGGAACTGGCGGAGTCGGATTTGAAGCGGGCCCGGGATCTCTTCGAGAAAAATTTTATCGCCCGGCAACAGCTCGACGAAGCCCGGACGAAACAGAACGTGGTCAAAGCCAATTATGATCTGGCCCAGAACAACATCCTGCAGAAAACCTGGGAGAACGACATCGCCCTGGCGGAGGCCCAGGTCCGACTGGCCAAAGCCACTCTGGACCTCAACAAGGCCCAGCTGGCCAACCTGGTCATCCTCTCGCCCATGAACGGCGGTATCACCAAGCGCCATGTAGACCCTGGAACGATGGTCAAGGACACCGCCCCCATCCTCACTCTGATGGACCTGGGCGAGGTAAAGATGGTGGTGAATGTGATCGAAAGGGAATTTATCCGGCTCCAGAAGGGCCAATCCGTCCAGGTCACCGTTATGGCCTTTCCTGACCGCACGTTCCGGGGACGTATCGCCATCATCACCCCGGCCTTGGAAATACAGTCGCGCACCGCGGAAATCCAGATCACGATTCCCAATCCCGGCTACATACTGAACCCCGGGATGTTCGGGAAAGTGGAGATCCTTCTCCGTTCCGATCCTAAAGCCACCCTGGTCCCTATCCAGGCTTTGATTACAGGCGAGGACAAGGATTTTGTTTACGTTCTTAAAGAGGGCAAGGTCCATCGCCGGCCTGTCGAGAAGGGAATTTCAAAAGACACCGTGGTAGAAATCGCCCGGGGGCTGAGCCCCGGCGAGCAGGTGGTCACAGCCGGCCACGAGTTCCTGCGCGATGGAATCCCGGTGCGGCTGGCGGCCAAATCCGAAAAAAGCAAATAGCTCTAAGGAGCGAAGGACGTGAATCTCGCAAAATTTGCCCTGCGCAACCCCATCACCATCTTGATGGCGGTCCTGGTCGCCGTCATCCTGGGCGCCATCTCCTTTTCCAAGATGCCCGTGGACATGTTCCCGGAAATCACCTTTCCCTCTATTACCGTGGCCACCTTTTACAAGGGCGCGAACCCCCGGGACATCGAACGGATGGTGACCTACCCGGTGGAAAAAGCGGTCTCCACCGTAAATGGGGTGAAATACGTTTCCTCGATCTCCCGGCAGGGCGCATCGCTGGTGACGATCTCCTTCAACTGGGGAACCAACCTGGACAGCGCCCAATCCGATGTGCTGCAGGCGGTCAACCTGGTTCGCAGCGATCTGCCCAAGGAAGTAGAAAATCCGATCATCAGGAAATTCGACATCTCCCAAATCTCGGTTGTCTTCATCGCGCTCATGGGCGGGGGGCTCAACGAGGGGCAACTCTATGACCTGGCCTATAACACCGTCGAGCCCGAGATCGAGCATGTGGCAAACGTCGCCTCCGCCAGGGTTGTCGGGGGAAAGATCAGGGAAATTTCCGTGCACTTTGACCGGGAGCGGCTGCAGGCCTTCGGCCTGTCCCCCGACAACGTCATCCAGGCGGTTCAGCAGGCCAATCTGATCCTCCCCACGGGGGACATCAAGGCCGGACCCTATGACTACCGGCTCTTTACCGAGACCCAGTTCAACCTGGTAAAGCCGATGGAAGATATCATCGTTTCGAACATCCAGAAGCGGCCGGTGTATATCCGGGATATCGGAGTAGTGAAGGATGCCTATCAGGATCAGACCAACCTCATCCGGGTAAACGGCCAGCCGGCGGTGGCCCTTGCCGTACAAAAGACGTCGGGAACCAATACCATCCAGGTGGTGGACGACGTCCGCAAGGCCCTGCCGAGGATAGAGAAGATGCTCCCCCCGGGCGTGGTCATGATGGAACTCTTCGATCAATCCGTCTACATCCGGAACTCGATCAAGAGCCTGCAGCACGAGGCGATCCTGGGGGCGATTCTGGCCGTTTTGGTGATTCTGGTCTTTCTGCGCAACGTTCGCAGCACGATGATTGTCTCCCTCTCCATCCCCATCTCGATCGTCTGCGCTTTTATCCTTTTATACTTCAACAATCTGACGTTAAATACCTTTACCCTGGGCGGCCTGGCGCTGGGAGTCGGCCGTCTGGTCGACGATGCCATCGTCGTGCTGGAGAACATCTACCGCCATCGCAGCGCCGGCGAATCTCCCGACGAGGCGTCCATCAAGGGTGCGGGCGAAGTCGGCCTGGCCGTTCTCGCTTCGACCATCACCACGATCGTGGTCTTCCTCCCCGTGGTTTTCATCACCGGCATTGCCCGGCTCCTTTTCACGCCACTCGCCTTGACGGTGGCTTTCTCCCTGGTCGCCTCCTATTTCGTCTCCCTGACGGTCATTCCGGTTCTCTCCCGCAAATACCTGCATCCGGAAACCGAGGACGTCTTACCCCCTTCTCCTTCTGCCCTGGATCGGCTGAAATGGCGGTTGAAGGGACTCTTTGAGCGGATCGATGCCGCTTATCAGTCTACCCTGACCTGGGCCCTGGCCCGTCGCAAAGTGGTTGTCATCGTTGTGGTCGCGGCTTTCCTGGGCAGCCTGCCGCTTTATTTCTTCATCGGCAGCGAGTTCTTCCCCGCTATGGACGAAAGTCAGTTTCGCTTCATCGTCCAGCTGCCCGTGGGTTCGCGCCTCGAAGAGTCTGCCCGCATTGCGGCCCAGATGGAAGAAGTCGTCCAGGAGACGATCGGCAAGGAGACCAGGGCCGTCCAGGTCAATTTCGGCGTTCCCACCGGGCTATCGGCGATCTGGTCTCAGAACACCGGCCCGCATATGGGATGGATCCGGGTTAAGCTGGTCGATCCGGGTAAGAGAAAAATGTCGGCAGATGCACTGATGGACAAGCTCCGGCCCAAGCTTCTGCAGTCCTTCCCCGGAGTGCGCATCTTCTTCGTCTCCGGCGGAATCGTCCGCATGCTCATTTCCTTCGGCTATGACAACCCCATCGACATCGAAATCCTGGGTTACGATTTCATGACCGCTCAAAAACTGGCCGACCAGGTAGCGGCCATCGTCCGCCAGACGCACGGCGCCAAAGACGTCCGGGTCAGCCGGGAGCCGGACTATCCCCAGCAAAACATCGTCATCGACCGGGAGCGGGCTGCGCTTCTCGGCCTGAGCACGGCCCAGATCGCCCGATCCATCCAGGCGTTTATCAATGGATTCCAGGCTTCCATCTTTTCCGACCCGCAGACCGGAAACCAGTATTACATCACGGTGCGAGCTCAGGAGGCGGACCGCGCTTCGGTAGGCGACCTCGGTCAAATCTTTCTTTTTAACGCCCTGGGTCGGCCCATCTCGCTGGATAACGTGGCGACCATTTCCCGCGGAGTCGGACCCATCCAGATCGAACGCAAATACCAACAGCGCATTATCCACGTGACCGCCAATACCTTCGGGCGGGACCTCGGCAGCGTGGCTGCGGAGATCCAGGAGAAACTGGATAAAATCCAGCTGTCGCCGAACTTCAAGATTAAACTCAGCGGTGCGGTGGAAAGCCAGCGGGAATCGTTCACCTCGCTGCTGGGAGCCCTGATCCTTGCGGTCATTCTTGTGTACATGGTCCTGGCCTCCCAGTTCAAGTCGCTCATCGATCCTTTCATTATCATGTTCTCCGTTCCTCTGGGGTTGATCGGCGTGATCTGGGCGCTCTTCCTTACCGAAACCAATCTTTCGGTCACCTCCTTCATGGGCATCATCATGATGGCCGGGATCGTCGTCAGCAACGGGATTCTTCTGATCGACTACACCAATCGACTACGAGGGAGGGGAATGGGATTGCAGGAGGCCCTGGTCCTGGGGGGACGCACCCGTTTGCGGCCGATCCTCATGACCACGCTCTGCACGATTCTGGGACTTATCCCGATGGCGGTCGGACTGGGGGAGGGATCGGAATCGAATGCGCCTATGGCCATCGCCGTTATCGGTGGGCTGACCGTCTCTACTCTGCTGACCCTGGTATTCATTCCCACGCTTTATTCGATATTCGAAACCCGGTTCAAGCGCGAAATCCATAGCGAAGAAAAGGGATGAGAGCTTTGGAAACCATGCTCCCTCCGCACGCTGGACATTTTTCGACCCTGCACCTCCTCGCTTCGCTGCGGGGGCAGGGGACCCCGAAAAATCTCCAATGCGTGCTTCCGGGACATGATTTCCCAAGCTCTCAAGTCGCGAAAATAGGACGGCTTCGTAAAAAGGCCGCAGGCAAGGCGCGCGAATCCTGAGGAGTGAGGCGTACTGTTGCGTACGCCGCAATGACGAAGGATGACGCGCAACGCAGCATCCGGCCTTTTTACGTAGCCGAAGCCGTCATCTTTTTGTCGCGAGCAATTCCTGCCACGTGTGGCGCTGGAGAAACGATCCCTCCACATTCGCCTCCATCTCCTGGAACAGGGCAAAGGGCATGGCGAAGCTCAGTAGGTGGTCTCCGAGCTGTTTCCGGATGAAAACCCGAGCGGAGAGGTCGGTCAGCCCTACGACCGCCCGCGGCTGTTCGGCGTTCGCCTCCCGGTAGGGGTAGATGCCGATCGTCTGGCAGCCGGCGGCCCAGGGGATGATGACGTTTTCGTTGTCCCCCCGGCCGTAGTTGGCCAGAACCACCAGGGCGGAGAGTTCGTCGGGATCAGCGAAAAAGATCACGGTCTGCGGCGGCTCTTCTCCGGAAGCGACATCGTCCAGCGGCCGGAAGACGACGTAGCGCTTCGGTATCTGGGTAATGGGGAGGCACGCGAGGAACCGTTTCACCTGTTCGGGTGTCTTGACGTACCGCTCGCCGTGGATGAAATTGTCGTAGGTCTCTGCCTGGAGGAATGGTTTGACCGCCTCCGCTATGGCGGGACCTTCCGCCCACCCCTCGATGCCGGATGAGAGGAAATGGCAGAACCCCTCCTCGCTGCCGGGGAAACTCTTATACCGGTCTCCGAAACCCATCCCGACCCCGCCGCCGACGCATCCGAATGTCGCTGCGTCGCATGCCGCCGGACGACCCTTGGCGGCGGAGGCGGCGAGCCACATGATGCAGCCCCATCTTCCCTCCTGGAACTGCGTGGCCCCTTCGGGTTTTTCATCGGTCCAAACGATTGCAATGGGAGGGTATTTTGTTTCGATAGCCTTGGCGATTCTGCTTTCCATAGCGTGCTCCTTTGGTGATGGGATATGAACTGTGGGGGCATTATATTTGATACCCCCGCAAAAAGTCAAAAAATCCTGCTGACGGCTTAACCACCCGTCGTCTCTGCGGCGAGCGGGGGAGGAAATTTGCTTTTTACGAAATCGTGACCCTTTGACTCAATTTTTTTGTACAAAGAGGTTGACAGGGACGGGTATTATAGCTATAAGACCGCTACGTGTTCTAGGATGTTGAGAACCCATTGATGGGCAGGTGAACAAGGAGTGATGAAGATTGCAGTCAGCGGTAAGGGGGGGGTCGGCAAGACGCTCCTGAGCGCTTTTTTAGCACAGGCATTTGCGCATGACGGTTATGGTGTCATAGCTATCGATGCCGACCCCGATGCCAATCTTGGCGCCTCCCTCGGTTTTCCGGATTCCGATAAAATCGTTCCGATTTCCCATCTAAAAGAACTTATTCGGGAGCGAACCGGGGCCAAGGAGTCGGCCGGCGGTGCGTATTTCAAGCTTAACCCGAGAGTGGACGACCTGCCCGACGAATACTCGCTCACGCACAACGGCATCCGCCTGCTGGTGATGGGTGAGGTCAAAAGAGGCGGCAGCGGCTGTTACTGCCCGGAAAACGTACTGCTGGGCGCGCTGATGTCGCATTTGCTCCTGAGGCGGGATGAAATGGTCATCCTGGACATGGCCGCCGGGATCGAACACCTCAGCCGGGGCACGGCGAAAGCGGTAGACCGGCTCATCATCGTGGTGGAACCGGGGCAGGCGAGTATGGAAACGGCTCACCGTGTGAAGAAATTGGCCAACGACATCGGCATTCAAGAACTGGCAATCGTCGGCAACAAGGTACGCAACGCCGATGAAGAAGCGTATATCAGAAAAGGAGTCAAGGACCTGGATATGCTCGGCGTCATCCCTTACGATGCGGGTCTGGTCGATGCCCAGATGCGGGGTGTGCCGATTATCCAGAACCAGGCAATCAAGTCGTCGGTTGACGCCATTTATGCGAAACTGACTGCTCGAGCGAATTGATAGAAGAAAGAGGGAACAGCGGAAGGAAGCGGCTGTCCGCAGGCAGCGGTTCGGATCGTTCCTGCAACCGGCTTTTCTTTCGTGTTTGCGTATCATTGAATGGATCAGATCAAGGTCAGCTTTCATCCGAGCGGGAGGAGCGTCGCTGTCGTTGAGGGAGAAAATCTCCTTCAGGCGGCGATGGAGGCGGGGATACACATCAACGCCTCCTGCGGCGGCAGCGGAACCTGCGGAAAATGCAGGGTCAAGATCGTCGGCGGCGCTGCCGATTCCCCGATGCACGACAGGCTCTCGCCCGCGGAGTACAAGGAAGGGTTTCGTCTGGCCTGCCTGACTTCGATCAGAGGGGATCTCGATGTGGAAATCCCTCTGGAATCGCAGGTGGACAAATCGGCGCTGGCCCTCAAAGGCGACAGGGAACAGGGCTCTTACCTTCTCTCTCCTAAAGACATTTACCAGCTTGTCCAGGGATGGGATGTGGATCCCACCGTCTTTAAAAGATATGTCGAGCTTGACCCGCCCAGCATCGAAGACAACGTCAGCGATCTGACGCGCTTGATCACGGCCATAAACCGCCTGCACGGCATGAACGGGATTTCCACCGACTTTAGGGTTATCAGGAAATTTAGCCGCATCCTGCGGCAGGCCAATTGGAAGGTGACCGTGACCCTCGTTCTCACGAAAAAAGGGTATAAGCTGATCAATGTGGAGGCGGGGGATAACCGGCAGCAGAACTACTCCATCGTCATCGATATCGGCACCACGACCATTTTCGGTCAATTGCTGAATCTCAACGAGTGCAAGGTGGTTGCCTGTCCCGACGGCCTGTGCGATGGAACGAAGCTTTTTGCCCTTGCGGAGGCGTCCGATTACAACGCCCAGATCGCTTTCGGGGAAGACGTGATCACGCGCATCGTCTATGCAGCGAAGCCGGGCGGCCTGGAAAAAATGCAGGAAACGGTCGTCGGCACCATCAACGGCATCATCGACGAACTGGTGAGGATGAGCGGCATCGAACGCTCCCTCATCTCCCACATGGTCGTGGCGGGGAACACCACCATGACGCAGTTGTTCTTGGGTATCGATCCGAAGTATATCCGCGAGGCGCCGTATGTCCCCACCGCCCATTTCATCCCCCCCGTGCGGGCCATACACTTGGGTGTGAATATCGGCGAACACGTGCATGTGTATACCTTTCCCATGGTTGCCAGTTACGTGGGGGGCGACATCGTGGCGGGGGTTTTGGGATCGGGCATCTTCCAGCGCGAAGCCTTGACGCTCTACATGGACATCGGCACCAACGGCGAGATCGTCCTGGGAAATAAAGACTGGCTCGCGAGCGTTTCCTGTTCCGCGGGACCGGCCTTTGAAGGGGCGGGGATCAAATTCGGGATGCGGGCGATGCGCGGCGCCATCGAGGAAGTCAGCATCAATCCCCATACCTACGAGCCCATGATCCTGACCATAGGGAGGGTGAAGCCCATCGGCATCTGCGGTTCGGGCCTGATCGACGCCGTGGCGGAGCTTATGGAGACGGGGATCATCGATCAGAACGGAAAATTCCAGCTGGATATCGCCAGCGATCGGGTGAGGAAAGGGTCTGACGGCTACGAATACGTCCTTGCCCGCAAAGAAGAAACGCAGATCAACGACGATATCGCCCTGACGGAAATCGACATCGGAAACCTGATCCGCACCAAGGGTTCGATCTACGCCGGCTGCAAGGTGCTGCTCGACAGCGTCGGCTTGGGTTTCCTCGACCTGGATCAGGTGATCATCGCCGGCGGTTTCGGCCGTCATCTCGATCTGGAAAAGGCGATCTTCATCGGCCTCCTGCCCGACCTGGAGATCCGCAAGTTCATGTTCGTCGGCAACGGGTCGCTTTTAGGGGCAAGGCTGCTTTCCTTCTCCCAGACGCTTCTTAAAGAGGCGGAACGCATCTCCCTGATGATGACCAATCTCGAACTGAGCAACCATACCGGTTTCATGAACGAGTTCATGGCCGCGATGTTCCTGCCCCATACGAACACAAAGGCATTCCCCCGGGTGCAGGAGCGCCTGCGGCTGAAGAAAAAGGCGGCGTAAGCGGATGAGCTTCACTATCGCCGTTTCGGGAAAGGGCGGCACGGGAAAAACGACGTTTGCGGGGATGGTCGTCCGTTACCTGCTCGAAAAAGGCAAGGGTCCGGTCCTCGCCGTCGATGCCGATGCCAATATGAATCTCAACGAAGTGTTGGGCATCGATGTCAAAACGACCATCGGCGAGATGCGGGAAGCGATGAAGGAAGAGGTTCCCGCGGGTATGACTAAGGATGTGTGGTTTGAATATAAGGTTCAGGAGGCCCTGACCGAAGCGAAGGGATTTGATCTTCTGGCCATGGGACGCCCGGAGGGCGCCGGCTGCTACTGCGCGGCCAACACGCTCGCCAGAAAGTATATAGACCTTCTCTCGGGGAACTACCCGTATATTGTGATTGACAACGAGGCGGGAATGGAGCATTTCAGCCGTCTGACGACACAGGATGTAGACCTGCTCTTTATCCTGTCCGATTCCAGTCGCCGCAGCATCATCACGGCGGGGCGGATTCGCGACCTCATAAAGGAGCTCAAGTCAAACATCGTCAAAGAAGTTTTGGTGTTGAACCGTATGACCGGCCCCCTGGAGGGAGAGATATCGGAGGTCATCCGGGAGCAACATCTCGATCTGGCAGGGGTGATGCCGGTCAGCGAGGAAATTGGCCGCTACGACCGTAGCGGAATGCCCACTTTCGGACTTCCGCTTTCGGCGCCCGCGGTACAGGCGGCTTGGCGTATTTTTGACCAATATATTCCATGAATATCTTAGAGGAAGGAGGATACGAGATGACCGAACAGCAACTTGAAGAAAAGGCCTCTTTTGACGGAAGCACGGTGAAGGTCCTGGGCGAAACCTACGAAGCGGGAAAGCCCGAAAAGCCCGAGAACTGGCGTGAAAAACTGAAAGCCCGGGAAGATATGATAGCCTATCTTAAGGTAGGGGTTCGCTGATAAAAAAGCGCTTCAACCTCGAAGGGATCGTTCGCTCGACCTGTCGAATGCGCCCTTTGCGCGCGAGGCGGTCAATTAATTAAGGAGGTAAAACTCATGACATTTGCAATCCCAAAAACGGCCTATACGGGAAAGATCAAGGAAGTGGTACTGGGAAGAGGACCCAAGGCAATTACGGTGGGGGGGGAAACCTCGTATCCTTTTCATCTCTTCGAGGGGGAAATGCCCCATACCCCCCGCATCGCCATCGAGGTGTACGATACGCCGCCCGATGACTGGGCGGAGGCCTCTCTGGAACCTTACAGGGATGTCGTCGGCGATCCCGTTGCCTGGGCCAAGAAGGCGGCGGGGGTCTATGGCGCCGATATGATTGCCCTGCAACTGGTCAGCACCGATCCCAACGGTCTGAATACCCCGAGCGATCAAGCAACGGAAACGGCCAAAAAGGTCGCAGCGGCGGTGGATATTCCGGTAATCGTCAACGGCAGCGGCAGTCCCGAGAAGGATGCCGAGCTGCTCCGCAAAGTCGCCGAGGCGTGCGACGGGATGAATCTCGTCGTCGGCCCCGTTGTTGTAGAAAATTACAAGCAGATCGGCGCCGGCGCCATTGCCTATAAACATACCCTGGCGGCCAACAGCCCGATCGACATCAATCTTGCCAAACAGCTCAACATCCTCTTGGGCAACCTCGGTGTGCCTGACGGACAGATCGTTGTCGATCCGACCACCGGCGGACTCGGCTACGGAATCGAATATACCTACTCGGTCATGGAGCGCGACCGTATGGCCGCCCTCACCCAGCAGGATGAGAGGCTGCAGTTTCCCATCATCTGCGACCTGGGGAAGGAAATATGGAAAACGAAGGAAGCGAAAGCGGAAGACTCGCCGCTCATGGGTAATGCGGCCAAAAGGGGCGTTCTCATGGAGGCTGTTACGGCGCAACTGCTGCTGCTGGCGGGGGCGGATGTATTGATCATGAGGCATCCCGAGGCCATCAGGCTTGTCAGAGAAATGATCGCCGATTTGATGGCGTAGAAACACGGCTCCCAGTCGGCGTAAGAAGGAGGAGATAATGTCAGATTTGGAAAAGAAAAGTATCGATCCGGCGACGATCAAAATGATCCAAAAGGCCGCCGTCGATGGTTGCGAAACCATTTTCGATCGGGCGGAAGCGATGAAACCCTGTCCCATCGGCGCGGAGGGGAGCTGCTGCAAGCATTGCGCGATGGGGCCCTGCCGCGTCCCTGCACCGAAGAAAAAAGAGGGGGTCCCTCAGAAGAAACGGATGGGGCTCTGCGGCGCGACCGCCGAGACGATCGCCGCCCGCAACTTTGCCCGCATGGTCGCGGCGGGAACCGCGGCCCACTCGGACCACGCCCGCGGCATCGCCGAGGCCTTTCTGGCGACCGCCAAGGGGGAAGTGCCCGAGTTCAAAATCAAGGATGAACAGAAACTCTACCAGGTTGCGATGGATCTGGATGTGGAGATCGGCGAACGCTCGATCCGGGAGATCGCGATCGATGTGGGCAAAAAGGCCCTGGAGGAATTCGGCCGCCAGCACGGGGAGATCCCGTTTGTAAAGCGTGCGCCGGCCAAAAGGCAGGAAATCTGGCGGAAGCTGGGGATCGTCCCGCGGGGCATCGACCGCGAGGTGGTCGAGCTGATGCATCGCACCCACATGGGCGTCGATCAGGATTACAAGAGCCTCCTTTTGTCGGCGGCCCGTTGCGCGCTCGCCGACGGCTGGGGCGGATCCATGATCTCCACGGACCTTCAGGACATCATTTTCGGAAATCCTGTTCCGGTCCTGGGCCAGATCAATCTCGGCGTTCTGAAAAAAGACGAGATCAATGTGGTCGTCCACGGCCACGAACCGCTGCTGCCCGAGGTCCTGGTCGCGGTGGTCAACGATCCGGAGATCAAGAAGGCGGCACTGGCCACTGGCGCCAAGGGGATCAACCTCGTCGGCATGTGCTGTTCCGCCAATGAAATCCTGATGCGTCACGGCATACCGGTAGCGGGCAACTTCCTCCAGCAGGAACTCGCCATTGTAACCGGGGCCGTCGATGCCATGGTGGTCGATGTGCAGTGCGAAATGCAATCGCTGGCCCAGGTGGCCAAATGCTATCACACCAAGCTGATCACCACCTCCGCGAAGGCAAAGATGGAAGGCGCCATGCACATCGAATTCGATGAGCACCACGCCGGGGCCGTCGCCAAGAAGATACTGATGGAGGCGATCGGCAACTACAAGAACCGCAAGGCCAACGTTGAGATACCCGATGACAAGACCGATCAGGTGGTCGGATTCAGTTACGAAACGATCAACTATCTGTTGGGCGGCATGTTCCGGGCCTCCTACCGTCCGCTGAACGACAACATCATCAACGGCCGCATCCGGGGGATCGCCGGCGTCGTCGGCTGCAACAACGCCCGGGTGACCCACGACGACCCCAATCTGACGCTCATCAAGGAATTGATCAAGAACGACGTGATCGTCCTGGTCACCGGATGCGCCGCGATGACCTGCGGGAAGGCGGGCCTTCTTACGCCGGAGGCGGCGAAGCTGTATGCAGGCGAAGGGTTGGCGTCGGTCTGCGAGGCAGTCGGAATTCCGCCGGTGCTGCACATGGGGGCCTGTGTCGACAACAGCCGGATCCTGATGGCGGCCACCGCGGTTGTGAAGGCGGGCGGCCTGGGGGATGATATCAGCGATCTGCCGGCCGCGGGCGCCGCCCTCGAGTGGATGAGCGAGAAGGCCGTTGCCATCGGCCACTATTTTGTCGCTTCGGGTGTGTATACCATTTTCGGAACAACCTGGCCGACAACCGGCAGCGAGGAGGTCACCAAGCACCTGTTCGAGGAGTTTGAAAATATCGTGAAGGGGAGATGGGGCTTTGAGGCCGATCCGCTGAAGGCGGCAAAATTGATCATCGATGAAATCGACAGAAAACGAAAAGCGCTGGGCATCGACAAGGCCCGGGAAAGGGTTCTGTTCGATATGGCCAAACGTCGCGAGATCGATGCCGCCTGATGTTCATCTGCATCGCTCGATTTGATAACGAGTGTTTGAGTTACATCCGATAGCCGGAAGGAGGATTTCACGTGTCAAAAATTATTGCATCCGCAGCCATTCGAGGGGCCCATAAGATTGTGGAGAGGGCCGAGAAAAAATATCAGGAGGCTCTCGAGAAGTGGGGGCCCGAGCAGGAGGTGGGATTTCCCGATACGGCCTATTATCTGCCGGTGATCTATGCCATTTTGGGAATTCCCGTAAAAAAGATGTCGGATATGAAACCGGTCCTGGACCGATGCCGCGCGCTGTTGCCGCTGCCGGTCAGGGAGAAGTCGGCGCTTCCCTACCTTGCGCCCGCCCTGGATGCGGGCATGGCGACCTTTTTTGCCGAAGAGGTGATCGAAGCGATCCGTTATCTGGAAGATCCGAATTTTTACACCAAGCAGGAGGATATCTTGCCCGACAACCTCTGGCTCGGCGCCGCAAACGATGTGATCTTCCGCAAACGGGGAGTCGAATTCGTGGACGGGACGGCGCCCGGCTTTGCCGCCATTGTGGGGGCGGCGCCCACGCCCGAGATTGCCAAGAAGATCGCCACCGAATTGCAGGAGAAGAATCTCTACGTGTTCATGTGCGCCGAACATGAGGGCAAGCGTTTTTCGGAACAGCTTGTGGAGGCGGGCGTTCAGATCGGCTGGCCGACGCGCCTTGTTTCCTACGGCCCCGATATCACGGCCGCCGTTTTTGCGATGGGGTTCGCCTGTCGCGTCGCGATGGCCTTCGGCGGGATCAAGCCCGGGGATTTCCGGAAAAATCTCAACTACAACAAGGACCGGACCTTTGCGTTTGTCATGCCCATGGGGTTTGTCACCGACGAGTGGTATGCCAACGCCGCCGGCGCGATCAACTGGGGATTTCCGACGATCGCCGACACGCCGATCCCGGAGGTGCTGCCCACGGGCATCTGCACGTATGAGCATGTCGTTTCCAACATCCCGCACGATCAGCTTGTCCAGAAGGCCGTCGAGGTCAGGGGCCTCAAGGTCAATGTGGCTTCGGTGCCTATCCCCCTTTCTTACGGCCCGGCGTTCGAGGGCGAAAGGGTGCGGGGCGAGGACATCCACCTGGAGTGCGGCGGCGGTCGCACCCATGCGGTGGAGCTGGTCGTCTCCAAACGGATGGACGAGGTGGAAGACGGCAAGATCGAGGTGATCGGTCCGGACGTGGATCAAATCCAGCCGCCGGGACAGTTGCCGATCGCGATCCGGGTCGAGGTGACGGGCCGGAAGATGCAGGAGGATTTCGAGCCTATCCTCGAGCGGCAGATCCACCACCTGATCAACTACGCCCAGGGGATCATGCATATCGGCCAGCGCGATATCGCCTGGATTCGCGTTTCCAAAAGCGCCGTGGCAAAGGGATTCAAGCTTGCCGATCTGGGAAAGATTCTTCACGCCAAACTGCACCAGGACTTCGGCGCCATCTTCGACAAGGCGCAGGTGATGATTTACACCGAACCGAAAGCGGTGGAAGAGGTGCTGGCCCAGGCCAGGGCCATCTACGGAAAGCGGGACGCGCGGATCGAGGGGATGACCGACGAGACCACGGATACCTATTACTCCTGCACCCTCTGTCAATCCTTTGCCCCCAGCCACGTTTGCGTGGTCAGTCCCGAAAGAACGGGGCTTTGCGGCGCCTACAACTGGATGGACTGCAAGGCCGCTTTCGAGATCAATCCGACCGGTCCCAACCAGCCCATTCCCAAGGGAGACATCCTGGATCCGAAACTCGGGCAGTGGAAGGGCACCAATGACTTTGTCATGACCGCGTCGCGACAGAAGATCTCCCAGGTGAGCCTCTACAGCATGATGGTCGATCCGATGACCACCTGCGGCTGCTGTGAATGCATCGCCGCGGTGCTTCCGATGTGCAACGGCGTCATGACGGTGAACCGCGATTTCATGGGGATGACCCCCTGCGGGATGAAGTTTACGACGCTGGCCGGATCCGCGGGCGGCGGCGCGGTGACGCCGGGATTCTTGGGTCACAGTAAATACAATATCGCCCAGCGAAAGTGGCTTTCGGGCGACGGCGGGCTGTTGCGTCTGGTCTGGCTGCCCAAGATGCTCAAGGACGAGCTGAAGGACCGTCTGCAGAAGCGTTGCGAAGAGATAGGGATCCCCAATTTTATCGATATGATCGCCGACGAAACCATCGGAACGACGGAAGACGAAATACTGCCGTTTCTGGAGGAAAAGAAGCATCCGGCGCTGACGATGGCATCGATCCTGGAATAAGGGGATAACATTGTATATCATTTGATGATCGAGGAGAAAGGAGAGTAGATCATGGCTCTTACGGGAATCCAGATATTCAAGTTGTTGCCGAAAACAAACTGCGGGGAATGCGGCGTTCCCACCTGCCTTGCCTTCGCCATGAATCTGGCGGCGGCGAAGGCCGAACTGGCTTCATGTCCCTACATTTCGGCGGAATCAAAGGCCCAGCTTTCGGAGGCGTCCGCGCCGCCCATCCGTCCCGTCGCTATCGGGACCGGGGACAACGTGGTGAAAATCGGCGGCGAAACCGTTCTGTTTCGCCATGAAAAGACCTTCGTCAACAAGCCGGGCCTTGCCGTGATGATCAGCGACGCCATGACCGACGACGAGGTGAACGGACGGATCAAGCGTTTCAAGGAGTTGCGGTACGATTGGATCGGCCTTGTCCTGCGTCCCGAAATGATCGCTGTGAAAAATGAATCCGGCGATGCAGGCAGGTACGAAACCCTGGTCAAAAAGGTGATGGATGAGACCGATGCCGCGCTGATCCTGATGAGCGACAGCGCGGAGGCATTAAAGGCGGCCCTCCAGGTTTCGGCACAGCGTGTCCCCCTCATTTACGCAGCCGCGGAGGGAAATGCCGAGGCGATGGCGGGGCTGGCCAAGGAATACAAATGTCCCCTGGCCGCAAAGGCCGACAACATGGATAGCCTGGCCGCCCTGACGGACAAGATCAGCGCCGCCGGGGTAAAGGATATCGTTCTGGACAGCGGCGCCCGGACGGTGCGGCGCGTATTCGAGGATCAGGTGTTTGTCCGCCGGGCCGCGCTGGTCCAGAAGAATCGCTCCCTCGGCTTCCCGACGATCGCCTTCCCCTGTGAAATGACGAAAGACCCGATGAAGGAGACGCTGATCGCCGCCACGCTGATCGCCAAATATGCCGGGATCATCGTCCTGTCGGATTTCCAGGGCGAAAGCCTCTTTCCGCTCCTGGTTTCGCGGCTCAATATCTACACGGATCCGCAGCGGCCCATGATGATGCAGCAGGGGATCTACCCCGTCGGCAATCCCACGGAAGATTCCCCGGTCCTGATCACCACCAATTTCGCCCTGACCTACTTCATCGTCTCCGGCGAAATCGAGGCCAGCCGCGTTCCCAGTTGGCTGTTGGTCATGGATACCGAAGGCCTGTCCGTGTTGACGGCCTGGGCCGCCGGAAAGTTCGTCGGCGACGCCATAGGCCAGTTTGTGAAAAAATCCGGCATTACGGAAAAGGTCAAGCACCGGAAGATTGTCATCCCGGGATTTGTGGCAGCGGTAAGCGGAGATCTTGAAGAAGAACTGGGATCTGAATGGGAAGTCAAGATCGGACCCAGGGAAGCCGCGCATCTGGCGCCCTTCTTAAAGCAGGGCCTTTAAAAGAGAAATTTCCTTTTATGGAATAGGAGGTGTGATTCATGATTCGCATTGGTGAAAACCTTAACGTGATGATAAAAAAGATAGGCGCGGCCATGAAGGACAGAGACCCCAAGCCGATCCAGGAATTGGCCATTGCCGAGGCAAAAGCGGGCGTCGATTATATCGATATCAACCTGGGCCCGGCGCGCAAGGAGGGCGGTGACTTGATGGCATGGGTCGTCAAAACGGTCCAGGAGGTGGTCGATACCCCCCTCTACCTCGACACCATCAACACCGAAGCCATCGAGGCGGGACTCAAGGTCTATCAGAATCGCAAAGGCAAGGCCGTCATCAATTCCATCATGGCCCGGCCCGAAAGCATGGAGTCGAAACTGCCGCTGGCCCAGAAATATAACGCGGGCCTCGTCGCGCTTCTCTGGGGACCTTCGGGATTGCCCCGGGATGCAAACGAGCGGGGCGTGCTGGCAGCCGAGCTGATGCAGAAGGCCGCGGAATTCGGCATTCCGAATGAGGACGTGTGGATCGATCCCATCGTCACGCCGATCACCAGCCCCCAGAGCCAGGTGCAGGTGCCAAGCTGTGTGGAATTCATGAAGATGTTTCAGGATTTCCAGGAGATGGCCCCGGGGCTGAAGGCGACATGCGGTGTTTCCAATGTCTCCAACGGCGCCCCCGAGCATCTGCGGCCGATCCTGAACCAGACCTACATGATGCTTCTTGAACGTTACGGCATGACCAGCGCCATCCTCGACGCCTTCGACGACGACATGAAGGCCTTTGCCGCCCCCGGCGGCAAGCAGGATCTCAAGAAGATTGTCTACAAGGTCATGGATGGCGAGGATGTCGATCTGGGTTCACTGACCAAGGAGCAGGTCAATTACGTAAAAACGACGAAGGTCCTGATGGGGAAAATTCTATACTCCGATTCCTGGCTGGAATTCTAAACGCCGGTGGCGAGGACTTGCATCAAGGGCGAGTAAAAAATGAATAACGGGCTTCCAGCACTGCCCTCTCCCGGCGGCTATGAACAGGCGTATGCAGTCTCGTATGACCTTGCCTTTGAAAAACTCAGAAAGGCCGATCCGGCGGATATCGCGCTGAAAAGCGGCGCTGCTAGGGTCGGTGCGGACCTCGTACGGCTGCGCTTTCTCGACAGGGATTACCTTATCGACCGGCTCTTCGATCGAGTCACTCTTGATCCGGACACGGAACCAGTGCCGATCGCCGAGCGATTGCTCATTCTCCACTATCTGGTGACCGCAAGCGGCGCCCCGCCCAGCGGGGAGTGGATCTCGTTCAAAGATATTCCCGACGGGCTTTTATACTATTCCACATTTTACAAGCGGACGGTCAAACTGCTGCTGAAGAAATTTGGCGATGCGCCCGCGAAACTTACGGTTGCGGCGTCGAAAATTGGCGGCGTCCCGGTCAAGATGGGGGATGCCGCCGTGACCGTTCGGGCGTTCCCCAAAGTGGCCGTGACCTGGGTGCTTTGGCAGGGCGACGATGAATTCCCTGCGGAAGGCAGCGTCCTTTTGGACCGCGGCATCACCGATTACCTGCCGACGGAAGATATTGTCGTGCTGTGCCAGACAATTGCGCTGAAGCTCTGATTTTAATGTGATATACGAAAACTACTGATGAGAGGGGTTTCATGAAAGCCGACAATGCCGAGATTCTGAAAGAATTTACTCCGGAAGCGATAGAAATATTAGATAAGGTTATTGACAAATTTAAAGGAAAGCCCGGAGGCCTTATCCCTGCCCTCGAGGAGGTGCAGGTCGCTCTGGGGTGCCTTCCCGTTTCTGTCCAGAAGAGGATTGCCGCAGGGTTGCATATCCCCGTCAGCCGTGTTTACGGCGTAGTCACCTTCTATTCCTTCTTCACCATGATGCCCCGCGGAAAACACACGGTTCGCGCCTGCATGGGAACTGCCTGCTATGTCAAGGGAGGCAAGGCCGTCGTGGAGGCAATAGAAAAAGAATTTCACGTGAAGGAAGGCCAGACGACAGCCGATAGGCTTTTTACCTTCGAAACGGTGCGCTGCATCGGCGCCTGCGGACTGGCGCCCGCCGTCATCGTGAATGAAGATGTGCACGGTGGAGTAAAGCCCTCCGAAGTGAAAGGAATCTTGAGCAAATACAACTGACGGGCAACGGCCCTTTCGGGAAGCGTCAAAGAGGATTGCCATGGCAAAGCTGACGAAGGAAGATCTGAAAAAAATTAAGGACAAGGTACTGGCGAAAAGCGCGCTTAAGGAGGAAGGCCCCAGGGCAAGGGTTACCGTTCACATGGGAACCTGCGGAATCGCCTCCGGCGCCAAGGAAGTGATGAGTGCGCTTATGGCGGAAATTGCCGATGCGGGGATCCGGGATGTGGCGGTGACAACCTCCGGCTGCATGGGCATGTGCAGCCGAGAACCCCTGGTCACCGTCGAATGCCTGGGCCGGGAACCGATCAAGTACGAGCGCATGGACGCCGCGAAGATGAAGCGTGTCTTTCAGGAACATGTCCTAAAGGGAGAAATACAAACCCCCTTCGCGCTGGCCAGGGGAGAGGAAAGCTCCGAATGAAAGAAAAATCGATTCAGGAGGTTCTCGTTTGATGGAAGAGCCCATGATAGGCAGCATCCCCACGATGCAGGAGATACCGTTTTTTGCCCACCAGAAGCTGAGGGTATTGAGAAACAGGGGAATCATCGATCCCGGCAAGATCGAAGAGTATATCGCCCGCGACGGCTATCTGGGGCTGGCCAAGGCCCTCACGGAGATGACGCCGGCCGAGATCATCAAGGAGGTAACGGCCTCCGGTCTCCGGGGGCGCGGCGGCGCCGGCTTTCCGACCGGTCTTAAGTGGCAGTTCTGCTCCCAGTCGAAAGGCGACGTAAAATATGTCCTCTGTAACGCCGACGAGGGCGATCCCGGGGCATTTATGGATCGCAGCGTCCTGGAGGCGGACCCCCACGCCGTGCTGGAAGGAATGGTTATCGCCGCACGGGCTATCGGCGCTCATTACGGCTACATCTACTGCCGGGCGGAATATCCCCTGGCCATCCATCAACTGAACATCGCGATTGCCCAGGCACGGGAATGCGGGCTATTGGGAAAGGATATTCTGGGGACGGGGTTCGATTTTGACCTGGAGATCTACCAGGGCGCCGGCGCTTTCGTTTGCGGTGAAGAAACGGCGTTGATGACTTCCATCGAAGGCAAACGGGGGATGCCCCGGCCAAGACCGCCCTTTCCTGCCGTTGCCGGTCTCTGGGGAAAGCCAAGTGTCCTCAATAACGTGGAGACGTTCGCCAGCGTCGCTCAGATCGTCCTGAAGGGCGCCGCCTGGTACGCCTCCGTGGGGACTGAAAAAAGCAAGGGCACAAAGGTCTTTGCCCTGACGGGCGACGTGAACAACGTAGGGCTGGTGGAAGTCCCCATGGGAACCACTCTCCGGACCATCGTTTATGAGATCGGCGGCGGCATTCCGGGTGGGAAAAAATTCAAGGCGGCCCAGTTGGGAGGGCCTTCCGGCGGCTGCATCCCGGCAGAACATCTTGACGCCTCGGTTGATTACGAAAAGGTCGCCGAACTCGGCGCCATCATGGGCTCCGGCGGTCTTATCGTCATGAACGAAGACAAGTGCATCGTCGACATCGCCCGTTTTTTCATCGACTTCTGCCAGGATGAATCCTGCGGCAAGTGCACACCCTGCCGGGAAGGAACAAAACGGATGCTCCAGATCCTCACGGGCATCACGGAGGGCAAGGGAAGGGAGGGAGACATCGAACTTCTCCAGGAAATGGCGGTCATCATCAAGAATTCATCCCTCTGCGGCCTCGGCCAGACGGCGCCCAACCCCATTTTGAGCACCATAAGATATTTCCGCGACGAGTACGAGGCCCATATCAGGGAGGGCCGCTGCCCGGCCGGCGTCTGCACCGCCCTTAAGCGCTACACTGTTGATGCGGAAAAGTGCACAGGATGCGGCGTCTGTGCCAAGGTATGTCCCACGAAAGCGGCAAAGGGGGAGAAGAAACAGCCCCATGAGATTGATCAGGCGACTTGCATCAAGTGCGGGGTCTGCATGGAGAAATGTAAATTCGAGGCAATTTTTGTGAATTAAGGAGAAAAATAGTGGAGGAAAAGATTAGGATTACAATCGACGGCCGGGAAGTCACAGCCAATCCGGAACAGACCATCCTGGAGGCGGCACGAGAAAACGGCATCTTCATCCCCACCCTCTGTCAATACGCCGACACCACCAATGTGGGGGCCTGCCGCGTTTGCGTCGTGGAGGTGGAAAAAGCAAGGACGCTTGTCGCTTCCTGTTGTATGCCGGTAAGTGCGGGCATGGTCGTCAGAACGGATACGAAAGCCGTGCGCGACGCACAGCGCATGATTGTTGAACTCCTCTGGGCGTCCGGCGATCACAACTGTCTCGTCTGCGAAAAGAACGGCAATTGCGAACTACAGGATCTCGTCTATTGGCTGGGCATCGAAAAGCCCCGCTTCCCTATCGAGTCTCCCGGTTATGAAATAGAAAAGACCAACTCCATGATTGTCAGGGACCTCAACAAGTGCGTCCTCTGCGGCCGCTGCGTGCGGGCCTGCAACGAAATACAGGTAAACGAGGTCCTCGATTTTTCCCTCCGCGGTTCCCGCGCCAAGGTGGGCCCTGCCTTTGACAGCGATTATATCGCTTCGGAATGTTACTTTTGCGGCGAGTGTGTCGACGCCTGCCCCGTGGGCGCCATCACCTTCGCCCAAGCCAGGTTCGGAGGTCGCCCCTGGGAACTGGAAAAGGTCCGGACGACCTGCACCTATTGCGGTGTGGGATGCCAGCTCGACCTTAACATCAACAAGGGAAAGATCGTCAAGGTCACGGGAAATCGCGATTACGGTCCACCCAATCAGGGCAGTCTCTGCATCAAGGGAAGATTCGCCATGGACTTTGTCCAGCACCCGGACCGCCTGCAGAGGCCTCTCATAAGAAAAAACGGCGAGCTTACCGAGGCGACCTGGGAGGAGGCATACGACCTCATCGCCCGGAATCTCTCGGCGATTAAAGAGGAGCACGGACCGGACAGCATAGCAGGGTTTGCCTCGGCCAGATGCACGAACGAGGAAAATTATCTCTTCCAGAAATTCATGCGCGCGGTGATCGGCACGAACAATGTGGATCACTGCGCCCGGCTCTGACACTCCGTCACCGTGGCCGGTCTGGCCGCAGCCTTCGGAAGTGGCGCCATGACGAATTCCATCGAGGAGATAGAACACACGGACCTCATTCTGGCCATCGGCACCAATACAACCGAAAACCACCCGGTCATCGGAGCAAAGGTAAAAAAGGCGGTACGCAGCCACGGCGCAAAGCTTATCGTCATCGATCCCCGCGACATCGCCTTGACCGGATACGCCGATATCTGGCTCCGCCAGCGGCCCGGGACCGATGTGGCGGTGCTTAACGGTCTCATGCAGATCATCATCAGCGAGGACCTTTACGATCGGGATTATGTGGCGGCCCGGACGGAAGGGTTTGCGGAACTGAAAAAAACGGTGGCGCGATACACACCCGAATATGTGGAGAAGATCTCCGGCGTCAAGGCGGAAGACCTCGGGAGGGCGGCTCGCATGTATGCCACGGCGGGAAAAGCGGCCATCCTCTACTGCATGGGGATGACCCAGCACGTCAGCGGCACCGACAACGTCAAATCCATTGCCAACCTGGCCATGCTATGCGGCAAGGTGGGGATCGAGGGCGGGGGCGTCAATCCCCTCCGCGGCCAGAACAATGTCCAGGGGGCCTGCGACATGGGGGCATTGCCGGACGTTTTTACCGCCTACCAGAAGGTAGCAGTCGCTGAACAACGGGAAAAATTCTCGCGGGCCTGGGGTGTCCCCTTGCCGGCGAAACCCGGTCTTACCGTTGTGGAAATGATGCACGGGGCGACAGAAGGAACCATAAGGGGCATGTATATCATGGGTGAAAACCCCATGCTCTCCGACCCCGACCTTTCGCATGTGGAATCGGCCCTCAGAAAACTCGATTTTCTCGTTGTCCAGGACATCTTCCTCACCGAGACGGCGAAGCTTGCCCACGTCGTTCTCCCCTCCGCCTGCTTCGCGGAGAAGGAGGGCACCTTCACAAACACGGAACGAAGGGTGCAGCGGGTGCGTAAGGCCGTTTCCGCGCCGGGCGAGGCGAGGGCCGATTGGGAAATTATCACCGGACTGGCAAACCGGTTCGGTTACCCGATGCAATATGCGGGACCGGCTCAGATCATGGAGGAAATCAACAGCCTCACCCCCAGTTACGGAGGCATTACCTGCTCAAGGATAGAAAAAGAAGGAATCCAGTGGCCATGTCCCAGCCCCGACCACCCGGGAACAAAATTTCTTCACGGGGATAAATTCACCCGGGGGTTGGGTCTGTTTCACGCGATCGATTACCGCGAGCCGGCCGAATTGCCGGACGACGAATATCCCTTGCTGCTCACGACGGGCCGCGTCCTGTATCACTACCACACGGGCACGATGACGCGTCTGGCCAAGGGGACATCGGAGAGGTGCCCGGAAAGCCTGGTGGAAATCAACCCGCAGGATGCAGACAGGATCGGCATCGAAAGCGGCAAGATGGTTGTTGTCAGCTCCCGGCGCGGCAGAGTAACGGCGAAAGCGGCAGTCACGTCGCGCTCACCGGAAGGCGTCGTTTTCATGAACTTTCATTTCCGGGAGGCGGCGGTGAACCTCCTTACCAACCCCGCTTTAGATCCGATAGCCAAGATACCCGAATACAAGGTTTGCGCCGTAAGGGTGGAGGCGGCTTAATCGGCTCCGGAAAAACGGCCAACACGAATTTAAGAGGAATATCACCGGGTGAAATATCACGGGGACGGCGGCGACGCGGCTCAACCGGCCGCGACCGCGCCCGACCACGGCGACAGCACGTCGGTGATCCCCTGGAATTCGCCGCCGGCGGTGTCGCGCAGCACCGCGCTGGGGCACGCGAAGTGGGTCGGGTACACGACGAGTTCGGTTTCATTGACGGGATAGTTCGCCGCGAGCGCTTTGCGGGTAGCCTCGGGCAGGCGCGGATCGACCCCGACCGTGTCGCCGCCGCTCGCATCGATCCGCGGCTGGTGGAACGCTTCTTCGAGCGACATGCCGTGATCGATCAGAAACGACGCGATCTGGAATACGGCCGGCATGATTTTGCGTCCGCCCGAGGCGCCGATCGCAAACCACGGCCGGTCGCCGCGGCGCACGATCACCGGGCACATGTTGGTGAGCGGGCGTTTGTCCGGCGCGAGGCTGTTGGTCGAGCCGGGCCGCGGATCGAACCACATGATGCCGTTGTTCATCAGGATCCCGGTCCGCGGCAACACCACCTTGGATCCGAATACCGACAGCAGCGTCTGCGTGACGGCCACCATGTTTCCGTCGCGGTCGGCGACATTGAAATGCGTGGTCGACGACGGGTCGCGCGCATCGCTGGTGTCCCCCATCGTTTGCAGCCGCTCGGCGTAAGCGTCGCGCAGCACCCTCGCATACGCGACGAAGGCGTCGGCGTGCGGTCCGCCGGCTTGAAATGTCATGCCGCCCAGTGCTCGAAGCGCATGCGCCAGGGTCGGGCCCGCGGTCAGCCCGCCGGCAAGCGCGATGCGCGCGCCGCGGTAATCGACCTCGAGCGGGGCGACGAGCCGTGCGGTGTAGCGGGCGAGATCCTCGGCGCCGATGATGCCGCCCACTGTCGCCATGTCCTGCAGCAGCGTGCGCGCAACCTCGCCCTCGTAGAAGTCGCGTCTGCCGCCGCTCGCGAGCTTGCGCAACGTGCCTGCGAGCCCTTTCAGCACCAGTCTTTCCAGCGGCGCCCCGGGCGCGGTGACCGGCGGCATACCATGCGGCAGCCAGACGTCGCGCGTTATCGCGTAACGCGACAGCTCGCGCGCCATGGTTGCGGTCTTGAGGGTCAGGAACCAGTCGACCGCGATGCCCTGCTCGGCGAGCGCAATCGCCGGCTGCAGCAATTCGGCGAACGGGCGCGTTCCGAAGCGCTCCAGCGCGAGCCCGAGTCCGTCGACTTGGCTGGGAACCGCGAACGACCTTGGCCCGTGCGCGTTGCGGTCATCCTTCACCCTTGGCCAGGGGAACAGATCGGTGGAGAACCCGCCGGCAAGCGGGTAATCGGCGGGGTCAAGCCCGCGGGGCGAAATCGGGCCGAAATCCACCACCTGCACGCGGTTTTCGCGCGCGAGGTAAATCAGCATGAACCCGACGCCGCCGAGACCGCAGTTCCAGGGCTCGACTGCCGCGAGAGCGAAGCCGGTGGCGACCGCCGCGTCGATGGCGTTGCCGCCGCCGGCGAGCACTTCGGCGCCGGCCGCAGCGGCGATGCGGTTCTGGCTGGCGACGACGCCGTGGCGCGAACGCGCCAGTGGCTTGCGCACGGTCCAGTTCTGCACGAGGTGTTCGGGGTTCATTTGACCTTCACCACGGCGCCCTTCTCCGCTGATTCCAGGACCGCTTCGAGGACCGCCACATTATGTATTTCGTCGCCGCCGGCGACCGCGAGCGGGCGTTTGTCCTCGATCGCCTCCGCGAAATTCTCGAGTTCGGCCCGCTCCGTGCTGATATGCGGGAAAGCGATGGTCTGCGGTTTCTGATGCGTGATCAGGTTTTGCGGGTCGATGAAACACACCCGCATCCCCCAGGTCGTCAGGTGCTCGACATCGCCGACCTCGGCCCACCCCTTGGAGCCGAAGACCTGCATGCGCCAGGTTTCGGCGGTGGCGATGAACGTCCCCAGATAGCCGGTCGCGCCGTTTCCGAAGTCGAACAGCATCGAGGTCGTGTCGTCGATGCCGTAATCGAGCGCGCGCCGGCAGCTTTGCGCAAATACCGTGTCGATCCGGCCGGAGAGATACAGCATCGCATCGACGACGTGCACGCCGCGGCCGGTCATGCCGCCGGCCGGGCCTTCCCCGCGATCGAGGCGCCAGTGGTCGGCGCCAAAGCGATACACGCTCGGGCCGCAGAAATTGCCCTCGATATGCAGCAGCTTGCCGAGCCGGCCGTCATCGAGCATGCGCCCGATCTCTTGCAGCGCGGGCTGGAACCGCCAGTTGTAACCGACCGCGAGCGTGACCTTGTGGTCGGCGCATGCCTTGACGCAGGTTTGGGCATCCCGCAGGGTCAGGGTCAGCGGTTTTTCGGTGAACACGTGTTTGCCGGCTTTGGCGGCGGCAACGATCGGTTCGACGCGCTGGGTGTGGGGCGTGGCGAGCACGATCGCGTCGATCGAGGGGTCGGCGAGCACCTTTTCGTACGTGTCGTATAGCGGAAACCCTTGTTTTTTTGCAAAGTCCGCCGCCTTGGCGACGGTGCGCGTCGCGCCGGCCACGATGCGGATCCGGTCGCTCTTGCCCTGGATGCTGTTGACGAGGTTCTGCCCCCAGCGGCCAAGACCGATGATGGCTGCGTTGATCACTTGCTTCCTTTTAAAACGCTTTTTTACGGGTCAGACTATAGGAGGGCCATTATTGCTTGTCAAGGGGATCTTTTCGAAGCGAACGTTGATTACCTCGTCAAAAGCCACAAAGGCCCTGAGTGTGGGGCGGCTTCGTAAAAAGTCCGCAGGCAAGGCGCGCGAATCCCGAGGAGTGAGGCGTACTTTGTTGTACGCCGCAGCGACGAGGGATGAAGCGCAACGCAGCATCCGGACTTTCTACGAAGCCGTCAACGGTTACATCCGGACGCCGTAGGTGAGCGAAGCCCGGTCCAGGGTGATCCGGAGGGACGCGTGGACCAGTTCGTTATGCTCGCGAACGAACGGGTGGTACTCCAATCGGGATTCTTCCAGCGTGACGCGCAGTCCCGCAAGTTTCGGGTAAAGCTTTTGCTTATCGGCGCCCATCCGGGCAAGGGTGACGATGATCCCCTCGAGGGCTTCGGCAAGGGGGAGGGTGACCGGGTAGAGGGCGGTTTGAGGGAGACGATCGTTCTCGTCGCCTATGGGCCGCAAGGCGGTCATCTGCTTCGCCCACCGGGAATAGAGCGAGGGATTGATCTTGAAGGCCGGGGACCAGAAGTAGAGAGGCTCGTTCGCGAAGGCGGGGGTCATGGCCTTCGGTAAGTTTGCCATCCGGATCAGGTCGGCATACGAGGCGAGGGCCAGCCCCTCGATCCGCGGCCTCATCCGCCAGAAAGGGATGTAAAGCGCGATCTCTCCGGCCCTTACGGGGGGTGTCATTGCGGTGAAAGGAATCTGACGGAACTCTTTATCCGCGCACGTCCAGGCCGTGTTGCAGTTCCGGCAGATCAGGACAAGTGAATCCTTCTCCCCCTCCATGTCCCAGCCGCAGCGGGGGCAGAGCGTCGCAACGAAGCGGACCTGTTCCCCCGCAGTCAGGGGCCCGTATTGCAGGCGTCCCATGTCGTCGTTGCTCCATCTGCAAACCGGCCTTCCGAGGACGGCGTCGTAGAGGGTCTCTCCCCGCAGGAGCAGCGGGGCATGGAGCAGACTCACCGTCTCTCCGATAAAATTCTGGTAAAAGACGCCGGTTGGGGCGGCGCCCAGGCCGGAAATCGCCCGCTCGACGGGCATATCCGGAGCGATGAAGCGCCCCCTCGTGTCCGGCAAGACGAAGCGGAGCTTAAAGACCTGCGGACGGAGACCGAGCGAAAAAGGCATCTCCGGGACGTTGACGGCCAGGGTGGTCGCATCGACGAAACGGTGGGTCACTTCCGAGGCGCTGACGGAAAACAGCGTGCCCCGCAGGCGCCAATAGGGGAGGTACAGGAGTTCTCCAACGGTGTGGGCGGGGGAAGGAGGGATCAGGTAACGGAAATGGTCTTCGGCGGCGAGATAAAGGCGGGCTCGGCAGAAGGGGCAGGCCAGGAGCCGGTCCGTCTCTTCCAGCGTCACCGGCGCCCCGCACTGGGGACAGCCGTATTCGATCTGCCAGGGAGATCCGTTCATCACCGTCGGGTTAGAAGAAATAGGTGGAGGAAATGAACAGGGTCCAATTCCTATATGCCATGTCGATGATTGCAGGATCGGCGGTGATGTTTGCCTTTCCGTCCCCTAAACTGTAACTGCCTCCGAGGCTGATCGAGGTTTTACCTGCGACGTAGCACAGGGCCAAACTCCCACCGTAACCGTCGACCTTTTCGCCATTCTCTCCCTTTACGCCCTTAATCTCCGGGGTGCTCGACCGGTTGCTGTATAGGCCGGCCCGTAATGCCAGGTCCTTGGTCATCCGGTATTCGGATCCCAAGGCGCCGTTTATCACCGCTTCGAAACTCCGTTTGCTTCCGAAGAGAGTGTAGTCCGTCGGCGTGTAGTATGTGATATCCGCCGTGATCAGCAGATCGGGGTTCAGATAATAGGCGGCCCCTAAACTGATCTTGTATGGGTAGTCCCTGGTATCGCTGGAGTTTGGGGGATTAAAGATGGTCGTTTTGTCGTTCGCATCCTTCTCGGTCATCTGCAGTCGTGATTCCGAACGAAGGGCAAAGACCCGTGAAACGGCGAAGCCGACCGAGAATTTGGAGGGCTGGCGCCAGATGAGACCGAGGATCGGTCGTACCCCCCATTCTTCCATATTCATGTATTGGTTGAACCAGTTGGTTTGGTCGTTACTGAGCCAGGCCATCTGGTTGCTGATATAATCCATATACCGGTAATGCACATACAGGGTGACGCCGACGGAAAGACGAGAGGCAACTTCGACTGCAAAGGAGGGACCGAAATTGTAGGTTTTGTCCTCCGTCTTGTGGTTGATCATGAATTTGGTCACACTCAGGCCGGGGGTCCCGGTGGGGATGTTGAATAGAGTGTCGTATTGGTTTTCCGTAATCTGATCGGGGATGGCGTAGGAGAGGCCCATTTTGATTTTCCCCCAGGTATGCAGCATTCCGAAGAAGTTTGGCACGATGCCGGAAGATTTCCTTGACCAGTCCTTGCCGCCGATCGCCCCTTTGTATTCCTTTGATGTCGAGGTATATCCGTTCACGCTCAGCGAAAGGCTGTTTTCCGAGGCATAAACGATTCCCGCCGGGTTATAGTACATGCCCGCCGGGTCGTCCGAGAGCGCTGTGTATGCTCCTGCCAGAGCGCCCGCCCTATCTCCCACCAGGATGTTGGTGTAATGGGAGTCGTCGCCAAAGCCAAGAACTGGAAACAAGAGAAACGCGATGAATGAAACCCCGGCCGCACATATGCGCTTCATGATCCTTCCTTTCTCTCATCCAAGAAGCAATCGAGCCGTTTAATCCAATTTTTCGCCGCACTGGTTGCAATGGATCGAGTTCGGCAGGTTCGCCGCGCCGCAGTGGGGGCATTTTTTTTCCTGCGGCTTCGCTTCGACCGATCGGCCGCACCGAACGCAGAATCTCGCGTTCGCAGGCAGGTTTTCCCCGCATTCGGCGCACTTCCGGAAGATCAGTATCTGCTGGCCGCACTGGGGACAAAATTTTGCCTCCCTCTGGATCGGTAGGCGGCAGCCTGGACATGAGTAAGCTTCCGCCGGCGCCGTCTTGGGTGATCCCTCGCGGAATGCCTCGGCGAACATCGCCGGCATCATGAATCCCATCCCCATCCCGAGGCCGGCCCCCGCTTCGCCTTGGGACTGGGAGGCGGCTTCCAGGGCCATCGCGGCCTTCATCTTCAGAAGTTTGTTCAGGTCGTCGAAGACGCCGAGCCGGCTCTTGTCGTCGATCGCTTTCTGCACTTCCGGGGGTGGCGTGATCGAGTTGATGTAGAGGTCAGCGAGACCCAGGCCGAATTGCGTAAAGTCGGACTGAATGAGGTTCTTCAGTTCCCCGGAGAGCTCATCATATTTTGCGGGGAGGTCGAAGATCGTGTCGATTTTTCCCCCCATGAAGTCGTTGAAACGGGAGACGATCACGCGGTTCAGATATTCGGAGATCGCTTCCGTTGTGAAAACGCCCTGTGTCCCGACGAGGCTGTTGATGAAGAGGATGGGTTGGATGATCCTGAGGTTGAAAACACCGAAGGCCCTCAGACGGATGAGACCGAGTTCGCGGTCCCGAAAGGCGACAGGGTCGCGCGTGCCCCAGGTGAGATTCGGGAAGACCTTCATGCTGGTGAAGTAGACCTCGGCGCGCAGCGGGCTCGTCATCCCCCAGGGGAGGCTGAGGACCTTCGTAAGGAGGGGGATGTTTGCCGTCTTGAGTGTATGCCGTCCCGGCCCGAAGGCGTCATAAGCCCCGCCGTTGTAAAAGAAAACGGCAGCCTGGCTTTCCCGGACGATCATCTGGGCGCCCCATTTGATCTCTCCCGAACCCTGCTCGGGAATCCGGTGGACCAACTCCTTTCCCGATTCGTCGAACCACTCGATGACTTCCAGAAAAACGACGTTGTTTGTGCCCATGGTTCACCCTCTTGAATTTTTTATTGCCTATCATCTTGCATACTTTTAACAATCCGTCAATCAACGAGTTGGGTAAGGGCATCCAATAGGGTTTGGCCGCCTGTTGCTATCCTCCCGTTTGCACTTTTGTCGTGGATATTGTAAAGGTGAATCCATGAAAGCGATGCCGAACGAATATGCGACCATCTACCAGGGATTGGCGCTGATCGCCGATCCCATCTACCGTTACGCCACCTTCACCGTTCCGGCGGCCGGCGGGGCGAGTGCGGGCGAGAAGACCGAAAAAGACCTCATCGATTCCCCCTGGCTCCAGCGCCTCCGCAGGATCTACCAGCTTCAGAGCGCCCGCTGGGTCTATCCGGCAGCCGAACACACACGCTTCCAGCACTCCCTGGGGACGATGCATATCGCCGGCGAATTCGGATGCCATCTCTACCCTTCGCTGAAGGAGGTCTGCCCCGATCTCCCCTCCAAGAACTATGTCGAAGCGCTGCTCCGTGTGGCGGGACTCCTCCACGACGTGGGACACGGTCCCTACGGTCACTTCTTCGATGACCATTTTCTGGATCAGCATGGCCTTACGCACGAAGACCTGGGGCGGCTGATCATCGTCCGTAAACTGGGGCGGATCATCACCCGGATCCGGAGAAGTCCTTCGGGACCCTTCGTCGCCGGCGAGACGCTCGACCCGGCAGCGGTGGCGTTTCTGATCAAGATGCCGGATCAGCGCGATGCAGCGATGCCCCGGTGGCTTCAGCTCCTTCGGCAGCTCTTTTCCGGCACCTATACCGTGGATAATCTCGATTACGTCCAGCGCGACGCTTTCATGACCGGCTTTTCGCTCGACATCGTCGACATGGCAAGACTGCGGTTCTACACTTTTTATACGAGGGCCGGCCTCGCGCTGCACCAGGCGGGCATCTCGGCCCTCAGCCGTTTTCTGAATGCCAGATTGACTCTCTATGCGAACGTCTATTTCCACAGGACGACGCGGGCGCTCGACCTTCACCTCCAGGAGATCTTCCGGGACACGATGCGGCTGATCCTGCCCGTCAATCCCGCCGAGATCCCGGAGGCGTACCTGAACTGTGACGAGTGGAGTCTCTTCTCCGAGGTTCGTCTGTGGCCGGACAGCGGCAATTCCCGGAAAGCGAAGCTCGGAAGGGAATGGGAAAAACTCCACCGCCGGGAGGTCAAATGGAAGATGTCGTTTTCGGCGGAGATCTCCATCGACCAACTCCAGAAGGGGACCCGCTTCTCCCGCGCCGCGGACTACGAAGAGCAGATCCGGTCGCACCTCCCCGGTTTTCTGAGGAATAAACCGCTCCGCGTCGATCTTGCGACCCAGGACCCGAGACCCTTGAATCCGATGGCGGATACCGAAAAACGGGTCAACATCTTCAACCCCGCGACCGGGATCACCTCCCCCGAACCCCTCCGGGACATCTATCGCTTCATCCCGGCCCGTATCGTCCATTTTCGGGTCTTTTCCCTGAACCACGACCACGACGACCTTCTCGCCCATGCGGCGGAGCGGACCCTGGACACCGTGGAAGGGGCCGCGAAGACGAATATCTGATGACGATTATTGATCCGGAAACCACCGATCTCACGCTGTTTGTCCGGACCTCGGCCGAGGAGGTCGCCCGGTGGAACCGCCGGCGCATTGTCGAGGCGCTGATCCGCGAGACCGGAATCGATGAAATCACCGCCGAAGCGATCAGCCGGGAGGTGGAGAAGCAGATCGTCGCTTCGGGAATCGGTCTGCTCACAACGGCGCTTATCAGGGAGCTGGTCGATGCCAAGCTGATCGAAAGAGGCCTGGAGAAAGAAAGACGGCTCCACGCCCGCCTCGGTTTCCCCCTCTACGACGTCCGTCGACTCATTCTCCATCAGAACAAGGAAAACGCCAACGTTCCGCACGTCCCCGAAGGGACAAGTCTCGCGCTTGTCGAGGGGATCAAGCGGGAATACGCCCTCCATGACGTCTTCTCGCGGGAGGTAGGCGACGCCCATGTATCCGGGGATCTCCATCTGCACGGTTTGGGTTACATCGACCGGCCCTACAGCTCCTGCCAGTCGCTCGAATACCTGAAGCGTTTCGGTCTGAAGCTGCCCCACTCCGTTACAATCGCCGGACCGGCGCGGCATGCGGAGGTCCTGCTTGCCCATATGGTCCGCTTCGGGGCCTCGCTTCAAGGCCACTTTGCCGGGGTGATCGGCTGGGACACGGTCAATCTCGCTTTTGCCCCCTATCTGACGGGGACGGGGCAGCAGGAGATCGAGCAGCTCGCCCAGATGCTCGTCTATGAATTTTCCCAGCTCACCTCCGCCCCCGGGGGGCAGGCGATGTTCACCGACATCCACCTCTACTGGGAAATCCCCCGTTTTCTCGCCGACCTCCCCGCCATCGGTCCCGGCGGAAATCCAACCGGCCGGACCTGCCGGGAATACAGCGATGAATCGCAGCGCTTTGCCCGGGCGCTTATGAAGGTGTATCGGGGGGGGGATGCCTCCGGCAAACCGTTTGTTTTTCCCCGGGCGATCATCCATATCACGGACGAGTTCTTCCGGACCCCCGGCCACGAAGCATTTCTGGAAGAGCTCTGCGGCGTTGCCTCCGCGAAAGGGAATCTCTGTTTTGCTCTCGATCGGGAGGACGACGTTTCCTCAACTGCCTGCTTCTGCCCTGACATCCATGGAAAGGAGACGGCAGAAATTCCGGCAGGGCCTTGGAGGCGGAGCGACGCGTCGATCCAGAACGTCACCTTAAACCTTCCCCGTCTCGGTTACCGTGCCGGCGCGGACGACCGCGATCTCTTCGTCCTTCTGGATGAGATGATGGCCCTTGCAGTGAAAGCCCATATCCAGAAGCGTGAATTCATCGAAAGCCTTCTCGCCCTCGGAGACGCCGGTCCGTTGGCCATGCTTGCGATGCACGGCGACGACGGCCCCTCGCTCAGGATGGCCGATGCCCGCTATCTCATCGGCGTGACGGGACTCAACGAACTCGTCCGGATCCGCAAGGGCCGCCAGCTGCACGAGTCGGACGAGGCCCTGGCCTGGGGTCTCGATCTGATCGGACACATGCAGAAGGAGGTCGATAAGCTCTGCAGGATTCATGGCATGTGCTTTGTTCTCGAACAGACCCCCGCGGAGACCACCTCCTACCGTTTCGCCCGCCTTGACCTGAAACATTTCTCTCCACAGTCGGGCCGTTATGTGCGGGGTGACCTGGCCAAAGGAGAGATCTACTATACCAACTCGACCCATCTCCATCCGGCGGCGCCGGTCGACCCGCTGACCCGGGTGAGGATCGAGGGGCGCTTTCATCCTTTCTTCCGCTCGGGTGCTGTGACCCACATCGAGCTGGGCGCCGCCGAACCGACGCCGGCAGCCCTCGCCGGCTTTATCGTCCGGGCGTTTAGAGAGACGAGCAGCAGTCAGATCGTTTTTTCTCCCGAATTTACTTCCTGCGGCCGCTGCGGAGCCACCTCCCGGGGGCTTCTGCAGCGATGCCCACAGTGCGGGTCCGACCAGATCGACGGTTTGGCCCGGATCACCCGGTATATGAGCAGGGTATCGGGGTGGAATCGCGGAAAACGGGCCGAACTCCATGACCGGAACCGCAACGAAGGGTATTTCCTTTAAGAATTTAAATCGGCCTGCCTCCCTTGACAGGGTCTGGAGTGATTCATATATTATGCCCGGTTTGAAGATTTCGCGAGAGCAGGGCAGGGCATGGAAGGGTAAGATAAGATGGAAGATTACATCATCAAAATATTTCGGGAGTCGAACGAGACCAAAGAAAATTTTGTCAACGAGAACCTGACGCGGGTTGTGGCGGTTATCGAGGCGGTGACGGCGGCGCTCAAGGACGGAAACAAGATCCTCTTCTTTGGAAACGGCGGTTCAGCGGCGGATGCCCAGCACCTGGCGGCGGAATTTGTCAATCGGTTCGTGATCGAGCGACCTCCCCTTCCGGCGATTGCCCTGACCACCGATACATCGGTGATCACCAGCATCGCCAATGACTATGATTTTGTGGATATTTTCAGCAAGCAGATTCGAGCGATCGGTCAAAAAGGGGACATCGCCTGGGGGATGAGTGCCAGCGGGACTTCCGCGAATGTGGTGAAGGCCTTGGAAACGGCAAAGAAGATCGGCATGGTGACGGTTGGCCTGACCGGTCGGGACGGCGGCGACGTGGCCAGAATCGTGGATCATGCCCTGAACGTCTCCTCTACCAGCACTCCCCGCATCCAGGAGACGCATATCACGGTGGGGCATGTCATCTGCGAGATGGTGGATTTCAAACTCTTTCGGAGACCGGATAGCAAATAAGGTAAAGGAAGTATGGCGAAGAAGGTGAAAATGAGCGCAGCCGAATCAAGCGAAGACCTTTCGGACAGGACGGTAGCAGAGCCGGCGCCGGAGAAAAAGGCGGCTGCCGGGGAAGATAAGGCGTGCGTAAAGCAGTCAAGCGAAGAAGAAATGATGTGCAAACTTCAGGAAGCGGAGAAGACGGCCGCCGAGAATTTCGATAAATATGTGCGTGTCGCCGCCGAGCTCGAGAATTACAAGAAACGGGCCGTCCGGGAGAAGGCTGACGCGATAAACTACGGCAACGAAAGCCTGCTCAGAGATATTCTGCCGGTCGTCGATAATGTGGATCGGGCCCTGGAGCATGCCGACATTTCCGAAGATTTCGAGGCTTTCAAAAAGGGGCTCAAGATGCTTCACGAGCAGCTCCTGTGCTGCCTCAAGAAGCACGGCGTTGAGGTGATCGACACGGCGGGAAAGGATTTCGATCCCAACGTGCACGAGGCGATGCTGCAGGTCGTAACCGATGAAAGCGAGACGGGCAAGGTGGTCAACGAGTTCGAGAGGGGTTATCTCTTGAACGGCAGACTGCTCCGTCCTGCAAAGGTATGCGTCTGCAAGCGGCCTGAAAAAGAAGATCGGCAGGATTGCGAAAAGGATAATTCATTCAAGGAGGATTAGAAATCATGGGAAAGATTATTGGGATAGATTTGGGAACGACAAACTCGTGCGTCGCGGTGATGGAAGGCGGAGACCCCGTCGTGATCGCGAACCAGGAGGGAAATAGAACGACCCCCTCGATGGTGGCCTTTACGGAAAGCGGGGAACGGTTGGTCGGACAGGTCGCGAAAAGGCAGGCCGTCACCAATTCGGAGAACACCGTCTATGCGATCAAGCGGCAGATCGGGAGAAAGTATAATTCGAAAGAGGTGCAGTACGATCGGACGATCAGTCCGTTCAAGATCACCGAAGCGGGCAACGGCGACGCCCAGGTGACGATCCGGGGAAAGAACTACAGCCCGGCGGAAATCTCGTCGATGATCCTGGTGAAGATGAAGCAGACCGCCGATGATTACCTCGGAGAGAAGATCACCGATGCGGTCATCACAGTGCCGGCCTACTTTAACGACTCGCAGCGGCAGGCGACCAAGGATGCCGGCAAGATCGCGGGTCTCAATGTCCTGAGGATCATCAACGAGCCGACGGCGGCGGCCCTGGCCTACGGCCTGGACAAGAAGAAGGACGAGAAGATCGCCGTCTTCGATCTCGGCGGCGGGACCTTCGACATTTCGATCCTCGAACTGGGCGGCGGCGTATTTGAAGTCAAGTCCACAAACGGCGATACGCATTTGGGCGGCGAGGATTTCGACCAGCGGCTGATCGACTACCTGGCGAATGAGTTCAAGAAAGACCAGGGGATCGACATCCGGAAGGACAAGATGGCGCTGCAGCGGATCAAGGAAGCGGCGGAGAAGGCGAAGATGGAGCTCTCCAGTTCGATGGAGACGGACGTCAACCTCCCTTTCATCACGGCCGACGCCTCGGGACCCAAGCACATGAACATCAAGCTGACCCGGGCGAAGCTGGAGGCGCTGGTGGAGGACCTGATCGAAAAGATGGTGCCGCCCTGCCTGACGGCCCTCCAGGACGCCAAGCTGAAGACGAGCGACATCGACGAGGTGATCCTCGTCGGCGGGATGACCCGAATGCCCCGCGTTCAGCAGAAGGTGAAAGAGATCTTCGGGAAGGAACCCCACAAGGGGGTCAACCCCGATGAGGTGGTCGCTATCGGCGCCGCCATCCAGGGGGGCGTCCTTACCGGCGACGTAAAGGATGTTCTGCTTCTGGACGTGACGCCGCTTTCCCTCGGCATCGAGACCCTGGGCGGCGTCATGACGAGGCTGATCGAGAAGAACACGACGATTCCGACCAAGAAGAGCCAGATCTTCTCTACGGCGGCGGACAACCAGCCGGCGGTAAGCATCCATGTTCTCCAGGGTGAACGCTCCATGGCGGCAGACAACCGGACACTCGGTCGTTTCGAACTGGTCGGGATTCCTGCGGCGCCGAGGGGCATGCCCCAGATCGAGGTCGGATTCGATATCGATGCCAACGGCATCGTCCATGTCTCGGCGAAGGATCTCGGAACCGGAAAAGAGCAGAGCATCAAGATCACCGCCTCCAGCGGTCTTACCGAGGAGGAGATCAAGAAGCTCGTCAAGGAAGCCGACGCCCATGCCGAGGAGGACAAGAAGAAGAAGGAATTGATCGAGGCGCGGAATCAGGCTGACTCGCTGGCTTACAGCGTGGAAAAGAATATCAAGGAGTTCGGCGACAAGATCGACGCCGCCGAAAAGACGCGGATCGAGGAAGGCATCGCCAAGGTCAGAAAGACGATCGAAGGAGACGATCTTGCGGCAATCAAGGCGGCCCAGGAAGAACTCACCAATGCCTCGCACAAGCTGGCCGAGGCGATGTACGCCAAGACCGCATCGCAGCAACCGGGAGCAGGGACCGGCCCTCAGCCCGGAGCGGGCGCGGATGCGCAGACCGGCGGTAGTAAGAAAGACGACGATGTGGTCGACGCCGATTTCGAAGATGTAAAGAAGTAGATTCTTAAAGAAAAAACCGCCCGGGGTGCGTTCTGCCAACCCCCGGGCTTTTTTTTTTATCGGGCGAACGCTGTTTGTTGTAAATAAACAATCAACGGGGGACGGTGATGATATGGCAGAGCAGGTGAAGCGGGTGATCCGGTGGATGTCGCTGTTGGCGGCGCTCCTGACCCTCATCGCGCCGACGCTTGCGCCTGCGGAACCGGGAACGAAAACCCCCGACCCTGTATCGCAGGAGGGTTGCGGCGCCAAACTGCTCAAGGACGGGGATTATTTTGCGGCGCTCCTGGAAGGCATCGACCAGGCCCGGCAGGAGATTGCGCTGACTGTATTTTTCTTCAAGACAAACGGATTCGCGGATAACCGACCCGACAGGATCCTGGCGCGCCTCCGGGAGGCGGTCCGGCGCGGAGTCAGGGTGGAGGCGGTCATCGAACAGGGGCAGGAGGGGGATAACGTCAGCGAGGTCAACGCCGAAACCGCAAGGAAGCTGAGAGCCGCGGGGATCGGGGTGTGCATGGACGCCCCGGAGCGGACGATGCATACCAAGATGGTTGTCATCGACAAAAGAACTCTTTTTATCGGAAGCCACAACCTGACACAGTCGGCCCTGAAGTACAACCGCGAGGTTTCCGTCCGGATTGCGTCGCCATCGCTGGCCGAGGAGGCTCTTCGGTATATGAAATCCCTCTGCCGCTGAAGTCGTTAAGAAATGAGGCATGATCATGAGTAAGCGGGGCTTTACAGCGACAGTCGGGCGGCGTTGCGGTCTTACGCTGATCCTGATTCTCGCTCTCTCGATTGCCGCAGCATGCCCCGCATTTGCTGACGAGAACACGCCGGCTGTCGACCACTACGCTATCGGCTGCATTCTTCCCCTGTCGGGACGCAATGCCGCCTACGGCAATCGAGCCCTCGATGCGGTCCTGCTTGCAGCCGGGGTTTTCAACGCGGCCAAGGAGACCCCGATCCGCGTTCTTATCGAGGACTCGCAGAGCGAAGCCGCCGTAGCCGGGGCGGCGGTGGAAAAACTGGCCCGCGCCGGGGTGACCTGTATTCTCGGGCCGCTGGGAAGTCAGGAGGCCTTCGAGGCGGCAAAGGAGGCCCAGCGCCTGAAGATTCCCATCCTGACCCTGACGCAGCGGGAGGGGATCACCGAGGTCGGAGATCACGTCTTCCGGAATTTTCTTACCGCGGCGATGCAGGTCCGGACGGTGGTCCAGTACGCCCAGGCGGAGTTGGGTCTCCGCCGGTTTGCTATCCTTTACCCGGATGACCCTTACGGCCAGGAGATGGCACGGTTGTTCAGGGAGGAGGTGCGAAGAAAGGGCGGTGAAATCAGGAAAGAGAAGCCATACAAAGCCGACCAGACCGATTTAGGAGAGGAGATCCGCGCCCTCGGCGGTGTTGCGCCGGCAAGCCCAGGCATGGAAGTCTCAGCCGGTTTTCCGCCGAAACCCGATCCCGGTTTCGAGGCCCTCTTCATTCCCGATTTCTCGTACCGGGTTGCGATGATTGTGCAGCAACTGGCCTATTACGATATCACGGGTATCCGGCTCCTCGGGACGAGCGGTTGGGATTCCCCGGAGCTCCTCAAGGCCGATCCCGGGCATTTGCAGGGGGCGGTCTTTGTGGACGGTTTCTTTATAAACAGCTTCCGGCCCGAAGTGAACGATTTCATCGAGGCTTTCTATACGGCTTACGGACGCGAGCCGGATACGATGGAGGCCCTTGTGTATGACGCCGCGGACATCGCAGTAAAGCTGCTTCTCGAAAACCGCGGCGAAACCAGAGATGCCTTCCGCAGAGGTCTCACGCAAATCAAAGGTTATCGCGGCGTATCGGGAAAGACCTCTTTCCCGGCATCGCGGGATGCACAAAAGGATCTTTTCATCCTGACGGTCAAGGACGGAAGGATCGTTCAGGTGAAATAGGGGCAGGTGAAATAGGGGAAAACATGCGCTTTCTGCTGACAAATGACGATGGGATCTACGCGCGGGGGCTCGCCGCGCTTTACCAGGAGCTCTCAAAGGATGCGGAGTGCATCGTTGTGGCGCCCGAGGTCGAGCAGAGCGCCGTGGGCCATGCGATTACGATCTTCCGACCGCTGATGGTCCGGAAGGCCAGAAAAAACGGCAGCTTTCTCGGTTACGCTGTCGCGGGGACGCCCGCGGACTGCGTCAAGATCGGGATCTGCGAGCTGGCCGGCGGGCCGGTCGATCTGGTGGTCTCCGGGATCAACCGAGGGGCCAACGTGGGGATCAACGTCCTCTATTCAGGGACCGTCTCGGCGGCGACCGAGGCGGCGATCCAGAGGGTTCCCTCGATTGCGGTCTCGCTCGACACCCATCAGGAAGCGGACTTCACTGCGGCCACCCGCTTCGCCCGGCGGATAGCCGCCTTCGTTCTTCGGCACCCTCAGCCGCCCGTGGCGCTCAACGTCAATGTCCCGGCCATTCCGGAGGCGGAGATCAAGGGTATCGCGGTCGTGAAGCAGGGGCACGCGCGCCTTATGGAGAACTTCGACAGGCGGATCGACCCGCGGGAGAACATCTACTACTGGCTGGCGGGGGAGACCGAGTTGCCCGCCTGCGAGGACGAGGATACGGACGCCTGCGCCCTGAAGCGGGGGATGATCACGATCACCCCCATCTGCTTCGATCTTACCCGCTACGACCTCCTTGATAGCCTGAAGAGCGGAATCAAAGACCATTTTCCCCGTCTTTAAGGCATGGGTTAAGGGGAATCTTACTTCACAGGCGGGAAAATGACGAAGCGGGCCCTTCGATTCTTTGCCCAGGCGGCTTCATCGTGTCCCTTATCCAGAGGCATTTCGTTGCCATAGCTTATGGTCTTGATTCTTTCTTTCCCGATGCCCAGGTCGACAAGGTATTTTGCGGCCTCTTCCGCGCGCTTCTCGCCGAGGGCCAGGTTGTATTCCCCGGTGCCCCGCTCGTCGCAATGCCCTTCCACCACGAGCTTATACGCCGGATACTTAACAAACGCCGGGGATGCCGCTTTCAGGATCGACTGGGCAAGAGGCGTGAGGTTGTACTTGTCATAATCAAAGTTGATGTCCGGAATCTGGAGTTCCTTCATGATCGCCGTCGCCCTGGCTGCCGCTTCTTTCTTGCCCCTTTCGGCCGCTTCCCTGGCCGCCGCTTCCCGCAAGGCCTGTTCCCGCAAGGCCTGATCGCGACGCGCTTTTTCGCGACGCGCTTTTTCCCGAGCGGCCGCATCATCGGTGCTCTTCGAGGGCGCCGGCGACGCCTTGGCTGCCGGTCTCGACTCGGGCGAGACCAGCGCCGTTTCCTTCAACGCCGACTTTTTGGCGCAACCGGCGAGGAACGTGACGGAGAGGCATAAAACCAAGGCGATCAGTCCAGCCCATCCCCAACTTTTTTTCATCATAGTTCTTTCTCCTTTTCTTATTTCATGTTATGCTGCTAGGTTCGCGATATGCTATGTTACCACTTATGTACATACTAGTTAATGTTAACTTACTCGTCAAGAGGAATTTAATCTTTTGAAGGCTTGCTCGCCATGTCAAGAAAAATATTGTATATGCAAACAGTTCTGTTTATTTGACTATTCTGCTTGACATCGATAACATTTTTTTGTATTCAGTGATCGAAATAGCGGTCGGGCTTTGGTACAATAAGGCAGTAAAATAAAAACGGATATGAAAGGAGATTCTCGATGTTAAGAAATCAAAAAGGTTTCACGCTGATCGAAATCATTGCGGTTCTCGTCATCCTCGGTATCCTGGCAGCGGTGGCTGTACCGAAGTATTTTGACATGCAAACCAAGTCTCAACAAAGCGCCGTCTCGGGCGCCGTCGCCGCCCTGCAATCGACTGCGACCCAGCAATATGCCCAGGCGCTTCTGAACACACCATCGGTCACCACGTATGCCCCGACATCCCCCATTGTCGTCGGGGATTTTTCGGGCACGATTACCAACGCAGCGGGCGTCGTCACGGTAAGGGTGACGGCTGGACCCTCCTGGTGGGCCTCCACCATCGTCGGCAATTCGAAGAGTTTCACCTTATATTAAATTTAAAGCGATCACCCCATCAGCGCCTTGGGAAGCCAGAGGGTAATGGGCGGATACACAATCAGTATCACCAGCGCGACCAGCAGTGCTAAAAGAAATGGAAGCAGCGCCCTGGACACGTCCAGGATGGTCGATTTTGATATGGCCGTAACGACGAAGAGATTCGCTCCCACCGGCGGGGTCAAGAGCGCCAACTGGATATTGACCGTAAAGACCACGATGAAATGGACCGGATCGATCCCCAGTTGTTTGACCACCGGCATGAGGATGGGGATCAGCATCATGATCATCGGCAGGGGCTCCAGCGGGAAACCCAGCAGCAGAATGAGAAAGTTGATCATGAACATGATCAGCAAGGGGTTATCGGTAATCGCCAAGAAGGTTTGGGCCAGTTTCGGCCCGATCTGCTCGGCGGTCGCCACCCACCCGATCACGCTGGCCCCGGCAATCGTGAAGGTGATGGAGGCCGTCGTCACCGCGCTATTTTTCAGTGCCTCCAGAAGCGACGGCCAGGTGAATTCCCGATAGACCGCCCCTCCCAGGAACAGGGCGTAGGCCACGGCGATGCCCGCCGCCTCGGTGGGTGTGGCGATTCCCAAGATCATCGTTCCCAGAACGACGACCGGCATCAGGAGACACAGAACGGCATCCCGGGTGCTCAGGAGGAGTTCCTTGACTTCAAATGTCGATTCTTTGACCATTTTCCTCTTACGCGCGATCAGATAGGTGGTGATGAGCAACATGATCCCCATCAGGAAGCCGGGAACGGCGCCCCCCAGAAACAGCCGGCCGATGCTTACGCCGGTCATGCTGCCGATCAATACAAGGGGGATGCTGGGCGGAATGATGGGCCCGATGGTGGCGGAGGAAGCGATGACGGCGGCGGCCATCTCCGGGGGATATTTCGCTTTCTTCATGGCCGGGATGAGGATCGTGCCCGTCGCCGCGGCATCCGCAACCGAGGATCCCGACATCCCCGCCATGATCATATTGACGACAACGGAGACATTGGCCAGCCCTCCCGTGATATGGCCGACGAGGGCGCGGGCGAATCTCACCAGACGCGCCGTCACCCCCCCCTTTTCCATCAACTCACCGGCCAGCATGAACAGGGGCACCGCCAACAGGGGGAATGAATCCAATCCATAGACAAAGTTCTGGGGGATGATCGAAAATGGGATCGGAGACGGCCCCAGCCATGAGACCAGAATATAGACCATTCCGCTGAGCCCCATCGCTACTCCCAGCTCCATGCCCAGCAGTATGAAAACCAGCATCATGCCGAAGAGGAGGATCATTTACGGGTTCCTTTCTTTAAAGAGATCCATCCACATCAGGGCGATGAGCGCCGACAGTCCCAGGGGAATGACCAGGTAGACGAAGGCCATGGGATACTCGAGCGCGGGGGTGGTGACGTCCATCCTCTGCAGCTCCGCCATCGACCGGGCGGTAAGCATGATGACCGCCACCAGGAAAGCCGATGCGATCCCGACGACCGCAAACTCTACGCCCCTCTTCATCTTCGGAGGGAGCAGGATAACGAGGGCATCGATGAACATGTGCCTTCGGCGACCATAGGCGGCGCCGATACCGATGAACGCAAGGTAGATGAAAACGATCCGGGCCATCTCCTCCGACCAGGTGAGCGGATCGTTGAACACATACCGGAGGACGACCTGGGCGATGACGAGCAGGGCCATCGCGGCTACGCACGCCATCGAAAGATACTCCAAAACGGCGGTCAGACCTTCGGCAAATCGATGTTCCGGCTTTACCATACCGTCTCCTCTCAATGATGACGACCTCGAAAAAAGTCGAAAAACACTATTTTCCGTCATTCCGGCGGAAGCCGGAATCCAGTGCCTTTCTGGTTCCCGGCTTCCGCCGCCGGGACGACGTCTGGACCCCGGCGCCTGTCCCGGACTGCCCCGTACGTGATACGGGGTCGGGGTCCGGGATTCGCCGGGGTGACGGCTTGGGTGACTTTTAAAAGCTATCAATGATGGTTCATGCGCTGTCGAGAACCAGGGTCATCGCACCGCCTGGATCTTCTCGTAGAATCCCTCCCCCCACGCCTTGGGTGCGAATTTCTTCCAGACGTCCTTCATCGCGTACCTGAAAGCGGCGACATCGGGGACGATCACCTCGCCGCCTTTGGACTTCCAGAACGCCTGGTTACTGAGCTCATTCGCCAGCATCTCTTTCCGCAACTCCATCGAGACTCCGTTCCAGACCTCCATCCACACCTTTTTCGTCTCCGGCGTCAGGTTCTGCCAGATCTGATCGTTGATCTGGACCCAGCCGGGCGGGTTGACGTGGCCGGTCAACACCAGGTATTTCTGGACCTCGAAGAAACTGCTCTTGACGATGAAGTCGGTGGGGTTCTCCTGCCCGTCGATCGCCCCCTGCTGGAGGCTCGTGTACACCTCGGCGATGGCCATCGGGGTCGGTTTGGCGCCGACCGCGCGCCACGTGTCGAGGTTGACCGCCGATTCCGGGACGCGGAACTTCATCCCGATCATGTCGGCGGGCTTATGGACCGCGACCTTGCCGAAGGTGCAGTTGCGAAGTCCCCGGAAGACCCATCCGGCGGTTCGGATTCCTGACTTTTCGATCAACTTGCGGTTCAGCTCCTCTCCGATGGGCCCGTTGAGGACCTTGTCCGCATGATCGAGATCCCGGAAAAGGTAAGGAAGAAGCTGGGTGTCCAAAATGGGGTTCCACCCGCCCATCCCGGAGATCATGAAGGCGAGCGCCCCCACCTTGACGGACTCGATCATCTGGCGCGACGACCCGAGCTGCGATCCGGGATAATGGGTGATCTGTATCTTGCCGTTGGTCGCCTTCTTGATCCGTTCGGCAAACCGGATTCCAGCCTTGCCCATGGCGGCGTTGTCGGGATCTTCCGATCCCGATTTGAGGATCAGGGTCTTCTGTCCTTCTCCGGTGTAGGCCTGCGCCTTGTTCCATTCGACCGATAGGGTGACCAGAAAGAAAGAGCACGCCAAAACGATTACTATCCAACCTTTTTTCATCATTTTTTCCCTCCTTTTTGATGGATTTCTCTGACAAGAGTCATCCGCGATACAGGTCTGATTCCCTGGAAACCGGGCCGGGGGTTACTACCCGATGGTTCCAGCCTTCTTCATTTCTGCGATCTCCGTCTCGGAGTAGCCAAGCTCTCTGATGATCTGATCCGTATGCTCGCCCAGATCGGGGGCTTTCATCCGGATCTCCGCGGGCGTCTTGGACAACTTGACGGGACTGTTAAGGACCTTGATCCTGCCGTATGTGGGGTGGTCCCATTCCACAAAAAATTCATTGGCCGCGGCCTGTTCGTCCCGGCTCACCTCCAGGGGGGTCTTCACCGGCGACCAGACGAGCTTGTTGGCCAGGAGGATCTCGATCCATTCCGCATACGTTTTCGTCCGGAATATCCCCTCGATGATCGTCACCAGCTCGGCGGAGTTCCGGGCTCGGGCTTCCAGGGTCGCAAACCGGGGGTCATTCTCCAGATCGGCCCGTTCGATGGCCCTGCAGAAGGAGGGCCAATAGTGCTGGGCGTTGGTCATCCCCAACATGACCCATCGGCCATCCTTCGTGGGATAGACGTTTCGGATCGGGTTGCCCAATGCTTTTCGCCCGGGACGCAGGGCGTCCTCGCCGGTGATGAGGCAGTGGCCGATGTCGAATCCGAGCGCGTAGGTCGCGGTGTTGAACAGCGAAACATCCACTTCCTGGCCGAGCCCCGTCCGTTCCCTGATGAGAAGAGCCGCCATGATACCGGCAAGCAGGCAAATCGAGGTGATGCTGTCTCCGTAACCGGGCCGGGAGATATTGGGGGGGCTGTCGGTCTCGTGAAGGAGATCCATGACGCCGCTGCGCGCCCAGAAGGCCACGGAGTCGTAACCGCCGGCGTTTTTCTCCGGCCCCTTCCGCCCGTACCCGGTGAGGTTGGCAAAGATGATCCGCGGGTTGACTTTCGCCAGCGCTTCGTAAGTCAGGTTGAATTTCTCCAACTCGTAGGGCCGGAGGTTGTTGAGGAAAACATCGGCGCCGGCAATGAGCCGATGCAGAATGGATTGTCCGTCGGGGGTCCCGATATTGAGGGCGATCCCCTTCTTGTTCCGGTCCATATGCTCCCAGAGGTAGTTGACCTCGTTGGGTTTCATCCACCCCCCGGCGCCCTCTTTCAACAGCGTCCGCATCATGTCTCCCCGGCCGGGCGGCTCGACATGGATGACTTCGGCCCCCCAGCCGGCCATGAGCATCCCCGCCAAAGGCATGGCCGCAGCGCCCCCCACTTCGATAACCTTGATCCCCTCCAACCCTTTGGGCATAGGATGACCTTTCTTATATGCCATTCACCTTGTTCAACGCCGCGGTCTTTTCCGCCTCGCGGCGGGCGATGGCCCCGGCGCGCCCCAGAATATAGTTGACATGTTTCATATTGGCCACATCGTACATCCGCCCGTCGACGGTCACGGATCCTTCCCCCTTCGCGTATGCTTCGTCGAGGGCCGCCTTCACCTTGCGGGCCATATCCAGATCTTTCTGCGGCGGCTTGAACCCCTCGTTGCAGGCGTTGACCCAACCCGGATGGATGATGCTGGCCCCCATGAAACCCATCCATTGGGCATGCCGGCAGGCCTTCAGCATGGCTTCATCCCCCATCGATATATCGGTAAAATCGACGCCGTTTTGCGCCCCGAGACTGTGGGCCTGCATCTTGGCGGCGCGCGCCGCGTAGAGCAGCCTGTTCTCGGCATAAAAGTACTGCTCAAAGTTTAACTCGATAAACCGGGGGAATCCCATGCTGACCGAGAGGTCTCCCTGGCCGATATTCATGTGGGCGGTGCGCGGGCTGGCTTTTGCGATGCCCTCGATGTTTTCCACGCCCAGGGCTGTCTCGACGATAATGTCAAAATAAATCTTCCCGGCGGGTAATCCTCTCTCCTTTTCCAGCGCGGTGACGAGCCGGTCGATGCGCCGGATCTCTTCCGCCGATTCGGGTTTGGGAATCATCACACCATCCAGACCGGGAACCACGATAGCCCCCAGGTCCTCCTCTTCATATTCCCGATTGATGCGTACCTGAACATCCGCCCCGCCTCTGTTGACGATGGGGATGACATCTTTCACCAGCTTCCGGGCGGAGGCTTTATCGGATGGTGCAATAGCGTCTTCGAGGTCCAGGATGATACAGTCCGCCCCTCGGGTCCAGGCCTTGGCCACAAATTTATCCCTGTTTACCGGGACAAAAAGTTTGGATCTGCGGACCAACTCTAGAAACTGATTCTGCGCATCGGGCATAACAACCTCCAAAAGAAATAATGATACTGATATAAACCGGTGGTACGAGGGCTACAGAGATCATAGACTCTGCCGGGTGTCAAGAAAAAATCCTGCCCGGATTTAAAATAAAAGTTGAAATGCTTGTGAAAAAAGTGAATAATTACCAAAATATCATAGGAGGGGACGATGGTCGCTATCCGCGATCCATTGCCTGCGGCCGATGGAAACGTCCGCGTCCGTTTTCTCGGCAGCGGGGACAACTTCGGCAGCGGCGGGCGTTTCCAGGCGTGTATCCATGTGGATACGGGCAAGATGCGTTTCCTGATCGACTGCGGCGCCTCTTCGCTGATCCCGATGAAGCGGGCGGGGATTCGCTCCGATGGGATCGATCTCATCCTGATCTCCCATCTCCACGGGGACCATTTCGGCGGCGTCCCTTTTTTCATCCTCGACGCCCAGCTCATCAGCCGACGCGAAACCGCGCTCGTCATCGCCGGCCCCCCCGGCCTGACGCAGCGTGTCCGCGAGGCGATGGATGTCTTCTATCCCGGTTCATCAGGGGTCGAGCGAAAATTTGCCATCGAGTATGTGGAGATGATCGAAGGTGTCATCAATCAGATAGGAGACCTTGCCGTCCTTCCCGTCCGGGTGGTCCACGGCAGCGGCGCCCCCGCCTTCGCGCTCCGGGTGGAATGTGCCGGGAAGGTCATCGCCTGTTCCGGAGACACCGAATGGACCGACGCCCTGCAAAAGGCAGCCGACGGTGCGGACCTGTTCATCTGCGAAAGCTACTGCTTCGAAAAGCGGATGAAGAACCACCTCGACTACCGGACGCTGATGGCCCACCGGGCCGAACTGAGGTGCAAGCGGCTGATCATCACCCATATGGGGGAAGAGATCCTGAACCGCCTGGGAGAGGTTGAACTGGAGGTTGCAGAAGACGGGATGGAAGTGGTTCTTTAAAGGGGGTCAACGAGCCGGAGGACTTGCACCCATGGAACACAAACACAATCATGAAGCGCCGGCGTCTTTGAAGAACCTTGTTTTCGCCATGGCGATCAACGGCGGGATCGTGGTCTTCGAGATGGTGTTCGGTTTGCTGATCCGGAGCATGGCGCTCATCTCGGACGCCGTCCACAACCTGAGCGACATCGCGGCCATGATCTTCAGCTACTGGGCGGAAAAGATCGCACTCCGTCCTGCGAATGCGGCAAAAACCTACGGCTACCGCAAAATCGAGTTCATCGCCGCGTTCGTCAACAGCATCTTCCTGTCCGTCGTCATCGCGTTCGTCTTATGGGAAACCCTCAAGCGGCTGGCGTCGCCGCTGGAAATCCCCGGGAAGGAGATGCTGTGGGTCGCCGTCGTGGCCTTTGTCGGCAATGCGGCTGCAACGCTTTTACTGCAGAAAATCTCGACGCGGAACTTCAATCTGAAAAGCGCCTGGCTCCATTCGCTTCAGGACGCGCTGTTTTCCCTCGGGGTCATTGTCGGCGCCCTTCTGATCACCTTCTTCGGCTGGCGTTTCGTGGACCCCCTCATCTCGCTTGCCATCTGCATCTTTATCTTTCGTGAAATCGGCAAGATCGTCCGGCAGACGGTCAATTCGCTGCTCGACGCCGTGCCGCCCGGCATCGATTTCGTCCAGGTTCGCAGCGACCTGTTGGCCATCCCCGACGTCGCGGAGGTCAACGATCTCCACATCTGGCAGACCGGCGCCGATCAGAAGCTGCTGTCCGCCCATCTGCTTTTCAAAGGGGAATCCGGCGAAGCAATCATCCGTTCGGCCCGGGGGATGCTGCTTCAAAAATATGGAATCAACCACACGACGATCCAGCTCCTCCCCTTGTCTTCGGAGGAGATGGAACACTGCAGCCACTGCAATTGAGGAAAGCAGGTTTTTTGACGATGTAAAACACGGGAAAGGAGGTATACGATATGGTTAAGGCCAGAAAGGCAAAGCAGCTCAGTTTTTCTTTACCCAGCAAGATAGGGTTACTTTCCGAGGTGTCCTCGCTTATCACCACGGCAAAAATCAACATCGAGGCTATCTGTGCTTATGAAATGAACGAGCAGGGGTTTTTTATGCTGATGACCGACAACCCTGCAAAGGCAAAGAAAATCGTATCCCATATGGGGGCGGAGGTCAGCGTGGATGATATGATTGCAGTGGAGATGCCAAATAAAATTGGGGAATTGCAGAGGGTCGCCAAAAAAATTTCAGATGCAGGGGTCGATATCAGCTATATTTACGGAAGCCCCGTAAAGGGGAAAATGACGATCATCCTCAAGACTGCAAACGACAAGAAGGTATTAAAAGTCTTAAACAGGTGAGCCGTAGCGAGGGTGTGATGAGAAAACTGAGGATGAGCGTTGCCGTGTGTATCCTGGTGTTGGCCGCCGCCGCCCCTGCGATGGCTCACCGGGAAATGAGGGCGGGATACGGGAGCGGCCCCGGGAACGTCGAGGATATTGCCGAGAAGGGCGACCTCGACCTGACGGCCGAGCAGCGGGAAAAGATCAACACCCTGCGGGAGGCGCACCTGAAGGACATCGAACCCCTTCAGGACCGGTTGTACGCCGGCAGCAGGGAATTGAGGGGCCTATGGTTGGCCAAGACGCCGGAGCGGGAGAGCATCCTGGTCCTCCAGAAAGAGGTCCAGGCCCTGCGCAATCAACTGATGGAGAGGATCACGACATATCTTCTGGATGTGCGGCAGATTTTGACACCCGAGCAGCAGGCGAAGATCCGGTCACACGGACCCGGGCGCATGATGCTGCGGATGGGCGGCCCCGGCATGAGGGGCGGCCACGAACGCGGTCCGGGAGCGAGGGATCCCGTGCTTCCTCAGGCGGGCGTTCGGCGGTAAGAGGATCCCACGGTCTTCAGTAAGAAGAAGCGGGGGCGGCAAGAAAGGAGAATACGAAGGTGAAGTTGATTTCAGCGGATCGTATCGGCAAGGATTACCAGGTGGGGGAGGTGGCTGTCCACGCCCTGAAAGATATCAGTTTCGAGATTGAACCGGCCTCGTTCGTCTCCTTCGTCGGGCCTTCCGGGAGCGGCAAGACGACGCTCCTCAACCTGATCGGCTGTCTCGACAAGCCGACCGAGGGAGTCCTGACGGTTGCGGACACCGACGTCTCCGCTCTGAACCGCAGGGCGAGCGCCGCGTTTAGGGGGAAAAACATCGGGTTTATTTTTCAGGACTTCAACCTTATTCCGGTCCTCACCGTCTATGAGAACATCGAGTATCCCCTGCTGATGGTGCAGTCCCTGCCGGCGGCGGAGCGAAAGGCCCGGGTGGAGCGGTTTCTCGAAGGGGTCGAAATGACCGGGCAGAAAGACAAGTATCCCGACCAGATTTCCGGCGGGCAGAAACAGCGGGTGGCTATCGCCCGGGCGCTGGCGACGAATCCCCGGCTCGTCCTGGCCGATGAGCCGACGGCGAACCTCGATTCCGCGACCGCGTACACGGTCATCAACCTGATGAAAAAGCTGCGCGACGAGCTGGAAACTACATTCATCTTCTCTACCCACGACCCCAAGATCGTCGGAGAGGCGGAGATTATCTACACCCTGACCGACGGCGCGTTGCAGGGAAGGGATGTGAAGAAGGAGGGATCCCATGGCTGATCTATTCAAAATCGCTATCCGGAATCTTCTCCGGTACAGGAGAAGAACGCTGTTGACCGCCTCGCTCATCACGATCGGCGTGGTGTTCGTCCTGATCTTCATCTCCGTTTCCGGCTCCTTCAAGGCCATGATGATCGGCCAGATCACCGATTCAATGATCGGTCATCTCCAGGTGCATCACAAGGGATACGTGGCCTCCATCGAAAACCTTCCCCTCAACATGAACCTTCCCCCTGGTGCGATGAAGAAGGTGGAGACGGCCCTCAGATCGCTAAAAGAAGTGGAAAGCGCTTCGCCGAGGATCAAGTTCGGCGCCATGTTCAGCAATTTTACCGAAACGACCAACATCCGCCTCAACGGCGTCTACCCGGAGCGTGAATTCAAGACGGTTCCGCTCCTGCCGTCAAGAATCACGGAAGGGAAAGCGGCGATAGAAAAAGGGGAGATCCTCATCCCCATCCTCTTGGCCTGGGGCATGGGGGTCAAGGTCGGCGACGCCGTCGTCATCGTTGCCACAAACAAGGACGGCTCGGTCAATGGCAAGCAGTTCAAGGTGGCGGGCCTCATGGAAAGCGCCACGGGTCCCGGGGGGCGGGACGGCTATGTGCATATCGAGGACGCCGTGGAGCTCCTGCGCATGACGGAGATGGAGATCAGCGAGATCGCCATTCGGCTGAAGGATTTCGACAAACTGGTTCCGGTGACCGATCGGCTGGATGCACTTCTGGCCGGCGAGGTCGACAAGGCGGGGAAACCAATCTTCGAGGTCCACAACTGGGAAAAGCTCTCGCCATTCTACAACATCGCCCGGATGATCGACCTGATGACCTTCTTCATCAAACTGATGCTCATCGCCATCGTCCTGATCAGCATCATGAACGTCATGATCATGGCCGTCTACGAGCGGATCCGTGAGATCGGGACCATCGCGGCCATCGGAACGCCGCCCCGGAAGATCCTCTCGATGTTTCTCATCGAAGGACTCTGCCTGGGGGTACTGGGGGCGATCAGCGGCGGCGTCCTGGGCGTCATCCTCCTCTGGGGGATCAACATGGCCAAAATCGCCTTTGATTTCGGCCTGCAAAAAGGGATCATCCTTTCCGCCTCGCTCGTACCGGCGGATCTGTGGACCGTCTCGGCGATCGTGATCCTGGTCTCCGTCATCGCCAGCCTTCAACCGGCCCTCCGGGCGTCGCGTATGGAGCCGATCGACGCCCTGAGACACGTATAGAAAGAAATGAGGACATTGTAATGATCAAAACCATCGTTGTTGCGCTTATCGCCATTCTTCTCGGCGCCCCGGCCTTTGCACTCGACGGCGACCGGCTCCTCGAGCAGGTGGACCGGGGGCTGAACCCGGAATCCTACGAGATGTACCGCAAGCTGATCAACGTGGAGCCAAGCGGCGCAAAAAAGGAATTCACCCTGTTTTCCGTGAAGAAGGGGAAGGACAAAATCGCCGCCCTCTTCCTGGCCCCGGCCAGCGAAAAGGGGAGAAGCACCCTGCGGCTGGGGGATAATATGTGGCTCTATATCCCCAACGTCGGCAAACCGATCCGGATAACGAGCCTCCAATCCATTGTGGGCGGCGTCTTTAACAATGCCGACATACTGAACCTCGACTATTCCACCGAGTACAACGTGGAAAAGCTGGAAGAAGCCGGAGGGGAGATTCTTCTTTACCTCAAGGCGAAGACGAAGGAGGTGGCCTACGACCGCCTCAAGATGTGGGTGGACAAAAAGCAGACCCAGCCTGTAAAGGTCGAATGCCTTACCGAGGCAGGCATGCTCATCAAGACCCTGTACTTCAAGGACCGCAAGGATTTCGGCGGCGGCATCGCGCGCCCCTCGGTGATCGAGACGGACAGCCCCCTCTTCAAGGGTTACAAGTCCGTGATGATCTATGCCAAGGTCAAGAAGCGGGATTTCAAGGATGAGGTCTTCACCCTGACCTTCATGCCCAACCTGGAGTCTCTGCGATAGATGAAAAAATGCCGACTTGCAATAGGTTTGCTTTTCTGTCTCTTCCTGCCGGCGATGGGCGCTGCCGGGGAGTCCTACACGTTCGATCCAGCGGAGATCGAGAAGAAGCCCTACCATCTGGGGGGGTATGTCGAGTTCAAACCGCTCCTTTTCGGCCTCGACCACGAAGCCGCCTTTTACAAGCTGCGCTTCTACAACGCACCGCAGGGACAGACGCTGCCCGAGTGGAACGGCAGGGTGCAACTGGAGGGCAGCTACGAAAGGGGGTTCTACAGGGTCTATGCCAGGACGAATACCGATCTGAAGGACACCTATGCCGGAACCTCCGAACGGACGGTGTTCCACGAGGCGTATGTCTCGGTCAAGCCATCATCGTCGCTGAAGGTCGAAACGGGGAAGAAGGTGATGAGGTGGGGCAAGGGATACGCCTGGAGCCCCGCGGCGTTTGTGGATAGGCCCAAAGACCCCGACGATCCCGAACTGGCGCTCGAAGGGTATATCGTCGCCACGGCGGACTACATCAAAAGCTTCGACGGCCCTTTGAAAACCTTCTCCTTCACGCCGGTTCTCCTGCCGGTTTACGAGAATGTGAACGACGGCTTTGGAACCCGAAACCAGATGAACGTCGCGGGTCGATTCTATTTCCTTCTGTACGACACGGATATCGATCTTTTATTTCTGACGGGCGGAAGCCGGACGGATCGTTACGGGGTTGATTTTTCGCGAAACATCTCGACCAATCTTGAGATCCACGGGGAATTTGCCTATATCCGGAACCATCAGAAGAATGTTTTGGACGCCGCCGGCAAATCTCGCCTCGTGGAAGGGGACGCCCGGAGCTACCTCGCCGGCATCCGCTATTTGACGACCTTTGATCTGACCACCATTGTCGAATATTACCACAATGATACCGGCTTCGGCGGCGATGACATGAAGAACTATTATGCCTTCATCGACAGAGGGTATGAGTTATACAACGCTACGGGGAATGCGTCCACCCTGGTCAATGCCCAGACGATGGCGGAAGGCGCTTATGGCAGGTCCAATTCCATGCGGGACTATCTCTACGTGCGTTTGAGCCAGAAGGAGCCTTTCGACATCCTGTATCTTACGCCTGCGCTGACGTGGATGACGAACCTGGAGGATAAAAGTTTTTCCCTGACCCCGGAGTTG